>Ga0065721_10052637_pt1 | contig 11499 bp, 13 predicted proteins | sample Mesricmetagenome_FD_59108 | JGI IMG/M metagenome (GOLD analysis project Ga0065721, IMG submission 59108) | Mesophilic microbial community from rice straw/compost enrichment Sample: eDNA_1 v2 (version 2) | ecosystem: Engineered > Solid waste > Grass > Composting > Bioreactor | place: USA: Davis...
TGGAAGGCAGAATCGGTAAAGAAATGCGCAAAATTCATTTCAATTCCACTTGGTGCGATTAAAACTACCCGGCGCGGATAACCTTGCCAAAATTTGCAATATTTCAATTCCACTTGGTGCGATTAAAACTGAAAAAATTTCAAAAGTACGACCTGCCGGAAGCGCATTTCAATTCCACTTGGTGCGATTAAAACCGCCAATCAGCGCCTCATCTTCAGGCTACTTCAGCAATTTCAATTCCACTTGGTGCGATTAAAACAAGAAACAAGAAACGCAATCAGGTACATCACCTAATTTCAATTCCACTTGGTGCGATTAAAACTATTTGCGCAAACATCACTCGACGCGCAGAACTTTATTTCAATTCCACTTGGTGCGATTAAAACCTACGACCGGTTACGACTAACCGCACTCATGGGAATTTCAATTCCACTTGGTGCGATTAAAACGGGCACAGAAAACGTTCACTTGCATGGACTACTTATTTCAATTCCACTTGGTGCGATTAAAACACAGCAGCAAGCCGTACCGGCGACATACAGGCAAATTTCAATTCCACTTGGTGCGATTAAAACGGGAAAATAAAAACAACTATTGAAAGCATAACAGAATTTCAATTCCACTTGGTGCGATTAAAACGCAGTATTCTTTCAGGTGTTCAATGTGTTCAAAAAATTTCAATTCCACTTGGTGCGATTAAAACTGCTCAAGACCTATCAGTCAGATATTTTTAACAACATTTCAATTCCACTTGGTGCGATTAAAACTCGTTATATTTTAAATAAAATTAAGTGATTTTCAACCACTTCGCCCTCCAAAAAATCAACTTTCCACACAAAAAAGTAGTCGACCGGTAATAATAAGATTTTGCCTAAGGACCGACGACTTCGCCCTTCCCCTATTACAACTGGATTTCATACCCACCTATGACTTACAAATGTATCACAAACCATCAAGAAAAAAGCTTTCGACGACTACAACAAATTACTCAGTTCATTCTTTTCCTTACCTATCACAAGTTTGTCAAGCCATTTCTGCTCCCTGCTTTTGAATATTATAATACTGTCTGCGTCGTTGTCAATGATAGAACGGGCTTCATGAAGCAATTCCTTCAATTTAAATTCCGTTAATTCACCTTCAAACACACTGTTCTGGATCCAGTTCAGATAACGACGGCAAAGTTTTAGCATTTTTGCTACCCGTTTTTCTTCAACATCGTACACCAGTATTACATACATAAGACAGGGAGTTAAGGACACCATTAAACCAATACGTGATTCTGGTGGAACTACCACCATGCCTTGAAAGGCTTGTATTCTTCCATGCCAAGGATATGCTTGACTATTTTGTAACATTCCAGCTTCACCAGGTGCTTGTAACTCACGTTCCTCCCTAATGAGCGGTGTTTAATGGTTTCATTGAGTTTTTCATCCCATGCCTTTACAACAGTCTTTCGACCTGATTCCTTTAAAAGACAGCGATTCAACTTTGTATCAAAATCTGTCGCCTGCACCTGCCTTTTATTGAGCAGTGAAAATATGAGCCTGTCAGCAAGCAAGGGCTTAAATATCTCTGCAATATCAAGTGCCAGTGAATAGCGCCTTTCTCCCGGCTGATGCAAAAAGCTGATGGTTGGATTCAGCTGCGTATGATAAATCATGTCCAGGCACAGCGTATAGCACATACTGTTTACAAATGATATCATTGCATTTACCTCATTCGATGGCGGCTGCTTTGTACGTTGCCCCATTTCAAAATCATTGATGATAACTGCAAATGAGGAATAATAACTCATCCTGATATTTCCCTCAATGCCCATCAACTCTTCTATTGATGCCGCCGATTGTATGGTTGCTGATAATGCTTCAATTCTTTCGATGCCTTCCGAAACATCCTTGTCACGGTTGTTATAATATTTTAGGTTTTTCAGCATATTGAACGCAGCACCTTCCACTATTTTCTGTGCCAGTATGAGCCGTTTTTTGCGGTTCATATACATTTCAGCCTGTGCAATCAATACCTTACCAGACAACAAATAATCTTTCGGCATAAATGAACCCGTATAGTGTTCATAGAAATCAAAAAAATGAACACTGATCTGTTCTTTGCCCAAGAAATTGTACAAGGCACTGTTGGCATCCAGGCTGCCGAATACGTACAAATTATCAACTGATTCTACAGGTATATAACGAGCCGGCAACTCTTTCTCTTCCTCATCAAGGGACACAAACTTCAGCGTATTGTCTTTCCGACTGATGCGACCGGGATTAAACAGGTAATAGCTTTTCTTCATACTTCTTCTATATAACAAAAGTCATAATAGGAACAGCGCTTGCAGATCCGACTGTTGATTTTGGGAGGACAGGTTTCACTTTTTATGATGTCTTCTATTCTATTTAGGGCTTCCTGCAAGGCAGTTCTATCCTGGTCCATTAAAACAATTTCTTTGGTTTGTCTCAGCTTTGGATATTCCAGTATTCCCTTCACCCCTTCCACTCCGTGTTGCTCCAGTAACCATATATAATATTTTACCTGCCATTCGTGCGCTTCTTCCATTTTATCGCTTTTCTTGATTTCATGCACGATTTTGTTTTTGGCATCGTAAAAGTCTATTTTGCTTCCTCCGATTTCTATTTCCGTGTACTTTTCTGCACGCTGAGGGTAACTGGTGGATCCGATTAACTTTCCCTCCGCAACTGCCTCCGAGTTGTGCTCCATGTTTACACCGTTGGAAAAAAGCCAGAGTTTTCGGTGGCAGATGAAAAAGTAGTTGATGTGAGTGGCTGTGAGGGGCATGTTTTAATTTCCAGAAAACAAAAGTTTATTACAGAAATATGTCATCTTCTACCTTTTCCATATTAAGTCCAGCTTCATAGGAGTAAATACCATCCAACTCCCAGCGACTCAGGAAAAAGTAACCATGTTTATGTTCTCCGAATGAAGTCAACGCATGAAACTTTGCTCCTGGTTTAACGAACATTGAAAATGTAAATCTTGAAAGTAAGGCACCAATTTGCTTTAGTAATATCTGATTGCTAAAAAAATCTGACACATTTTTCTGCTGTAGAATAGATTCATATTTTTCCCAAACTTGAAGCCCTGAGATGTTGCCTACACCATCGGGCATGATTTCAAGGCTTTCCAATACCTGTGTAAGATCTTCCAAATATTTTGCTGGAACGGGAAGTGGAACATATACTAAAAGTCCCCCATCTTCAATTAGCTCAAAACAATTATTAATCTTATCAAAATTCAGTTTTCGAAAATTTTGTACATAATCAGCAAAGTTCCCCATCAGGTATACATTTTCATTGCGATTCTTAATAACCTCCTTAACTCGATCATAGAGCATCTGAAAATTCTTAGTTTCCAGAATATTTTGGTGATCTGCCAGATTCAATTTGATCTTATACCGCTCGTCCTTACCGTATATAATGGATTTATCATCAAAATCAAACAAGTACACAATACACCCCATTTTTGTAGCGTTACGATTAACCCTACCTGCTAATTGTTCATCGCTATCGGCTATGGATTTGTCTTTGAATCCGATGTCCATATCTATATCAACCCCTGCTTCGATCACCTGTGTACTCACTACAAGTATTTTCTCATATTGATCACTTTTTATTTCGCCAATAATTTCACGTCGCCGAGGTTCAAGAATTTCGCCTGAAATGAGGAATATTCGATAGTCTTTAAATTTTGGATCAGAACCGACTATTCTAAAAAACTCGCTGGCACTTTTCTTTTTAACAAATTCTATAATGACCCTTACGCGACCATTATTCTTTTTAGCCCCAGCCTCCGATTTGTCGTGCAAAAAGTCTTTGATTTTTATGAGATAATCCTTTCTGGTCCCGTTGTTATCAGGTTTTTTTAAAATTTGTAACAACTCATAATTAAACTGTACCCGTTTTCCGAAATTAGGATTCAGGAAGTAGTTGTTTTTATTTTGAATAAGGCGAATCACTTTTCCACGCATTGCTGACTTCATTGGAAGCAAATCATCTATGTAGGGCAACGTTGCTGACATAAGAATGCATCTGATATTAAAATATTGAGCGAATTCTGAAAGAAAGAAGATTATCTTATCCCAGTGCAACGGGTTGTATGACTGCAATTCATCAAAAATTACCACGGAGTTGGATAGCCTGTGAAGTATGTAATTTTTCTCTTTATTATTGTTCTTTAAAATATCAAAAAACCTAATATGGGTTAAAAGACAAATGGGATAATGAATGAACAGGTTATCAATAAAATTGAGTTTTTCATTTCCATAATAACCATCCGCTGACTCTTCACCTTTTTGATGAAATCCGGCCCTTGAATGCAGTTGAATTATGTGCGAATTGTTCAGGCCTAATGTCTCTTTAATAGCATTAAAAGTTTGCGTTACAATTGTAGTGGCTGGAGAAACATAAAATATTTTGTTTAATTCCTGGTTGGTCATTAACAATTCAATAGCAAGAGCAAGCGAAAGGTTCGTTTTACCCGCCCCTGTCGGGGCTTCCAAATAAAAAAGACAATCATTTGCATGATTTCGGACATTAAAAAGAGCTTCTGCAGTTAGTTTCTGGCGTAAAAGATTCAAGTTTTTAGGATTAGCATCTTGCAAGTCACTAAAGGGTAAATTTCTATAGTAGTCGAATCTTTCAAACAATTCACGATTGTAACTTTTCAGACTATAAAAATTGATACGTAGTAACTCTTTAAGACCTGGGTTCATCACTCCAAAGTCAGTAACAGGTAGCCCAAGCATAAACTCCGTAGTCGCCAGATAATCCGAAGCAGTTAATAGAGAAAAGTTAAGTTTTAGCAAGGCAAAAAGCGGGAAGTAATTCTTTAAACATGCCCATTCATCGTTGAAGTAGCTTAACAATCCTTCATGATCAAGTATTTGCTTTTCCTGGCTATTATCTACTTGTATGATACTTAAAAATTGTCTGATAGAACACATTATAGTAGCATCTAACTTCACTTCATGATAATATGATGAAGAATGATGCAGAAAAATCGAGTTGGCAAATAGAATGCAAAGAGTTTTTAAAAACACTTTTTCATCATCATTAGAAATTTGGTCCTTATCGATTTTACTTAAATGGTAATTAAGATACAAGTAGGCACTAAGACGAGAATGCTGTGAATCAATTTTAATTTTATTATCAACGGAAAATTTTTCATTCTTCAAGCGCTTGGCCTGAAAGTTTGGATTAATTTTCCCAATGTCATGGAAAGTAATGGTATCAAAAAAAAGTTGTTTCACCACTTCCCCGGTTTCACGCCTACAGTCAGCTTGCTCTAACAGGCTTGCAATCAATTTATCAACAACTATATCTGTTCCATGTTCTTTGATAAGCTTGAGAGCATATTTATTTACCAACTGTATATGTTCAAGTAATTGCTCTGGGTTACGAGCAGGGTGTATATGTGCCCAATATTTATCCCAGTGATGTGTACAATCAAAAATACTTCCTTGTGATTGAGCAATTTCTTCAAAAGAGTTGAATAATTTCATTGGGTTCAACGTCTGTAAGTTGATATAGTTGACCAATCTGGTATTCCTGACTCAACAAAAAATCTGTGTAGGCAAAAGGTCTGTATTCATATTGCATCAGTTCTTCATCATAGCCTATCGGCAAATTTTCAAAAAGCATAAAAGAAGTATTGCCGGCAATTTTATAAGGCTGACGAACTTTACTTTTCGTCACAAGTTGTTCTTTGATAAAAATAGAATTTATCCGAAAAGGCTGCTCACCGGGTTCAAATTTCTCGAATCCGTATTCCTTCCAATTGTCCCACCACACGGAAAATTCATTCTTTCCCAAATAGGGCAAATACTCCGTTTCATAATTTTTTAAGTTATTAAATAACCGCTGGTATATTTCATTATCCTTGTCAAATAAAACATAACATCGGTAAATGGGATTAATCAGAACTTGTTCCGTTACCATAAGTGTTGTAGGCCCCTTTTCTTGAACATTAGCATATCCTACACTGTTGTTGTACGTAAGCGTTGTCTTGGAGAAGTTGCCATTAAAGCTCGGATTACATACTCCATTTTCCTTCTGAATTGGCCGAACACTTACCTTCAGTTCTTTAAGCGCCTCGTAATATGGCGCGACTGTTTTTTGATGCTCATGGTCATCCAACTGGCGCCCCTTCTTTTTGCTCTTTGGTGGCGGCTGCGAAAAGCCATCCAAACCAACAATTGCACCAAATATTCCCAATAAAGATGGCTTGTGCAGCATGTTGAATGTCAGGTACACAGGGTCGTTAGTGTCCGGTTTTTTTAAGCAGCCGAAATCTGCATGCAAATCAATTGAAATCAGTTTATTCATGCCCTCACCATTTATTGGATTTCCTTGCCAGAATTGATATCAAATCTTTTGGTCTTAGAAGTAGGGAAATTTTTCAATTCAACTGTTTCTGGCAAATAATATATCTCAACAGCTTCAACTTCACTATCGTTTTCTTCAAGTACCCTTTTAAGCTTGCCCAAATCATAAATTACCGCGCCATCTTGTTTGTCCATCGTAACAAGTTGTGTAAAATTGGGAAGCAAGCGTTTGGAGTTTTCCTTTAACTGAACCCAGATAAGCATTTCATTATCGGTACCTGCTTTTTGAGCGGAGTCATAATAAGTTACAGCGGTACGCATGGCAATTTTTAAACTTTCTATATCTTCTTCGCTTAAACTTTGCCCTCCTCCCGCTGCGCTAATAATATTTCTTAAGTTTTTAGGGTTAATAGAAAAGTGATGCAGATAGTGCCCTTCCTGTAGTTTTGATTGACGACCTAATGTTGTAGCCTCATTTTCTTCATTCTTTTCGCCGGCATTTCTAAACGGCGCAGATATTTGTTCTGAAAAAATGTTATTCTCCTTCCAAATATTAATTCCGTGGTTTATTTGAACCGGACCATGAATGGAAATGGCAACATTTTCTTCTTTGATTTTGCCTTTCATAGCAAACGTTGCTCCGAATAATCGCACGTCAAGACAACTTAATAAGTTTTTAGCAACCGATGTCTTATCCATTTTTTTGTTTTCAAAATCCATAGCACTATAAGCTTCCTCAAGACTCATCGGAATAAAGTCATCCTTTAATTGCTTAAAGTACAAGATCTTTTTTTCAGGGTATTCTTTCTTCAAAAGATTTTTAATGGCAAATTTCAATGCTTTGTCTGTTGCATACACAACACCATTGGGCAGTGTTCTGGGTTGATGGCTAAAATCAGCGTTGTAGTTAGAATTTATTGATTTAACAAGAACACAGCCAAAAACCCTTTTGTTAAATTCTGTCATAAGTTTATTGTTTAGCAGTTAACTATTAGTTTCGGAATGGTTAGTTTGAGCATCTTTATAAAAGACCGACTTTGAAAAGTAGCCCGCTAAAACGAGCACCAAATAATCTTTCATGTTGGTGCCCGGCTTAGGCTCGTAACCCATGGTTACACTCATTAATTTGTCAAACCCATAGCGATCGAAGCCGCGATAAAGTTTAATTGCATGCTTGTAAGTATCGAATGTTCTCGCAATAGCAAGCTTAAACAGACCAGGATCTGTTTTTTGCAAAAAAGGTTCCAGCAAAGCATGACTTAAGCTTTCTGTTTCGCTTTTTGAAAGTAAGAATCGAATGAGCTGCCCTGATGCAAATGCGAACTCTTCGTCGTTTTGAAAAACCTCTTCGGCGCCCTCTTTCGCAATTTCCCTCATTCGTTCTAACAATATTTGAGTCTTGTTTACCATATTGACAGTTGCTTTTGAATGTTGCGGAATAAAATAGTCAAACAGACTAAACCATATGTTTAATTTTTCCTTGATGTTGTAGTCGTAGTTGTTTTGTGAATTTTTGCCACCGTCTCTGTGGATTAAATCCAATATGCTGCTCCTCATTATTTCATGAAATACATGGTCCTGAATTGCACTTCTATTTGATTTATATATGTAGTTGTAAAATGCATGTCGATATTTCAGCAGCAGGTTAAAGGTATTGTGGGTTATGTATTTGGGGTCATATTCAATTTTATCAAAGTATTTTACCCATATGCCATTTTGTGATTCAACGACCAGTTGGTTGTCGAAAATCTTATTTGCTACTTCGCGTTCAAACTCCCATACGTTCGCTATTTTCAACATTTTTTCTCCACCCAAATCAAATACCTGGTGGATATACATGTTTTCCAGATGGTATTTAAATGATGGAACGAAATCAACATCAGCTATTTCATTTCTCACAAAAAAAAGCAAATAGTAACCTGGCAAATCCTTTTCAGTTGTTTCATCAAAGATTCTTTTGAGAATTTCGAAGTAGCCTATTTTTCTGTCTTCCCTGGCAATTGCAATTACCTTACCGTTTAGTTCTCCTTTATCAATAAAGACAGGTAGTGGGTTTGGGAAAGTGCGCTTTTGTAGCTGGAAAAACTGCCATATAGTTTTTGCTACATCAGGTTGAACCTGATAATTAATGGTAAATGGCGCCGATTTGTGAGCAACAAATACTTTTTGATCAGGAAACCTGCTTAAAGTGGTTGGAAATTTCCACTTCCTGTCAAGTGCATTTTCAGCAATATACCTTTCATATGTTTCTTGAAAGTCTTCAAAGCCTGGACGTGCAAATAAAATTCTGACCTCAGTTTTGTCCGGAGCATTTATATAAAGTTCATTCTTGTTTAACCAATCAAACAATTTGGTAGTGCAGAAGTCACGAAAAGTTGCAAACCAGCTCAGGTGTTGCGCGTTGTTATTGTCAATAAAATCTTCTGCACGCTTAAAATATGCACTAAGCGCACTCTCTATTTTGCCCTTTTCTGCACTTTTGCTTTTAATGCTCTTTTTCGAAAAACCTAATGCAAAGGGGGATGCAGTTTTAATAAAAATCTTATCCTTTGAATTAAAGCTTCTGTTTGGCTCGCCAAACCCTTCTTTTGTTACAGCCTGTAAGCGCAGACATTTTTCCAGGAAATCTGATAACTCGATTTTCTTGTTTGATTCCCTTTTCCTGGGACCAGACTTTTTTTCCTTTGTTTCTTCATTTATTTTAATTCCATAAGCTTGTTGATTGATCAGGACAGGCATGCCTGTGGCATCAATGTCAATTTCAAGGTATAGCCCATCGTCTAATTTGAGATTATAGCTAAATACATCCCTGGGTAAATCGTTTACGAAATTGGTCAATTCGGTAATCATGCAATTCGCAATTATTTCTTGATAATACTGACATGGTTTTTAAGAATCCCTTTTCTACAAGAACACATGTTGCTATATTCATTAATTCCATTTAAATAATAGTGTTAAGTATGCCGATACATATAGCAACAGAATCATTTGCTCTACCCTAGGCATCTGCAGCCACAATAGATCTAGATGGATGGCCAGTGCTATTACGTCACAGACCGGCCACCCGGCATTAAATAACTCACGTAATACCAGAAGATCATAGCATAGTAGATGTAGTTCGCCCATTTTGCTTTTTTACAAAAATAGGCCGTTAGAATTTGCAATTCAAGAGAATTTATAAATTTTTTCTTTTTAACAATCCAACTTCCTATAAATCAATCCTTTTTAGCAAAGAATATATACCTATTTTTGTCTCCATTACTTCTATAAGGAGTTCAATATCTTTTATTCCCATTGTAAGAGTTTGACTATCAATCTTTTTAATCGCACCGCTTAGGAATTGAAATTTAGAGTTTGCTATTCCACTTCTAACTAATCGTACCAAAAGGACTAAGTAAACTCCAGATCCAATCTGGAGTTTACTTTATTATAGTTCTGCCAACTCAAGCCTGAAACACTCAATTTGTAGCAATCAAAAAGGATTGCTTTTATTTGCTAAACCACCTCCACACACCCAAACCCCATCGCATTATTCAATCCCAACCCCGCCCCCAATCCAACCTCCAAAATACTTTTTGCCGCGGTTACTTTCATACGGAAACCCGTAAACCCTCGGATTTTTGTTTCGGCTTCGGTAAAAGCTTTAATGGTAACAAGACGGCTTTTCAACTGACCTGGATGGAATAGTACTTCAACAGCTATGCTGCTTTTAATTTCATCAACGGATGAAGAAGGATAAATGGCCCTATATTTTTCGGCCCAATTATGTATTAGCCATACGCGAAATTCAGGATCTGCAGGACTGAGAAAATCATAATGTCCACGATCGTTCTTACGTCCCACCACCAGCGGAGAAATAGGTTGCAATATCACTTCACAATCGCCTTCACCTGGCGGAAGGTTGTCAGGCAATACCTGCACGCCGGTGATGACAAACTGCACACGGCTTTTCTTATCAGCAATGTCCAGCTCCTGGTTCATAAACAGTCCACGCACAAAGTGGCCAGCTGCCTCATCTATATAAAATGTAATAATCAGCGTTCCTGGTGAACCACTTAGCCGAAAACGGTCACCCTGGGCGCGAAAGGGAATCTTCAGGTCAGAAAAACAAAAAAGTTTAAAGCTTTTTCCTCCTGGTAACTGATAACCACGCTCATGTAAAAAAGCCGAATAATTTTCGTCTGCCCGATTGATAATCTTATATATCGCTGCCGACAGGGGATATTGGTAGTTTGCGGGAATAACATGACTGTCACCTCGAGGGGTTAATGTAATCTGAATACGCATGGGGTGACTTTATTATTATGCTTGCGAAGGTAGTTGATTAACATTCACTCTGAACTAAAAAAATGTTCACGCCTTGTGAACAAAAAAGATAGGTAATAGTGTTATAGTGAACACATTATGGTTTCACGTAAATAGCAACCTGTGCGGCCGTCATTATAATGCACAAACGATATAGCTTTATGATAACATTGCAATTAATCATATCTCCTTAAAAAACTCCTGCAACGTCATTCCATGCGCTGCCACAATCTTCATTAAGCTTGACAATCGCATATCTTCTCCCCTTTCATACCTGGCATATTGCGTTCGACTGATCTCATGCTCATACGCAAATTTCTCCAGCGATGAATACCCGGTTTCTATCCTCAACTGCTTTATACGATTCGCAATTCTTTTCAACTCTGATTGAATTTCGTTTAATGTTATTATATATTGTTTTGAGCTTTTAGATTCCATAAGAGTAAATTTTATATGTTTGACACTTTTCAAATGCCAGAGAAATACTCGCCCGATAAATGCAAGCCATCCATTTGTCTTGCATATTTCAGCTCAGTAATCCAGGGGAAAGAAGAGATGGACAAGATAGTTGAAAATAAGTGCAACAGCGGAGGACTACAATTGCATAAAATGCAAATTATTCCGAAGCAATTCAGGTAATCACATGTAACGCGGATAACTTTTTTTATCCGTACCCCTCTGCCCAACACCCTTAAAAAACTCCTGCAACGTCATTCCGTGCGCCGCCACAATCCTCATCAAACTCGTCAACCGCATATCCGCCCCTCTCTCATACCGCGCATACTGCGTTCGGTCAATTTCATGCTCATACGCAAATTTTTCCAGCGACGAATAACCAGCCTTTTTTCGCAACT
>Ga0065721_10052638_pt1 | contig 11498 bp, 7 predicted proteins | sample Mesricmetagenome_FD_59108 | JGI IMG/M metagenome (GOLD analysis project Ga0065721, IMG submission 59108) | Mesophilic microbial community from rice straw/compost enrichment Sample: eDNA_1 v2 (version 2) | ecosystem: Engineered > Solid waste > Grass > Composting > Bioreactor | place: USA: Davis...
CGGTCCCGGTCGGGTCCGGCCCCGCCGCCCTGCCCGGCTGGGCCGACGAAGACCATCTGGCGGCGTTCCGGGCCTATGCGGCCGGATGCGGCGCGGCGCGCGAGGCGGCGGCGCGGGCGGTCTGTCAGAGGGCGCGGCGGCTCGACAGCGGCCGGGTGACGCCCAGCGACGCGCGGCGCTTCTTCGAAACCGAGTTCTTCGTGTCGCCGGTCGAGACGTCGGATGGTCGACCGGGCCTGCTGACCTCTTATTTCGCGCCGGAATATCCCGCACGCCATGCGCCGGACGCGACCTTCGACGCGCCGGTTCTGTCGGCGCCGGCCGATCCGCGCGGGGCGGGCGACCGGGCGGCCATCGAGGCGCGCGCGCGGCCGGACCAGGCCCTGGCCTGGATGCGGGCCGAGGACCTGTTCTTCCTGCAGATCCAGGGCTCCGGCTATCTGACGTTCGAGGATGGGCGGCGGGCGCGGGCCGCCTACGCCGCCGACAACGGACGGACCTTCGTGGGCATCGCCCGGCCGATGGCCGAGAGGGGCCTGCTGGCGCCCAACGGGACCTCGGGCGACGCCATCCGGGGCTGGCTGGCCGAGCACCGGGGCCCCGAGGCGCGGGCGGTGATGGCGCTGAACCCCCGCTACATCTTTTTCCGACTGGATCCGGACGACGGGGGCGACCCGGCCGGAGCGGCGGGCGTGCCGCTGACGGCGCGGCGGACCATCGCCGTGGACCCGGCCAACTGGGCCTATGGCGACCTGGCCTGGGTCGACGCCGACAGCGGAAACCTGCGCGGGGCCAGCGCCAGCTATCGCGGACTGGTCGTCGCGCTGGACACCGGCTCGGCCATCAAGGGGCCGGTCCGGGCCGATCTCTACATGGGCCGGGGCGACGCCGCCGGAGCCGAGGCCGGCACGGTGCGTCACCCCTTGCGCATGTGGCGGCTGGTCCCGAAGGGCTAGCCGCCTTTCTTCACGATTAGACGACGGTCAGGGTCGTCTTGATGTTGCCGCGCGTCGCGTGGGCGTAGGGGCAGACGGTGTCCGCCTCGGCGACCAGGGCCTCGGCCGCGGCGCGATCGACGCCCGGCAGGCTGATTTCCAGGGCGACCTCCAGGCCGAAGCCCTTGTCGCTGCGCGGGCCGATGCCGACGGTGGCGCTGACGGTCGCATCGGCCGGCACCTTGGCGTGGCCGCCCTGGCTGGCGACGAACTTCATGGCCCCCAGGAAGCAGGCCGAGTAGCCGGCGGCGAACAGCTGTTCCGGGTTGTTGCCCGTGCCGGCGCCGCCCAGCTCCTTGGGGGTGCCGAGAGCGACTTCGAGCGCGCCGTCGGTGGTGCGGGCGCTGCCGTCGCGGCCGCCGGTGGCGACAGCGGTGGTGCGGTAGAGGACGTTGACGGACATGGGGGGCTCCATTTGAGAAATATCGCGTGCGATATAATCGCGAGTTCGATTTAGGCGGGCTCCCGACCGGAGTCAACCTTGCGATAGGATCGCGCGCGATTTATTTTAAGCCCCATGACAGAGCCTGTTTCCGACACCGCTCCTCCGGCCGCCGCACCGCTAGGGGTGGACGAGATGGTATGCTTCGCCGCCTATTCGGCCAGCCTGGCGTTCAACCGCTTCTACAAGCCCCTGCTGGACCGGATGGGCCTGACCTATCCGCAGCTGCTGGCCATGAGCCTGCTGTGGAAGGCGGACGACCGGACCATCGGCCAGATCGGCGAAAGCCTGTTTCTGGAGACCAACACCGTCACCCCCCTGGTCAAGCGGCTGGAGGCGGCGGGCCTGGTCACGCGCACGCGGGACCGCGAGGACGAACGGGTGGTGCGGGTGCGGCTGACCGACGCCGGGCGGGCGCTGGCGACGGAGGCGGCCTGCCTGCCCGAGGCGGTGCTGACGGCCAGCGGCCTTGAGCCCCAGGCCCTGGTCGAGATGAACCGGACGCTGAGCCTGCTGCGGGACCGGCTGCGCGAAGCCGCCTGAACGATCGGAAATTGCACTGCACCGCCGAAAACAGTGCAAAGTGCAGTTTAGTGCAATTTCGCGGCGCGCTCGGATGGGGGTGGACATGCGTCCATCATCGACGCGTGGATGACCCAGGCTGGACGATGGACGCTGCGGGGCGCCAACCGACTGAAAAGACGGATGTTCGTCTCTGCGAAGGCGCCGGGTCGGCGCGCCGGACCCGGCGCCTCGGGCCTCAGGCCAGGTCTTCGATCTCGGCCTCGGTCAGTTCGCCCGGCACGATGGTGACCGGCAGCTTGCGACCGCCCAGCTGGGCGCCGTGCTTGACGATGGCCTGGACCAGGGGGCCGGGGCCGCGCGTCCCCGAACCGGCGGCCAGGACCAGGATCTTGATGTCGGGATCGTCGGCGACGACCTTCTTGATCGCGCCCTGGGCGTCGCCGAACTCGATCAGGAAGACCGGCGGCGCGCCCGAGCGTTCGGCGGCCTCCTCCGCCACGCGGGTCAGCAGGCCTTCCGCCTCCTCGCGCTGCTGACGCCGGATTTCCTCGCGGGCGCCGGACCAATGGGCGTCGGTGTCGGGCGGAATGACCCGAAGCAGTACCACCCGGCCGCCGGTCGAGCGGGCGCGACGGCTGGCGAACCGCAGCGCGGCCTCGAACTCCGGGCTGTCGTCGACGACGACGAGGAACTTTCTGGGCATGCCGGCCTCCCCGCCCGCTTCAGCGCTGGAGGAGGCCGCAGGCGGCGCGCGGCGTCAAGCGGCCCCCAGGGCCGAGCCGGCCAGGTCGCGGATGGTGGCGTTGGCGATGGTCAGCTTGGCGAAGGTCCAGCCCGCGCCCGACTGCTCGATCTCGTCGACCGAGGCGCGCACGCCCTCGACGACCGCCAGGCGCGATCCGATCCAGGCGTCCACGGCCGCCTCGGCCGCCGCTTCCGACACGCCGACGCCGGGGTCCGAGGCCGCGGCCACGGCCCGGGTCAGGGTGCGCTGCTCCTGCATCAGATCCTCGATCAGGCGGCGCACGGCCAGCCGGTCGAAATGGTCCGCCGACGGAATTGAGCCCGCCGCGGCGCGCAGCCGGTCGAAGTCGAAGGCGGCCCCGACCTGGTGATAGAGGCGCGCCATCGCCGCCACGGGCCAGTTCGTCTCGGCCGCCAGGTCGCCGATGTCGGCGGCGGCCACCAGCGGGCGCATGATCGAGATGCGGCGCGTCAGGTCCTCGGGCGCGCCCAGATCGGCGAAGCGGCGGACGCGATCCTCCAGCCGGGCCTGTTCGAAGCGCGACAGGACGCCGGCGCCCTCGGCCTGGAGGGCGTCGGCGACGGGGCGGTAGCGGTCGATCAGGGTCTGGACCGACAGGCCGTCCCGCGCCCGGCGGGCCAGCCAGAAGGCCTGGCGCCGCAGGACCACGGCGATCTCCTGATACAGGGCGACCTGGCCCTCGGCCGAAATCTTCAGGTCCAGGGCCGAGACGGCGTCCCAGGCCTCGTCCAGGCGGAAGGCGCGGCGGGCGGCCTCGAAGGCCAGGACCAGGGCGGTGGTGTCGCACTCGGCGGCGCCGCGCAGCCGATCCGGGAAGGTCGGGCCGCACATGTTGACCATTTCGTTGGCCAGGACGGTGGCGATGATCTCGCGCCGCAGCCGGTGGCTCTTCATTTCCGGCTCGAACCGGGCCAGCGGCTCGGGGAAGTAGCGGACCAAGGTCTCCTCGAAGAAAGGATCCTCGGGCGCCGTGGAGGCGACGATGTCGTCCGACAGCTCCAGCTTGGCGTAGGCCAGAAGCACCGCCAGTTCCGGGCGCGCCAGGGGGACGCCGGCCGTCATCATCTCCTTAACGCGGGCGTCGCCCGGCAGGCCCTCGACCTTGCGGTCCAGCTTTCCGCGGGCCGACAGGGCCTGCATGAAGCGCTGCTGGGCGTCCAGCGCCTTGACCCCTTCCGCCTGCTGAAGCGTCAGAGCCAGGGTCTGGTCGTAGTTGTGGGCCAGGACCTTCAGCCCGACCTCCTCGGTCATGGAGGCCAGCAGGGGCGTCCGCTCCTCGGCGGGCAGGACGCCGTTGGTCACGGCCGAGCCGACCAGGATCTTGATGTTGACCTCGTGGTCCGAGGTGTCGACGCCGGCGGAGTTGTCGATGGCGTCGGTGTTGATGCGGCCGCCGTTCTGGCCGAACAGGATGCGGCCGGCCTGGGTGAAGCCCAGGTTGGCTCCCTCGCCGACCACCTGGACCCGCAGTTCGTCGGCGTTGATGCGCACGGCGTCGTTGGCCTTGTCGCCGACCTGGACGTCGGTTTCGGCCGGGGCCTTCACATAGGTGCCGATGCCGCCGAGGTAGAGCAGTTCGGCCGGGGCCTTCAGGATGGCGCGGATCAGGCTGACGGGGTCGAGCGCGTCGTCGGAAATGTCCAGCAGGGCCTTGATCTGGGGCGTAAGCTGGATCGACTTGGCCGAGCGCGGGAAGACGCCGCCGCCCTCGGAGATCAGCCCCTTGTCATAGTCCTGCCAGGACGAGCGCGGCAGGTCGAACAGCCGCTTGCGCTCGGCCCAGCTGATCGCCGGGTCCGGATTCGGATCGATGAAGATGTCGCGGTGGTCGAAGGCGGCGACCAGTTTCGTGGCCTTGGACAGCAGGGCCCCGTTGCCGAAGACGTCGCCGGACATGTCGCCGACGCCGACCATGGTGAAGGGCTGGGTCTGGATGTCCTTGCCCATCTCGCGGAAGTGGCGCTTGACCGCCTCCCAGGCGCCGCGGGCGGTGATGCCCATGGCCTTGTGGTCGTAGCCGATGGAGCCCCCGGAGGCGAAGGCGTCGCCCAGCCAGAAGCCGTAGGCGGCCGACACGCCGTTGGCGATGTCCGAGAAGGTCGCCGTGCCCTTGTCGGCGGCGACGACCAGATAGGGATCGTCGCCTTCCCAGGCGATCACATGGGCGGGGCGGGCCACCGAGCCGTCGGCGACGATGTTGTCGGTCAGGTCCAGGAGGCCCGACAGGAAGGTGCGGTAGGCGCGGATCGCCTCGGCCTGGACGGCGTCGCGGTCGCCGCCGCGCGGCAGGCATTTCGGATAGAAGCCGCCCTTGGAGCCGACCGGCACGATGACGGCGTTCTTGACCTGCTGGGCCTTGACCAGACCCAGGACCTCGGTGCGGAAGTCGTCGCGGCGATCCGACCAGCGCAGGCCCCCGCGCGCCACGGGGCCGAAGCGCAGGTGCACGCCCTCGACGTGCGGCGCCCAGACGAAGATCTCGCGATAGGGCTTGGGCAGCGGCAGGTCCTCAAGCTCGCGCGAGGCGATCTTGATGGAGATGTAGGGCTTGGGCTCGCCGTCGGCGTCGACCTGGAAGTAGTTGGTGCGCTTGATCGCCCCGACCAGGGCCGCGAGGCGGCGCAGCACGCGGTCGTGGTCCAGGCTCTTCACCGCCTGGAGCAGGGCGGCGATCTTGTCGTTCAGCTCGGCGACCATCGGCTCGCGCGTCTCGACGGCCAGGTCGCCCTCGAACTTCGCCTTGAACAGCGAGACCAGGGCGCGCGACACGTCGGGATATTCGCGCAGCGCCTCCTCCTGCACCGCCTGGGACGGGTCGAGGCCCGTCTGCTGGCGATAGCGGGCCAGGGTGCGGACCAGGGCGGCCTCGCGCCAGGTGATCCCCAGCTCGATGACCAGGCGGTTGAAGCCGTCGCTCTCGGTGCGGCCGGTCCAGACGGCGGCGAAGGCGGCCTCGAACGGCGCCTTGACGTCGGCGAAGTCCAGGGCCTCGCCGCGCGGGTCCTCCATCAGGAATTCGTGGACGTGGATCTCGCCCTCGCCCAGGGGGCGGATCGGATAGCCGTATTCCTCGAGCGTCTTCAGCCCCATGTCGGCCAGGATCGGCAGCACGTCGGACAGGGGCACGGTCGGGCCGCGGCGATAGAGCTTGAAGCGGAACTGGAGCGGGCTGTCCTCGCCGGTGCGGAAGGCGCGCACGGCGACGGCCTCGCCCCTGCCCGGCCGACCGTCGGCGTTCAGCCGGTCGATCTCCTGCAGGTCGCGCACGGCCTCGTCGGCGTCATAGCGGTCGCGATAGGCGGCGCCGAAGGCGCGGGCCCAGCGCGCGCTGAGCGGACCGACCTCGACCTCGTCGACGTCGGCGCGGCGCAGGGCGCTTTCGAACCGCTCCATCCAGCCGCGTCCGGCCTCGGCCACGTCGGCCTCCAGCTGGGCCAGATCGGGGGTCGGGTGATCGCCGGGCTCGACGCCGATGATGAAGTGGACGCGGGTCAGGGGCGCGTCGGACAGCTGGGGATACCAGGCCGAGATGCGGCCGCCCCAGGCGCGGGCCAGGATCTGGCCGATGCGTTCGCGCACCGACACGTCGTAGCGTTCGCGCGGCACGAACAGCAGCACCGAGACGAAGCGGTCGAACGGGTCCTGGCGCGTGAAGATGCGGATGCGCGGCCGGTCGTAGAGGTGGAGGATGCCGAGCGCGATCGACAGCAGTTCGTCCTCGGTGATCTGGAAGAGCTCGTCGCGCGGATAGTTCTCCAGAATGTTCCGCAGGCGCTTTTCGTTGTGGCTGCCCGGGACCTTGTCGGCGCGGGCCAGGGCGTTGGCGACCTTGCGCCGGACCAGGGGCACGTCGGAGGCGACGCGGTCGTAGGCCTCGGCCGTGAACAGGCCGACGAAGCGGGTCTCGCCGGTGGCGCGGCCATCGGGGCCGTACCGCTTGACGCCGATGTAGTCCATGTAGGCCCGGCGGTGGACGCGCGAGCGCAGATTGGCCTTGGCCACCGTGACCGGCTCCGACAGGTCCAGCTGGCGACGCATCTGCTTGGTCAGGACCGCGGGCTCGGAGGCGCGGCGCAGCACCCGCCGCTCCGGATCGCGCAGCACGCCCAGGCCTTCGCCGGCCTGGCTGAGCGGGGCCTCGGCCTCGTAGTCGCCGTCGGCGGTGCGCGGATAGTCGTAGTCGCGCGCGCCCAGGAAGACGAAGTGGTCGCTCTTGAGCCAGCGCAGGAAGGCCAGGGTCTCGGCCTGGACCTCGGCGTCGACGCCGGCGGGCGGCGCGGCCTCCAGCTGCTGCACCGAACGGCGCATCAGGGCCAGCATCTCGCCGTGGTCGGCGACGGCGGCGTGGACGTCGCCCAGGGCGGCGGCGAGGCTTTCGCCCAGGGCGTCGCGGCGTTCCTGCGGCACCGCATCGATCACCAGCATGATGACCGACAGGCGGCGCGATCCGCACTCGACCACCGGGTGGAAGAGGGCGCGGACCGAAACCCCGGCGTCGGCCAGGGCGACCAGCACGCTGTCGACCAGGAAGGGGGCGTCCGGCTGGATGATCCGCACCAGGTCGTAGCCCAGGGTCTGGCCGTCCGCGCCGTGCAGCGGGCCGACGGTGATCTGCGGGGCCGAACCGTCGGGGGCGTCCTTGGCCGCCGTCCAGGAGGCGGCCAGCAGGGCGGCCAGGTCCTCGCCGGCAAGCTCGGGCGTCTCGTCGGCGGCGTAGTCCTCGTGCGCCTGGGCCAGGAAGGACTGTTCGGCCGGGCCGGGGGCGCTTCCCGAGATCCGCGCGAAGGCCGCCTCCAGCGCGGCCGGGGTGATCGGCTGAACCGGGACGGGGCGCGGATCGGAGGCGGTCATGGAGATTCGGTCTCGGACGACACGGCGCGTGTGGGGCCGCAGTCGATTGACTAGGCCAGGTCCGGTCGCGCGGGAAGCCCCTGAAGGTCGATCGTTGTCACGATCGCCGAAAGACATGGAATTATTGTGCGGCGCCGCAAACGAGAAGGCCGCCGGGTGGGGGAACCCGGCGGCCTACGCGGGCCGACGCTTGGGGAGGGGAGGGGGCGTCGGTCTCGCTCTGCCGCGGGCGGAGGGGGGATGTTCCCGCGGCGTTGATGGGAAGATGGGAAGCCCCGAAGGCCTTTCAAGAGCCGGCCCCTGCGGAATTCGCGACAGGACGCCGCAGGGCGTCAGGCGGGATCGTCGTCCTTGCCGGCGGCCTTGCGGCCTCGGCCGGATTTGGGCTCCTCCGTCTCGGAGGCATAGGGCTCGCCGTCGCCGGACAAAAGGATGGCCATCCAGCGCGAGCCGCGGAATTCGGCGAGGATGGCCATGGCCATGACCGCCAGCGGCGTGGACAGGAACATGCCGACCACGCCCCACAGCTTGCCCCAGAAGGCCAGGGCCAGGAGGACCACGACGGGGTCGATGTTCTGGTTGTCGCCCTGCATGCGCGGCTGGACCAGGTTGCCGACCACGAACAGGATGGTCTGAAGCCCGACCAGCAGGATCAGCGCGGGCCAGTAGCTTTCGAACTGCACCAGGGCGAACAGGGGCGGGGCCAGGCCGGCGACGGCGCCGCCCAGCACGGGGATGAAGCCCACGATGAAGATGACGAAGGTCCAGAACTCGGCGTTCTGGAGCCCCACGGCGCGCATCAGGATCCACGCCGCCACGCAGATCATCGCCCCGGTCACGGCCTGGACCCACAGATAGCCCTCGACCCCGCCGCGCACGCGCTGGAACACGGCCAGGGCTTCGTGCCGCTGGGCCTTGTCGGGGAACATGTTGACGATCTTCCGGCGGAAGCCCGCCTGGGAGGCCAGCAGAAACCCCAGATAGACCAGGACGAAGAAGGCGCCGGAGGCCACGCCCTGGGCCTGGAAGGCCAGGCTGGTCAGATAGCCGCGCAGATCGACGCCCTGGACCAGATCCTGGGCCGTGGGCGGGCTGCCCTGGCCGAACAGGCCCCAGACGTCGCGGATGATCTGGTCGATGCGGGGGCCCAGGTTCTGGGACACGCCCGACGCCTCGCCGAAGAAGCCGGCCGCGCCGTTCACGATGATGGCGATGGAGGCGAAGAAGCCCAGGACGACTAGGGCCAGGGCCGCGACCCCGGCCCACCGCTCTGTCAGGGGCGTGCGGTCCGCGACCCAGCGCTTCAGCCCGTCGATCATGATCAGCAGAAACAGCGCCATGGCCAGGGGGGTGAGGATGTCCCGCAGCCAATAGACGGCCGCCCCCGCCGCCACCGTCGCGATCAGGGCCAGGGCGTTTCGCGCCACGGCGGAATTGGGAAGGGCGACGGGATTCTTCATGACGTCCTTGTCGGCGGGGGCCGGGACGGCGTCAACACGCCGATACGGCGACGGTTCCGGGCGCGCCGCGACTGCGCTAGACCTTGGGCGACTCCAGCGGAGAGCCTGTCATGACCGACGCCGTCCCGGGCCTGTTCCTCGGCCAGTCCGACCAGGGGGAGGCCCAGCGCCTGCTGTTCCACCGCGCCAACCGCCACGGGGTGGTCGCCGGTGCGACCGGGACCGGCAAGACGGTGACGCTGCAGATCATGGCCCAGGGCTTCTCGGACGCCGGGGTGCCGGTGTTCTGCGCCGATGTGAAGGGCGACCTGTCGGGCCTGTCGCAGGCCGGCTCGCCGAACGAGAAGCTGACCGCCCGCGCCGGCGAGATGGGCCTGACCCTGGCGCCGCGCGCGGCGCCGACGGTGTTCTGGGACCTGTACGGCCAGAAGGGCCATCCGATCCGCACCACGGTCTCCGAGATCGGCCCGGTGCTGATGGCGCGGATGCTGGACCTGAACGACGTGCAGGAGGGGGTGCTGACGGTCGCCTTCCACGTGGCGGACAAGGAAGGCCTGCTGCTGCTGGACTTCGACGATCTGCGCAGCCTGCTGGCCTATGTGGGCGAGAACGCCGAGCGCATCGGGCGCGAGGTGGGGGCTGTCGCCCCCGCCTCGATCGCCGCCATCCAGAGGTCGCTTCTTCAGCTGGAGCAGCAGGGCGGCGCCGCCTTCTTCGGCGAACCGGCGCTGAAGCTGGAGGACCTGATCCGCACCGGCCTGGACGGGCGCGGCCAGGTGAACGTGCTGGATTCCACCCGGCTGATGAACAGTCCGCGCCTGTATGCGGCCTTCCTGCTGTGGCTGCTCTCGGAGCTGTTCGAGCAGCTGCCGGAGGTGGGCGATCCGGACAAGCCGAGGCTGGTCTTCTTCTTCGACGAGGCCCACCTGCTGTTTGACGACGCGCCCAAGGCCCTGCTGGAGAAGGTGGAGCAGGTGGTGCGCCTGATCCGGTCCAAGGGCGTCGGCGTCTATTTCGTCACCCAGAACCCGGCCGACATCCCCGACAGCGTCCTGGCCCAGCTGGGCAACCGGGTGCAGCACGCCCTGCGCGCCTATACGCCGTCGGAGCAGAAGGGGCTGAGGGCGGCGTCGCACAGCTTCCGGCCCAATCCGGCCTTCGACACGGCCGAGGCGATCCAGGCCCTGGGCGTGGGCGAGGCGCTGGTGTCGGTGCTGGACGACAAGGGCGCGCCCACGGTGACGGCCCGCACGAAGATCCGGCCGCCCGACTCGCGCCTGGGGCCGGCGACGGACGCCGAGCGGGCGGCGGTCATGGCCGCCAGTCCGGTGCGGGGCCTCTACGACCAGGCGCTGAACCGGGAATCCGCCGCCGAAATCCTGGACGCGCGCCACGCGGCGGAGGACGCCGCCGAGGCCAGGGCGCGGGCCGACGCCGAGGCCGCCCGGGCCGAACAGGCGCGCGAGAAGGAAGCGGCGAAGGCCGAAAAGGCGCGGGCGGCCCCCGCGCGCCGCACGTCCAGCCGCCAGACGCCGATGGAGGCCCTGACCAAGTCGGTGCTGCGCACGGCGGGAAGCACGCTGACGCGCGAACTGCTGCGCGGGGTGCTGGGTGGACTGCGGCGGCGCTGACGGCCTCTTGAATCCCGGGCGGGCGGGGCGCATCTGCGGGCCATGTTCATCCAGACCGAACCCACGCCCAACCCCAATGTGCTGAAGTTCCTGCCGGGCCGCGACGTGTCGCCGGCCGCCGCGCTGGAGTACCGCACCATCGACCAGGCGACGGCCTCGCCCCTGGCCGAGGCCCTGTTCGAGCTGGAGGGGGTGGACGGCGTCTTTTTCGGCGCCGACTACGTCTCGGTGACCCGCCAGGCCCAAGGCCCGGACTGGTCGGAGATGAAGCCGGCGATCCTGGCGGCGGTCATGGACCATTTCGTCTCGGGCCAGCCGCTGACCCGCGACGGGGCGGGCGCCGACACCCATGCCGAGGACGACAGCGAGATCGTCGCCGAGATCAAGGCCCTGCTGGACAGCCGCATCCGCCCGGCCGTGGCCCAGGACGGGGGCGACATCCTGTTCGATTCCTTCGACGAGGAAACCGGCGTGCTGTCCTTGCGGATGCGGGGCGCCTGTTCGGGGTGCCCGTCGTCGTCGGCGACGCTGAAGGCGGGCGTCGAACAGATGATGCGTCACTACGTCCCTGAAGTGACGCGGGTGGAACAGACGCTGTAACCAACCTTTGCGGGTGGTTTGAAACGATTTCGTCTCGCCTTGCGCGGCGAGCTGCGCCATCTTGGCCGCATGTCGCGCTTCCAGCCCGATCCGGACGCCCTTCGCCTGGGCGAGGCCCTGGCCGCCCTGCGCCGCGAGCGCGGCCTGTCGCAGGCCGAGGCCGGCGCGCGCGTGGGCATGACCAGCCAGGGCTGGGGCCTCTACGAGACCGGCCGCCGGCCCGGCCTG
>Ga0065721_10052639_pt1 | contig 11496 bp, 9 predicted proteins | sample Mesricmetagenome_FD_59108 | JGI IMG/M metagenome (GOLD analysis project Ga0065721, IMG submission 59108) | Mesophilic microbial community from rice straw/compost enrichment Sample: eDNA_1 v2 (version 2) | ecosystem: Engineered > Solid waste > Grass > Composting > Bioreactor | place: USA: Davis...
GAGCGGCGGGCGGTTCGAGCCCGCCCGGCTCCGGGCGTGCTCGACGACGGACGTGCCGGCGTACGCGCGAATCGGCAGCGCCGTGGCGACGACCGCGAGCAAAGTCGACGTACCGCCGAACAGCCACGCAGCTTCGTTCCAGCCGACCGGAATCGACTTGCGGCCTACGAACGAGAGAAACCCGCTGGAGGAGCCGATCGTCTTGGCCATGAACCAGGCGAGGACGAGACCGGCCAGGAGCGCGACGCAGCCGAGTATCGCGGCTTCGATCGCATAGAGGGCGACGATCTGCCGCGGGCTGGCTCCCCGGCTTTGGAGCACCGAGATATCCCCCTTCTGCCGGTCCAAAGCTTGCTTCGCGTTCAGCGTGATGTAATAGAGCACCATCGCCAGCACCGGAGCCGCCAGCGCGAACAGCATTGCCTGCAGCAAGACGCTCTGCCGGTTGAACTCATGAAGCATGTCGATAAACGACAGGTTCACTTTCGTATTCTCGAGCATCCGGTGCAGTTCGATCTCCAATCGGCTCAATTGCCCGATTAATGAGGACAGATCGCCAATGCGGATCTCGCTGAGATCGAAGGCGTAGAACCAGCCCGCCGCATCGAGGGCGAGCCGCTGCTCATCGAGCAAAGCTCCCGTCATCGTCCCGCGGGTTACGAGCAGCGTCTCGGCCAGTTTCTCTTTGCCGTCGATGGCCCAGCCCAAGTCCGTCTCGTCCTTCAATTGATACGCCCCGGTAAGCCGAACGGACAGCCGCTTCGTCTTGCCGTCGGCGTCTTTGACATCGTAGGTCAGCGTATCGCCGACCTTCCAGCCGTAACGGCTTAACGTCTCGTCCAGGACGAGCGCTTCGACGTGTCCGTCCGCCATGCCGTCCTGCGGCATACGCCCTTCCTTGAGTTCGACTTTCTCCTCGATTCCGCTCTGCGCCGCCAGCTCCATTCGGGCAAGCTGGGCAGAGCTTGCTCCCGAGGCTTCCTGAAGCCTCCGCACGGTGGAAGGCGGCAAGCCGATTCGGCTCGAGAAAGCCTCCGTCGGAAATCCGATGCGCCCGGGCAGCTCCTCCCTGATCCAACGATCCGCTTCGGCGAGCCCTTCCAGATCGGTCATCTTGGCGGCGCCGGACTGAAACTTCATATACAAGGAGCCGGCCGGCAGCCCTTTCATCTTCTCCGCAAGCGACTTGGCGACCACCCGCTTCAACGTGCCGTCGGCATACATCGGAATGCTCATCGCGAACGCCGCGGCCACCGTAAGACCGAGCAGAGTGCTGATCGTGAACCAGCGATTCTGCCACATTTTCAGAAACAGATAGACGAGAATCCGCATTATTTTCCCACGACCTTCTGGCCTTCCTCGAGCCCTTTGATGATTTCGACGGCCGTCGAGGTCTGCATGCCGATCTCCACGTCCACCTCGCCTTTGCTTCCGTCCAGGTTAGATACGAGCACGTAATTGCGGCTATTCTGTTTCCGCAGCGCCGCCGGGGGAATGTACAGCGCATTCTCCCTTCTCTCGACGGTCACGGCGACGGTCAGGGGATTGCCGTGCTGCGCTGCCGCAGGGAGCTTGCCGACATCGACCAACGCGTACGCATCCAGCGTATCTTCGTCCTTGGGATCCGTGCTCGCCGGCAGCCTCCGCACCGTTCCCTGCACATCTCCGGCCGCGTTCAGCGACACCTTCGCGTTCATGCCCGGAGCGATATTTTTAAGATCGCCGCTATTAAAACGCACAGCTACGACGAGAGAGCTCAGATCGGCGATTCGCCCGATTTTCTCGTAGGCTTTGGCGAAATCCCCCTTCTCCGCCGTAAAGCTGACGATCGTGCCGTCGTAAGGGGCGAGCAGCCGCAATTCGGCCATTTGCTCCCTTAGCTTGGCCAGCTCGTGCTTCATCAGCTCGTATTCGAGCTGCCTCTTGCGCAGCAAGATATCCTGGTCGTCCGTCGACTCCCGAAGCGCGGCTTTCATGTCCAATTCCGCCTTCTCTATGTCAATCTCTTTGCGAACGATCTGGCTCTCGAGCTCCCCCGAATCCAGTTCGGCCAACACTTGGCCCTTCTTGACCCGATCTCCCGCTTTCACCCTAATGTCGATAATTCGGCGGTTGTCGACCGTGAACATCAGGTTCTCCTCGCGGTCCGACATCAGTTTGCCGCTTCCGCTCGCCGTCTGCTCCAGAACCCCGCGCTTGACCGGATATTCCGGCTTTTGCGAAATTTTCGGCGTGCGGATCTCGGGCAGCTTCTCCGGCTCCTCCTCCCGGGGGAGCAAGGAGCACCCGGCCAACAGTGCGATCATTGCCGTCCAGGCAAGCGATTGGACGACCGTACGTCCAGCTTTAGTCCGGAACAATCCGGCCGTCGACCATTTGATAGACAACATCCGCCGCCCCCCATAGTGTAGAATCGTGCGTCGTCATGCAGATCGCCATGCCTTCCCGATCCGCAATGTCGCGGAAGAGAGCGATGATGCGGGCGGCCATCACCGAATCGAGCTCCGCGGTCGGCTCGTCCGCCAACAGGACGCGCGGCTTGTGAGCGATCGCTTTGGCGATCGCAGCGCGCTGCTGCTCGCCTCCGGACAGCTCGGACGGACGATGGCCCGACCGCTTCGCGAGTCCGACGAGTTCAAGACATTCCGCCGCCCTTCCCGGCCATTCCGACCGCGGAAGCTTCGCCATTCGCATGCTCAGCTCCACGTTCTCCCTTACCGTCAACAGAGGCAATAACGCGAACGATTGAAAGATAAATCCGATCTCCTTGCGACGAACGACAGTCAGCTGCCTATCGCTCCAGCGGGACAAGGAACGCTCCCGGAACACGACTTCGCCTTCGGTCGGCCGGTCGAGACCGCCGAGCAGGTTCAACAGCGTCGTTTTCCCGGAGCCGGAACGCCCTCGCAGCATCGTTAACTTGCCGCACTCCACCGACATCTCGATGCCTTTCAGCACCTCGACTTGCCGGCCGCCCGCAAGGAACGATTTGCGAACGTCCCGCGCTTCAAGGCAAGGCGCCGCGATCGGCTCCGGCTTCGAGGCTTCCGCCATCCCTGCGGCGCCGCCCCCGTCACTCCGCATCGGCTTGCGCTTTCGTCAGTTGGTCCTGTCCTTGCGTCTGCAGCGTCTGCAGCGCATCGTCGAGCGATGCGGCTCCGTCGACGACCTTCTTGATCTGCTCCGCCGCGAGCTTCGAGAACGATTCCGCGAAACCGTTCGGCAGCGTTTGAAGCATGGAACGGGTATCGGCTTTCAGCGCATAGAAGGCATCCACGTTTTTCCCGTTTCCTTCTTTCTTGAACGCCGTTCTGGCCGAAAGCGCAGGGGACGATTTCATCCCAGTTTTGGCCAATTGCTCTCCGTTGACGTATTTCAGAAATTCCCACGCCGCGGGAATGTTCTCCGAAGACGCATTGATGGAGAAGACGCCGTCCAGCCCCATCCCTGCGGCGACGTCCGGCTGGGATGGATCGACCGGAATCGTCACGACGTCCCAGTCGATCTGCTGCGCCATACCGAAAGGCTTCATGCCGCCGGAATCCTCGCTCGTCCCCGACTGCTCCATTCGAACAGCGCCTGAAGACGCTACGTCCAACATGCTCATCATCATCGGTCCGTCGATCGTCATCGCCGCTTTGCCGGACAAGAAGCTGATCGAATCGCCGCCGAAGCTGACCGTCATTCTGCTGCCGCCGGTGTTTCTCATCGCGACCATTCCGCCGCTGCCGGGGCCGTCGGAAGGCATCGCGATGCTGCCGGATTTATACCCGTCGATCACCGCCTGGAAGATCATCTTCCACTCCGGAGAAGCGATCGATACCGTCCCGGATTCGGAGTCCGCGTAGAGAAGACCTTTGGCCTCGCCGATCGAGCGAATCAAGCCAAACGAGTCGCCGGCCGACATCGAAGGCGCCAACCCGGCCAACGCGTCGTCTCCTTCCTTCTTCGCGGGGAACCGCGCAGCCAACTGTATCAATTCGTCCCAGCTCATTCCGTCCGTCGGATATGGGATTCCATTCTGGTCGAACAACGTTTTGTTGTAGTAAAGCGCCTGGCTGACGAAGCTCGGACTCAGCCCGTAGAGCTTGCCGCCTCCGCGCGCTTTCAGCAGCTCGACAACGGTGGGCAGGAAGCCGTCCAGATCGAATTCGTCCTGCTTCACGACGGCGTCGAGATCGTACAACGCCCCTTTCCCCGCCAACGCCGCGTATTGCTCCTCAGACAAATACATCGCGTCGGGCTGCTGCTCAGCGACAATCTTCTCCATCTCCGCGACCGGATCTTCCGCGTTAAATGCGGACTCCGTAGAGACGACCTCGAGCTCGATATTCGGGAACATCGCCTGAAAAGCGTTGCCGTACTGCATGAAGAACGCATCTTCGTTGAAATACGCCACCTTCAGCGTCCCTTTATCCTCCCTGTCCAGCTTGCCGAACGATCCTTTGCCGCCCGACGGCGCGCACGCCGATAACGTCACCATCAACGTCAGCGCCCCGATTGCTGCGCCATTCCTTCCGTTCCATCGTCTCTTCATTTCTCTCACCCTTCATCGATTGATCGTGCTAGGGCGTGTATGCATACTCCGAGGAAAGCAGATATTGCCGAATGTTCGTTCCATGCAAGGAACTTTTGTGAAGGCGTACCGGAGGTACGTCAAGCAAAAGTGACGAAGCAGGGAGTGAAAAAGCGGTGTTAGCTGCCTCTGAGCGGGGTTGCATACACGCCCTAGGCCAGTATGCTTTCGTTTTCTTAAAAATCGGTTAGAGCCGCTGGACGGTATCGGAACAGTCGATCATCCCGAATCGCTTCGCGAAGGCCCGCCTCGTCAACTCCGGCTGCGAAGAAGCGAAAAAAATGATGGCTGACCAACTGACTCATATCCGCTCGCCAGGCTCTTTTGGAGTAAAGAATCTTTTTCGTCACTGCCTCACCTGTGTGCCAATGTGCGATTTTATAGAACATCTCCCTCCGTTCAAGCGCTATTTGGGAGACGTTAACCGATTTTTTAGAACATCTCCCTCCGTTCGAGCACCAATCGGAAGACGTTAACCGATTCTTTAGAACATCGTCCTCCGTTTGAGCGCCGATCGGGAGACGTTAACCGATTCTTTAGAACATCTCCCTCCGTTCAAGCGCTATTCGGGAGACGTTAACCGATTTTTTAGAACATCTCCCTCCGTTCAAGCGCTATTTGGGAGACGTTAACCGATTTTTTAGAACATCTCCCTCCGTTCGAGCGCCGCTCGGGAGACGTTAACCGATTCTTTAGAACATCGTCCTCCGTTCACCTTGCAAAAGCCTCTCCTGCGGGCGTTTCATTTGCTGGTGTATGCGAATGGGTCAGTTGCACAAAAAAGCCCTGCGCCATCTCGAAGCGCAAGGCTAGTTTCATAGATTAACCTCTTACAAAGGCAGCGTCACGCTCACGAGAGTGCCGACGGACAGCTTGCTGTCGACTTTGATTTTGCCCCCGTGCCGCTCCACGATCCAGCTCGCGATCGCCAGCCCCAGACCCGTGCCGCCTTCCCGCCTTGCCCGGGCTTTGTCGCCGCGGTAGAAGCGATCGAAAACATGGGGCAAATCCTCCGGCGAGATGCCGATGCCCGTATCTTCGATCTCGAGGCGAGCGGTATGCGTCATCCTTCGACAGACGACGCGCACGACGCCTCCTTCCGGCGTATACTTGATCGCGTTGTCCAGCAGCGTCGCGAGCAGCTGATGCAGACGCTCCTCGTCCGCGATCATCGGAATCGAGGCATCGATCTCGGCATTCAAAATAATATCCTTGATCTCCGCGAGCATCGTCATCTTGTTCACGCTCTCCTGGACGATCCGGTCCAGTTGAACCGGCTTGCGCTCCAGATCCAGTTGATCGGAATCCGACCGCGCGAGCGTCAACAGACCTCCGACCAGCTTGCTCATGCGCCTGGACTCCTGCAGCACGGTCGACACATGCTTGCTGTCCTGCTCGATCGTATGATCGGGATGCCGCAGCAGAAGCTCCGCGTGGGCCTGGATGACGGACAACGGAGTCCTTAACTCGTGGGACGCATCGGAAACGAATTGCCGCTGCTTCTCCATCGACAGACGAATCGGAATAAGAGCGCGGTTCGCCAGATAGAACCCCGCCCCGACCGCGATCATGAGTCCTGCCGCGCCTCCGAGCAGCAGAATGAGCCGCAGCCGGCGCAACATGCCGATTTCGGCGGATACGTTGGTGAGCATCTGCTGCGTCGCAATCGTGTAGGCGGCGCCGTCGGTGCCGCTGGCTATCGCCAGGCTCAGATCGCCGATGTTCAGCACCCGGAAATATTGATTTCCCGCCTTCACCGTATAGGGCTCGTCATACTTCCCCGGCTTGAACCGTTCGAGCTGCTCCTCGGTAAATCCGTTCCTCCCCGCCAACGGCACGGGCTGGTTGTCGTCCGTCCAGAGCAATTGGATAACGGGCCTGTCCATCTGCGCGACCCGGAACGTGACCGATTTATCGATCGGTATCCCCATCGAGGTGGACAGCAGAGGCGACACCGAGGTCACGGTCATATTGGAGCTGACATTCTGGATCGCCCGATCGACTTGAGCGAACAGCATCTCTTTCATCACTATGTACACGGTAATATTCAAGCCGATCAAAATAACGGACAGCACGGCCGCATTCCGAATCGTCAGTTGGGTGCGAATTCGTTTGAACATCATCTCTTCTCCTTCAACAGATAGCCGACTCCGCGCACATTTTGGATATAGCGATCGAATCCGGACGGCGCGAGCTTCTTCCGCAAGTAGTGCACATAGACGTCTACGACGCCCAGCCCCGCGTCGGAGTCGATGCCCCACACCCGGTCGAGAAGCTGCTCCTTCGTCAAAATCTGCTCCCGGTTAAGCATGAAATATTCCATTAATTCGTACTCCTTCAACGTAAGCTTCAACGCTTGTCCTTGTGTATAGGCGTCCTTGGCCTGGCATTTCAGCGACAGCTGCCCGTAATGCAGCTCTCCGTCCGGAGCGCCCAGCGACAGCTGGCGCAGCAGCACCCGAATGCGGGCAAGCAGTTCAAGCGTCGCAAAAGGCTTAACCAAATAATCGTCGGCGCCGGAATCCAGCCCGCAGACGCGGTCCGCCACGCCGTCTCGCGCCGTCAGCAGCAGCACCGGAATCGCAATTCCCTGCGCTCTCAATTCGGAAAGCACCTCCAGCCCGCTCATGCCGGGAATCATAATATCAAGCACGATCAGATCATGGACGCGCTGCTGCGCCAAATACAAGCCGTCAGGCCCGTTATCCGCCTCGTCGACCTGGTACGACTCCTCTTTAAGCACCGTCGCCACAGCGTCGCGCAGCGGACGGTCGTCCTCCACCACGAGAATTCTCATCGGTTCGCCCCTCCGGTCGCAGGCATCGCTGCCTGTCGTCTCGCCAACCATTGTATAGCGAGAACCTTAATGAATGCTTAGAATGGACCGCAGGCCGATGCCAAGCAGTTATAGTCGATCTATCGATGGTAGAGAGGTTATAATAGAAAAAAACGATAGTGACTCGTCAGGAAGCGCGGGGATATCATGATACGATCGACGGAATCGGTGCTGCTCTATTCGAAAACCCATCTTCCGGTCGCCAGGAAAAGCCTGGTCGAACGAAGCAGACTCATAGAACGCTTGGAACAAGGCATTCACGGCAGGCTGACCTTGGTCAGCGCACCCGCCGGGTTCGGCAAAACGACGCTGCTCGGTCAGTGGCTCAGCTCGACCGGCCGCGACGCCTCCTGGGTATCGCTCGAAGAGACGGACAGCGATCCCGTCCGCTTCTGGAGGTATGCGGCGGAGGCGCTCTCTCCCCATGTCGCCCCTTCCGGCCGCCGGGAATACGAACAGCTCGTCCGTACGTTTCCGAGCGTATCGACGAGCACTTTTCTCGACGCGTTCATCAACCAGCTTCGCTTTTTAAGCCGGCCGACCGTGCTCGTTCTCGACGATTATCACGCGATTACGGAGCCGCGGGTTCACGAGAGCGTCGCCTATTTCATCGAACACAAGCCCTTCGGGCTCCATCTCGTGCTCTCCAGCCGCGCGGAACCGCCCTTCTCGATAGCCCGCTGGATCGCGCGGGACGAGCTTGCTCTGATCGACGCCTCCCAACTGCTGTTCACGGCGGAAGAATCGGCCAACTTCTGTCTCGAAGCCTCGTCCGACCTGGAACCGCGCCATGTCCGCAAGCTGCACGAGCGAACGGAAGGCTGGATCACGGGGCTGCAGCTCGCCTCCATCTCCTTGCGGGAGGCTTCGGACAGGGAAACGTTCATCGAACGGTTCAAAGGGCATCACCGCCATGTGGCGGACTACTTGTTCCACGAAGTCGTCTCCGGGCTGCCGGCGGATCTTCGGCATTTCTTGTATGCCACGTCGGCGCTGCGGAGGCTGGACGCCAAGTCGTGCGACGCCGTCACCGGGCGCTCGGACGGCAAAAGCATGCTGGAACGGCTTAAGGCGCGGAATCTGTTCCTCGTCTCGCTGGACGACTACGACGTCTGGTTTCGTTACCACCACCTGTTCGCGGACTTTCTGCGCAATCGCGTCAAGGAGTCCGATCCCGCGCTATGGAGAAGCGCCAACCTTGCCGCCGGCAAAAGCTTCGCTTCCCGCGGCTTGCTGGACGAAGCGATCGACTGCGCTCTGGCGGCGGAAGATTACGGGCTCGCCGAAAGCTATCTGACCCGCCATGCGCCCAGCGTGCTCAAGCGCGGCGAATTCCCGACCTTGCTCAGGTGGTTCGACGGCTTTCCTCCGGAGACGGAGCTGTCTGCGGAAATGGCGCTGCTGCGCGCCTTCCTGTACGTCGTGACCGGCCAGCGCGAATCCGCCGTGCAGGGACTGGAGACGCTGGAGGCGCAAGCCCGTTCGATGGATGCCGGGGAAGCCCGTCAACAGCTGCAAAGCGGCTTGCTGTTCGTCAAATCGAACCTGCTGTTCATGTTCGGGGAGTTCGAGCAATGGTTCTCGTTCTCCGAAGGCATTCTGGACGAGTTTCTGCCGCACAATCCTTGGTTCTTCAACTTCAATTACAACCTGTCGGAGCCGTTCGCCCGGCGAACCGCTTTCGGCTTGAAGGGCGTGCTCTCCGACCAGATGGAGCAGATCGGGCGATTGTTCGTCGGCGCGCTCGAGCGCCACGGCTGGGGAGATTCCCTGATCAGCCTGTACGTGCTGCAGGCATTGGCGGAGGGGTTCTACGAGTGGAACCGCTTCGAGGAAAGCGCGGAGCTGCTGCGCCGAATCGAACGGACGTCGCGCCATAACTTCGTTCCGGGCCTGTTCGTGCCTTGCCGGATTACCCAAGCGAATCTGTATTGGTCGGCCGGCCAGCGCAATCTCGCTCACGAGACGTTGGATGAAGCGACGGCTTTCGTCGCCGATCGGGCCGACGGCCTCTGGATCGGCTATCTCTCTTCAGCCAGAGCGCGCCTCTTCCTGCGGGAAGGCTCGACGAACCTGGCGAAGAAAGAAGTGTCCAAGCTTCGGATCGGACCCAAGGACCGGCCGGCGTATCATCGCGAATACGATTATTTGACGCTGTGCCATCTGCTGTCGGCGCAGCGCAAGGAGCGCGAGGCGCTTCGTCTGCTGGAGCTGATGAAACCTCAAGCGGCACGCGAAGGGAGTCTGATGGGGCTAGCGGAAATCGGCCTGCTGCAAGCGGACCTGCTCGATCGAATGGGACAGCGCGCGCAGTCGATGAAAGCGTTGGAGGAAGCTCTGACGATCGGTGAAGCCAACGCGTATTGCAGAACCTTCCTGGAAGGGGGCGAGCGGACGGAGAAGCTGCTGCGGAAATATTTGGCGTTCCTTGGCCACGAAGACCGCAGCGCCGGGGAGACGGCATTGGCAGAGTACGTAAACGGGCTTCTATCCCGGTTTCCGGACAAGGAGGCGCGGGATGAGGTCGCGGCCGCGGCGCAGCCCGGTCTCGTCGAGCCGCTGACGCGTACGGAAATCCGTCTGCTGGACCTGATTCGCCAAGGCGAGTCCAACAAACGGATTGCGGAGAAGATGTCCCTGTCGGAAGGCTCCGTCAAGGTGTATTCCTCCCGCATCTACGGCAAGCTCGGCGTGTCCTCGCGGACGCAGGCCGTTATCGCGGCACAGAGACTTGGCCTGCTGCAAGAGGACTAACCCGTTCACAATACGTAGAGCAGAATCGCGAAGAAATGGAACACGGAACCGGCCACGACGAACAAGTGCCATACGGCATGATGGTAAGGGAAACCGCGCCACACGTAGAAAACCGAGCCGACCGTGTAAAGCAATCCGCCGATGACCAGCAGCTTGAGCCCTTCGGGCACGAGCAGCGCGTTCAGCGGCTTCCAGGCGAAGACGATCAGCCATCCCATCAGGACGTAGAACAGCGTGGACAGCACCAGAAATTTTTTCGTAAAAAAGGCTTTGAACACGACGCCGGCGATCGCCAGTCCCCACACGACTCCGAACAGCGACCAGCCGAGCGGACTGCGGAGCGTGACGAGCAATAACGGCGTGTACGTCCCCGCGATGAACAGATAAATGCACGAGTGGTCGAACGTCTCGAACAGATCCTTGACCTTGCCCGGAGGAAAGGCGTGAACGAGCGTCGAGGCCGTATACAGCAGGAGCATCGTCACGCCGTAGATTGTAAAGCTGACGACGTGCCAAGCCGTCCCTTCCAGACTCGCGAATACGATCAGCAGTACGAGCCCGGCGATGCTGAGCAGCGTTCCGATGCCGTGCGTGATCGCGTTCGCGATTTCCTCTCTTTTCGTGTAGACATGGGTATCCGCCATCGGCGGCACCGCCTTTCTCAGTTGTAAACCTTCCAGTTGCCGTCCGCGCGGGCGCGAACGACACCCGCCTTCGTTAAGTATTCGGCAATCGTCTCGGTCATGTCAACCGTCACCTCGCGCACGACCGGTTTCCCCCGGAACATCCGGTAGTCGCCGCCCCCCGAAGCGCGGTAGTGGTTCATCACAACGTCGTACTCCCCTTCCGGGTCCAGCGGACGCCCAGTGCGGGCAAGCGCCCGAATGCGGCTGCCGACCGGACGGGAGACGTCGATCTCGTATTCGATGCCCTCCCACATATCGTAATTGTAAGGCTGCGGCTTCGGATGGAGGAACGACGAAGAGACCGCGATCCCGCCTTGCTCGTCCAGCGTGAAGTAGGAAGCCGTCTTCTCCAACGCTTCGCGGATATCCCTTCCGCTCAGGCGAAGCACCTTCAGCGTGTTCGGAAACGGATAGTTCGCCGTCACCTCTCTCATCGACACTCGCGGCCCGAAGCCCGGCGACAGGTCGTCGAACAGCGACGTACAGGAGATATCCGCTCCGGCCGCCTCCATCTGAATGCGGTTAACCAGCTCGATCAGCGGATGCTCCCGCAGACGGGCCGCCATCGGATCGGCGATCCTCATATCTCCTTGCACCTCGCACAGCGGCCGGTCCAGCCAGCTCTGCACCCGCGCTTCGCTATC
>Ga0065721_10052640_pt1 | contig 11496 bp, 9 predicted proteins | sample Mesricmetagenome_FD_59108 | JGI IMG/M metagenome (GOLD analysis project Ga0065721, IMG submission 59108) | Mesophilic microbial community from rice straw/compost enrichment Sample: eDNA_1 v2 (version 2) | ecosystem: Engineered > Solid waste > Grass > Composting > Bioreactor | place: USA: Davis...
CAGCCACTATGTCGGCGGGCGAGGTGCGGTCGGTGAGATAGAGCACCATCAATGGCTCAAAGGCCAGATCTGGCGGTATATGGGCCTGTATGCGGTTTTTGTAGCCCATGGCCTGCTCGGCGCTGAGCACCGGCGGCACCAGATTGGGCATGACTATGACCCGGCGGAACTGGCGGGCGGCGTCGACCACGGTTCTGGCGAGCAGGTCGCCGTCGCGCAAATGTATATGCCAGTCGTCGGGGGCGGTGAGGGTGAGGCTATGGGTCATGGAATAACAAGGTCAGCGGGCTAGGCAAGGGCCACATGCTACCGGAAACAGGGATTAAAGCCCAGGCGCCGTCCGCCGATATAAAACGGAAGAGTGACTGCCGGTGGCCCTGCGCCGCCCGCGGTTTGTATTGGGTTGCACGGGTGAAATTATGGCGTTGGCGAGACGATTGGCCGGGGTTCTGTGGTTGCTGGGTTTATGGCCCGTGACCGCCGGGACTGCGGTGTACAGCAATCATCTCGATAACGGCGCCTGGCGGGCCAAGTCTTCGGCCTTTTCCTGTTCGCTGGTGCACTCCGTCCCCTTGTATGGCAATGCCGTCTTTGAGACGCGGGCAGGGGAGTCCTCGCGGTTTTATCTGCTGGGGGATGTGAGCAGGTTCGCGGCGGGTGAGGCGGCCCTGATCGCGCGTTCTCCCGTGTGGGCGGAAGCGGCGCGGCGCGTGGAACTCGGATCCGTTGCTGTGTTGCAGAGCCGCCGCGCAGTGCAACTGCCGTCCCGGGAAACCGAGCGCATGCTCGCGCAACTCTACAATGGTCTGGAGCTGGTCTTTACCCGCGATCCCTGGTATGGCGCGGACGACCCCGCACAACTGGCCATCACCACCATTGGCTTTCGCACCGCCTATCAGAGCTATCTGAACTGTCTCGCGGGTCTGTTGCCGGCCAATTTCGACCAGATCAAACGCACTGCGGTGTACTTCAGCTCCAGCCAGTCCGATGAATTCCTGCCCGCGGAGCTGCGCAAGCTAGACAACATAGCCGCCTATGTGAAGGCCGATTCCTCGGTGAAAACGCTGTTCATTGATGGACATACCGATAGTCTCGGCTCCATGGAGGAAAACCTGGAGTTGTCGCAGAAGCGCGCGGAGGAGGTGGCCCGCTACCTGATCAACAAAGGGGTGCCGCAGAGGGTCATCACCAGCCGCTGGCACGGCGAACGCTATCCCGTAGCCAGCAACCAGACCGCCGCCGGCCGGGCGAAAAACCGGCGGGTCACCATCCGTCTGGAGAAGGTGGAAGTCAGCGAGTAGATTTTTTGCGGAGTTTCAGACCTTCTTCCAACACCTTGTGCGCACCCGCGCATACGGACCGGGGAAACCGTCCCTGACATTCAGCGCTGACGGCTTGCGCCTGATCGAAGTCCCGTGCCTCCACCAGTTCCAATACCCAGTTGTGATAGGCGGAACCCAGCACCGCGTGGGGGTGCTGGGTGTTGGTGCTGGCAATGCGGCTCTGGCCGAGGAACTCCGTGAGGATTTCCACCACCTGTTGCCAGTTGTTCTGCTGCCATTGATATTCGGCCCAGCGCAGATAGAACCAGCTCGCCATGTCCGGCCAGGACTTGGGATCGCTCAGATGGCCCTCCACCACCGCCAGCACCAGCAGCCCGTCATCGAACTGCCGGCGCTCGGCCAGTTTTGACATGAGCACACTCACCGCATTGGTCACACGCAATTCCACATCCTGCCGGTTCTGGGGTTCGCTCCCCGGGGCCAGCTTCCGGCTGAGCAGTTCACCCATGACCGTGAGGGTCTGTTCCGTGTCCCCCAATTGCGCATAGGTCATCATGGCGCCGGTGAGGTACATCTGCAGGGCGTACTGCAGTCCCTGTGCCTTGGCGTGTTGCCGGCTGCCTGCCATCACCGACTCATAGGTGGTCTCGAACAGCCGCTTGAGGGTGTTCCAGTCCTGATCCACCACCAGAGCGTGGATTTCGCGATTGTAGAAGTACAGGCGCTTCTCCTGGGCCATCTGATTGCCCGGATCTATGAAGGCGCTGATCTCTGCCAGACGGGAGCTGTCCTTTTCATCCATGCGGCTGGAGATGGTGTGCTGGTTGAGCATATTGCGCGCCCCGAGGAGCGTCAGGTCCACGCGCTCGCGCTTGAGGTAATCGGCGTAGGTGGCCGGCTGCAGACCCCGGCTGGCGAACCAGTCGTTGTTGTTGCGCGCGTAGAAAGCCTCGTCGTGCTCCTGGTCGTAACCGGCGGGGGAGGTGGTCTCCACATCGATCTGGCGGCCGTTGGATAGATTCAGCTGTATGAATGCATGGGAGGGCAGCATCACGCCCCTGGTGTCCAGGCCGAAGTGTCTGGCCAGCACTGCGTACAGGAGGCTGGCACTGATGCAGTTGAACTCGCCCGTTTCGAATATCCCCATCAGCCGCGACTGGTCGACGGAGTAGCCGTTGGGTGCGCCCTCGCGGCTCTCCTTCAGGAAGAATGCCTGGTGCATGCGCTGATTGAGCAGCTGGCCCATCAGCCATTGGTTGTCCTTGTCGAGGATCTGCTCGCGCATGTCGCGCACGAATTGCCGTATGCGGCCTCTGGCGGTTTCATAATCGCCATAGCTGCGCACGCCGGAGGCCACCAGATACAGGGCCAGGAGTGCGTCCGGATCATTGGCCTTGGCCCTGTGCAGGTCTCCCAGGGTGCTGCGTTCAAAATAGGTGAGCTCCGACCAGATGGGGTAGGGCGTGGTGCCGTGGTCGGCGCGGCTGGCCCAGCTCTGCCCGGCGGACACCAGTAGAGCCAACAGGGCCAGACAGCGCAGATGGCTGCGCCCCGGGGGGTATAGACGGGTAAGCAATTCGTAGAGCATGGCCGCTTGGATCGCGCCGCGCGCGCAAGGTTCTGGACAGTCCCGGAGTATGCCGCATCGGGGGGCGTTTTGCTGTTAATTGATTGGTGATGTCGCTACAATGCGCGCCCAGGCAAACCCGCCCTTCCCATAATCCCCTGCTCAGAATCTTGGAGAGCTGTATGTCTTCCATTAAGAAAGTCGTTTTGGCTTATTCCGGCGGCCTGGACACCTCAGTGATCGTGCGTTGGCTGCAGGACACTTACAAGTGCGAGGTGGTGACTTTCACTGCCGATATAGGCCAGGGGGAGGAACTGGAGCCGGCCCGGGCCAAGGCCCAGGCCCTGGGCGTGAAAGAAATCTATATAGAAGATCTGCGGGAAGAGTTCGTGCGGGATTTCGTATTCCCCATGTTCCGCGGCAACACCATTTATGAAGGCGAATATCTGCTGGGCACCTCCATCGCCCGTCCCCTGATCGCCAAGCGTCTGGTGGAAATCGCCAATATCACCGGCGCCGATGCCATCTCCCACGGCGCCACCGGCAAGGGCAACGACCAGGTGCGCTTCGAACTCGGCGCCTATGCGCTCAAGCCCGGCATCAAGGTGATCGCCCCCTGGCGCGAGTGGGATCTGACCTCCCGGGAAAAGCTCATGGCTTACTGCGAGACCCACAATATTCCGGTGGATTTCGCCAAGAACAAGAAAAAATCCCCTTACTCCATGGACGCCAACCTGTTGCACATCTCTTATGAGGGCAACCTGTTGGAGAACCCCTGGAACGAGGCCGAGGAAGATATGTGGCGCTGGTCCGTCTCTCCGGAGGCCGCACCGGACAAGCCCGAGTACCTGGAGCTTACCTATAGAAAAGGTGACATAGTGGCCCTCAACGGTCAGGAAATGTCGCCCGCCACTGTGTTGGCGACGTTGAACAAGATCGGCGGCGCCCACGGCATAGGTCGTCTGGATCTGGTGGAAAACCGCTACGTGGGCATGAAATCCCGCGGTTGTTATGAAACGCCTGGCGGCACCATCATGCTCAAGGCTCACAGGGCCATAGAATCCATCACCCTGGATCGCGAAGTGGCGCATCTGAAGGATTCCTTCATTCCCCGCTACGCCGCCATGATCTACAACGGCTACTGGTGGTCGCCGGAGCGCCTGATGCTGCAAAAAGCCATCGACGAGTCGCAGGCGTTCGTCAACGGCGATGTGCGCGTGAAACTCTACAAAGGCAGTGTCACAGTGGTGGGACGCCGTTCCGCCGACAGCCTGTTCGATGAGAAGATCGCCACCTTCGAAGACGATGCCGGGGCCTACAACCAGAAAGACGCCGAGGGCTTTATCAAGCTCAATGCGCTGCGCATGCGTATAGCAGCGCAAAAAGGCCGCAAATTGCTGTAGTGATTCACGCCGGTTGCTAACCGGTTAAGAGCTCTGTGGCGGTGATTTCGCAAATACCGCCGCAGCGCTTCAAACCCATAGACTGAGGGCCATCATGCTTTTGCGACGTTTTTTCATCGTTGTTTTATCCATTCTTGTCAGTGCGCCCGCGTGGGCTTCGCGTCCCACTTTCAACTATCTGGGGGCCGGTTATACGCGCCAGCATCTGGATGCCGGTTGCCGTCAGGACGGGCTTTATCTGGAGGGCAGTTTGGCGCTGAATGAAGTTGCTTTCGTGCAGGCCAACCATGTGGATGTCACCAGTGACAACGGGTGTGGCTCCACCACCACGTCTCTGACCTTGGGGATCCGCGGCAATGTCAGCAATTTATCGGTGATTTATCTCGCCGGCACCATGATCAATCGCGATTATGGTCCGGATTCCGATGCCGGATTTGGCGCCACTCTGGGATTCAGAAGCACAGTGGCACCGGGAACGGAGCTGCGTGGATTCGTCACTTATGAAGCCGTGGATGATTGGCGCGAGACCTTTTTCGGTATCGGCTTAAACCGCTGGTTTGCTCGCGCCTTCAGTCTCTCTGCTGATATCAGCACCAGCGACGAAGACACCAACGCTTTTTCCGTCGGCCTGAGATTCAACTTTTTCTAAGATTAGTGCGCGCCGAAATTCCCGGCGCGCACTAATCCGGGGTGCTTTTGATGCCAATCAAATTCACTTGCGGATTTCCCATCTATACTCATTAAACAGCAACACGCAGTAGCTTTCTTCGCAAGTTTTTTCCGCAGAACGGATTTTCTGCCTTTACCACTTCCTTCGTAACCTATGTCTGGAACTGTTCTATGACTCACGACGCGGCGGCATCGGCCCTAAACGCGCCTGTATACAATTATCGAGTGGTGCGCCAATTCACTGTCATGACCATCGTCTGGGGCGTGGTCGGCATGGCGGTGGGCGTATTGATCGCGGCACAACTGATGTGGCCGCAATTGAATGATCTCTGGCAGCCGTACAGCCATTTCGGGCGGTTGCGGCCGCTGCACACCAATGCGGTGATTTTTGCCTTCGGCGGTTGCGCTCTGTTTGCGACCTCCTATTTCGTGGTGCAGCGCACCTGCCAGGCGCCTCTGTTCGGCGGCTGGCTGATTCCATTCACCTTCTGGGGTTGGCAGGCCGTTATTGTGGCCGCTGCGATCACTCTGCCGTTGGGCTACACCACCACCAAGGAATACGCCGAGCTGGAGTGGCCCATCGACATAGCCATCACCCTGGTGTGGGTGGCTTACGCGATCGTATTTTTCGGCACCATCGCCAAGCGCCGCACTTCGCATATTTATGTGGCCAACTGGTTTTTCGGTGCCTTCATCATCACGGTGGCGGTGCTGCATGTGGTGAACAGCGCAGCTGTACCGGTGCACGCACTCAAATCCTACTCCGCCTACGCGGGCACCGCCGACGCCATGATCCAATGGTGGTACGGCCACAACGCCGTAGGTTTTTATCTCACGGCGGGTTTCCTCGGCATCATGTATTACTTCGTTCCCAAACAGGCGGGGCGCCCGATTTATTCCTATCAATTATCCATAGTGCATTTCTGGGCTCTGATCGCCGTGTATGTGTGGGCCGGCGGCCACCACCTGCATTATTCGGCGCTGCCGGATTGGGCGCAGACACTCGGCATGGTGATGTCGCTGATTCTGCTGGCGCCCTCCTGGGGCGGTATGATCAACGGCATGATGACCCTCTCAGGTGCCTGGCATAAATTGCGCACCGATCCCACCCTGCGGTTTTTGGTGGTCTCCCTGTCGTTTTACGGCATGTCCACCTTTGAAGGCCCCATGATGTCCATCAAGACGGTGAATGCCCTGTCTCACAACACCGACTGGACCATAGGACACGTACACGCCGGCGCATTGGGCTGGGTGGCCATGATCAGCGTCGGCGCTGTCTATCATTTGCTGCCGGTGCTGACCGGACAGAAAACCATGTGGAGTGTGCGCCTGATCAACACCCATTTCTGGCTGGCCACCATAGGCACTGTGCTCTACATAGCCTCCATGTGGGTCAACGGCATTATGCAGGGACTCATGTGGCGCGCGTTCAATACCGACGGCAGTCTGACTTACAGCTTTGTGGAAAGTGTGGAGGCGAGTTATCCGGGTTATTTCGTGCGCTTCGTGGGTGGTGCGTTTTTCCTGTTGGGCATGGTGTTGATGGCATACAACGCCTACAAGACCGTGACCTCGGATCAGGCGACCGAGCCGGAACGATCCGTGGAACCGCAGTTGGCCTGAGGAATCGCTGTCATGAAAAATCACGATCTGGTGGAAAAAAATATTGGTTTGATGGTGCTGTTGGTGGTGGTGGCCATCAGCTTCGGCGGTTTGGTGGAATTGGTGCCGCAGTTTTTTCTCAAGGAGACCACTGAGCCGGTGGTGGGATTGAAGCCGCTGACGCCGGTGCAGCTGGAAGGCCGCGACATTTATATCCGCGAAGGCTGCCACGTCTGTCATACCCAGATGGTGCGCCCGCTGCGGGCCGAGGTGGAGCGCTACGGCCATTATTCCGTCGCGGGCGAGTCCACATACGAGCACCCGTTCCTGTGGGGTTCGAAACGCACAGGTCCGGACCTGGCCCGCGTGGGACAGAGATACAGCGACGAATGGCATAAAGCGCATTTGTACAACCCGCGCAACGTGGTGCGCAATTCCAACATGCCGGCTTTCCCCTGGCTCTATGACCAGTATCTCGATGGCAAACACACGGCCAAGAAAATGGCTGCGCTGCGCTCAGTGGGTGTGCCCTACACCGACGAAGACATAGCGGGTGCTGCGGACGCCGTGCGCGGCGTGAGTGAAATGGATGCGCTGGTCGCCTATCTGCAACAGCTCGGCACTCTGCTGACCTACAAGCGGTGACGCCATGGACACCGTGACTCTACACAGTATTTCTCCGGTGCTGGTGCTGGTGGCTTTTATCGGCATCTGCTGGTGGGCCTATTCGCCGAAGCGACGAAAAAGATTCGAGGAGGCGGCACAGCTGCCATTTGTCGGCGAATCCGGGCCGCAATCCAACCGGGATCCATCGAACTCTGATCAAACCAAACAGGATTCACCATGAGTATTTTCTGGAATATCTGGATCATAGGCTTGACCCTGATTTGCCTGGGACTGGTGTTGTGGGTGCTTTTGGCCAACCGCAGGGTGGCGGTGCGCGATGATGATGAGCCGGAGAACCGCACCACCGGCCACGTGTATGACGGTATAGAGGAATACGACAATCCGCTGCCGCGCTGGTGGTTTTATCTGTTTATCGGGACCTTGGTGTATTCGGGGCTCTACCTGATCTGGTATCCCGGTCTCGGCAGTTTTCCCGGTCTGGGGGGCTGGACCTCGCTGAATCAACTGGAGCGTGAGCAGGATAAAGGTCGGCAGCAGGAGGCCGAGATTTTTGCCGAGTACAACAGTATGCCGATCGAAGAGCTGGCCCAGGACAATGCCGCTATGAAAATGGGCGTGCGACTGTTCGCCAACAACTGTGCCGTGTGCCACGGTGCCGATGGAGGTGGCAACTATGGCTTCCCCAATTTGACGGATAAAGACTGGCTTTACGGCGGTTCACCGGAGCAGATCAAGGCGTCCATCACCAGTGGCCGCGCCGGCAGCATGCCGGCGTTCGGCTCCATGCTTTCCGAAACCCAAGTGTTGGCGATCGCGGAATATGTATTGTCGCTGAGCGGCGCCCAGCACGATGCGCAACTCGCCGCCACAGGGGCGCCAATGTTCAATCTCAACTGCGCCGTCTGTCACGGGCAGGACGGCAAAGGCAACCACCAGCTGGGTGCGCCCAATCTGACCGATGCCATATGGCTCTACGAGGGCAGTCGTGAGGCCATAGCGCACGGTATCCGCAACGGGCGCGCCAATGTAATGCCGGCCCAGAAGGATATGCTGCGCGAAGAGAAAATTCATTTGTTGACAGCTTATGTTTACAGTCTGTCGTTGGATCAATAGGTCGCAATCCGCCGGGGGTGTCGAGTGACTCAGGACAAAACGGCCCCCGGTAAAAACTCAGAAACAGCTCCCGACAAAGCGAAAGAGGGTGAGATCCGCTACGTCAATCTCTATGAGGCGGAGTCCAAGATCTACACCCGCAAAATCTCCGGGTTCTATCAGAAAATCCGCCGCTATACAGGGCTGCCGCTGATCCTCGGTTTTTTGCTATTGCCGTGGTTTTATATCGACGGTCAGCCGGCGGTGCTTTTCGATCTGGCGGCGCGCAAATTCCATATTCTGGGCATCACTTTCTGGCCACAGGATTTCATGCTGTTGGCCTGGGCGCTGATCATCTCCGCATTTTCACTGTTCACCGTCACAGTGCTGCTCGGTAGGGTGTGGTGCGGATTCACCTGTCCGCAGACGGTGTGGACGCTGATGTTCATTTCCGTCGAACATTTTTGCGAAGGTGACCGCAACAAACGTATCAAGCTGGATCGACAACCCTGGAACCTGGAAAAGGTGCTGCGCAAAGGCAGCAAGCATTTTCTCTGGATTGTCATTGCCTTTATCACCGGGGTCACTTTTATCGGCTATTTCACGCCGATCCGCGAATTGCTGCTGGGATTCGTGCCGCACCGCGCGGCCAGCGGTTTCGTCTATTTCGATATACACCCTGCGGCGGCTTTCTGGACGCTGTTTTTCACCGGCATGACCTATCTCAACGCCGGCTGGATGCGCGAGCAGGTCTGCAAATACATGTGCCCCTATGCGCGCTTTCAGGCGGTGATGTATGACAAGGACACGTTGGCGGTGCATTACGACTTCAACCGCGGGGAAAAACGCGGTCCGCGCAAACCCGGTGACGATTATAAAAAGTCAGGGCTGGGTGACTGTATCGACTGCTCCTGGTGTGTGCAGGTCTGTCCGGTGAATATAGATATACGCGACGGTCTGCAGTATGAATGTATCAACTGCGGACTCTGTGTGGATGCCTGCAATGCCGTCATGGACAAAATGACCTATCCGCGCGGTCTGATAAGGTTTGCGTCGGAGGATGAACTGCAAACCGGCAAGACGCGTTTTTTTCGGCCGCGCCTGTTCGGCTATACCTTCGCCGTGCTGGCCATGATTTCGGTATTCGCCTATGTGGTGGCCAATCGCAGTCCACTGGGTGTGGATGTGATCCGCGATCGCGGTGCGCGCCTGTACAGAGTGATGGGAGATGAAATTCAGAATGTCTACACGGTGAAAATCAACAATATGGATTCCCGCAACCATATTTACGATTTGGAGGTGGAGGGGGATCTGCCTTTCGAAATCCGCAATTATCGTCCCCGCGAAGTGGAAGCCGGCGAAGTGTTTTCCGTGCCGGTGCGCGTGGCTGTGCCCAGAGCGCAATTGTCCAGCGAAAAAAATACCCTGAGCTTTGTCGTGCGGGCGCGGGATGATGCCTCTATGGAGGCCAGGGAAGCCACTGTCTTTATAGGTCCGACGCGATGAAACCCTCGGCAAAAACACCCGCGTGGAAGGAGACTTGGTTCTGGCTGGTGATGGCACCGCTGCTGCTGGTACTGGTGGTGAGTATAGGCACTGTGAGTCTGGCATTTCGCGTGGCCGACGACCGTGTGCCCGACGATTATTTCCGCGAGGGCCGGCTGCTCAACAAACGGTTTTCTGAGGAGCAGAATGCTCTGGTCCAGGGTGTCAGCGGTCAGCTGGAATTCGATTTCACCCGCGGGCAGGTACAGGCGCAGTTGACGGCTGAGTTTATTCCGGGGGAATTGCAATTGACCTTTTCCCATCCGCTGGATGGCTCGCGCGATACCACTGTGATCTTAAAGCGCGTCGGTGAAAGTTCATTTCGCGCGGATCTGCCTGGCCCGCTGGAGGGGCGTTGGTATCTGGTGGTGAGTGCTGCGGACAGCGGCGCCCACAAAGGCTGGCGCGTCACCAGTGAAGTGGATTTCCAACAGACGCACCAGGCTTCCTTCTCCGCGCACCTGTGAGAGATCCGTGTCCGGCGCCGCTCTGTCATCCCTCGATCCCAACAAACCTCCCTTAAGCAGGCCGGCGTGTTTCCACTGTGGTCTGCCTGCCGTGCCCGAACTCGATGCGGAAATTAACGGTCAGGTCAGAGCCTTCTGTTGTATCGGCTGTCAGGCTGTCGCCCAGGCCATCTGCGGCCGCGGCCTGGCGGATTTCTATCGCTTTCGCGAAACCCCCGGCGCCCGTCCCCAGGCGCCTGTCGCACGCTTCGAAGCCTACGATCTGCCGGCTGTGCAGGAGGATTTTGTCGAGCGTCACAGCGACGGCAGTATCACGGCCAATCTGACCATAGGCGGCATCAGTTGCGCCGCCTGCGTGTGGCTGATCGAACAACATCTGGGCGCCGTGCCGGGTGTGACTCAGGTGCAGGTCAACGGCAGCAGCCACCGCGCCCGGGTGCGCTTGCAGCCGGAGCAGCTGAAGATCAGCGCGCTCTTCCAGGCGCTCCACGCCATTGGTTTTTCCCCGGAGCCGCTGACGGGCCGCACAGAGCAGGATCTATGGCTGCGCGACCAGCGGGACTACCTGCTGCGCATGGCGGTGGCGGGCATAGGCATGATGCAGGCAGGTATGGTGGCTGTGGCTCTGCATGCGGGCGATCTGCAGGGGATGGATGCCCACTGGGTGCGGGTGCTGCGCTGGGTCAATCTGCTGCTCACCCTGCCCATCATGCTCTACAGCGCCAAGCCTTTCTTTGTCGGCGCTCTGCGCGCCCTGCACCTGCGTCAGTTGGTCAATGATGTCTCCATCTCCCTGGCTCTGATATTGGCATTCAGCGCCAGCGTCTACGCCACCATCACCCGGAGCGGTGAGGTCTATTTCGATTCGGTGGCCATGTTCGCGTTTTTCCTGCTGCTGGGGCGCTACCTGGAAAAACGCGCGCGCTATGAAAACTTCAAGGCCAGCGCGCGTTTTCAGCAGCTGCTGCCGGGTACGGTGAATCTGGTGGATGAGAAAGGGGAGACGTCGGTGGTGCCGCTCAAGCAACTGGCTCTGGGAAACCAGGTGCTGGTGATGCCGGGAGCCGCCTTCCCCTGTGACGGCCAGGTGCTGGACGGCAGCGGTGATGCGGATGAGAGTCTGCTCACCGGCGAAGCCACGCCGCGCCCCAAATCCGCAGGTGATCGGGTCTTCGCCGGTACCTACAATGGCGCCACACCCCTGCGGATACAGGCGCAGGCCGTGGGGCGCAGCACTCGGC
>Ga0065721_10052641_pt1 | contig 11494 bp, 13 predicted proteins | sample Mesricmetagenome_FD_59108 | JGI IMG/M metagenome (GOLD analysis project Ga0065721, IMG submission 59108) | Mesophilic microbial community from rice straw/compost enrichment Sample: eDNA_1 v2 (version 2) | ecosystem: Engineered > Solid waste > Grass > Composting > Bioreactor | place: USA: Davis...
GCTTTGGCAGATCATCGGTTGATGAGCGCCTACTAGAAACCGATTTATGACGAAAAGTGGGCGAAACCCCTGGCAAGGATACTCATGCCTCTTTGACATGAGCTTGAACATGTTCAGCCAACAACCGCCCTCCATTATCGTCCTCTGAGAAAAATATGAATTACAGGATTGTCAGGGAAACAAAAGTCTAACATCTCTGGCGAGTGAGTGGAGGTGTACATATGTCTAACAATGAGTGAGAAGACCGAGAAAGGCAAGAAAATCATAAAGGGGAATGTGTGGGAGGTCAAACAGGTCCTACTGAGCAGGGTCCGCAGGCGCTGAAGCAGTCCCGTTGACCTCGACGGGCACCAGTGAAGGAGGAGACGCGGTAGATTCATTTTCTTCTGTTTGACTTCTTCGTTTGGCTTGCTCACTGATCAGCCTCTCGGCCTCTCTCCGCCGTATCTGCTCATCCTCCAGTGCCTCCTCCAAGTCTCGAATTTCTGCTCGAGACTGTGCCACCTCTGCCTGTGCCTTCGCGAGCTGTTCTGACAATTTCAGCGAATTAGAGACCGCCTCCGCGGACTGGCGTCTGAGCCCTGCAACTTCTTGGATGAGGCGTTCAATGACGACTTCGGGAGGTTCGGCCGGGCCACTGGGAGCTTGCTGGTATGAATGAGATGTTCGCTTCTGGTAGCCTGCTATTTCCATCCGACCAAAGGGAGACGGTGCATGATTCGTATCCCTGTTTTCCCATTCGCCGTCGTCGGAGTCTGGTGGGTCATCCATGCTTTGATCCCCGTCATCGTCGTTCCGTCCTTGCGAGGACGACAAAGGAGTTCCATCCCTAAGATGCCCAGTTGACACTTTCCGTGGTCTGCCTCGCCTTCTGATTGGATTACCCAGTTCACTTGATCCTTGCGGTGCAGATGTCGACGCGACGGGACCAGTGTTATTGAGAGGCGGGCTCTGATCACACACCGCGCTTTCTTTGTTTCGTCCACGTTTCCGAGGTCGCTTTGTTCCAGGCGGTGCGTTCAGGTTGACAGTCCAGTAAGAACCAAAGCCAGGATCTGTCACGGGTCTCGGTTGTCGCTCGAAGAGTCGATTTAAGGAGAGATGGTGTCGCACAGATTGCTGTCATTCGCCCAAAATGAGATAAACGACGAGTTCACAAAGGAAGGCACCCACCTTCCAGGTAGGTCCAGCTGTTTTATAAAAGGGATACTTCTCTTCCATCGCGGCGTATATTTCTCGGATTGTCAGCCGCTTCCTGGGGCTGCCCAATATAGCGCAGCGAAGGATGACTGGCAGAGTATGCTGGGGGCGCCCAGCAGTATCTGGAAGGCAAGCGAGCGTGTCCGGGCAATCTGGATGGGGTCGGTGGTCGTATGGCGAGTGAGCATACGAGTCCATTCGCGCTGGCCCTTCCAATATCGGTGCAGACTCGTTGGTGGTGTCGCCGTTCGCGACCTCGCCTTCGGACGCGCTGTGTAGAGTCGTAATGGGTTGGATCAAAAACAAAAAAGTCTAGGCTCGCTGACCTTGCTGCCAAATGTCGGTGCGCTTCAGGATTGAGAATACTTGACAAGTTGGACATTTTGCCCAAGTCGAGGAGAAGGGATTTGCCCGCTTAGTTTCAAATGAGTGTGGAGGGCAGAGGTTGTGGGTCCAACCGCGCTCTATTCGCAAACCTTGCCAAACAGGACCAAGAAAGAGGGGCAAACACACGCGTACACACAACCACACTCCCTCCTGTGCGGTCGACACAATACGAACAAAAGGATGCCCCGCTTCAGGCGATGTTCGAGTGTTTCACAATTCAAAAGGGCTTCTCTGGGGAACGTCCGTGCTCCATTCTCCCATGATGCCGGAAGACCGAACCTTCTCATTGTTCCAATCAACATGTGTGATAGATGGAAATGTGTCCAACAAAGCAGTATACTACATTTGGCCTCCGTAGTTTTGGAAGTCGTACGGGTAATTCAAGTCGAGATTGTTGATTGGTGTGTGCTGCTGCGAAGGCGCAAGGGTCTGCATCCACTCTAGGCTGGGCGCAATAAGTGACGGGTCGGAGACCGGACCCAGAAAATCATGATCGGATGTCTGCCCTGAATAGTTCGCTTGTTGCTGGGCGGGTTGTGCAGCCTGAGGATATTCTTGGTGTGTCCGAGGCCACCACTCGTAACCAGGGAAGTAAGAGGTTGAAGGCTCGACTCCAGGCATCTCGAGCCCAAGCATATGGGCCATGATACGTGTGCTGAGATCTTGAACGCCATTCTCGTTGTTCACGCCGTGAGTCTGCTGCTCTGGGAATGGCGCATAGTCGTTCTTCTGCGCGTACTCGCCATGCCTTTCTTGCCCGAAGGCATCGTCAGCGCCGCGTTTGCTGCGCTCTTGGGTCGGGTGAACCCAATAGGTGGAGGTATTTGGATTGAGATGGACACCACTGAGAAGCTCCCAAGCGCGAGCAGCGCTCGGCCAGGCGTGCTATGGATCAAAGGTGAGGCTTAACGTTGGCCACAGCAGAAGCTATCATACCTCCAACTCTCTCAGAGCTGCCAAACATTGCTTCAGTCCATAAGATGCTTCAACGTTGTTGGGACGGAGGGTCAGTGTGAGAATGTGCATGATCCTGCATTTGAGTCAGCAAACCACTCTGGACACTTCAATCATTTAGCCCCACCCCGCACTGAGTAATTGAGACGTCATGAAGGGCGGTGCCCTGCGAGTAGAGAAGGTCTCTCTGTATACGGTCGCTGCAACAGCGTAAGCGAAACTCCACCAGAGGACGGGATAACACACCAATAGAAGTGACATGAGAGGCAGCTGCACAAGCAAGGTCAAAGGCCCGATGTCCAACGGACGGCTTCCTCACACTATCATCCATGCGCTTCCAATTAGGGATGCTAGAGGTTTGACATCAGCAACCCATCGTCTACGAAGCTCAGGACAACCTACAAGGCTCTGTGAAGCAGCAATACAGACCCCCAGTATCGAATATGGAGGAACAGCACATGCGGTGGAGGAATAGCTTTCCTCGTTGTACTCTCGTATCTGAGGTGATCAGGGAGAGTGAGATACCACTGGTCCAGTCGACTTTCAAGGTCTGCGAGGGTGCTTTGACGTGACTCTCCCACAGGCACTTGAATCGGGTAAACCTTCGAGATGATGGCGCCCATTATTATTGCTAGGCGCTGGGCTTCAACACACATCATGTTTTTGAAAGCTGAGTGACTCACACAACCGCGATGCAGCACAGAAACTGCTCATAACCCGACCAGGAACAGGGTGGTACAAAGGTGTGTCTTTCAATCCCTGGAGTGGTTGCCACGGCGCCCTGTCTTCATTCGGGTCTACGTCGGGGAGTGGGGTATCATAGTCACCTTCCCGTATCATGACCGGGCGACCTAAGAACTGGGTGAGTTCCAGATGTTTGAAGTTCTTACTAGGAACGTACCCATGTACAATGAGCCATACCTGTCTGCCAAGCAGCAGGCCCACCAGATCTGACGTCGTGTCTGGGTCTCTTCATTCGAGAAGAGCTTCCGATTGTGAACCTTCCAGTTGGATGAATCGCAATTGAGTCCAAGATCATACGCCATTCGAATCCCCATGCCTGGTACCCAGTCAGCGTAGCGGGCTTGAGCGTCGAAGACAAGACGCACCAATCAACATCCAACCCTGCTCCATTGATCCAATCCCAAACTCTCGGTACCCCAAGAGGATCATGGATTGCACAACGTACGGTTTCGAGTTTTGAACAGTCGCTAAGCGGGGCATCAGCAGTAGAATGAAGTGGGAGGTCGGGGGTCACAGACAAATGATCTTCCGTGCAGCCTCCACATAGCCAGAGCCAGCTTCTGACATCTTCCCATTTGGTGGTTCATCCTCGTCGTCCTTGAACCGGGCAGCGACCGCGAACATAGACAGAAGAAGGAGTGGTGTAACCTCCTGTGTAGGCTCCGGACGCGGCGTCGAGTATGATGACGAAGAGGTAGGCGAAGAGGTAGCGCTGCGTGATACCAATTGTTAAGTCACCACCTTCAGGGAGAGATGATGCGACTCACGAGGTTCGTCTCTCTGCATACTCTGACCAGAACCGAGACTTGTGAATAATAGGGAAGACAGGGTGGACGTAGGCAAAGTAGATCTCGAGTAGTTTATCTTGCACGTCCTGAGGTGGTAGATGGATCTCGCTATTATCTGGCGGTACAGAAGGAAGGCCGAATCGTGAGGCTGGCCAAACACGTGCCATGGGCAAGCGCCTAGTTTTAAGTTGCATCATTGGTTCCTATTTTCACCGCAAAGACAGGTATGACGTACCAGATTCCACCTTCAATCCTGTCATCTGCCCGCTGGTTCCGGCCGAGCAAATGAAGCCCACTGGCTTTGCTGTGGAACCTTACTTCCTGATGTTCGTCGAGGGACAGCTGCCCCAATTCATTTGTGGTCTCTCGGAATTCCTCATCGTCTGAAAAGGGTAAGAAGCTGCGCTGAACGTAAGAGCAATTACTCCCTGACCTGTTTCCGGTTCCATTGTGTACATGATACTCCAATCCGGTGTGCCAATGGTTGAGGAAGTTTGGCTATTGACCCGTCTCTTCTGCGATATGTGGGTCGCTTGATGCGAGTTCAAGTCATAATTGGGGAACGAGTTGGAGGACTGGTGTTGCGAATGTTGATGTGACGTTGAAGAGAATGCTAAGCGTTGTGCAAGGTTGTCTTGCCATTCTTTCGTCGGAACGACTGACAGGCCGTGATCTTGGAAGGGTATGTCAAACGCCAGATATGCCTTGAAAGGCACAATGCACACCTTGACTGGAGGATACAATCTCGCGAGACACACGAGATTGTCGAAGGGCTCTGGACGGGTCCCGACTATTCGACATTTCATTGCTTTTGAGGACGGATGCGAAGAAGTCCTCCCGAGTGGATCCTACGGATTGCATGCGGCGACCAAGCGGACCCTACAGCATTGTCTAGTTACGACAGAACAGTGGAACGTCAGAGGAAAACTGACGTAGGGACCCATGTCGACTCTCTCTAAGATTTCCCGCGCAAGGTCGTCTTGCTTGAGGTCTGAAACAACGCTCTTCACTCGGGGATCCGAGCATTGCAGAATAGCACCCAGAAGAGACTCTACTTGATGCCACCGTTGCTCAATGGCGTGTATGTAACCCTTAGGAGGGCCTCGTTTATAGCTGGGTCCTGTTCCACATCCGTGAGAGGACGATCGACACGTCGAAATAGAACTGCGAACCTAAAAAGGTACAGGCTAAAATATAGTTGTTAGCCGATTGAAAGCGTATCTGAGGGAAACCAAGACGAACGCGTGTCTGCTAGGGCACAGCTCTTGCACTTTTTGCCTTCTCCTTGAGGCCGCTCGCATTTGCTTTTCGTTTTTCTGCACTGGTCGCAAGCTGCGAAGACGGACATTCAATGGGGAGATTATGCGCGGGTCAGAGACAATCGCGACGCACCTCGGCTACTTCTTTTTCTGTTCAGTGTTTGCGAATCGTCTAGTGGACGATCCTCGGCATCGGATCCTTCAGAGTCGCGGGGGTCCATTGGTAAGAGAGGTACTGTCCTGGGCCTGAAACTGAAAGGAGAGATGATGAGTCGGTGGGAAGAAAGGAAACAGCATTCGCATTGGGATAGCGGCTGCACGTGCCAGTCTCAGATCGAGGCCACCAAACCTTAATCAATCTCGGTAAAGACTTAACGGATGAAATCGAGTCTCGTCAAGGAATCACTGCTTGTTGGATAGATAATACAACGGTCTGGTATAAATCCGTTCACTTGAGCGGGCTGAAGGGGAGGGGAGAGAGAATGAAGGAGTCCATCGTATCAGCGAGCTTGGAAGTCTAGAAACGAAGGGGGTCAGAACGCAGCAGGCAAGATTCAAGGCACTCAATAGTACCTTTGTAACAGTTTCCGCCCAGCCGTCAAGCTGCCAGGCTTGCTGACGAATTTCTTTCCGGGTCTGCAAGTCTCTGAATAACAATCAACATTGGGCCGGTCGGTCCCTCGAAAGGCGGAGACGCACGGGTACTGCCAGAGGTGGTAGGTTTGATGAAGCCGTCCAATTTGCGAGAACCAGGCGCCCACGGGCGTAACGAACTTTCGGCGTGCTTCGATTCCTCGTCTCCTATTGAATACGTCAATCGTAGGTTTTAGGAACGAGAAGATTGTTCCGAACCAAGTGGTCTCCCACTCCAGTAGGGTTCCCGGTTTGAGCTGATATGTTCTCAGCTCAAATATCCCTCCTTCAGTGCGCGGCGGCGCTGTGGGGAAGAAAGCGAATTCTTGGTTGAGCTGTTGCTGCCTTGTTAAAATAAACGGGAGCATGGCTCGGTGGGCCTCAGAATATTCCTGACAAGCAATTTCAGTGGCGTAGCTGTGATTTGCAAAGAAAGGCATACCTTGGATTCCCTTATCAACTTGGTGGTAAGGTCGTAACCTGCAAAGTTCTCGTATTCAAGGACGTGAATGAAGGTGTCCTGCGGTCCCACAACGGTCTCCCAACTTCCGGTGAGCTTGACCTTCATCTCAGGATCATCCTTGATGGCAGAATAGAAGCGCTCCCTGTTCTGACCGGTTAGAGGCCAGTCCCTGGAGGTATATATGATGAGGCATACGCTGCTTTCTTGTATTCGTCGACCTGATGAGGCTTGACACGGTGGGCTAGGGGACACATTCAGCAACTGGATCAAGAGAGGCACTTCGGAAACATACTTTCAAATCCATGAACGTACTTCCCTCTTCCAACGAGCTTTGAGTGCTGGAGACTCTCTAGCTCGCCTTCCTTCCTCGCTTCTTCCGAACCGTGCAACAGAGACTGAACATCATTGGGTCTTTCTGAGTTTTTGCCAGATACGTGTCAAAAACGCACCTGCACAGAAATGCCTCTCTTAGTCACAGACGACAGCGTCAGCCCCGAAGAGGTAAATCGTCGAGTAACAGTTGTGAACATTGGAGGGCCAGGAAATGACGGTGTTGGAAGGCAAGGGACCCTTGGCTCAGAGTTGCTCCTATTAAGCGTGTGACGTTTGCCTTGGTGTGGGGAAAGGGCTTGGCGGTGCTATAACGGCCCTATTAGCCAAGCGCATCATGCAAGTCGCAATTGATTCCAGGTCAATACAGGGATTCACAGTGCTACTGATAAAAGTCATAATATACATGTTTAGTCCATCCTCGCCTTCAAGGTCCGCGTCACCACTTTGTCTTTTGTGCTGGAAGAGCTGGCGTTGGAATACGATCATTGCAGTAAAAGGAATGGACACTCACATGAGGTGCACAACAACTCCCCAGCCAGAGAAGGCGTCGCGATCAACAGCGTTGAGCATGGTCTGCGAGATCGTTTCGAACAAATCCTCTGGCTCCAGATCTGGCTCCCATAGGCCTTCCGCTACACCATACAGCTTCGTACTTGCGGTCCCTGCAACGACAAAGTCTTTGGCGAAGTTTAAGCACCCGATCACATCTGTTGCGGCAATAAAAGGCTTCGTCTGGCCAGATGGTGACTTGGAGATGCCAGCCATTACAGGTTCACAGAAGTAGGGACCGAATCGATGCTCATACAGGGTGGAAGAGACGAGATGGGCGAATGTTTCGGGCTCGATCTCACGCCCTTCCTTGATTGTGTACATGTTCACTCGGAAGCGGAACCGCTCCTGTCTGTGAAATCGTGAGGAAGCGGGGAACAGAACGAGGGTGTAGCGCGCACAATGTCGTCACGTCTGTAGCAAGACCTGGGAGACCCAAGAAAATGCGATCTGTGACAGGAAAGATCTGTGGGCGTAATCAGCATAATGACAATAACATATGTGGTCAAAACTCACCCTCTGGAAGTTGCTGGAGATACCCAATGCCTGGTTTCCCAACCGAGTGTCTGCAGCAATCGCAACGCAGTCCTTTCCCACCATGGCGATGACGGAGCCACCGTTATGATCCATGATACCCTGATAGAACGTCAATATAAAGCGTTTAAGGGATAGAAGAGAGTGAATCTAACCATGTTGACTCTAGAGATTGGAGTAGTACGCGTTTAACGAGGATCGAATCAAGTGCGTTACGCGTCGCGCGCTGCCATTTCAAGTTCTCACGGCTCCTCGCGGTAAGCTTCGGCGATTGTCTCTGCATCTCCTTACAAACCTTCGGAATGCGCGACACCGTCAAACGCAGCATGTCCTTCCCTCTTGTTTTCTGACTCTCCCACTATGCTTTTCAGCGTTGGCGCACCATGCCGAAGAACCTATTCCACTACAATCCGCGCAGTTGCCAAGGTGAGGAGTCAATCACATCTCACTGGTCTGCTTGTTCACGAAAATCCAGCGTCGCATCGCTGAGATTGACAAAGCAAGGCCTTTTCTCGTTGACACACACAAGCGCAAGCATGACTACCTGCGCATCTCTCTGACCGAAAAATGCAACCTGCGATGTGAGTCTCTCTCTCTCTCCCTCTTCAACTGTGTCTTCATGCAGTTTGTGAAGGCTTCTATTGCATGCCAGAGGATGGGATCGAGCTCTCTCCAACGGGAAAGCTGCTCACGAACGCGGAGATTATCCGGCTTGCTGCGCTGTTCGTGAGCCATGGCGTCTCCAAGATCCGCCTAACTGGAGGGGAACCTACTGTGCGCAAGGACATTGTGGATCTCATCGGTTAGGTGTGGCCCTTCCCTCAGTCATATCGTGCTAACATTCTCGTGACAGGCCAACTCAACGAGCTCAGACCGTTTGGGCTCAAATCAATCGCTATGACCAGCAATGGGCTTGCTCTACATCGTCGACTGCCCCAAATGGTGGACAACGGGTTGACCCATCTGAACCTTAGGTTCGTTAAAGTTGGCTAGATATGGTATTGCAGCTCAACACTCCTAGCCTTGACACCCTCGACCCTTACAAATTCGAAATCATGACCCGCAGGCGTGGTCACGAAGCCGTTCTCAAAGCCCTCGACGTCGCTATCAGCTCCAAACTGGCATCAGTGAAACTCAACGTAGTCGTGATAAAGGGTCTCAACGACCAGGAAATACTTGACTTTGTCAAACTTACAAAAGATCTCCCTATATCCGTTCGGTTCATCGAGTTTATGCCATTCACTGGTAATAAATGGGACCGAGCTAAGATGGTTCCGTCCGCAGAGCTCATCTCAACCATTCGGGCAGAGTTCCCAAGTGCAACAAGGGACCTGGAAGAGCCGAACGAGACAGCGAGAACGTGGAAAATCCCCGGTTTCATGGGTACCTTCGGCTTTATCTCAAGCATGTCCGACCATTTCTGTAGCAGCTGCAATCGCGTAAGGTTGACGGCGGATGGTCAAATCAAAGTGAGTTTCGCTCTCGCAAGCAGACCGCCGTGTTGGTCACACAAGCCGCCAGGTCTGCCTCTTCGATCCCAACGAAGTGTCTCTTCGCGATCGCATGCGCCAAGGCGCCAACGATGAAGAACTTCTCCAGACCATCCGGCATGCTCTCTATGGCAAGAAAGAGAAACATGCAGGCATGAGCGATATCGATGTCACGACCAATCGACCGATGATTCTCATAGGTGGATGACTTCTCTTCAATCGCGTACCCTGGTGTTCACATATATATATCTTCCAAATCTATCGCTTGTTGCTTAGGACCTCGCCTTCAGCCCAGCGCTTCTTGGCGCTTCAAGCCAGCCTCCATTCCGAGGTCTCATTCAAGGCCGCCACTGTTCATCCGCGAATTCAGTACAGCCCTCACTCACATTGACGGAGCTGGTCAAGCGAAGATGGTCGATGTCGGCGACAAGACCGTTACCAAGCGTAGCGCAACTGCCACTGGCAAGATCTACATCACCCAGCTAGCTTACAGCCTCGTGACCAAGACCTATCCATCAGAGGAAGACGAAGGCAACAATGACCTGGTCTCGCCTGAGCATCTGGCCGCCAAAAAAGCGAGACGCAAGGGGGATACCCTAACAGTCGCCCAGTTAGCCTCAATCATGGGGGCGAAGCAAACTGCGAACTTGATTCCCCTCTGCCACCCCTTGGCTCTGTCGAAGATCGATGTCACCTTTAAGCCGCAGAAAGAACTGGATGAAGCCACGGGGGGTGAGCAACAACCCAGGTTCTTCATCGAATGCAAAGCAACAGTCTCCTGCGAGGGCAAGACAGGTGTTGAGATGGAGGCGCTTACAGCTGTCTCAGTTGGGTTATTGACCATCTGGGATATGCTCAAGGCAGTAGCAGGCCGGGATATGGAGATTACTGACATGAAGGTTGTCGCCAAGTCCGGGGGGAAGAGCGGAGACTTTACCAGGAGTTCTTAACAGTTCACTCGAATCCTACCCCAGGAAGATTGTTATATTCATAGACGCCGTAGTCTTCCATCTTTGAATTACCCGTTACTCAGAGTCCTTGGCGACGAAGGTCTTGAGCGACGACTCTGTGATATCATCGCACACAAGTCGAGCTCCCGGCTTGCCCTGCACAAACGTTGATGTATAAGTGAGAGCTGACGAAGTGATACATATTCCTACATTCTCCAGCTTGACGATGGTTGGGATGCTTTGGATATTCCAAGGCTCCTGTCGCCAAACGCTATCCGGTGTTTTCCACCTGGGATTAATCGGGGTCGTTTGCTAGGACAGGTCTCTCAATCCGTGGCGGCACTCACTGAAGTCTGTTTCCGACATAGACAAGCAATGCCGACGGTCCGTCCTCCTTATCAAACACCTCTTTCACGAGATTATCCACAACCCGGCAGTCCTTGAATTCGACAAGTCTTGGTTAGTCACCGCCATCCAGAAAGAGAGAAGGATTGATGTAATACAGGACACCAAAGCTGGCCATCAACAATGGAAGAGTAAAAGATGATATACTCTTCAGGGACTATCTCGAGGGTATGTCGACCAATGGATCCGTCTGCTGTGTAAAGAGGCATTGTTGCTGGTTGGGCGATCGAGTTGGTCGAGGTCGGAGAGGAAGGCTTTGCTGTCCAACATTAGGAATGCAGATCTAGCGTCATAGTGGACACATCGATCGTGATCGCTTCTCTGGGCGCCGTTGCCACATGTGGGATTATTCCAAGCGCTCGCACGAGACGGGACTCTAGATGGTTGGGGAGGAAGAATGCTGAGCTCTAGAGTCCTGAATGTATGACACGATGCTTCTAATGACAATCATACTTGGATTATCGAAACGACTGTTTCCAAAGTAAGCAATACTAACGTTTCCTGCTTGGTAAAATGATGAAGTGGAAGCGTCGCCGTCGAAGGCTGAAACTGGAAAGTCGGCGACAAAGGAGAAAAAGGAGGTCTACCCAACGAATTATAAGGTGAAATCGAAAATGTCCTTGAGCGAAAAAAGGGCCAAACGCCCGAGAAAGTGCTCGAAACCGAGTCCGCAATGGTGGATTACTGTAATCGCCGTTGACCTGGATTGGTGCTCCACCCCCAAGACTCACACTCGCCTTGGTGTGAGCATAAACCTCGACTTGCACTATGGAGGCTATAAGCATCTGACAAGATAGAAGACTGT
>Ga0065721_10052642_pt1 | contig 11493 bp, 5 predicted proteins | sample Mesricmetagenome_FD_59108 | JGI IMG/M metagenome (GOLD analysis project Ga0065721, IMG submission 59108) | Mesophilic microbial community from rice straw/compost enrichment Sample: eDNA_1 v2 (version 2) | ecosystem: Engineered > Solid waste > Grass > Composting > Bioreactor | place: USA: Davis...
CTCTGCCATAAACCGGAACCGGAAGGAAATATGGGTAGCTGCGACATGAGTGCTCAATAGCCCCAGACGCTGAAGGCTGTATAGCTTTTAGATCAATCTTCACGAACAGGGTGCCTCTTAGGCTTTTTCATTCCTGGTCGCTTATCCATTGCTTTTAATGAATTTTTTGCGTCTAGCTTAAAAGCTAGATCTATCTGTCCTTCATCCGGAAATACATTGTCTGGATTAAACGGCTCGATGCTTTTTTCATACTCAAGCTCAAAGTTTTTGATCGCTCGCTCGATGGTAGTTAATCTCGTAGAAGATAATTTCTGACTGTCCCAAACAGACTTCGTAATGGATTTCTGGCCGGAGGTTATGCAACGGGAGATCGAATGATGGATCCAAGTTACTAAGAGCCCGGGGCAACCAAGAGAGTAGTTATAAATATCTTCAAAGTCTTCTTCGATTTTAGGGTCGAATACTAAGCCAAGCTGATCTTTAATACCTAGATAAAATTCCGCAAACATTCGTAATCCCACTTCAGTTTTCGCATAGCGCGGAAAATAAATTGGTGCTACTCGACGGGAAAGTTGCTCGTTAAGGTCAAGAAAATATTTTGACTCGTGAGTCCCAAATAATACGAACTTTGTTTCCATCCTATTCGCCCAGGATTTGAGCCTATTAACATTGGTTTTACGATCCGCTCGGGACATATCGTCTACCAAGTTCTGTGCCTCATCTATCAAGATCACAGACGGCTTAAACTGCTCCACTCTCAGCCTAACTAACGACTCTAACTTTGGTGCTGATAGACCTGATAAAAATGGAGGATGGACAAGATCCCGCTTCCGTCTCTGTACCTCATCCAAATCGACTTTCCGTCTTATATCTTTTTCCCCAAGCAGCATTAACAGCTCTTCAATGAAAGAAGACCAAGGAAACCCGTTTTTTGATTTTGCGGGCGCCTCGATTGTAATCGGATCATGGCTGCCTGGCCGCCAGCCGTTAAGTGATTGCCGGATCAAATAGTCGACGAGATAGTAGCTCATCTTTGATTTTCCTACACCGGTAGGACCTATAACGCAAAGACATTCGTCGCCCCGTCCATACTGGATAAACCTAAGAATTTCGTCAAACACGTCCTGGAATATTCGATGGAAAATAAAGAGCTTGTTCTCTAGCTTATCAAGAGTATTAGCATCCATATGGACCTCCTTCAAGAACCTCAACTCTGGGAGCTTTAATTGATTTTACGTCCAACTTAATTCCGCGCCTTGATGCTGAATCAACTTTTGATTTGGCTGGTAACAACGGGGTTGTATTTTCTTCTGGTTCTCGGAGATTAGGAACAGCTGCATTTTCAGCAGACCTATATAGTTGTTGTTGTCGTAGACGTAGAGCATAAACCTCAAGATGAGGATATTTTGTATGCTTATCGATACATTCTCTAACAAGTTGGTCATTGGTGTTGAACTGAACCCAACGATTACTGATCTTCCCCCAAATATGTCTAATATCGTAAGGGTCGTATTTGACCAGCACGGAGAGCCTCCCCCCAGCATATCCAGGGACGGACTTACTTAGTCTGTATCTAATGTGATTAAATTTAATTTGGCTTTCTACAAGCGTACAGAATCCATTCTTGGTCCTTTTTATTGGCATCGTCGCCAGGTAGAAGCCCTGATCACTTTTGACTTTTATACCCGGCTTTTTGTCGAAGCTAGATATGGATCGATTAAATCTATTAAGCGGCGATTCGCATATGCTGCTCCTGATTCTCTCAGCGTATCTGTGATAAGCATATTCTTTAAGCTCGATGTAAAACTCGCTAGGAGTCCAAGTTGCAAACTTATTCGGGTTGTGAGTTGAAGACAAACTTCTTCCGAGTTTCTGTAGCTGCCTATTTCCCTCTAACGTATGAATCAGCTCCGTTTCTGAAATTCCAAATGATCGCTCTATCGCGCTGCCGTATCTTGATGCCCCAACTGGTCGTCGTCGTTTATGTATTCCAAGGGCTGCTAGCGTTTCGTCGTTATAGTTAGACTCGAAATCCGAGCCTCGGTCTTGCACTATTATTATCGGTAAAACTCCGTGACGCCTGTAGCATTCTCTAAGCAGCATCATCGTAGACCTATAGGATGGCTTTTCAAATGATGCATATACGGCCAAAATTAACTTTGAATAGGAGTCAAACATTGTGCTCAGGTAAAGGGTTCCGTTAAATATCGCATCGTTCAGGCTAGATTTAAATGTCATCTCAATGGGCGAATGATCGACATGTGCGATCTGAAAGGAAAAATCACCGTCATAGGGAATTTCAGTATCAAAGGAAATTTCTCTGGGTTGAGGACCTAACGAATAGGCTGCTCGTTGTCCTTTTTGCCTTAGAGTCCGTTCATAGTTAGATATGTAGCTTTTAAAGCGTTGATAAAACGTTTTTAACGAAATCGGAGGCAGGCATTGATTTTCTGCTTCATGGACATACTGATCGAAGTAGAACTTCAAAGGGGCGGGAGATGGAGTTAGAGCTTTTTCAAAGAATTGATTGATCAGCAAAACATTTTCTTCAATCAGGCGACATTGCCGATTACCCTGCTTGTCTGAATTGTCTAATAATCCTAAGAAGCCATCCCCGAACTCCTCCTGAGCTTGATGAAATAGCTTTTTGAGTCGGTAGTAGGTCCGTTCACTTACAGATTTTGGGGAACGATCGGACTGAATAATTTTTAAACGTTCCAATGCCGTCTCAATTTGTTTGGAATTTTTCTCTTTTAGAAAACGAACCGCTATACGATCTGCTTCATTGTTTGGCGATACTACGTAAATGTTGCCCAATTCTATAAGGCTTTGTATTTCTGCTTTTGAAAATGAACGCCGGAACGAGGCTGCCATCAGCGTTACCGCAGCTTTATCTCCTAGCGAAAATTCAGTGATGGTGTAACGGTCCGCGTTAATCCAAAGGGCCGGTTGAAATTCTAGATCGAGAATCGATCTAGCTTGGACTAGCGAATTATTTTTCCTGCATATCTTAATGGCTTCCAGTTGATACTTGCTGGCATATACATAACAACGATCTGGAACATGAAGTAAGTCAAAATCGGGGTCGAAGAACAGTGAGTTTTCCAGAATGAGGGAAAATATGGTTTGTTGACTAAATGCTTCATGAAGTCGCTGCAACGTTGACCTGTTTCCGTTAATTTCAATAAAGCTTTTGGCCTTTTCTAAGACGCCACCATCGACTGGAACTTGTTGATCGATAAATTCGAGTAGGAAGTAGCAATTTCGGGTGAAATTAACGGAGAAATCTGATTCAGTGATGATCTTATGAGTCATGCCCATTTGGCTACAAGCTTCAATCGCAGGAGGGCAGCAAAACCCAAGATCTGTTTTGTGATATCTTTCCGGGTATTCCAGCGAGAGCCTATCCATTTCTCGGTAAGGCTTACATTCAACTATGTAGGCCTTGTTATTTTCGATAACCAATACATCTTCGGTCGTCAGTACCGTAACCTTCCGATCTCCTTTGAAAAAGGTCGTTTTAATTTTTTCGGGCTGATCCCAATAAATCAGAACGTTTTTATTGAGTTCGCACCACAGTATAAACGGCGCCTCGTAATGTCTAGACTCTGAGTTGACGGTGAATTCATTTTTTCGCGACGCGTAAGTATCATGAACACAACCAAAAAGCCCACGCGCCCTTCGGCTAGGAGCAAACTTGTTATGGACTCTTAATACATATGCGATACCTTCTTTTGTCACTCCAATTTTCTTCAAATGTTCAACTAGTTCTGACTTCGTAATGGGCATGAGTCCCCCTTACCGTGTCGGAGGCGCTAGCGTATGCATTTGCGGGGCGCAAGCTAACCTTACCGAATTTGGTAACATTCTTAACTGTGAAAGGGAGGCCGAAACAGAAGTGCTTGACTGCTGTAGATGAAGCAGAGATACTCAAGTTGTCTACTCGAGAGCAATCTCAACTCTAAGCAGGTCATTCCCTCGGGATTGGCCTGTTTAGTTTCAAATTCTGTCAAATTTCTCGATATCGCCTCCCTCCATCGCTGGTCGCTGTTTTTAACGCTAAAGAGATCAGGTTTATTTGGTTTTCGGTCAAACTGCCAAGCCGTGCCCATAGTTCATCTACCAGCACATATTCGCTAGTAGACGTCTCAGGTGGCACTTTTCGGGTTTTCTTCGATTGAAGTCCGGTGAGCCACAAGTCGCGCTTTTCAACTTCCGTCAGATCAAGAACTTGACTAAGCTTATTGAATACCCTTAAGGAAGGCGGGCCTTTGCGGCCATTCTCCATGGCCGAGATGTAGCAGGACTGCACCCCAGCTTCCGCAGCGAGTTGAGCTTGCTGTAAACCGCGGCTTCGACGGAGCTGTTCAAGCTTTTGGCCGAATGGGGTCATGACATATCCTGTGTACTCAAAGTGTGTTACAGGAACTGGGCTAATTTTATACTGAAAACAGTAAAGCGAGAGGGAAGGGACGTCAAGTGTTTTGTCGCGTATCCTATTGATAATTATAGAAATTATATGATTTCATATAATTACTGCGGGGTCGAGATGCTGAGAAACATTGGAGTGGATGTTTACTCACTCGTATCAAAACCCCGAGTTTCAGCTTGCTAAAAACTATTATTGCCCTACCGACAAACGATCCAAGTGGAAAAATAGGTGATTATGCCTAGAGCCCTAAGATTCACTGCTGAAACAGCACAGTGTTTAAGCCATTGAATAAGAAAATACCTTCAGGAAGGAATTAAACCGCCATGAGCACCGATTGGGATGTTGTGCGGAAAAACGTAAAATTTTTGATCGCGCTTTTTAGACCTTCGTTAGCGAAGGCATTAAGTGTGCCTTTGTTGTTGGCCGGAACAAGTATCCTTAATCCTCCTTTTTGGCTAGATATTCTAAATTGGTTTTGGAGTAATCAAAAGGTTCTTCCACAATATAGCGGACCAATAACTACACCAATGTACATTACTGGCTGGGTGCTAATCGGCTTAAGTATTGTGGTTTATTTGATCGATGTTTGGCTTCAAATTAAGTCAGTGAACCAGGACAGCGAAAAGAAACTAATAGATGCTGTCAAGGATCACCCGAGACAAACAGCGGATTTGATAGCCGATAGAATTCGCGGCTTAGGATTTACCGCCGCGCACCTTCAAGACGAAAAAATAGAGAAGCTTGTTCGCGAAATAACCTTACTTCGATTTTTTGGCTTCTTTCCTAAGGAAGAAAAGGCAGCTAATTTGGCTGCAAGCATTATTGACGGTGAGTTGTCTGGCGGCACCCCCCAAGCAAAAGCCAGGACGCTAGCACTACTTGCAAGATACCTATGTGTAGGGGAAAGGGTTGAACAGGCGAAAAGCTGGTTATCAATTTCGCAACAGCTGTGCCCAACTGAGGAGTCAGAAATAGCTCAGGCTTTTATTGATGCTATTGGGACAAACAATGTCGACGCGGCTTCTGGATTGCTCAAAGTAGGTGGCCCATCAAATTATGCCGCCTTCTTCATGATTAAAAAAGCAGTGGAGGGAACCGAAACTGCTTTAGACTGGTTTAAACGCGCGGATTTAACTATTAATGATTTAGATAACGATGGAAAGCTCGTTCTTGTTTCTGCGTTACTATCTGAACATCAATGGGAAATGGGGTTAGATCTTGTACAGGCAATAGACGACGACTCCTTTTTGAGGTCGCCGAGACTGGCTCAGGTTTCTGGGCTAACTTTTTTAGTGAATGCAATTAAGGATGCTGAACTCCGAGATAGAGTATTGCCTGATGTCCCTTTCGCAGCAGATACATTTCCACTAGCAGATGATTCTGTATCTCTGGCACTGAGGAATCGTGCTGTCGTGCTTTTTAAAGCCTGCTCAGATGTAGCACGAAAACTCAATTCTGAAGATATCGCGACTTTTTCGGATAAATATGCGCTTTGGTTAGAGCTTAGAAACAGTGATACACATGGATCGGCAAAGACGCTACTTCAGAGCTATTTCATTAACTACACTCAAAAGACGCTTGAATATTTGCCACTAGCATTCGCATTTGACATTGATTTCGACATAGAATCCATTGAAAAGGAAGTAAATCGACAAGCAGCTCTAAACCCAAAAGATAATTCAGTTCTTGGCACGGTTAGGTTTGTATTAGCACAGACGAAAAAGTCATATCCCGCGGTGGTTGAATATATTGGCAGCCACAGAAATCAAATGGAGAAAGCCGTTCACCCCATTACTATTAACATGCTAGAAGTAGAAGCGTTGGCAAAATCAGGGTTGGTAGAGGATGCCGAGCAGCTTCTACAAAGGATTGAGAGCGCGGGTGCACCTCATGCCGAGATATGTAACCTTAAAAATATCATCGAGTCAGCCAAGGGTGAAGATCCTATTGCACTAGCCATTAGCCAATATCAACAAAGTAAAGCCACAACAGATCTTTATCACTTGGTGGTATTGCTAGAACGGGAAAAACTTGGGAATAAATACTACACCTATTGCCAGGAGCTCTTTGGTCGTACTGGTCAAGAGGCTGATGCCATCAGAGTCTGCAATGCAGCCTCTTCACTGGGGAGGTTTTCTGAGCTTCATCAGTTTCTGTTAGATGGGAAGGATATTGTCAAAAGAAGTGTCCGGCTGCAAGTTCACTGGGCTTGGTCCCTATTTAGGAACGGTGACATAGGTCTCGCTCGTGAACAGATCGGATTGTTGAAGCAATCCAAATCACAACCTATTGATCTCAAATTACTCGAAATTAATCTGTCCATTTTCAGCGGCGACTGGGAATCCTTGAGTGTTTTTGTGGAGGAAAGCTGGAATCGTCGGGAGGAACTTCAAGCAGATGACCTCTTACAGGCCGCCCAGCTAGCCAAGGCCGTTTCCCCAGGGCGTGCAAGGCAGATACTAGAGTTCTGTACTGGGAAATATTCAGATGACCCGAAGGTACTCGCATCCTCTTACTTTACGGCGACCACTATGGGCTGGGAGGACAATCAAGAAACCTCCGAATGGCTCAATAGGGCAGTGGCTCTCTCAGATGACAATGGTCCGTTGCAGAGGACTTCATTAGAAGACTTAAAAGAGATGATGTCTGGTGCCAGGGAGAAAAATGAAAGAGTTTATAAAGCCTATATTAACGGTGATGCTCCGGCTTTTACCGTAGCAGAACTACTAAACAGGACAATGTCAGATTTTTACCTCATCCAGCCTACTAAAAACCAAAAGACGAAAGATGTACGGCAAAAAACTTTAGTCCCGATTTTTCATTGCGCAAGGCTTGATCAGCTTGTAGTTAGTGAATCGATAGCGGTCGATGTGTCCAGTGCTTTGGTTCTGGAGAATGTCGGGTTACTAAGGTATCTATTCGATTGCTTCGAAAAAATCTTTATTCCACATTCGTTCATGCGATGGCTGTTTGAAGAGAAGCAGAAAATTGCCTTCCACCAGCCGAGCCAAATTGAAAGAGCCAAGTACTTTGAGCGACTTGTTTCCGACGGAAAGATTTCGGTTCTTCATCCAAAGAAAATCAGCAATCCTGAATTGGCATTGGATGCCGGTGAAGAGCTCGCTTTTATTCTTGAAGCAGCGCGCACGAGTCCTGCGAATGAACCTCAGGCATTAGTTGTTTGCTCCTATCCTGCCTACAAGGTCGGCGGTTCCTTCAAGGAGGAGGTAATCGATCTCTCTTCATTTCATCACAGCCTGATTTCGTGTTCGCAGTTGATGAAAAAACTGGAAGAGCTAGCGGTAATCACGAAAACTCAGCGTATTAAAGCGTTAAACTACCTTCGGCAACACGAGAAAGAGTGGCCCACTGATGTTGAAGTTGCGACTGGAGCAAAATTATTTCTCGATTCACTGTCAATTACCTATTTGATAACCGTTGATATGCTCGAAAAACTCAGCGAAGCGGGGTTCGACGTATATGTATTTCGGGATGTGCGTGATAGGTATAGATCGTTGATAAACTACGATTCAATCATCGAGGATGCCGAACTTAAAATAGAAAAAATAAGAAAGGTTTTTTCCTCAGGACTAACAAGCGGGAAAGTGGTCCTTGCTGAAGTGCCGCCAAACCGAGACCAAGTAGGCACTTGTGGGAGTGATTCTGTTAGGCCAACAGAACAGATTTTCCAAGCGATTAAAGTATGTGACGCAGCTTTGATAGATGATCGCTTTATGAACAAACATCGAAATATCACGTTTGACGGGAGGGCGGTGCCAATTTTTACGACGCTCGATTTTATCGAGGCGCTTCACCATAAAGCAATTATTTCTCAGGAGCAGAAGCTCGATTATAGAACATCGCTTCGGGAATTTGGATTTGAGTTTGTTGGCATCTCTACTGAAGAGCTTCAATATCATCTGGATCGCTCGGCTATGGTGGATGGAGAATTTAAGCCAAATAAGCAGCTAAGACTGATAAGAGAAAATCTGCTTTTGATCAGGGTTAGCGATCTGATTCAGCTCCCGCGAGACTCTCAGTGGCTACTCGGGACGATGAAAAATATTGCAAAAGTCATAAAGGATCAATGGTCAGCGGACATCTCGCTCGAACTAAGCCGCGCTAGATCTTCCTGGCTTTATGAGCTTATGGGTTATCGGGAGTGGGCTCAAACTCAGCAGATTAGGACCGATGCGGGTATAGCCTATGTCGCTGAGGTTTTAAAAATAAACTCAATTTTAGTTCCGCCAGAGTCTGCCTCCAAGGAGCATGTTGAAAGTTACAAATCATGGCTAGATGACTCTGTTCTTGGACCGCTGAGGGATATCGACCCATGGAGCTTTAATAGCCTGATTGCTTCAACAAAGGATCACGTTAAAGTTGTATCTCAACAATCAATATCGGGAAGAGAACTTGATGGTTAACCCTGATTCGGCTCGCGCTTATATGGCTTCCCATGTTATCAATCTGTTCCCCAGCCTAGTACGGGCGGAAATATTATCGGATACTGGATTGCTGGAAGAACTAGGCTTGGCGACAGACGCCATAGTTTCTTTTAACACTGAAGATATCGCATTCACTAGAAGTGCTATCTTTGATGCTATTCGCAGTGCGTTCGATAACATCGAGGAAGAGTTCCATTTGGAGGACACCAATGGCGCTGTATGGTCTATACGCAATATTCCTACCGAGCGTCCGACCTTCTCATTGTCCAAGGAGGGTTTCCAAATACTTAATGCCGATTTTTGGGCACTTTATCCTGAAGTTGAGCGGCGGCTAAGCATCCTCAAAGAGGAAGCAAAGAATAGATCACTTTCGAAAGATGAGTTGGTGCACTGGGAGGCAGTGCTTTCAGCGCCGAGGATCAGTGACGAGGACACATCTGCTCTATTTCTGGATTTGGCTCGCGCACCAAGCCATATCAAAGATCTTTTGAGATCGGAATTTCGCACTGGGTCAAATAATATTTCTACGCTGGTTCCAGCTAGTATTCGCTATTATGAGAGGCTCGTCGGGAAGTATTGCGGGAGTAAAGATATTGTAGATTACTGCAAAGTCGAACTAATCCACTATTTTTCTAACAGAGTAGAAAAAGAGGTTACTGAGACTGATTTTTTGATGTGTATTCACAAGTCTATCTCCGGGGTACTTTCCAAGCGAGTTACCGATGATAATTTTTATCGCACGACAGGACGCCGCGCGATTGAAATCTGCCATCCTATATTTTTAATCTCATGTCTTGAAGTAGGCATACTGAAATTTAAGGATTCATCAGCCGAACTTATTAAAAATTTATTTGAATGCATATCCTCTACCAAAATGTTAGACAACTTCCGCCTGTTTTGCTCAATGGCTTTGTTTGTAGATGGAGAGTTGGCGCGATTGCAGATATTTAGAGGGCTTCCACCCTTCTATAGGCGCCTTGCTTCATTTGCCCAGTCAGCGTTGATCGTTAAGGTGGCGTTGGAAGCGGGAGTTGTTTTTGAAAAAGTGGAGCAGTGGGCTTCTCGGCAAAGGGGACTTTATTTTTTATGCCAGGGCGTTATCGACTTAAGGGAAGAGCCTAGATGGCTCCCTTCGTACTTAACGGCTGAGCAATTCATTAACGAGCTTTATGGACGGGTAAATATTGTTTGTCATGAGACGGATAAATGCGAGGTAGTTGAATATCTTCAAAAGGAACTTCTGTCTGGCTCGCGACTGAGTTTGCTTTCGCTCTTACCTGGGCCGCTGGAAGGCAACTGTACACCAGCTGCTGTGCCAGATGAAATCTCGAGTTTACTTGCAAAGCATATTAATAGAGAGGCTTCGCCGGTATCCTTCAGAGTATTGATTAATTCAGCTCCATTCTGGAGTATCGGTGATGAATATCTGGAGCGCATAGTTTCTCTACTTGAGAGCGCTCAGCACAAATTGGCAGCGGTGAACGACAAAGACTCCGTCTATCAAGTGTTAAACGGGTTGGCAGAAGTTTCTTGTTTGACTAGAAACGGCAAGCTTGCTGCTTCAGTGGCAATTTTAAGCCGTCTGTATCGGGATTATATTGATGTGGATTCTGAGCCCGAAAATTATCTGGCAATAGGTGTAGTGGCTGGTGCAGCCTTTGAGAACAAGGACGAATGGGCTGAGTTTATTGGGCGATGGTCTACAGAGTTGGCGTATATGCCAATCAATGAGGACGCCATTATAAAAATAAAAGCGATGATCGAACGGCTTTGCATCGTGGAGCCTTATTTATATTATACCTGCTCAAAAGCTCTCGATTTGCTTAGGATGCGGAGTAGTAAATAAAACGCGAGTCCCAGGGTCGGCGTAAAGTCATAGGTGTCCGCTACAGGCGTTTGCCGCCCGTTATGTCTCCGCCCCGCTGCACGGATATCGATTTATAACACTCATATTTCTGGCAAAGGCAGGTCTGCGGTGCATCGCGCCCTTCTTGATGGTTATGGACCCGATGAATGATCGACGACGTGTGATGCCCGATTGGGAGAGGCTAGGCTCGAGGCGATAACTTAGGCAATAAAAAAACCCAGCAACGCTAAATTGCTGGGCTTTTCAAATCACAGGGCTTGGTTTTACCAAATTTTGGCAATGGACTTCTTTTACCATAATTTGGCAATAGCGCCATATTATGGGTGAATCCACACATCACTACCAAACCCTTCTTAATGATGGTGCCCAGAGGCGGAATCGAACCACCGACACGGGGATTTTCAATCCCCTGCTCTACCGACTGAGCTATCTGGGCAACTGTCGGACAGGCGCTTGGCCTGAGCGAGGCGCGTATTAAACCCGCTCCGAGGGCGGGAGTCAAGCGCTGCCAGGCATTTTTGTTTGGGTGTGGCTGGAGCGCTGAAATCGCGGGATTACTGGTTATTTTGTGGGCGGGACGTAACCTTCGGCGTGGTCGTAGTCTTCGCCGCTCAGGTATTTATCCATTTGTTCGGCCAAGTATTGGCGCGCGCTTTTATCCATCAGATTGAGGTGTTTTTCATTGATCAGCATGGTCTGGTGTTTCAGCCAGTCCTGCCACGCCTGTTTGGAAATATTCTCGTAAATAT
>Ga0065721_10006075_pt1 | contig 11492 bp, 8 predicted proteins | sample Mesricmetagenome_FD_59108 | JGI IMG/M metagenome (GOLD analysis project Ga0065721, IMG submission 59108) | Mesophilic microbial community from rice straw/compost enrichment Sample: eDNA_1 v2 (version 2) | ecosystem: Engineered > Solid waste > Grass > Composting > Bioreactor | place: USA: Davis...
CGACATGGAGATGCGCGTTGCATGGATCAGCCGGCTCAGGAGATCGCGCCCGAGCCTGTCGGTGCCGAGGAGGTACATGGTGTCGGTCGGATCGAGCGGTCCGACGAGGTGGAGGGTCGAGGGGATGAGACCCCACATCCGGTAGGCCGGGCCTTCGACGAAGAAGCCGATCGGCACGACCTGGCTGTCGTCGACGACGAACGTGCGGCGGAGCGATGCCGGATCGACGCTCTGCGTATAGCCCTTCACATGCGGCTGGAAGCGCGTCTGGCCGTTCTCGTCGGTGACGAAGAAGGCGATGGACTGGGGCGGCGCGTTGGTGAACTGCGGCCGGGCGGTATCGGGCAGGCCCGGCGCCAGGAACTCGGCGAAGATGCCCACGAGATAGAGCGCGATGATGATCCAGCCGGCAACGACCGCCACCTTGTTGCGGGTGAACCGCTGCCAGATGAGGGTCCACTGGCCGGCCGCCGCGTTGGACCGATCCTTGCCGGAAGGCTTGAGCGGCGTGACGGCGGGGCCGGTTTCGGGCGCTTCGTCGATGAAGGTGTGCACGGCCATCACGTGAACCTTATGCGCGGGTCGAGCAGGGCCAGCAGCAGGTCGGAGATCAGCATGCCGATAAGGGTGAGGACGCCCATGAGGAGGATGAAGCTGCCGGCGAGGTACATGTCCTGGCTGACGAGGGCGCGCAGCAGCAGCGGCCCGGCGGTCGGCAGGTTGAGGACGATGGCGGTGATGGTTACCCCCGAGATGAGCTCGGGCAGCACCCAGCCGATGGCCGACACGAACGGATTGAGCGCGATGCGCACGGGGTATTTGAGCACCGCCCGGTATTCCGGCAGGCCCTTGGCCTTGGCGGTGATGACGTAGGGCTTGTTGAGCTCGTCGCTGAGATTGGCGCGCAGGATCCGGATGAGCGCGGCGGTGCCGGCCGTGCCGATGACGATGATCGGGATCCAGAGATGGGCGAGCAGNTCAGTGAACTTGGCCCACGACCACGGCGCNTCGATGAACTCGGGCGATTGCAGGCCGCCGACGCTCTGCCCCAGATACCGGTAGGCGACATACATCAGCGTCAGCCCCAGGATGAAATTGGGGATGGCAAAGCCGATGAAGCCGATGAAGGTGAAGACGTGGTCGCCCAGCGAATGGCGGCGCATGGCCGAATAGATGCCGATGGGCAGCGCCACGGCCCAGACGAAGAGCAGTGACGCGAGGGAGAGCGCGAGCGTCGAGCCCATGCGCTCCCAGATGAGGTCGGCGACCGGCCGGCTCCACTCGAACGAATAGCCGAAATCACCGCGCAAGATTATGCCGCTGATCCACTTCCAGTACTGGAGCCATATGGGATCGTCGAACCCGTAGACCTCGCGCAGGCGCGCGACCTGGGCCGGGTCGACGTTCTCGCCGCTCTCGGTCATGCGCGAGATCATCGAGGTGAGATAGTCGCCCGGCGGCAGCTGGATGATGAGGAAGGCGATGACCGACATGCCGAAGAGCGTCGGTACCATGTAGATCAGGCGTCTGACGACGTAGCGGCCCATCGCCTGCCCCTCCCCGGCTCCCTAGCCCCAAGCGACGTGCACGACCTCGATGAGGTCGATGCCGGGCACCTCGACGACGACGCGCCCGTCGGCGATCTCGGCTTTCGCGTCCCTGTCGGCAACGAGGAGGCGCGCGCCGGCGAGGCGTTTGCCCTCGGGGATCTCGAGGCTGACGGTCTGCCTGCCGACCGGGAACACCTCGCGGATCGGCCCCTTCATCATCATCGGGTTGGTGAGGTTGAAGAGGACGACGGCATCGCCCTCGCGGCCCGAGCGCAGCGCCACGTCGAGCACCGCCTTGCCCTCGACTTCGACCTGCGGGCGCTTGCCGAGCGCCCAGCGCACGGCGTTTTCCATCACGCGCTGGTGGTCTGCGGCCAGCACCTCGCGGAAGATGCCGCCGATGTTCCAGGGGATATAGACCGTGCGCCCGCCGCCCGCATGCTCGCGCGCGATGACGGCGGCGTCCTTGGCCTCGCCGCGCACATAGACCTCTTCCATGGGCAGGTCCGGAAAGTCCGGCACGTAGAGGAAGGGGGAGATGGTATCGGCCGCCGCTTCGACGCCGATGAGGCGCGTGCCGCCAATGATGCGGGCGGCCCCGTCAAACCCGGCGTTGATCGGATGGTCGCCGTTAAGGGCGACGTAGGTGTTCTTGACCGGCCCGCGCGCGGGCGAGGTCAAGCGCGCGCCGAGCAGTTCGCCGAGCCCGAGGCCATTGCGCGGCTCGTTGTTCTCGGTGCGGGTCGCGGTCTCGCCGGCAACGACGAGGCTGCCGCCGCGCGCCACGTAGTCCGAGAGCATGCGGCACTGCGCGTCCGAGAGGCAAGGCGCGTTGGCAACGACGACGACCTTGAATCGATCGAGCATTTCCGCCGTCATCGCGTGGTCGGAAACGAGCTCGAAGGGAAGCCGCGCTTCGATGAGCGCCTGATAGAAGCCGAGATCGTCGGCCTCGGCCTTGTGGCGCGTCTCGTAGCCGTGGTGGCGCAGCGTCGTCGCCGGATCGAGGAGGGCGATCTCGGCCGCCGGCACGGTGGCCTTCAGCACCGGCTCGAGCGCTGCGTGGAGTGCAAAGCTCTCGGCCACCGGATCGACCCAGCGCTCATCGGGCACGACGCCGTTGAACTTGGTGAACCAGGGCAGCATGCCGTGGGCGGCCCCGTTGGTGATCCAGGCCTGAATCTCGGGACCGGTGGTGACCGAGTCCTTCCAGCGATACTCCTCCTCGGGGCCGATGGAGGTGATGAGGATCACCGGCCGCTCGCGGAAGGTGGCGCGCATGCGCTTACCGTTGCGCCCGGACATCCAGATGGCTTCCGTGCCGCGCCGGCCCTGGTCGTCGACGACGAGGAAGGGGCAGTGCTTCTCGATCAAGGAAAGATCGAACTCGACGAGCGACACGCCGCCCATGTTGGGAATGAAGCTCGCATGCGGTTTGACGGCCTTGACCACCTCGTCCCACTCGACGACGAGCTTGCTCAGAACCTGCCGGCGCCAGGCCGACCAGGCAAGCCAGGCCGGATCTTCCGCATCGGCGACCACCGGCAGGTCGAACCCGGAGGCGGCCCTGAAGCGCGTGCGGCAACTGTCGCAATAGCACACGCCATGCCCCTGCCAGCGGTTGGCGAAGATAGCGTCGATATCGTAGTCGCGCGCGATCTCCTCGAGCACCTGCGGCATGAACTTCTGGTTGTAGTCGCCATAGGCGCAGGTGACCCACACTTCCGGGAAGGCCCAGTGGCGGCGCTTGTTGCCGTCCTTGTCGACGGCGATCCATTCGGGGTGCGCGTCCGCCGCATCCTGGTGGATGGCGTGCGGATCGACCCGGGCCATGACGTGCATGCCGAGCCGGCGCGCGCCATCGACGAGCGTTCCGAAGGGATCGGTGTGGCCGATGTACTTGGAGACGTAGTGGTACTGAACCTTGCTCGGATAGTAGGCGATGTAGCCGCCGGCGCTGAGGCAGGTGGCGTTCGATTGCGTGCGCTTGAAGACGTCGATCCAGAAGGACGGATCGAACTTGACCGGATCGTCCTCGGCGAGCGTGAGCTGGGTCCAGCGGGTGGCCGACTTGTACCAGTCGGCAGTCCTCAAATCGGTCGCGCGCTCCGCCTTTGCGTCGAGCATTTTTCGTCTCCGGGTCGGTAACAGAAAGATGCCGCCGGCCGCAGGGCCGGCGGCCAGTCGGGGTCAAGCCTTGAAGAACTGCTCGGGCCGCGTCGGCGCGGGCGTCGGCCAGCCGAAGGAGTTGGGCATGGTCTTGGTGATGTTGACCATGTCGTTCTTGACGACGCCGTAGCCGTCGGGCGGCAGGCTCACGCCAAACACCAGGAACTGGTCGGCCGCGTTCTCGAGAAGCTGGGCCATCTTGGCGTTCTGCTGCTCGGGATCGGCGGTGCCGAGGAGGTCGCGGTAGAGATCCTGCTGCGCCTTGATCTCGGCCGGCGGCTCGATGGCCTGCTCGTTTTCGGGCTCGGAATAGTAGAGGCTCCAGCCGGGCGCATAGAGGCAGTTGCCGTTGAACGGCACGAAATAGCGCGCATCGAGCATGGCGGCGATGCCGCTGTTGGCGCCGAACTGGTGGCAGGTGGCGTCGAACTCGCGCCCGTTGCGCACCCGCGTCTCCCAGAGCGAGCGGTCCATGGTGCGCACCTGCGCATCGATGCCGACCGCCTGGAACATGGGCACGACGAGCTGCATCATGTCGATGAAGGTGGTGCGGGTCTGGTCGAGCTCGAAGATGATGGTGAGGCGCCGTCCCTCGGCGTCGAGCCGGTAGCCTTCGGCGTCCTTCTCGGGCACCAGCGCATCGAGAAGGGCGTTGGCCTCATCCGGATCGTATTCGATGTGCTGGGTGGCCAGCCTCTCGTTGTAGAGCGGATCGTCGGGACGGATGCACGCCTGGGCCGGCGCCCCCTGCCCGACGAAGACCGCATCGATCAGTGCCTGCCGGTCGACGGCGACCGAGAGCGCCTGGCGGAACTCGCGGGTATTGAAGAGCGCGTTCTTGGTGGCGTCGGTGTGGTTGAGGTTGAGCTGGAAGACCATGACGTTGGCCGCGGTTTCCTTGAGCGTATAGAAGCCGAAATTGCCGCTCTCCTGCCCGTCGAACAGCACCGGCTTGTTGGCGGGCGTACAGATGTACTGGTCCATCATGTCGATCTCGCCCTGCAGCGTCTTTAAAAGCAGGACCTCGGGATCGGCGACCATCTGGTAGACGACGCGGTCGAAATAGGGCAGCTGCGTGCCCTCGGTATCGACCTTGAAGTAGTAGGGGTTGCGCACGGCAACCGCCTGCTCGGTGTTCTCGCCGGGGGCCGACTGCCACATCCAGGCCATCAGCGTCGGGCGGCGCGAGTTCTGGAAGAAGACGTTGTCGTCGTCGAGCCCGTTCTCGCGCTGGAAGAGCGCGATCCAGCTCTCGAGTCCGGCCTCGCGCGCCAGCGCATCGGCGTCCGGATTGTACTTCTTGTGGAACTGCTCGAGGTAGTGTCGCGGGGTGAGCGTCAGGTGGTCCTGGCGCGCCCAGGCGAGCTGGTGGACGAAGAAGCCGTTGGGCGCGGCGAACGTGACCTTGAAGGTGACGTCGTCGATGACCTCCAGCTTGCCCACCTCGCCGCCGGCATGCCAGAAGGTGTTGCCGCCCATGGTGACGTCCTCGTCGAGGTAGATGTCCTCGTACCAGAACTGGATGTCGGCGGTGGTATAGGGCTGCCCGTCCGACCACTTCATGCCGCGCCGCAGATGGAAGGTGTATTCGGTGGCGTCCTCGTTGACCTCGTAGCCCTCGGCGACGTTCGGCGTCAGCCCCGACCAGTCGGGGGTGTAGCGCACCAGCGGCTCATAGCCCTGGTAGCGCACGACCATCGAGAGCGAGCCGCCTCCGACGAGGGCGTGCTTCCAGTCCCCGCCCTGCTGTCCGGGCCGTTCGGTCGGGGTGATGACCAGCGGATTTTCCGGCAGGCGCTCGGCGACGGGCGGCAGCTCGCCGCTGTCGACCTGCGCCTTGAGGAACGCGGATTCCTGGATTTCCTGGGCCCGGATGTAGCCGGGCAATGCCAGCGAGCCCGCCAGAGCGGACGACGCAGCCACGAACGTGCGGCGATTCATTTTGACCATGATGTCCCTCCTCCGGCTAGCGGCTTACGCCGTCTGTTAGCCGACCAAAGGCTTGCATTACGATTTTGTTAGGTAAAGCGTTATGCTGCGGTAAATGCAGGTAAAAGGACATATCGGTGCGTAACGAGTCGTTCGTGCGCTGAACGGTCGGGCATATCGGCTCCCGGAAAATGCCGATATGCTAACGCGTTATGCTGAGTTATGTTGTTGCATAACGAGTCGTTCGAAACGCAAGAGCATGGTCCGCGTCACCCTCTCCACCATCGCCCGGAAAACAGGCCTGTCGAAATTCGCCGTCTCCCGGGCCCTTTCCGGCAAGAGCGGCGTCAGCGAGGAGACACGGCGCCGGGTCACGGCCACCGCCGAGGAGCTGGGCTATGTCCGCGCGGTGCCGCAGCCGCCGGCAACGGCGACGCTCGGCCTCGTCTTTCACGACATGGACCTCGTCAACAGCGAGCTGCAGGTGCTGATCCAGAGCGGCGTGCAGGCGGAGGCGCAACGGCTGGGCTACTCCGTCGCCGTGCGCTGGACGCACCTGGCCGACGAGATCGAGGAGCACGTGCGCCAGACCGCCGGCGCCATCCTCGTCGGCCCGCACGAGCGGAGAGCGCTTGAGCGCGCCTATGCGGTGGGCAAGCCGCTGGTGCGCAGCGGCTGGCTGCTGCCGCTCGAGCAGGTCGACCAGGTCTCGGGCACCGACCACGAGGCGGGCTCGGCGGTCGCCAACTATCTCATCGCGCTCGGGCACCGCTCGATCCTCTACGTGCACGGCGCGCCCGGCTATCGCGGCCGCATGGAGCGGCTCTACGGGCTACGCGAGGTGCTGGAGCGGCGCGAGGACGTGACCTTCACCGAAATGCGGTTCGACGCGGATACGCGGTTCACCGACACGCTCCTGGCACTCAAGGCGAAGGGGACCGATCCGACCGCCTTCTTCTGCGCGCATGACGGGCTGGCGGTGACCGTCATCTCCGAGCTCCTGCGGCTCGGCTACGCGATCCCGCAGGACGCATCGGTCATCGGCTTCGGCGACTATTCGAGCGCGGTGCAGATCTCGCCGGCGCTGACGACGGTCCGGGTCCACGGCCGCCAGCACGGCGCGGCATGCGTGCGCCTCATCGACGACCGCATCAACAAGCGCATCCCGCCCGAGATCCCGATACGGGTGCAGATCGCCGGCCAGATCATCGAGCGCGATTCCTGCGGGGTTGCCAGAACCTCCGGTTAACGAAGCGGAAGAGTCCCTGGGTCTACGGTAGGGATGGCCAAGTGTCCTATAGAGGGCGTCATGCGCCCCATCGCCGCCGCAGAGCCAGGCTAATCCAAATGTTACCTTGGCGGACTTTGTGGCTGCACAAATGTCTGATATAAGTAGTAATCTATATTCTTTTGCGCCCTGTAAAATATGAAGGCGTCGAACACGCACCGGAGGGCACCTCACGACACCTAACGATGCAGGTGTCTAGCTCTCCCGAGCTAATGCGATTGGCATGTTGGAGAAGATATACAAAGGAACCAATCAGGATAACTGGTGCGATCTCTGCGCCAGCACGGATTGGGACGTGTGCACGATTGCACGCTTCGCCAATCACGCCGGCCTCGGCCTCCACTGGCGCAAGCGCCAGGAACCGGAGGGGGAGGTGCTCCTCGCCTATGGCGACAAGCCCGATTTCGTCGCCTATGTGCTCTCGGGGGTGGTGCGGATCGTCAAGATCCTCTCGAACGGCCGGGAAGAGGTCGTCGACCTGCTCTATCCCGGCGACTTCCTCAGCGCCCCGTTCCACACGCCTTCCGACTTCGCCTTCGAGGCGGCGACCGACGTCGAGCTCCTGGCGATGGACGCCGGCGAGTTCGAGACCGCGACGGGCGCGAGCCGCGACCTGCGGAACGCCCTCATCCGGCTGCGCGAGCGCGAGGTCAGCCTCGCGCGCCAGCGCATCCTGCTCTTTGCCGCGCAGCGCACCCTGGAGCGCGTGGCGATCTATCTTTCCATCCGCCACCACCGGCGCGCGCGCCTGCTGAACCAGCGCGTGCAGGACCGCGCCATCATCTCGCTGATGGGGCGCAAGGACCTGGCGAGCTATCTCGGCACCACCATCGAGACGGTGAGCCGGCACCTGCACCACCTGTCGCGCATCGGCGTCATCCGCATCGTCGACAACCGCCGCTTCGAGATCCTCGATCCCGACCGGCTGCTGTACATCTCGGGCGTCTCGCGCGACGACATCCGCCTGTTCTGGCAGGGGTGCGGACGTCTGGTCGAAATCCGCAACGAGATCGCGGCCCTGCGCCAGTAGCGGCGAAACTTCCGCCTCCGATACGTTCTGGAGCCGGATCGTCGCGCGAAGAGGGCTTCGGATTGGCCGGGCGTTTGCTCAACATCATCGGCGCCGGCCGCTGCTGCGGGGCTTATGCGTCCGCAGCCTAGTTGATCGTGAGATTGTGCTCGGCGCGGCGCGCAGCCGCACGCGCCTCATCGATATAGCCGAGGTGCTCGAGGCAATCGGCTATGTGCTGCCAGACCTTGGTCGAGCGCGGATTGTGCGCCAGGAGCCGCCGGTAGAGCTTGCCGGCTCGGCCATAGTCCCCCCGGGTTTCGAGGAGTTGGGCATAGCGATAGATGGCGTGCAGGTTATCGGGTTCCAGCGCCAGAACCTGGAGATAGGCTGCCTCGGCTTCGGCAAATTTTCCTTTGCGGTGCATCTGCGTTGCTCCTTCAATCACGACGGGGAGCGAGCGCCGATCGAGGCGCCCGCCGAGATTGCGGCCGGAGCGCGTGGTGACCCGCAGGCATTGCAGGTACATGGGCTCGCTGCCGAAGAGCCATTTGTATGGCTCGTTGCCTCGCATGAAGTCGTAGACGATGCACCCTTCGCCGATGAGTTGACGGATGGACCAGGCATGAAGCAGGAGACCGGGCGCCGGACCCTCGAAGCTTTCGTCCCGGCCGGTCATGTAAAAATGCGCAACCCTCTTCTGCCGGTCGAGGAAGATCGCAAGGATCGCGACCACCTCGCCGTTGCGCCTGAGGACCGGCATGAAGAGATCTCCCGAGGCCCATACCTGGCGCACGAGCGCCCGGCTGGCGTTGAGGAGCGAGACGGTGCGGGCGGCGCCTTTGCGCTCGCCCCATTTTCCTGCCCAGAGGCGACCCAGCGCCGCTAGGTCCGCTTCGAACGTCCGGGCGGTCGAGAGCTCGATGGTCAGCCGCGGGTCCGTGTCCAGCGCGCGCAGCAGCCGCCGCAGCTTCTGGCGCATGTTGGCGCTGAGGCCCGCAAGATAGTCCTCGAAGCTGCCCGGCAGGCGCGCCCACGGGCAGACGAGGTTGTCGACATTGTCGCGCAGGTTGATCCGCCGCTCCCGGTCCACCGCGAACGTCGCCTTGGGAAAGTGCGCAGCGAACAGCTTGTAGCGGTGGTCGCCCGCCGGCACGTAGTCGAGGTTGATCGCCTGCCAGTGCATCTGCTTGAAGCGGGCGGCGAAAGCCGAGACGGCCTCGCGTTCGATGGCCGGCTCGCAGATCATGCCGGTATAGTCGGCGCCATAGTTGCCGGCCATGTAGATCACGTTGGCGTAGGAGCCGTCGCGCCGTCGCGTGGCGCTGATGCGCAGCGGGAAGAACGCCCGGTGGGGGCCGTTGCGGCCGTCGCGCGCAGCGAGGACGAGCCAATTCTGCTTCAGCGTCGGCAGCCAGCCGGAAAGGAACGGATGCGAGAGGAAATAGCGCGCGCGCTCGTCCGCCTTGTAGACGCGGTTCCAGTCCGCGGCCAAGGCCGCAAAGTCCTCGATCCTGTCGATGACATCGACACGCATCTCATTCGTCCCCCCATCGCTGACATACTAGCGTCACATGGGCAAATGGGAATCGACCGATCGGATTAGCTCCACCAGCTGACCCGGGCTCACGCCCCGATGCCGCGCGCGTTGAGGAACCGCCAGATGTCCTTGTTGACCGCCGTGATGGCGGCGATGGTGGCGCCTATGCGCTGCATCTCGGCATCGTCGAGTACTTCGACCTTGCCGTAGCGGATATCGTCGCTGATGTCGGCGATGCGCATGAGCTGGGTGAAGGCCCGCTCGCCCGTCTCATCGAACGAATAGATGCAGTGGTTGTACTTGTTCCTGAGCTTGCCCTCTCGGGCGAGCCGCTTGACGAAGGCCTCGACCTCGGCACGGTCCTCGGGGGCGACGCCGGGCAGCTTTGCCAGCCGCTCGATGAGATCGAGCCGCGCCCTCGTGGTGTTGAGGGTCAGGAACACCACGATCGCGGCCTCCTTGGACGTGCCCATGAGGTGGCTGATCAGGTAGATGAACAGGCTTTCCGTGTTCGTCCACACATAGTTCAGCCGCCCCACGAGCTGCAGGATCTCCTGCATTGCCGACATCGCGTCACCAGACCGGGTCGGAAACGCTGCCGGGCGGGCCCGACCCGAGGCCGGCCGAAGATCGCCCGGCGAGGGTGCCCAGATATGCGCTCGCCGCCTGGGTGCGGTTGTGCACCCTGAGCTTGCGGATGACGTTGCGCACGTGGATCTTGACGGTGTGCTCGGACAGGCAGAGCCGGGCCGCGATGATCTTGTTCTGGTAACCCTTGGACATGTAGTCCAGCACCTGGTGCTCGCGCGGGGTCAAGACATCGGCGCTGCCGGGGTGCCCGGCGGAGCGGGCATCGAAGGCGTGCACCGCGGATGTCTCGACATCTGGGCGGCGGAAGTTCTGATGCAGCACGGAGGCGGGGAAATACTCCTCTCCGCTGAGCAGCAGCCGGATCGCGGCATTCCAGATCGCGATGGGCTGGGCCAGGCTCAGCACCCCCTGAACCAGACGCTGCATCACGATGTCCTCGACGCGGTGTAGATCCTGATCGAGCTGGCCGAGCACCAGCGTCACAGGCGTGCGCATGAACCGCGAGCGTATGGCGGCTAGCATGGGCACCGGATCGCGCAACGCGCTTGCCTGGACGAAGACCAAGGCAGTGGGCGGGCTTTCCCCCACCAGCGATTGGCGCACTTCAGTGGTATATCCAGGCAACTCCTTCTTGATGATCTCGGCTAGTCCTTCGAATATTGCACCCGGCTCTGCAATGAAGAGGATATGAGAGCACGTGCCCTCATATTGCAGCCTCCGGGTGGCGAGTTCGACGTCTCGGGGCTTCGCGTCGTCCATTTCGCCCTCCCTCCCGTTTTGATGTTCATCCCTTGACCCTGGTTTTCGCAGTTGAAGAAGAAGGCAGACTAGCTCGTTAATGGTTCATTTGCCTTGATAGGCGTCATGCACGGAGAGCTAGCTCGCGCGATTTTCGGCGTTGCGCGCGCGTTTCGCACCCTACGAGCGGGGCAAGCGAAAGGAAACGCGCCGGAAAACGTGAAACGGCGGACATCCGACGGATTAGGTCTGGCGCGTTGCGCTTTCCCCGCCGGCCTAGCTCCAACTGGCAGCTTACCTCGGACATGGGCATGAGGCACGCTTTCGACTGTCCCGGGTGGGCCTCGGGACGGCGCCGATCCTTCGCGGACCCGCGCCGGAGTCGCGGCGGCAAGTTCCGGCCACCCGTCTTCCTCGTAGCCCCCGACAATGCCGGTTCGACACTTGCCCTCCCGAGCCCCGCGCTCCGGGACCGGACGGTTGCGCCCCGACATTGCCGGTAACCGCGGCACGGCACATGACCCTTTTGAGATGAGTGGGGTTCGCAGGCCGCAGCAACCTTCGGAGACACCCGAACATGTCGCGCAGCAGAAACAACCACCACAACTACTTCGACCCCACCCAGGACCAGGAGCAGGCCCAGGCGCAGGCCGAACTGCAGGCCCAGCTCCAGGCCCA
>Ga0065721_10052643_pt1 | contig 11490 bp, 7 predicted proteins | sample Mesricmetagenome_FD_59108 | JGI IMG/M metagenome (GOLD analysis project Ga0065721, IMG submission 59108) | Mesophilic microbial community from rice straw/compost enrichment Sample: eDNA_1 v2 (version 2) | ecosystem: Engineered > Solid waste > Grass > Composting > Bioreactor | place: USA: Davis...
CTATTGGCGACTTGTTGAGGTAAAGCGGACGGTAGACCTGCCGCATCAGTTCGAGCGCGCGCTCGTCATCGCCGCCGATAACGATACGGTCGGGGCGCTTGAAGTCGTCGATTGCGGCGCCCTCCCGCAAGAACTCAGGGTTCGAGATCACTGCAAAGTCGGCATTTGGATTGGCCTCCCGGACGATCCGCTCGACTTCGTCACCGGTGCCTACTGGGACCGTCGATTTATCGACGATGACGGTAAAACCGTTGAGCGCGTCTGCGATTTCAGCCGCCGCCGCATGAACGTAGGACAGGTCGGCATGACCGTCGCCACGCCGCGAGGGGGTCCCGACAGCGATAAAGACGACATCGGCACTAGCAACGCTGGCCGCCACGTCGGTAGTGAAGGACAGCCGCCCCGCCTTCACGTTCTTCGCGACAAGAGAGTCGAGGCCGGGCTCGTAAATCGGCATGCGGCCTTCCAGCAGCGCGTTGATCTTCCGCTCGTCTTTGTCGACGCAGATCACATCATGGCCGAAATCCGCAAAGCACGCTCCGGAGACCAGGCCTACATAGCCTGATCCGATCATTGTGATTTTCATATGTGCACAAGTCCCGTTTGAGGATGAAGGTCATAAACAGGAAAGATGCTGCAGCGCAATGTCTTCCCCTGCCAAGACGATGCCAGTTGCTCCACTTCGGGACACCAGCCGCACAGTTGCCCAAACGCATTGCTCTCCACCTTCCCTTTGGGCAGAGACGGCCGATCTTGCCGGGGGATGCTGCATTGGAGGACTCCGCAATGTGCCTACTGCGATCTTCGTTAGCCCGTGTCGGTCGAGTCCCTCTGGCCGGCGCGTTTCGGGACAGTGCCTGTGCGTGCAGTGCAGCATTGAGAGTTGTGTACGTCGGGGGAATGTAGCACAAGACGATGCAGTTGTGACCCCGGTAGGACCGGCCACGGCGACCTCCACGGAAGCGTAGACAGACGGGGCTTGCGTGACGGGTGGGATTGAAAAGGTGTGAATCGTTGACAAACTCTGCACAACCTGCGGCATCTTCAGACCTGATCGATGTGCGGCAAATCACCGGCGTCTTCAGGCGACGACTGGTGCCAATAGTGCTCGTGGCGGCTGTCGTGTTCGGGCTGGCTCTGCTGGCGTACAGCTTGCAGAAGCCGCAATACGCAGCCACCGCCCGTGTCGCAATCGATCGGCAGCAGTCGAGCGAACTCGTCACGGTTGGTCGGGATCAGCCCAACATCACGGCGGATTCCGGAACCATCGACACGGAAGTGCAGGTGATCCAATCCCCCTCCATTGCCAGAGCTGTCGTTGACCGGTTGAAGCTTGCTGCAAGGCCGGGCTATGGATTTCCGAAGGACGGTTCTGCTGTCAGTGCGGAAGCGGCTCGCGCTCGTGCAATCGAAGTGGTGCGCGACAACCTCGAGGTGCAGCGCGAAGGTCTTTCTTACGCCATTGCCGTGACGTTCAAGGCCGAGGACCGGGTCCTTGCGCGAGATGTCGTGAACGGGGTGGTCGATGCTTACGTCAACGGGCGCCGGGACGATCGATCGCAGCGGCGGGAGCAGGACATCCAGCAGCTGAGTGACCGTCTTGGGCAGCTTCGCAGCGATGTGATCTCCGCTGAAACCGCATTGGCGCAATATCGCGCCGCTACCAACATGAACGACCTGGAGAGCACTTCGTCTTCGCTCCAGTCCGGCATCGCGGGTCTGAATTCCCAGCTCGCTGCCGCGCGAGCGGATCAGGCTGCCGCAGAGGCACGGGCGGCTGCATCGCAAGGTGGCGCGGCCGGCCTGGACTCGCCGGTTATTCGAGAGCTGCGGACGGAGGAGGCGCGGTTGAGCGCGCAACTTTCGGATCTTGCGGGCCGTTATGGGCCCACCCACCCGGCGCGAACCGCGGTTGAGCGCCAAGTTGGCGATATCCAGAATGCCATTCGGGAAGAACTGTCTCGCGTCCGTGCTAACAACCAGTCGGAAGTGAATGCGGCTCGACGATCCGCGGCTGCGATCCAGAGCGCAATAAACCAGAGCCAGGCACGTTTGCTGGCGGGGAACAATGCGTCGGTTCGTCTTGCAGAACTTGAACGAAACGCTGAAAGCTCCCGCGCGCTGTACCAGGCTTTTCTTGACCGTTACCGGCAAAGCATGGCGGCGCAGGGTACGGAGCGTAGCAATGCGACCATCATCGCGTTGGCAGCCGTCCCACGCGATCCCACCTCGCCTAACGCGGCGGTTTTCATCGTAGGCGGGTTGCTCGGTGCGATCATCCTCGGGCTCGGCACGGGGCTCGTCCTGGAATTCCAGGAACAGGGATTCCGTAGCCGAAAACAATTGGAGGACCTGCTCCACTTCCCTGTTCTGGGTGCAGTTCCGGACCTCAAGTCGGTCGCGGAGGCGCGTGGCTCGGCTGGCAGCCCGGCGCAGATCTCGCAATATATCACGGAGAACCAGGACTCGCTCGTTGCGGAATCCTACCGCAGCATCCGCGCGGCGCTGAAGATCGGTCGCACTGATCAGTTGGCCAAGTCCATTGTGGTGACCTCATCATTGGCAGGCGAGGGAAAGACCACTACAGCCTTGTCGCTGACGCGCTCGATCGCTTTGCCAGGGCTGAAGGTGTTGCTGGTGGATTGCGACGTTCGGCGTCGCTCGGCAAGCCGGGAGCTGGTGGGCAACGTCGAACGTGGCGTGATCGACGTACTGAAGGGCACTTCCTCCATCGAGGAGGCAATTCTGCAGGATAAGGTGTCCGGCGCCCATCTGCTGCTGCAGAATGCCGTGGCTCACCAGGACTACGACCTGATCACCTCGCGCGAGATGAAGACGCTTATCGACCAATTGTCGGGCCAGTTCGATCTGATTATCCTGGACGCGCCCCCCGTGCTGCCCGTCGCCGACGCACGTGCCGTCGCTGCAATGGTGGACGCTGCGGTGCTTGTAGTCCAGTGGCGCAAGACTTCGGCACAGTTCGCGATGCAGGCCCTGCGGGAGCTCGATCAGGCTGGGGCGCGCGTTGTTGGCTCGGTCCTGTCGCAGGTCGATATCCGGCGTTCCGCCATGGTTGATAACGAGGTCCACTACTACAAGCCGTATCCAGCGGTAAGCTGATCGTTCGTGAACACTGCGTAGAGTCTGTCGGGAGTGACAATCTAGTGTTTGTATGGCGCACGATCTGGCCATTCCGCTCCCAGCATCTTGGCTGGTCGGGTTCTGCCGATCAAACGGGACAGGATCGGGTGCCCGACTCGATTGGCGATGGCGCTTCTATTCCGGAGCAAGGAGCGGATGCTATTGGCGCCGACCTTCAGCGTGCGGACGCCGTCGTGCAAGCGCTGGACCGGGCTAACATGGACGACGTGGGCGTGGCGTCCGGCAGATCACCTGTCGGCCACCAAGTCTCGGCCGCGCCGGTAACAGCGACGAGCGCTGCGCCAAGTGGAAGGGCTGACGATGACTCCGGGCAAGTGAAGGGGAAGCTTGCGAGCGCATCGTTGTGGTCGCTTGTCTCCGGACTGGCGAGTCAATTGTCGAGCTTCGCGATCTTTGTAGTTCTTGCGAGGCTTCTGCAACCGTCCGACTTCGGTGTTGTGGCATTCGCCGCCATCTTCATCGACCTCAGTCGTGGAGTGATGCTCGGCGGAATTCCCGAGGCACTGATACAACGCAAGACGTGGAACGAAGTCACAGCAAACACCGCATTCTGGGTGAACATGGCGGCTGCCACGACGATAGTGACCCTAATTTGCGGTATCTGTCTGGGCGTCCGCTCGGCAGGATTGGGCGAAGTCACGCCTCTGGTGGTTGCGGCCTTGTCCAGCTCGCTTCTCATTGATGCGTTCAGGTCCGTTCAGGAAGCGAGGCTCAGGCGTGAATTCAGGTATAAGAGCCTTGCTAAGCGTACGGTGCTGGCCAATATCGGCGGCGGCGTCTGTGGAGTGGGCTATGCCCTTATCGGAGGCGGCATTTGGGCTCTCGTCGTCCAACGCTTGGCATCGGCCTGCTTTCAAACCATCATCGTCTGGACGGCAGCCCCCTTCAAGCCCAGCTTGCACGCGAGCCGAAGTGAAGCAAAGGCGCTACTCCAATTTGGCTCGCACGTCCTGATGGGGCGGCTGGTGGGGCAGATGAACGGGCGTCTGCCCGATTTCATCATCGGCTCCATTGCAGGAAGCGCCGCGCTCGGGTTGTACCGGGTCGGTTCACGAAGCGTCAACTTCCTCATTCAAACGCTTATCACCCCTGTTCAGTCCATCGCTCTTTCGGCGTTTTCGCGGCTGCAGTCACCTGCTGCGGCCGGGCGAGCGTACCGGCGGTTCACGCAGCTATGTGGGTTGCTGACCTTTCCCGCCTTCGCCGGTCTCGCGATCATCGCCGATGATTTCACTCACGTCATGTTTGGGGCGAAATGGGCCGCCAGCGCGCCCATCATGGCGATCATATGCTTGGCCGTTTTCTCGACGACGATCATCCAGTTCTTTCAGCCAGCGATGCAGGGCGTGGGGAAGCCCAAAGCGGGTGTCTCCACCGAACTGGTGAAGCTTGGCAGCGGTGCCATCCTTGTTGGCAGCCTGTCCCTCCTGGGCCCCGTCGCAGCGGCCGCCGGCGACACACTAAGGAAATATCTCGCTCTGCCGGTAGCCTTCAGGATGCTCAAGCGGGAGCTCGAGTTAGAACCTCGAGATCTTTTGAAAGATCTGCTCCCGCCGTTCGCCTGCTCCGTCTTCATGCTTCTGACGTTGTTCATCGTAGAGAACACGCTGCTTGTAGAAGCCAGCCACTTGGTTCGTCTGTTTGCAAATGTAGTTATTGGGGGATCTGTATACAGCTTGGCGATACTGGTTTTTGCGAATAGGTTTTTACGCGACATGTTGAAAAGCATGTCGAATGTGCTGCCTCCAAATTTCTCGCGATTGATCGGCCGGCTTATTTCGAACGGCCGACCTTCTCAGGGTGGCAGGTAGAGACCCGATGATGGTTTCGCGGCCAAAGATGCAAAGAAAATGCAATGCGCCTTAGCAGGGACAAACTCATCTTCTTTGCGGAATATGCCTTCTTTCTGTTGGCGATGTTGCTGATATCCGATGCGTTGACACCTTTGCTCTATCCTCCTTCCAGGGAGGAGCTTGATCTTGGCGACAGCAACAGCAACCGGCTCTTTCTGGCGACGATCGTTTACTTAATTGCCCTGGTTCTGCTGGTTCCACGTTTGAAGTACGCGACCGCCTATCTTGTGAAGCGGCCCGAGCTTGTCCTGTTGATCGTGCTTCCGCTTGCGTCTGTTTTCTGGGCCGCAGACACCTTCCCGGTCGCTCGCCGGGCCAGCGCACACGCCCTGACCATCACCTTCTGCCTATACGTTGTTACCCGCTACTCGGCCGACGAGTTCATGGAGCGTTTGTTGATCACGTTCTGGATCGGCATGTGCGCAAGCGTAATTCTGTGTCTGCTTGTTCCCGAAGTCAGCGTCACGCTCGGCTCAATCAACCAAGGCGCATGGTTCGGTGTCTACGGGCACAAGGCAATTGCAGGCAGGATGTGCGCGGTCTCAATCTTTGTCGCTTTGCTTTATACGCCCACCAGCAAAATGATGAAGCTCATCAAGATCATGACTCTTGCGGCGACAGTCATCTTGTGCGCGGCGACACAAGCCCGCGCGAGTTGGTTGCTGATAATCTTTGGCGGTGGCGTGATGTGCGCGGTGCAGCTGTTGCGAATGCGGCGCCTGTCTGTTGGGATCCGCTTAGTCATCGTCTGCTCGGTTGTTGTCTCCATGGCAATTTTGGGAACTGCTACGTTCTCTGATCTTCTTCTCGCCATGGGGCGCGATGCCAGTCTCTCAGGTCGTACCACCCTGTGGAACGCAGCGACTGCCGTGGCATCTGACAACCATCCATGGCTTGGCTCGGGCTACCGCGACTTCTGGCTTGGGCCCTCTGTTGAACTGGTTCAGCGTTACATGACTTCTTGGGCGCGGATGCCTGCGCACGGCCACAATGGCTACCTCGACACTTGGCTTGAACTCGGCTGGTGCGGCCTCGCCGTCCTGATCTTCTTCCTTGTCCGAACGATCGGGTCGGTTCTAGTCTGCGCTGTGCGGCAGCCGGAGTCGAACATATGGCCGGTCTTTGCGGTTTGCTGCCTCATCTTCATTGTGAACAACATTTCGGCGACGGTGGCACTGCGCCATACCGACGCCGCATGGGTGCTGATCGTGGTGGCATCGCTCTACACGGCAAAGTTCAAGATCAGTTCGGCATCAAACCGGCGGGCCTATGGTGCTGACTCCGTCAAAGGGATGTACGGGACCGAGGCTGTGTACCACGGCGGGGGACACCTTCTCGCCTGGAGGCGAGTGCCGGGTTGACGCTCGGGGTCGTGCGTGTCGGCTAGAGCGCCGGTCGATCATCGCCCACGGTACTCTGGCCGCTATCTTGCGGACCTCTGCCGATCTGGGCTTCTCCGCGCGCGCATTTGCCAGCGGCGGCTACGGCGATGCGAGAATTTCGAGCGCCTGTTTGAATAGTGCGGGTACCGGCAACAAGCGCTGCCAGCCCATCGTCAACGGCCTAGAGCAGTTCTGTAGATTCGCTCAATCCGCTCCGCGTGTTTCGGCACCGTCAACTCACCCGTTGCGGTTTGGCCGTTGGCAACGAAGCTGGCTGCCAGACTTGAGTCGATAAGAACCTTACGCGATCCCTCGATCCAGGCTGATGTATCATTCGGATCCAAGAGGAAGCCGTTTTCGCCTGAAACCACAAATTCGCGCAGGCCGCCGTCGCTGGATACGATCACCGGCACGCCGATTGCCATTGCTTCGAGAACATTGCGTGCCAGCGGCTCGCGTTCCGCCGGAGCAAGGATCACATCGCAAGCGCCCATCCACTCCTCCACCGGGCGCACGAAACCTGGCATAAGAAGGCGATCCTCCAGCCGCATCTGGACCCGCTTCGCTTCGAGGAGGTCATCCCTTGGCTCGACCACGCCGCCGCAGACCATACCGAAGACCTGTCTGCCGGAGATGACTGTACCCAAACCGTGCAGCACGTCGGCCAGCGCATGGGCGCGCTTGCGTCTGGTGAGATTGCCGAACACGCCAATCAGGATGGCGTCCGCCGGGATGCCCAGGCGCTGGCGTACCGTCAGCCTAGCTTCGGAACGGTGAACCTCAGTCCAGAACACCTCAAGGGCGTTGAACTCGACAACGGTCTTGCGCTGGGCCCACGCAGGCAAGATCTGCTTCGAGTAGGTCGAAACGGACACAATCCGCTCGGCGATCATCAACGCGGCAGAAACCGATAAGCTCGACTTGGACGAGGTGCGCCAATGAGCGATCAGGCGGGCGCCGGCAAGTTTCGTCGGAAGTGCCCACGTGCGCAGCATCGTCAGATCATTCGTGTGGACGAGGTCGAGGCCAAGTTCATTTATGAACCGGCGGCAAGTCGGTGCGGCTTTCAGATGCTCGATGCGGAAGCCATCTGGCCGCGAGTAACCCGGTGCTGATGAAAGGGGCGGAAGCCGATGCACAGAGAAGCCGCGGGCTGCCGCTTCGTCCGCCGCTTGGCCGGGGCCATGCGTCATGATGACAGGCTCGATGCCGCGCTCCTGCAGGCCGCCGGCCATGACGAGGGAGGACATATTGCTCCCACCGAACCGATCGCCGACATATGGAAAACCGACGCGCAACTTTCCGGACGCTTTAGGCAAGGCCGCATTCCTTTGTCTTGTAAGCCGAACCTGACGATTCGCGCGCTATTCAATCTGACGCGAGCTCGCGCTTCTATTGATCCAGAATTTTGAGGTACTTTTCCGAAGCACTTGTGACGCTGAACACCTTTGCGCGCTCCGCTACCAGATGTGCAAGACCGGGCGTATCCAGCGCGCGCGCAATCGCATCGGCCATGGCGCCATCATCACCGATCCGAACCAGCGGGCCGTAACGGCCTCCGTCCAAGATTTCGTCCGGGCCACTGGGGCAGTCGGTGGCAACCACCGGGCATCCGCAACTCATCGCCTCGACAAGAACATTCGGGAAACCCTCCCATCGCGAACTGAGGACCAGAAGGTGCGCCCGGGACATCGCAGCGAAGGGATTGGCGCAAAAACCTGGCAGGTCGATATCGTCCGAAAAGGGAGAATGTTCGGCCAGCCTTTCGAGCGCCGGCCGCTCTGCGCCTTCGCCGAAGATGATCAGGCGCGCCGCACGCGTTGTACGCAAGCGAATGAACGCTCTGATGAGCGTTTCGAAATCCTTCTGGTAATGCAATCGACCAACAGCGATGATGATCGGGACATTGGCTGAAGGGCGATCCAGCCACGGGTGCGGTGATGCCTCAGCTGCTCTATCCCCGATGTGAGCATCGAAGACGGGATTGTGCACGTAATGAACACGTCCGTCATGGACAGAGGCAAATTTGGCCACATCCCGGGCTACCCCGCGAGAGACCGCGACGATTGCATCGGAACGACGGTAGATAAAGGGGGTCAGGCCATAGGTAATCCGTTCCCGAAGGCGCCGCGCCGCGGATGCCTTTTCGGAGATCTGGTTCCGCTCCGAAATCGCCACAGTACCCGGAAAGCGGGCGAGCTTGCTTGCGACGATCACGGCAATGTTGACGTGGGTCAACGCAGCCAGAATTTTCTTGGGTTTGCTCCGCCGGATCCATGACGTCAGCTTTGGTATGGCGCCAAGTACAGATTGGGAGGCCAGATCGACAATCGGTATGGTGACGGGAACCTCCTGCAGGTACTCGCCTCGCCCCTGCACGAGGATCAACACAACCTTGCGGCCAGCGTCGTGGAAGCCCTCTGCCAGCCTCAACATCGCTCGTTCCGCACCGCCGCCACGAAGATCGTGCAGTACTATGGCGATGTCATAGCTGGAAAGCGAGCCATCCGCCTTCATATCACCCATTTGTCCCATGTCTTGGCCTAGTGCGATCCTGATGTGTCGGGTCTCTGGGTGTGGGCTCTCATCCGGTACATGGCGTGGATGTTCGTCGTTAGATAGCGCCAGAACAGCCGGCGGGGCTCCAGGACCACGCGCCAAGCCCACTCCAGCCCGTGCCGCTGCAGAAGGGCTGGCGCCCGCTTGTGCGTACCGCTGAGATGGTCGAGCAGACCGCCACATGTTCGGACCCACGTCACCCGGGAAAGCAGTGGCTTCAACTTGAACGCGACCAGAAGTTGCCGCGGATTACCGATCCCGAGCCATAGAACGTCGGTTCCTGCCGCTTCCACGTCTCGCGCGATCTGCGGGATTTCACTATCGTCGAAATACCCGTCGCGATGCCCCGCAATGATTAGCCGGGGATAACGACGCCGGATTTCAGCCACGGCCTGGAGGTTGATATCAGGCGACGCGCCAATAATGTAGAATGAAAGGCCATGCTCCTGCGCCATGGCTGCGGCATCATGGAACCAGTCTGTAGTGGCGACACGCTCAGGCAAGGGTGATTTGGCGTACTTCGCCGATGCATACACGACAGACATACCGTCGGCCGCGACGCCGTCCGCTGCCAATAGCGCGTTGCGATATGCGCTATCGCGAGCGAACAGGGACATGACCTGCCCATTTACCGTTGTCAGGACCTTCGGCAAACCGGCCTCGCGCGAGCGTTCTTGCCAATCAGCCAGCAGCTTGTCGCACCATTGCGCCTTGGTGAGGGGGGTCACCGGTATCCCGCCGATAACGACTGGCCTTGCGTCAGCATGCATGAAACGATCCTCCCGACCTGACCGTGCATGCGCGGTCTCGGCTGTGGTAGCCATCACCGCTCAGGACCTTTGTACCACGAGTTTTTCGAACCCATCAATCATCGCCTTGAGCGTGAAGCGCTCCTCGACATACTGGACCGCTGCCGCGCCCAACGACCGCCGCAACTGCGGCGACTCGATCAGCTCGGCCAGCCTTCTGTTCCACGCCTCTTCATCGTCGAGGGAGACAAGCAGGCCGACGCATTCGCCATTATCTTTGCACAGCGTTTCGCGCTGCATCGAGATGTCGCTCACGATGATCGGCAGCCCCGCGTGCATGGCTTCGAGGGTTGCGTTGCTTTGCCCTTCATACAGGCTCGTCTGCACGAACACGTCGCAGGCCGCATACAGATCGATTACATCGCTGTGCTTGATCGCGCCAAGGCGGATAACGCGATCCTCGATGCGGTATCGAGCTATCATCGCCTCAAGCTCGGGCCGATCGTCGCCATCGCCGGCGATCACCAAGTTCATTCCGGGAACATCCCGGACGCGATCGATCAGGAAGGCGTAGTTTTTCTGGTGCTTCATGCGACCGGCGGCCATGAACAGGAGCTTGTCCTGCGGCAGGGCGAAGCGGCGCCGCGCATCTTCCTTGCTCAGCGCCGAAGGCTCCCAGCAGATGCCATTGTGGACAACCAGCAGCTTGTTCCAATAGGTCCGCGCATATCCTCGGAAAGACTGGCGGACAGCTTCGGACACACACACGATGTGGGTGTAGATTGACGTGCTGCCCCATAGCCGGTCGAGCAGACGCATAAGCCTGCCGAAGGTTGGACCCGGCGCCCGCTGCGATGCGATGCGGATTGGAATGCCGGAAACAAAGGCGGCGAGACACCCCATCACTGTTCCAAGCGGCATGAAGCAGATAACCGCATCCGGTTTCTCCTGCTTCAACACTTTCAGCAATGCCGTGAACACGGACAAGTAGTTAAGGAGTGTGAGGTCCGCCTTGTCCTTTATGACGTGAACAAACCTCTTGCCGGCGAAAGCTTCTTGCTCCTTGTACAGGAAAAAGACGCAAGCATCGTGACCGCGCACGCGCAGTTGGCCGGCAACCCGCACGATGGCCTCCTGCGCGCCGGCACTATTCATGAAAGAAGCGACGCAAACAATTTTGCGCGCTCGCGTCGTACCCCCCAATGCCTACCCCCCCAAGCAAAAGCTCGTTAAATCCAGCCAGCTCGCTTGATTATATCGATCGGCTCCATTTCGGATCGGCCAAACTTATCAAGCCCGAGAATCAACGCCGCCTCGTGCTGCGTGGCGATGGCGCCAGGAAGCTTGTGCAGGGCGTAGTTCCCGTCGAGTCGATTGGAAAAAAATGCGTCTATGTCCTCGATGAAGCAGGCCGCCCGCTCTTTCGTTCGGCTGTTGATATCTTCGGCCGACGCGCTTGTGCGAACGATCTGAACGATATCGAAGTCGAGACAATACGGCGTCGCCTCCATAAAAGGTTCATTCCAGTAAAGTTTTTGCGCTCTTTGAAACAACTCGGCCGCCCCTTTATAAGGGAGTCGCCCTTCACCGTAGTTAACCCAATGCAGATGAACGATCCCGCCCACTTCCCCCGCGAGAGGGTCATGTCTCAACCTATATAGCGTCTTGAAAAGCCGATGAATAGTCTCGTTTTTATAGCATTTGAGCATGCCGGTGGCTTCATTGATAAGCGTATCAGCACGGGACAAAACGGCGTCCACGGTAGGCAGGCCTTGTTCCGCGGCG
>Ga0065721_10052646_pt1 | contig 11488 bp, 12 predicted proteins | sample Mesricmetagenome_FD_59108 | JGI IMG/M metagenome (GOLD analysis project Ga0065721, IMG submission 59108) | Mesophilic microbial community from rice straw/compost enrichment Sample: eDNA_1 v2 (version 2) | ecosystem: Engineered > Solid waste > Grass > Composting > Bioreactor | place: USA: Davis...
GGAACGATCGCAAGGGGTGAGATTTTGATTTAGTACCGGCCGCTATGCGTAGGGCCCGCCAGCGTCGGGGCTGGGGTGGTTTTCTGTCAGTCGGCTATTGGCAGATTTGCCCAGTAAGTGGACTATGCCTCTTCAATCCTGGGGTCTCGGCCTGTGACACTGATAATTCTGGCATTTCTAACCATTCCCATCCAGATGTTAGGGTATGCCACAACCTGCACTCAAGGCGATAGTGGCAGTGCTTTAACGGGTTCCGTCATCTCGGGCATGCTCCTGTTCGCTATGGCAGTTTTTCTGCTACGCAGAGGAGCTTCAAATGAGTTGGGGGCCATTTCGCTAGTCGTCACTGCTATTTTGCTCGTCGGAACGCTTGCACTCACCTTTTCTATTTGGCTTGGGACGATTAGGTACGGCACACCATGTGGTGCAGACTTCGAGTTTTATGCACTCGAATTGCCAGACCGGGTCATCATCCTCTTTAGCTATCTCGCGCTTCCCACCCTAAACGTTGTACTCTGCTTGACGCTGATAGTCAGAAAGCTTTCCGTGCAGAAATCGCACACCTGAAAGGCAGGTTGCGGCAATCGCCGCACGCTGCTCCTACTATGACCAAAATGGGGTCGAACCCGGCCCCATCCTATTCCACCGGCCGCGACACGCACGTGGCTTGCGCCAGCGCCTGCGCATAGCGCGACCGCATGGCCTGGGCGGAACGATGTCTTTAAGACGTAGGGGAGGAGGCGAATACCTTTGATGGGTAGGTTGATTGTGGTGTTTTGCTGTTTCCTTGCAATCAGCGAATCGACCTCCGCTCAACCCCCTTCGATTGGCTTCTCCCTTAACGATATCGAGAAGCTCATGGACAATTCGATTCCGAACGCAGAAGACGGATGGTCCGCCGAGGTGTCGGATAAATTATGCGGTCGCGAGAACCTGTCCGAAGTTCTGCGCAGCCATCCGAAGGCCTCCGTTGAGAAAAGAGGGGCGGAAACCGAAATCCATGTGACCAGAACAGTATGGTTTCTCGCGCGGCAGACGCTAGTCGTCTCGCGCCCGGGTAGTCAAAATTGCAGTGCCTGGATATATGTTAAGCCATTCTTGAACTAAGCAACAGCGAAAGCGATTTTCTTGTTAGGCGGTTCTGTGCCTCATGTTATGCCTGATCAGCGGCCGGTTAATCCTTCAATAGCGCGAAATTCTCGTTCGAGGTCAATAGCAGCTCTTTGTTTTTGTTCGGCTACATACCGCTCTTCCAACATCATTATGATTGATGCGCGGATGGTCGGGAAATATCTCTTGCACTCATCCTCGGTAAGCTCGTGGACGCCTTTAGACAGTATCCCGTAGGCCGACTTGAACTTTACCAACGCTGGAGGAAGCCATTCGGACAGGGTCTCTACCTTCTCTGACATTCGCAGTTGGTCGACGTCACCCTCCGATAGGCCGGACGCCAATCTTGCATCGTCGATTAAGCGTTCGAAGATGCGCCGGAGATAAATGAATGCGCCTATGCCAATCCCATGTGCGAACAGTCCGGTGGCTCTGCGCAATTCTGAAAAGTCTGAGCCCAATATCTTGCGATAGCGATCGATGTCGGCGCCGGCAACGTCCTCAAGTGACGGCGTTTGACCGATCTTTGTGAGGATTGCCTGGTGATCGTCAAACGTGAAAAAATAGCTATAGAAATGTTCTGGGCGCCGCGAGCAGCCAATGTGTAGAGCGAATTGCCCTCCCTCAAATTTGAGGCGCTTGAATTTCTGCTTGGCAGGCGCATTAAATTCAGCATGCTTCTCAAGCGTGATAAATTCCTCGTCAAAGCGGTCAGTCATTGTGCGGAAGGTTGCGCTTCGGCCGCAATAGATGCAGTGGGCATCAAACTGTACAGGCCTGTACTTCAATACGGTCAGCCACTGTTCGTCTCTGTCTGGGTTTAACTGAATAGGGGAATAGAGGGTGTGCTCTAGGCACAACGACTGATGAGTTGGCGGAGGTGGCGCATTCTCCTTCCGCTCCTTTAGTGCCGCAATCCTCTCTCGCGATTCCCGATGTATCCGCTCAACATTACTCTCTGTTTCAGCCACTCAAGCCCCCTGTTGCTGACCTGCGAAATATGCAGTCACATGCTGCGAAAGCGCAAGCGCGCCCCTCAGGTTGAACCGCTGTCGAGGACAGATGGGAATCGTTTAAAGAAGGCTCTGCCTTTGGACTATTCATTTTGCAAGCAGTACATCGCATGGCCTCCAAACCGCCCCAACCTATTCCACCGGCCTTGATCCGCATGCTACCCCCGCTAGCGTGTGCGCGTAGCGCGCCCGCATCGCCTCATGGGCGGGGGCGAGGCGGACGGTGATGAAGAGGGGGTCGGTGGGGGACTCGACGATGAGGAGGCCTTCCTCGACGTCGAGCTGCTGCTGGGCGAGGAGCCGGGTCTGGGCCGGATTGAAGATGCCGAGCGAGAGCGTGCGGCCGATGCCGTCGCGGTTGGTGGTCGCATAGATGACGGTGCCCTCGCGGTTGTGCACGGCGATCGACCAGAAGGCATCGGGCATGACGCCGGTCATGTAGGCGGGACCCTCGGAGAGGTCGACCTCGCAGATGCCGTAGACGAGCTCGGGGTCGAGCCCCAGCGGATTGGCCGCGCCCGCCTCGACGGGCGGCAGCACGACCACGCGGTCGCGCGCCCCGAGGGCGGCGATGCGCGTCCACACCGTCTCCTCGGCAAGCAGCGGCAGGGTGAGGATGGCGGCGATGTGGATGATGCCGCCGAGGACGAGCCCGGCAACGACGTAGAGGAGGGTGCGGATCATCGGCAGCCCTCCCGCACGATCGCGGGCAGCGCCTCGACCGATGCGCCGAACCCGGAGGAGGCAACAGTGTCGTAGAGGGTCAGCACCAGGGAGAACGGGCCGTCGCCCTGGAGCTCGAGCCAGTTGCCGGGCATGAGGCGCGTGCCGACATGGACGCGGATGGACCCGTCCTCGGGGCGCACGATATCGCCCGAGCGCAGGGCGAGCTGCGCGCCGGGGCGGGCGAGGTTCCGGCCCTGCGGGTCGACGGCGACGAGCGTCCAGAAGGTGGCGACGGGCGTCGTGCCTTCGATCCTGTAGGTGCAGGCGCGGGTCAGCGGCTCGCCGGCGCTGTCGGTGGTGGCGGTGAACTGCAGGCCCTCGGCCTGGCCGAGGGGCAGGTGCCCGACGCGCACCACATGGGCGCGCGTGTAAGGATTGGGCGCGGGCGAGCCCGCATCGGGCCAGGCGGTCCACGGACCCGACTGCAGCACGCCGAAATAGCGCCCGTCGGTGAGCGCGTACCAGGAGAGGCCGAAGCCGAAGGCGAGCGCCACGGAAAACATGAGCAGCAGGCGGAGGACGAAGCGCATGGATCAGAGCCCCGTGGACCGGAGCGGGTGGGGAACATCGCCGGCGCGCGGACGATCGGCCTCCCTTCCTCCAAGGAAAAAGGGAGTCCGATCGCGTGGGGAGGTGCTGTATTTTGCTTGTGGCACGATCCGCTCGAAAGCACGGAACGACACCTCCCCCCTTGCGGGGAAGGATGGGAGGGAGGGCACCTTCGGCAGGCAACCCAACCTGGTTTCCTGTCCGTCACCGCCACCTTGCGGCTGGTGCGGGGCGAGCCGTGCGGGCCAGTCCGCCCGGCGGCCTCCTGACATGAGAAACGAGCGCGCCACTAGAGGTTTTCGCGGCCGATGGCGGTCTGGGCGCGGGCCTGGGCGCCGATGGCGGCGGCGGCGTCCATCGTCGATTGCAGGCGGTCGGCGAGGTCGACGAGCTTGCGCGCTGCCGCCGGGGTGAGGCTCGGCGGGCGCTCGGCGACCACCTCGGCCTCGTCCTGCGGAGCCTCGGCGACGATGGTCTGCTCGGGCACGAAATCGACGCCGAAGAGCGGCTTGATCTCCGTGTTGGTGTGGGCGTAGGCCATGAACTTCTGCCAGGCGATGGCCGGCAGCACGCCGCCGGTGAGATCCTTGGTCGGCCGGTAGTCGTCGTTGCCGAACCAGACCGCGGCCACATAGTTGCCGGTAAAGCCGCAGAACCAGGCATCGCGGTAGGAGGTGGTGGTGCCGGTCTTGCCGACGGCGGGCACGCCCGGCACGTCGGCGCGCCGGCCGGTGCCGCTGGTGATGACGGCGCGCATCATGGTGTTCATGTTGGCGACCGTGTGCTCGCTGAGGATCCGCTCGCGCGGGGCGTCCATGTCCTTCTCGAAGACGAGGTCGCCGCTGAGGGTATTGACGCGGGTGATGCCGAAGGCCGGGGTCTTCAGGCCGCCGCTGGCGAAGACCGCATAGGACGAGGTCATGTCAAGGACGGAAACCGAGGCGACGCCGAGTGCCAGCGAGCGGGTGACGGGATAGTCGTTGCGGATGCCCATGCGGTGGCTCAATTCGGCGATCGGCTCACGCCCGGTCTTGATGGAAAGGGTGACGGGCACGGTGTTGATCGAGGAGGCGAAGGCCGAGATGAGCGTGGTCGAGCCGCGGTAGTTGCGCCCGTAGTTCTGCGGGCACCAGTCGCCGATGCACACCGGCCGGTCAGAGATGGTGTCGTTGGGCTCGAGGCCGAGCTGCTCGAACGCGGTGGCATAGACGAAAGGCTTGAACGAGGAGCCGGGCTGGCGGGTCGACACGATCGCGCGGTTGAACTGGCTCTTGCCGTAGTCCATGCCGCCGACCATCGCGCGGATGGCGCCGTTGAGATCGGTGACGACCATGGCCGCCTGCTCCACATTGTAGGCTTCGCCCTGCTCGCGCACGACCGAGGTCACCGCCTCCTCGGCGTAGGACTGGAGGGTCGAATCGATGGTGGTACGCACCACGAAATTGTTGGCGGTGATGCGGTTGGCCTCGATGATCGCCTTGGTCTCCTCGAAGGCCCAGTCGAGGAAGTAGTTGGGCGAGTTGAGGTCCGAGGCGCGGTCGACGGGGCTTGCCGGATGGCGGCGCGCCGCGGTGACCTGGCCCTCGGTGAGGAACCCGGCCTGCACCATGTTGGTGAGGACGACGTTGGCGCGCCCGCGCGCGGCGGCGAGGTCGACATGCGGTGCAAAGCGGGTGGGAGCCTTGTAGAGCCCGGCGAGCATGGCGGCTTCGGCCAGCGAGATGTCGGTGATCTTCTTGCCGAAATAATAGTCGGCCGCCGCCACGACCCCGAAATTGCCGCCCCCCATATAGGCGCGGTCAAGGTAGAGCTTGAGGATCTCGTCCTTGCTGTAGTGCCACTCGAGCCAGACCGACAGAAACGCCTCGACGATCTTGCGCTCGAGGGTGCGCTCGGAGGTGAGGAAGAGATTCTTGGCCAGCTGCTGGGTGATCGAGGAGCCGCCCTGGAGCGAGGTCTCGCCCGAGGCGTTGCTCATGAGGGCGCGCAGCGTCCCGACGACGTCGATGCCGAAGTGCTCGTAGAAGCGCCGGTCCTCGGTGGCGAGCGTCGCCTTGATGAGGAAATCGGGCAGCTCGTCGAGGGCGACGGAATCGTCGGACCGGATGCCGCGCCGGCCGATCTCGTTGCCGTAGCGGTCGAGGAAGACGACGGAATAGTTCTCGGCGCGGTTGTACTCGCCCGAGGCCGTGATGTCGAAGGCAGGCATGGCCAGCGCCGCCATCAGAACGCAGCCGATGGCCGCGAACGAAAGCGCGTCCGACAGGATCTCGACAAAAAACCGCTTGATTCCCGAGACATGGAAACGGGACATGAGATCCTGGAAGCGGGTGTAGCCGCGCCCGAGGCCTCGCCAGGAATCGTAGAGGGACGAATCGAGCCAGGCATCGGCCGCCAGAAAGCCCGATCTCTTGCGCCGCTGGGGCTTATGGTTGGTTGGATCCTGCACGTTCGTCCGCCCGGTCCGCCGCCGCACGATACGCCCGGCGGGTTAGCGGACCATTGCTAGCAAAGTTTTGTGCGCCCCGGGTGCACATTTCGTTGTAATCGACTGATTATGAACCGTCTCTGACGCCCGGCAGACACACCATCGCCGGCAAGGTGAACGCGCCAGGGCGGGGTCGCGTTTCAGACGGGAAACGCACGAAGAGAGAACGAGGCGAGATGCCCTTCTGGGAAGAAAAGACGCTCGATGAGATGACCGAGGCCGAGTGGGAAGCGCTCTGCGACGGATGCGGGCGCTGCTGCCTCATCAAGCTCGAGGACGAGGACACCGGCGAGATCATCACCTCGGACGTGCACTGCCGGCTGCTCGACGGCGACAGCTGCACCTGCAGCGACTATCCCAACCGCAAGGCGAAGGTGCCCGACTGCATCAAGCTGACGCCGGGCAACATCCTCGAGATCAAGTGGATCCCGAGGACCTGCGCGTATCGGCGGATCGCCGAGGGCAAGGGCCTCGCCTGGTGGCACCCGCTGATCTCGGGGACGATGCAGACCGTGGAGGACGTGGGCGTCTCGGTGCGCGGGCGCACGGTCAGCGAGCTGGAGGTCGAGGCCGGCGAGTGGGAGGAGCATGCCGTCGACTGGCCCGAATGGGAACCGCCGGAGGAGGAGTAGTTACGCTCCGATTCACCTCCCGTTAACCATAGCCCTCCAGACTGCCCGATGCGGAGTCTCCTCGCATCCAGCAGGCCGGACATGAGCGATACCTTTCTCGTCAAGGACGAAAACGACGCGTTATGGACGCGGATACGGGCGGCGCTGATGGCGGTGCGGCCGGGAGGGCGCCAGGAGCGCGAGCCGCCCTACGGCACGGCGGCGATCGCGCGGGCCCTGGGCATGCGCGCTCCCCTCGCAGGACGGATCGAGGAAGCGCTCGCGCGCGCCTGGGGGCACTGCGCCGAGCGCAAGGTGACGCTCAGCCTTCTCGTCGTCGGGATCGACCGCTTCAAGGACTTGCACCTCGTCTACGACAAGGACGGCATCGACCACGAGTTGCGGCGGGTGGAAAAGGCGCTGCGCAAGGCGATGGCCGGCACGAGCGGCGAATGCCTGCGCCACGGGCGCGGCGAATTCGTCGTGATGCTGCCCGACTGCCCGGTCCTCCTCGCACGCAATCTCGCCGCAAAGCTGCTGCGCAATGTGCAGGGCCTCGGCATCCCTCACAAGGAAAGCCATGCGGGCGTGCTGACCGCCGCGGCAGGGCTGGCAGCGGTCAATCCCGCCGGCAACCTCGACTACCGCGTCTTCGAGGCAGCCGCCGATGCGCTCGCCAGGGCACAGCGTCGGGGTCTCGGACGGATCGAGATGGTGGACCTGCGGGCGCGCCAGCAGCAACGCAAGGCAGGCTAGGGCGTCCGGACCAACCCTGGAGTTTGGACCATGGCGCTCAAGCGGATGGACAATGTCGGGATCGTCGTCGAGGACCTCGAGGCGACGGTCGATTTCTTCCGCGAGCTCGGGCTCGAGCTCGAGGGACGGGGCACGATCGAGGGGGAATGGGCCGGACGCGTCACCGGCCTCGGCGACCAGCGCGTCGAGATCGCCATGATGCGCACGCCCGACGGGCACAGCCGGCTCGAGCTCTCCCGGTTCCTCGCGCCGCCCGTCGTCGCCGATCACCGCAATGCCCCGGTCAACGCGCTGGGATACCTGCGCGTCATGTTCGCGGTGGACGACATCGACGACACGCTCGAAAGGCTGCGCGATCGCGGCGCGCAGGTCGTGGGCGAGGTCGTCCGGTATGAAAACGCCTACCGGCTCTGCTACATCCGCGGGCCCGAAGGGGTTCTCATCGGGCTCGCCGAGGAGCTCGGCTGAGGGGCGAGCCTCCGCCAGTCCGCCGGAAACAGAGCCAGGGCATAGGGCCCGAGCCCGCCTGGACATATCCGACCCAGCCTGATGCCCTAGGTGCGTGGCCGCCACGGCTCGTGCTCATGCGCGAGCCAGACCAGCTCGGGATCGAGGGCGCGCACGCGCAGCTGACCTTCGGTATGTGGCTCGTCGAGCTCGCCGAACCAGACCGCCACGTCGCCGCCCACGACGAGCGGGCGCCCGCCGGTTTCGATGACGACGACCTGCAGGCCGGCCGTGTGGCCCGGCGCCGGCACGAGCCGGACCCCGGCAAGCAGCTCGAGCTCGCCATCGACCGGAACATACTGAACGCCGGGTGCATCGACCCATTCGCGGATGGTGTAGCCGTCCTCTCGCGCCTCTTCGAGCTCGCGGCGCTGGACGTAGATCGGCTTGCCGGCGAAGAGGTGGTTACCGCCGCAATGGTCGGCGTGCAGATGCGTGTTGACGACGATGTCGACGCCGGCGAGGTCGAAGGCCTGCCTGTTCAGCGGATGGAGGCGGGGAGCGAGGTCGGCCAGCGCCGGATGCAGTTCCGTCATGCCGGTGTCGACCAGTATGCGCGCCTCGGGGTGGTCGATGACGTGCACGTAGAGCGGCATCGGCTCGCCCTCGGCAAGCAGGTCGGCCACGAGGATCGGCGTGATGGTGATCGAGGCGTGGGCGCTCATCCTTGCATCTTCCTCACTATTGCCGCCGGCAGGCAGCATCTGTCCGGACATTCCGATTGCGTTATGCAACCGGTCGCAAGTTAGCCTAACTGATTTTATTTTGCAACTGGTGTAAGGGCGCATGTACGATGCGCCCTCCGTGCCGGTCAAAACCCGCCCTTGGGCGTTTCGCCGGCGAGGAACGGGCCGATGAACTCCATGAGCAGGTCGGGCTGGTTGATGACCGCCGTGTGCGAGCTCGCGGGCAGGATCGCGAGCCTGGAGGCGGCGAGCGGTTCGCCGACGTCGCCCATGACGCCGCCGCCGAGCAGGTGGAACATCTCGACGCTGTGGTCGAGCGTCATGCCGTCGGCATCGCCCGCGATGATCAGCACGGGCGTTTCGAGCGCTGCGACCTCCTCGCCCCAGGCGAACTTCTCCTTTTCGAGGTCGATGACCTTCTGGGCCAGCGCCGGGAAGCCGTCAGGATCCGCGGCCAGCTCCTTGTAGTTCTCGGCGAAGGGCGAGGACGTGAACATCTCGACGTTCCACTGCGGGATCGCCTCCTTGAATGCCGGCTGCCAGCCCTCGTAATCGTAGGCGCCGGAAGCAAAGACCAGCTGATCGACCTTTTCGGGATGGTCGATGGCGAGGCGCAGGCCCGTCATCGCGCCCATCGAATAGCCGAAGACGTCGGCCTTCTCGATCCCCACCGCCTCCATGAAGGCGGCGACGTCGCCGGCAAGGTTGGGATAGGTGATGGGCCTGTCGATGTCGGTGGTGCGCCCGTGCCCCTGGAGCTCGAGCGCATAGACGCGATGGGTTTCGGCAAGGCGTCCGACGATCCCGCCCATCATGGGGATGTTCATGAAGCCGCCATGCAGCACGATCATCGGGTCGCCTTCGCCCGTGACCTCGTAATACATCTGCATGCCGTTGATCTCGACGCGGTTGCCCTCGGGCGTCTCCTGCGCCAATGCGGTGCCGGCTGCGGCGAGCGCTGCCGTGGTCAGTAGAATGCGTAGCATCGTGGTTGCTCCTTGTGCTCTCCGGGCGGGCGGTTGCCCTGCCTTCGCGGATTGACCGAACGGCCCGAGCCGGGTTCGACAAAATGGCCCGAAAATATTCCGGCACTCGTGGCCGTGAGCAAAAAAGGGGGCATAGCGCGAGACGGTTGCGGGCTGCAGCATGCGCCCGCGCTGATTGCGAGGTCGCGCCCCTCCATCCGACTCGTCGGGGCGCCTTCTCACAAGAGAAAGAGGCAGCCGTGAGCGTCCGGCCGGCGAGGCCGGGCTCTCCGGGCGCCGGAGCATGAGGGGGTCTAGTAGAACGGGCGGACCTCGACCGGCGCCCGGCAGGCGATGGCGGCCTTGCGGCCCCATTCCAGCGCCTCTTCGAGGTCGCCCGCTTCCAGGACCCAGAAGCCGCCGACGTGCTCCTTGGTCTCCATGTAGGGTCCGTCGGTGACGATCACCTTTCCGTCGGACTTGATCCGCAGCGACCGTGCGCGGCTGACCGGCTGCAGCCCGCCGACGAAGACCCGGACGCCGGCAGCCTTCATCTCGTCGTTGAGCGCCGCGATGTCGGCGCGCGTGGCGTCGTCCTCGTCAACGGACGGGTCGTAGCCGTCGGGAAGGTGAATGGCGACCAGGTACTGCGTCATGGCTTTCTCCTGAAACTCTGTGGCGGCAGGGCGATCGCCTTGCCCTCATCATCTCATCGAACGACCGGACCGGGAATCGACATGCCGCGCCAAAAAAGCTCCCGCGATCAGGGGGGCCGCTCCAGCCGGCGGGCGCCGAGGGCGGCCGCCAGGGCGATCGTCGCGGAAGCCAGCATGACGAGAAGGAGCCCGTGGCGGGCATTGTCCTGCGTCAGGACGGCGGCTGCAATCGACGACATCGCAGCGCCGCCCGTGACCGCGATGGCGCTCGCCAGACCCGCAGCGCTGCCCGTGAGCCTGGGGCGAACCGAAAGCGCGCCGGCATTCGCACTCGGCATGGTCAATCCGTTGGAGACGCCGACGAACATGCAGGGCCCGAAGAGCGCCAGCACGTGATCGACGCCGGCCAAGTAGAGGACCAGCCCGAGCAGGAGGCCGGCACAGGCGACCACCCGCCCCGCAATGAGCGTGGTGGTCAAGGAGAAGCGGCCGGCGAAACGCCCGGAGAGGAAACTGCCGAACATGAAGCCCGCGGTGATCGAGCCCATGAAGATGCCGAGGAGGGCGGGAGACATGTCGAAGGCGGAAGCGGCGGCAAGCGGCGCGCCCGCCAGGAAGGCGTAGAAGGCGCCCAGCGAAAAGGCCATGCATGACGCATAGGCCCAGAAACGCCCCGACGTGAGCAATTCGGGATAGGCGTGGAACTGCTCGGCCATCGTGCTCGACGGATTGCGGTTCGTCTCGCGCAGATCGACCCAGCAGAGCGTGAACACGGCGATGGCGCAGGCGGCGAGGAACCAGAAGTTCGCCCGCCACCCGAACGTTTCGTCGAGAAACCCGCCGAGGCTCGGGCCGAGCATGGGCGCGACGGCCCAGGCCATGGCGATATAGCCGATCCTGCTCGCGGCCTCCTCCTTGCCGGTCGTGTCCCGGATGGCGGCGAGCGACACCGCATAGGTCGGGGCGATGGCGGCCTGGGCCATCCGGCAGACGAGGAAGGTCCGGATATCGGGGGCGAGGGCACAGCCGATCGTCGCGAACATGAAGACGGCGAGGCCCCAGAGGATCACCGGCCGGCGCCCGAACCTGTCCGACAGAGGCCCCATGACGATCTGGAGGCTCGCGGAAACGACGGCGTAGGCGGCGAGCGCGAGGCCGGCCACACCGTACTCCACGCCGAACTCGGCGGCCACGTTCGTCAGCGAGGGCAGGAAGATGTTGATGGGAAGGATGGCAAGCGCCGACAACAGGATCAGCGTCGCGAGGCGCGGTGGGTGCGTTGGTTCCGGCATGGCAACTGGGCTGAGGTTGGGGCGGGCGTAGGGTCGGACATGAAAAAAGCCCCTTCCGGGGCCTGCTTACCGCGCGCGGGTGCTTTCGCCGGCCGGCCTACGCCGACCTGCCCACGCGCCTTCCTACTA
>Ga0065721_10052645_pt1 | contig 11487 bp, 10 predicted proteins | sample Mesricmetagenome_FD_59108 | JGI IMG/M metagenome (GOLD analysis project Ga0065721, IMG submission 59108) | Mesophilic microbial community from rice straw/compost enrichment Sample: eDNA_1 v2 (version 2) | ecosystem: Engineered > Solid waste > Grass > Composting > Bioreactor | place: USA: Davis...
CCCGCCGCGACGCACCACCCCGTCGAGGTGGTGTTCCCCGAGACCGTCGCCGACGAGGCCGCCGCCGTCGCCGACTGGCTCGCGGCGCGCGTGTCGCCCGAGACCTCCGCCGCGATGCTCCTGCGCACGCGCGCGACGCAGCCGTACTTCCTGAACGCGTTGCGCGACCGCGGCATCCCATTCCACGTGCTCGGCATCGGCGGGCTGCTCGCCGAGCCCGAGATCGCCGACCTCGTGTGCGTGCTCTCGGCGATGGACGACCCGGCGGCCGGCATCCAACTGCTGCGCGTGCTCGCGGGGTCGCGCTGGCGGGTCGGGGTCGCCGACCTGCACGCCCTCAGTCGCGTCGCGTCGTGGCTGCGTTCGCGCGACCACGCCCACCGCCGGCACGCGCCCGACGTCACGGCGCTGCTCGACACCGCCGCGGGTCCCGGCGAGAAGGGCTCGATCGTCGACGCCCTCGACTTCGTCGCGACCGCCCCCGACACCCATGTCGCGCTCGAGCCGTTCAGCGCCGCGGGGCTCGAACGGCTGCGGGATGCCGGAGCGACCTTCGCGCGGCTGCGGGCCCGGTCGCGGCTCGACCTGCCCGACCTCGTCGCGCTCGTCATCCAGGAACTCCGGCTCGACGTCGAGGTCGCCGCGAACGAGCACCGCGTGCTCGGACCCGCCAACCTCGACGCGTTCGCCGACGCCCTCTCGGGCTACCTCGCGATCGCCGAGATCGCCTCCCTCGGCGGCTTCCTCGCCTGGCTGCGCGAGGCCGAGCTGCGGGAGGACCTCTCGCCGCGACCCGAGCCGCCGGAGCCGGGCACGGTGCAGGTGCTCACGGTGCACGGCGCGAAGGGCCTCGAGTGGGACGTCGTCGCCGTGCCCCGCCTGGTCACCGACGAGTTCCCCGCGCGTCCGCGGGAGGGCTACCAAGGTTGGCTCGGGTTCGGGCAGTACCCGTGGCCGTTGCGCGGCGATGCCGACGAGCTGCCCGAGTTCGCGGGGGAGTCGGCGACGACGCGCAAGGAGCTGCTCGCCGCTCGCGACGCCTTCAAGGACGGCGTGCGGGCCCGCGCCCTCGACGAGGAGCGGCGGCTCGCCTACGTCGCCGTGACGCGCGCCCGGCACGAGCTGCTGCTCTCGGGGTCGTTCTGGGCGACGCAGGCGAAGCCGCGGGAGCCCGGGGTGTTCCTGCGCGACCTCGCGGCGGCCCGACTGGTCCCCGAGCTGCCCGAGGCGACGACGCACGCCGAGAACCCGCTCGGCGACGATCTCGAGCGCCTCGTCTGGCCGTTCGACCCGCTCGGCCGCCGGCGGCCGGCCGTCGAGTGGGCGGCGCAGGCGGTACGCGACGCGAGCCCCGAACTCGTCGGGCCGTGGACGCGCGACCTCGAACTCCTCCTCGCCGAGCGCGCGCGGCGCGGGGAGGCGCCGGCGGTGCCTCTGCCGACGCGCGTGCCGGCCTCGCGCTTCCACGACTACGTCACCGAGCCCGACCGCGTCGCGGGCGAGCTGCGGCGACCGATGCCCGAGCGGCCGTTCTCGGCGACACGCCTCGGCACGCTCTTCCACGCCTGGGTCGAACAGCGCTTCGGGTTCGGCACGGGCGCCGAGGAGCTCGACGCGCTCGCCGCCGAGGCGGATGTCGGAGCCGTCGCCGACGGTCCGGAGCTCGCGGCGCTGCGGGAGCGGTTCGAGGCCTCCGAGTGGGCGCAGCGGCGTCCGCGCGACGTCGAGCGCGAGATCCACCTGCCGTTCGACGACCGCGTCGTCGTGTGCAAGATCGACGCCGTCTACGACGAACCCGACGGGCGCGTGCGCATCGTGGACTGGAAGACCGGTCGCGCCCCGAAGGACGCCGCCGACCTCGAGCGCAAGCAACTGCAGCTCGCCCTCTACCGGCTCGCCTACGCGCGGTGGGCCGGCATCCCCGAGGAGCGCATCGACGCGGCGTTCTACTTCGTCGCCGAGGACCGCGTGCTCGAGCCCGAGCGCATCGACTCCGAGGCCGAGCTGCTCGCGCGATGGCGCGCCGCGACGCAAGCCCCCGGAGCCCCTGCCGGGCGAGCGTAGGGTGGAGTCGTGAGCATGGCGGTACCCGGGTGAGCGATCCGGTCACCGCCCCCATCGCCATCCAGCCGGGCCGCCCGTCGTGGCGCGAGCTGCTCGCCCTGTTCCGGGTGCGCAACTACCGCGCCGTCGTCATCGCCCTGTTCGCCTCGAGCATCGCGTTCTGGATGTCGCGCGTCGCGATCGACTGGCTCATGCTCGAGCTCACCGGCAACCTCGCGCTCGTCGGCCTCGCGGTGACCCTCCAGTTCGGTCCGACGATCGTGTTCGGCGCGCTCGCGGGCGTCGTCGCCGACCGTTTCCCACGCCGGGCGATCGTCGTCATCACCCAGACGGTGTGGGTGCTCAGCATGGGCGCCCTCGCGGTGCTTGCGATCCTCGGGATGGCCGAGGTCTGGCTCGTCTTCGTCGTCGCGCTCGTCGCCGGGGTCGCGGGCGCGATCGAGGGTCCCGCGCGCGGCGCCCTCCTCGGGCAGATCGTCGACCCCGCCCGGCTGCGCACCGCCGTGAGCATCAACGCCGGCGTCTTCCACATCGGCGGGCTCATCGGCCCCGCGATCAGCGGCATCCTCATCGGGTTCGTCGGCTCGGGCTGGTCGATCGCCGCGGGCGTCGTCGTCACGCTCGTCGGCCTCGTCGCCTTCGCGACGATGCGCACGCGCGACCTCACCCCCGTGGTGCGCCCGCCGAAGGGATCCGGCGGGGTCGCCGTCGCCGTGCGCTACGCCAACCGCAAGCCCACCATCAAGTGGCCCATCGTGCTGCTGTTCTTCATCGCGACGTTCGGCATGACGCTCCCCGTGCTGTTCACCGCCGCGGCGGGTCCGACGGGCTTCGACACGGGATCGGCGGGCTACGGGCTCTACACGTCGCTCGCCGCCGTCGGCGCGGTCGTCGGCGCCGTGCTGTCGGCGATGCGCAAGTCGCTGCGGTTGCGCGCCATCGCGCTGCTCACGGGCGCCTACGGGCTCTCCATCCTCGTCGCGGGCGTCACGCCGTTCTACCTCGTCTTCCTCGCGGGCGTCACGGCGCTCGGCGTCTTCCGCATCCTGTTCGCGACGGGCGCCGACGCGATGGTGCAGCTGTCGTCGAACCCGAGCATCCGCGGGCGCGTCATCGCGCTCTACACGGTCGTGCTCATGGGCGGGCAGGCCGCGGGCGGCATCATCGTCGGCTGGATCGCCGAGACGGTCGGCATGCACGCCGCGTTCGTCGTCGCCGGCGGGATGCCGGTGCTCGCCGCGCTCGTCGTCGCGCTCATCCTCGCGCGGCGCCACCAGCTCACGCTCAAGGTCAACCTGCGCGACTTCCGCCGCGTCGTGCGGATCGTGAAGCGCCCGGCTCCGTCCCGCGCGTCGACTCAGCCCGGTGCGTCGACGTCGGCGCCGTCCCAGAGGTCGCCGCACTCGACCGACTCGGCTTCCTGAGCCCGCAGGTACGGGCCCGCGCCCCGGTCGCCCGTGGCCGCCGCGGTCGCCGCGGCCCAGTGCGCCCGACCGAGCACGACGGGATGCCCGGGCCAGCCCCCGAAGGTCGCGCGCCGCAGGGTACCGGGGTCGAGGGGGTCGCCGAGCAGCCGTTCGACCGCCGTCGCCGGGAGGCCCGGGAGGTCGACGAGCGTCACGACGGCCGCGGTCGCGTCGGTCGGCGCCGCCGCGATGCCCGCCCGGAGCGACGCCGAGAGCCCGTCGGCCCAGTCGCGCGCGACGACGACGCGGCATCCGGACGGCACGAGGGGGCGCGCGGCGTCCGCCTGCGCCCCCAGCACGACGACGACGTCGGTGCAGCCGCCGTCCCGGAGAGCCGCCGCCGCGAGGTGCAGCCACGGGGTGCCGTCGGCATCCCGACGCAGTGCCTTCGGGCCGCCCGCCCGCGTGCCCGCGCCCGCCGCGAGCACGAGGCCCGCGACCCGGGGAGGGGTGCCGCGCATGGCTACAGTTGAGCACATGAGCGCTCCGATCCGGCCCACCGCGGAGCAGCTGCGCACGGCGCTCGGCGTCGAACGGTGGGTCGCCGACGTGCACGCCGCCGGGCCGTTCGCCGACCTGGCGCACCTGCTCGCCACGGCCGGCGACGCCGCGTCGCCCCTCGCCCCGAGCGAGATCGAGGAGGCGCTCGCGCACCACCCCCGCATCGGCGAGAAGCCGGCCGGGTCCGGCGCGGAGGCCGAGCACAGCCGTCGCGAACAGGCCTCCGCCGACGCGGACGACCCCGAGCTCGCCGCGCGTCTCGCCGCCGGCAACGCCGCCTACGAGGAGCGCTTCGGGCGCATCTTCCTCATCCGCGCGAAGGGCCGCACGCGCGCCGAGATCCTCGCCGAACTCGACCGCCGCCTGCACCTCGGCGACGCCGAAGAGCTCGCCACCGTCGGCGACCAGTTGCGCGAGATCGCGCTGCTGCGCCTCGAGACCATGTTCGGAGGACCCGCGTGAGCCACGTCACGACCCATGTGCTCGACACCGCCGCCGGCCGGCCCGCCGCCGGCATCCCGGTGCGCCTTCTCCGCGACGGCGACGTCCTCGCGACGGGCGAGACGGATGCCGACGGCCGCGTCACGGAGCTCGGCCCCGACGAGCTCGCGCCCGGCGACTACCGCCTCGAGTTCGACGTGCGCACGCCGTTCCTCCCGCGCGTCGTCATCGACTTCACGATCGCCGACGCCTCGCACTACCACGTGCCCGTCTTGCTCAGCCCCTTCGGGTTCACCACCTACCGCGGCTCCTGAGCCCTTCCCGCGCGGTCTCGACACGCCGCTGCGCGGCTACTCGACCACCGAAGACGAGACCCGGAGTGCTGACCGCGAAGCGGCCGGAGGGCGTTCGCGAGTGAATCGGGGTAGGGGTCCCCGCTTCTTCACTCGCGAACGCCCTCCGGCCGCGCAGCCCCCGGGTCAGTACTCGGTGCGAGTCTCTGCCTCGAGCCACCGCGTGAACGGCTCCGCCGAGGAGGGGAGCCGCAGGGGGAGCACCCGCACGTCCCACGTGGTGCGGTCGCGGGAGAAGAGCTCGTAGAAGTCGCGGTCGTCGAACCCGCCGCGCGCGGCGTCGTGCCGGTCGGCCGCGTAGAAGACGCGGTCGATGCGCGCCCACAGCGTCGCCGCCATGCACATCGGGCACGGCTCGCACGACGTGTAGAGCGTCGCGCCGGTGAGCGCGAAGTCGCCGACCGCCTGACACGCGGCGCGGATGGCGACGACCTCGGCGTGCGCCGACGGGTCGAGGTCGCGCGTGACGCGGTTCTGGCCCTCCCCGAGGACGGTGCCGGCGGCATCCACGACGATCGCGCCGAACGGACCCCCGCCCGCCGCGACGTTCCCGGTGGCGAGTTCGACGGCGCGCTCGAGGAACGCCCGGTCGGCGTCGGTCGCGAACCCGCCGGCGCTCGTCACGCGAGCCCCGCGGACGGCTTCCAGGCGTCGCCCGCGGGCGGGGCGTCGTCGCGCGCGATGGTCGCCTCGATGAGCCCGTAGGGTCGGTCGGCGGCGTAGAACACCTCGTTCGGGTTCTCGTCGCCGAACGGCGTCAGGTCGACGACGAAGTGGTGCTTGTTGGGCGCCTGCAGCCGGATCTCGCAGATCTCGGGCACGGCATCCAGCACCGCGGTGCCCATGTGCCACAGCGTCTGCTGCAGCGCGAGCGATTGGAGCGTCGCGAACTGCTCGATGAGGTGGGCACGCACGACGGGGAAGACGGCGTCCCAGTCGACGTCGACGCTGGAGAAGCGCCACTTCGCGACGACGGCGGTCGCCATGACGCGGTCGTGCGTCTCGGGGAGGGTCGTGTACTCGTCTTTCAGGAACCCGGCGAACTCGGAGCCGGTCGACTTCAGCAGCACGAGGTCCTTTACGCCGCCGACGACGTACTCGCCCGAGGCGTCGACCGTGACGGCGGCGGTGCGCACCTCGGGTCCGCGGCGCACCCAGGTGTGGTCGTGCTCGGCGTCGCTCGCGACGGCGCGGTCCCACGCGTACTCCTCGAGCTCGATGCGGGCGCCCGCGATGGGGGCGACGTCGTGCACGAAGTGGCGGGCGAGCTCGAGTCCGAACGCCTCGGGGCTCGCGACGCCGTGCTTCTTCGCGAACGCGTAGACGGTGTTCTTCTGCGTGTCGGTCGGCAGCACGGCCGTCTGGTTGCCCGTGAGGTAGGCGTCGTCGAAGGCGCCGCGCATCGCGGTCGTCACGTTGAGGTCGCGGATCTCGTGCCGCGCGGTGTCGCGCACGAAGCGTACGAGTCGCGTCTCGGCCTTGCCGTACTGGTGGTCGCTGAGCACGTAAGCCATGCCCTCATCCTCTCGTCTCAGGAGTCAGCAGTTGGCCGGCCCCGGGGTCGGCGCCGCGCAGGAGGGTGCGGCGCACGACGCCGCGGAATTCGAGCCCGTCGTAGGCGCTCACCGGGTTCTTGTGCAGCAGCTCGGGGGCGTGCACCGTGAAGCGCTCGTCGGGGGCGAAGACGACGAGGTCGGCGTCGCGGTCGACGACGATGCCGCCCTTGCGGCGAAGTCCCGCGAACGCGGCGGGGGCGCCCGACATCCAGCCGACGACCTCCTCGAGCGGGACGCCGCGGCGCGCGGCTTCCGTCCACACGGCGGCGAGTCCGAGCTGCAGGCCCGCGATGCCGCCCCACGCGCGGGCGAAGTCGCCGTCGCCCGCGAGCTTGAGCTCCGCCGTCGCAGGGGAATGGTCGCTCACGACGAGGTCGATGTCGCCCGCCCGGAGGGCTGCCCAGAGCGCGTCGCGGTTCGCCTCGGAGCGGATCGGCGGCGCGCACTTGAACTGGGTGCCGCCGTCGGGGATGCCCTCCGCCGCGAGCGTCAGGTAGTGCGGGCAGGTCTCCACCGTCAGCCGCAGCCCCTCGGCGCGCGCGGCCCGGATCTCGTCGAGCGGCGCCGCCGACGACAGGTGCAGGATGTGCGCGCGGCCGCCCGTGCGGCGAAGCCCCGCGATGACCCGCGCGATCGCGGCGACCTCCGCCTCGTCGGGGCGCGACGCGACGTAGTCGGCGTAGCCCGGGCCGCCGGCGTTCTCGTGCGCGTGCAGCACCTCCGGGTCCTCGGCATGCACGAGCAGGAGTCCGTCGAACGCGGCGAGCTCGTCGAGCGCGGCGTCGAGCTGTGCGGGGTCGAGGTGACCGAACTCGTCGACGCCGGACGGCGCGAGGAACGCCTTGAATCCGAACACCCCGGCGTCGTGCAGGGGGCGCAGCGACCCGAGGTTGCCGGGCACCGCCCCACCCCAGAATCCGACGTCGACGGCGGACTGGTGCCGTGCCGCCCGGCGCTTGAGCTCGAGGTTCTCGGGCGTCGTGGTGGGCGGGACGGAGTTGAGGGGCATGTCGAGGAGCGTCGTCACGCCGCCCGCCGCCGCCGCGCGCGTCGCCGACGCGAAACCCTCCCACTCGGTGCGACCCGGCTCGTTGACGTGCACGTGCGTGTCGACGAGTCCGGGCAGCAGCACCTCGTCGGGGGCGAGCCGGATGCGCTCCGCCGCCGCGAGGGACACCCCGGCGGGGGCGATCTCGACGATACGCCCGTCGCGCACGGCGACCTCGACGTCGCGGAAGCCCGGGGCGCCGCCGAGCGCGGGGGTCACGAGCGCCCGGCCGACGATGACGAGGTCGAACGTCATGACGCGCCCCCGAGCTCGGCGCCGATCTCGGCGAGGGCGCGCGCGAACTCGAGCTCGCCGCCCGCCTGCGTGCCGCCGGAGAGGTTGACGCCGACGACGCCGTCGAGGGCGAGGAAGCCGCGCCCGAGCTCGACCGCGGCGGCGATGCCGGCGGCGCGGGGGTCGCGCGCGGCGAGGATGCCGTCGAGGTATCCCGGCGGCAGCACGAGGGTCGTGAACGTCTTCAGCAGTTCGGCGGAGGCGCGGTCGAGCACGACGGGGACGCACGGGATGAAGCCGAGCTGCGAGCCGAGCCCGCGCGCCTCGGCGAGGAACGCCGCGACCGGCTCGACGCCGCCCGCGTGGTTGACGAAGCAGATCTCGGCCCCCGCGCGCTCCTTCTCGAGCAGGCGCGCGGCGCGGCGCTCGACGGGCGGGGTCGCGGGCGCCTCGGCGACCGAGACGAGGTGCCCCGCGGCGCGGGCGAGGGCGGCCGCCTGCGTCGAGTCGAGGTCGAAGACGGGGGTGGCGTCAGGCCGCGACCCCGTGCGGGTGTGGTCGCCCGTGACGCAGTGCACGCCCGCGGCCTCGGCGTGCGCGAGGGCGGCGAGCTCGCCCTCCATCGCGACGCGGTTGCGGTCGCGGCAGGTGAACCCGCTCCACACCTCGACGCCCTGGGCGCGGATGAGGGCCGCGCGGTAGGCGGGCGGGAACTGCACCCGCTCGCGTCCCGAGTCGCCGGCGAGCACGGCATCCACGCTGCCGCGCAGCGCCCCCGCGCAGGCCCGCAGCGACGCGGCGTCGAGCGCGCGGGCGGGGAAGTCGGCGACGACGATCCGCGTCGTCGCGAGTCGCGCGCGCATCCGCTCGGCGCCCGGCGACGTCGCGGCGGCCGGGGCCGCCGACCCGCCGTGCCACCGCACGACCGGGGTCTCGAGGAAGACGCACGCGAAGTCGCCCACCTCGCACGTGCCGTCGAACTCGACGCCCCCGCACGGGCCGTACTCCATGTGCTTCGGGCAGCCCGTCGCGGGCCGCTCGGCGAGGAGCTCAGCCGGCAAGAAGCGTCACCGTCCAGCCGTCGTCGACCCGCGCGTACTCGGTGCGGCGGCTCGCGGTGTCGGGGTTGCCGATCCAGAAGGTGAGCCGCGTCGGACGCACGAGGTAGCCCGTCCAGGTCGGCGCCACCCCGAAGCCGTCGGCGTGATCGTCGCGGAACGCCGCCCAAGCCGACAGGCGGTCGGCGAGCGGCAGGCCCGCGAACTCGACCGTGTTCTGCCACGCGAGCTGCTGCAGGTAGGGCGAGCGGGCGCGGTAGGCGCGGCGCTGCTCGTCGGCGGGTGCGACCTCGGCCGTGCCCTGCACGGTGAGCTGCCGGGCGCGGTCGGGGAAGTGCAGCATGAGCGCGACCGCCGGGTTCGCGGCGAGCTGCCGCACCTTGCGGGAGCGGCTGTCGGTGTGGAAGTAGAAGCCGTGCTCGTCCCACTCCGAGAGCAGGAGGGTGCGGGCATCCGGGATGCCGTCCTCCGCCGTCGCGAGGGTCATGAGCGGGCGCGCCGGGTCGTCGTTCGCGGGCAGCCACTCGGCGAGCAGCTGCCACGGGTCGGTCGGGAAGACGTCGTCGGAGACGCTCACGCGGCACCGCCCGGGCGCGGGTCGAAGGCGGCGATCTCGGCGAGCGAGGCGACGCCCTCGGCGACGAGGTCGGCGGCGAGCTGCGCGCCCGTCTCGGCGTTCGCGCCGGTCGGGTCGCCGATCACGCCGGCGGTGCCGAAGTCGTCGCTCGTCCAGCCGAACTGCACGGGGGCGCCCGCGAAGCCGATGCGCTCGAAGCGCGCGAGGTGGGCCGGGGTCGCGTCGACGGCACCCGCGAGGTCGACGAGGTCGGGGCGCAGGTGCATCGCGAGCGACGTCTCGCCGGACCCGCCGTGGATGCCGAACCCGAGTTCCGTCTCGCCCGCCGGGATGGAGACGTTCATGAAGAACGTGCGCAGCCCGAAGCGCACCCGCAGCTCGCGCAGGGCGACCTGGAGGAGCGCGACGTTGCCGCCGTGCCCGTTGTAGAACACGATCGTGCGGGCGGGCGTCTCGGCGACGCCGCGGCCGATGCCGATGAGGGTGTCGAGCAGGGTGTGCGCGTCGATCCAGAACGTGCCCGGCGCCCACGCGTGCTCGTCGGACTTCGCGTACGCGATCGACGGCAGGAGCCACGCGTCGATACCGTCGGCAGCCGCCTGGTCGACGATCCTGCCCGCGAGCAACTCGGCCATGAGGAGGTCGGTCGCGAGCGGAAGGTGGGGCCCGTGGTGCTCGATCGAGCCCGTCGGCAGCACGAGGATGCTGTCGGCGGTGAGCGTCGAGGCGAGCGCCGGCCCGGAAAGCTCCGCGAGGCGCCGCCCCGCGCCGGCGGTCACGAGCGCTCCGTGATGTCGGCGATCTGGCTGCCCGTGTCGACGCTCGCACCGACGAGCTTGCCCGGGTTGAGCAGGCCCTTCGGGTCGGTCGTCGCGGCGAGCTCGGCGGTGCGCCCGGGCTCGAAGTCGACGTACCACTGGTGCGGGTTGTGGTAGCCGACGCCGAGCGCCTCGAGCTTCGCGAAGCCCGCGTAGACCTCGTCGGCGGTCGAGTAGCGTCCCGCGAGCATCCCGATGGGGCGCTCCCGCTGGGCCTCGATGTGCAGCATCCCGCCGGGGTAGACGGCGTGCACCTCGTCGATGCGGTCGACGAGCGCGTCGCCCGACACCTCGACGTGGAAGTACTCGCCCGGGTAGGCCTTCTGGAGCCACTCGATGGGGTGGTTGTAGGAGATCATGCTGAGCTTCATCGTCGCGGCGGCGCCCTCGCGCACGTCCTCGACCCTTCCTCCGGCATCTTCGACGAGCTTGCGGGCCGCGTCGAGGGACTGGACATCGAGGATCGCGCGCAGGCTCGACCGCCCCGCCGGGATGCCCGGGTCGGCGGGGAGCGCCTCGGCGAGGGTCGGCAGGTCGGCCGACACGAGCCGTGGCGTGGGCTCGATCGCGGCGAACGGCCGGATGACGGACAGCGCCTGCTCGAAGGTGTCGAACGACGCGTAGAAGGCGCGCCAGTCCTGGAGCGGCTCGATACCGATCTTGAGCTTCGCGATGATGCCGGCCGTGCCGTAGTTGTGCACGTACTTCGCGGCCTCGTCGCCCGTGACGTGCACGAGCTGGGCGTCGGGCACGGCGTGCACGACCCAGAGCTCCTGCACCATGCCCCAGTGCAGGAGGCCGTTCTTGATCGAGCCGGTGCCGCCCGAGCCGCCGGAGACGAAGCCGCCGAGCGTCGAGTTCGCCGTCGACGGGTACATGAGCAGCTGCTGGTCGACCTTGTTGACGGCCTGCTCGAGGGCGAGCATCGTCGCGCCCGCGTCGGCGACGAGGTAGCCGTCGCCGATCTCGTGGACGGTGCGCGCCCGCGACGTGTCGAGCACGAGACCGCCCGCCATCGGGATCGTCTGCCCGTAGTTGGCCGTGCCCTTGCCGCGCGGCGTGATCGGGACGCCGTGGCGCACGGCGGCGCCGACGACCTCCGCGATCTGCTCCGCCGTCGTGGGCATCGCGACGAGCTGTGCGCGCCCGAGCGGGAGCTGCTCGGAGATGACGGGGGAGAGGTGCGAGCCGTCCCGCGAGGCACGGTCGAGCGCGGCCTCCTCGACGGTGACGCCCGCGTCGCCGATCAGGCCGCGCAGCTCGGCGGCGAGCGCCTCGATCGTCGCGGCATCCACCTGGGTCAGTTGCTTGCTCAATGCATCACCATTCCGCCGGTCACGTTGATCGCCTGACCCGTCATGTACGCGGCGT
>Ga0065721_10008846_pt1 | contig 11486 bp, 8 predicted proteins | sample Mesricmetagenome_FD_59108 | JGI IMG/M metagenome (GOLD analysis project Ga0065721, IMG submission 59108) | Mesophilic microbial community from rice straw/compost enrichment Sample: eDNA_1 v2 (version 2) | ecosystem: Engineered > Solid waste > Grass > Composting > Bioreactor | place: USA: Davis...
GTCGTCTGTTGCACTTCCGTCATGTTGGCGAACAGGATGTTGATCTCCACGTCGAAGCTGCGGACGAGCCGGCTGATGATCGGCTGGGACGCGGAGTCGCCGACGAATTCAAGCTTGAACACCCGTCCCGGGCGGTCCCGGTTCAAGTCGTTCAGAACGCTGCCCGGAATCGTGTTCCGTATGACCGTGCGAACGAAATTCTCGGTCGTCGGATGCTCCGGCCGGCCGAATACGTTCAATACGTAGCCCTGCTCGATAATCTCCCCGTTCTGCATGACGGCGACCTTGTTGCAGATCTGCTGGATGACGGCCATCTCATGCGTGACGATCAGGATCGTGATATCGAATTCCTCGTTGATCCGCTTGAGCAGGGCAAGGATCGACTGCGTCGTCTGCGGGTCGAGCGCGGACGTCGCCTCGTCGCAGAGCAGGATCGTCGGGTTGCTGGCGAGCGCCCGCGCGATGCCGACCCGCTGCTTCTGGCCCCCGGACAGCTCCTTAGGGTAGCTCTTCGCCTTGTCGGACAGCCCGACGTATGCCAGAAGCTCCAGCACCCGCTCTCGGATCTCTTTCTTGCCTTTTCCATCCAACACGAGCGGAATCGCCACGTTGTCGAAGACGGTCTTCGATTCGAGCAGATTGAAGTGCTGGAACACCATGCCGATCTTCTTCTTCACGGCGCGGAGCTCCCGTTCGCCGCGTCCGTCAAGCGGCTGCCCCTCGACGAGCACCCGGCCGGAAGTCGGCTTCTCCAGCGCGTTGACCAGCCGGATCAAGGTGCTCTTGCCGGCCCCGCTCGTGCCGATGATTCCGTAGATGTCGCCCTTCTCGACGCGAAGGGTTACCCCCTTCAGCGCTTCGTGGGTTAAGCCTCCCCGCGTGAACGTCTTGCGCACGTCCAGGATCTCGATCATGCCTTATGCCCTCCCGTCTTCGCGAACAGGCCCGTCCGGGCCAGCCTCGCGGCGGCTTCCCGGATTCGTTCCTCTCCGTTCAGCAGATTGACGCGCACGTACCGCGCGCCTTGTTCGCCGAAGCCGCTCCCCGGCGCGACGGCCACATGCGCTCGCTCGAGCAGCAGCCGCGCGAAGGACTCCGAATCCTCGAAGGAGTCCGGGATTCGCAGCCATGCAAAAAAAGTTCCCTGCGGCGCGGCGACGTCCCAACCGATCGCCTTCATCTCGCGGACGAGCCGATCCCGCCTCGCCTCGTACAGCCGGACCAGCTCCCGCACCGGCTCTTGCGAGCCGAGCAGCGCCGCGGCGGCGGCATCCTGCACCGCTCCGAAGACGGTGCTGTAGGCGTGGGTATGGTAATGCTTCAAGGCGCCGATGACCGAAGCGTTGCCGACCGCGAAGCCGAAGCGCCAGCCCGCCATGTTGTAAGTCTTGGACAAGGTGTAGGTCTCGACGGCGTACTCCTTCGCGTCCGGCAGCTGCAGCAAGCTGATCGGCCGACGGCCGTCGAAGCCGAGCGCACCGTAGGCGAAGTCGTTCAGCACCGGGAACCCGTGCTTGGCGGCGAAAGCCAGACTGTCCGCGAAGAACTCGCGGGTGGCGGTCGCGCCGGTCGGGTTGTTAGGGTAGTTCAGCATCAGCAGCTTGACGCGGCTTGCGACCTCCTCCGGCACCGTCCGGAAGTCGGGCAGGAAGCCGTCTTCCTCGCGTGCCGGAATCGCGTGGAAGCGTGCGCCGGCGAGCTCCGCCGCGCTTCGGTACTGGGGATAGCACGGATCGGTCGTCAACAGGACGTCGCCGGGATTGAGCAGCGCCTGCGGAATGCCAACGACGCCGATGGCCGAGCCGTGGAAGACAGCGACTTCCGCGTCCGGGTCCAGCTCGACGCCATATTCGCGGGCGTAGAACCGAGCGACGGCTTCGCGCGCGGAGCTCTTCCCGTAGAAGGGCGAATAGCCTTGATTTTCCTTCTTGCGGGCGGCTTCGCCCAGAGCTTCGACGATCGACTTCGGCGTCGGCCTATCCGGATTGCCGTTCGCCAGGTTGATGACGTCGATGCCTTGGCGAACGTACTCGGAGACGGCGTCGTCGATCCCGCTGAAGTAATTTTCCGGAAGCCGCTTGACGATATTGGAAGGTTGGAAGTCTGGCACGGTCGACACGTCCTTCTGTTCTGGATTGGCACGGGCAAAGAAATGATCTGCCATCCGGGAGGAACGACAGATCATCCGCTTCTCGCTTCGGACGGCGCAATCATCTATTGTTTGAAGTAGCTTGGAAGCCTGTACCCCTTGTAGATGTCGTTCGACTTGATGTAGTTCTGGAATTCCTCGGAATGATAGCCTTCGATGATATCCTTGACGAATTGCGCGTCCTTGTTCTTGCTGTCGACCGCCACGATGTTCGTAAACGGATCGGTCATGTTCTCCAGCTGCAGCGCGGAAGTGAGCGGAATGTCGCTCGAGACGGCGAAGTTCCCTTGAATCGCCGCGAAGTCGACGTCGGGCAGCGCGCGAGGCCCTTGGGCGGGCTCGGTCGCGTAGAAATCGATCTTGTGCGGATTGCTCGTGACGTCGTTAAGCGACGTCTGAAGCGGATCGATGTTTTCCTTCAGCGTGATCCAGCCGACGTCCTGGAGCAGCTTCAGCGCGCGGAGCATGTTGACAGGCTCGTTCGGCAGATTGACCTTGGCGCCCTGCGGAAGGTCGTCCAGGCTCTGATGCTTCTTGGAGTAGAGCCCCATCGGAGGCGTAGGCACCTGAACGACGCCGACCAGATCGATCTTCTCGCGTTCGTTGATCGATTCGAGATATAGCGAATGCTGGAAAACGTTAGCGTCGATATCGCCCTTGGATACCGCGACGTTCGGCTGAATGCCGTCGGTGAACTCGGTATATTCGATCTTGTAGCCTTTCTTCTCGAGATACGGAGCGACGCCGTTCTTGAACTGGTCGCTGTAAGGGCCCGGGTTGAAGCTGATGCGAATCGTCTTCTTGTCGTCGCCGGCGGGGGCCGAGTTATCGGACTTGCCGCAGCCCGACGCGATCAGCGATGCGGAGACAAGCGCAAGTACCGGGATCAACCATTTTTTGTTCATTTTTGTTTCTCTCCCTCTTCTGCGTAAATGTTAATTCCAAGTAATCAAGTGGTATTTAACGGAATAATCATCACTTTACTGCGCGTTCGGACAATCTGTCAATCGATTTGGCAAAGAAAAACGGATTTAGGTGGAAGGATNACAACCNCGTCTCTTCCCTTTTGTCGATANTAGCCGAGAATGACNAGAGAGTTGAATTCAAGGGTTTACACANAATTCCGATTATGATACTTTGAATTTGAATGACATGGGAGAGGATGACAGCACATGGCGAAAGTGGAAAGCTTCGAATTGGATCATACGATCGTCAAGGCGCCTTACGTGCGCTTGGCGGGTACCGAGAAGAACGAGAAGGGGAGCGTCATTCAGAAATACGACCTGCGCTTCCTGCAACCGAACAAGGATGCGCTGCCGACGGCGGCCGTGCACACGCTCGAGCATTTGCTGGCCACCTACCTTCGGGATGAATTGCCGGGAATCATCGACGTCTCGCCGATGGGCTGCAGAACCGGCTTTTATATGATTATCTGGGACGAGCATGCGCCGGGCGACGTGGCTGCCGCCCTGACGAAAGTGCTGCGCAAGGTCGTCGAGACGGACTACGTGCCGGCCGTTTCGGAGTTGGAATGCGGCAACTACAAGGATCACTCGTTGTTCGGCGCGCAGGAGTACGCCAAGATCGTGCTGAACGCGGGAATCAGCGACGACCCGTTCCGTGCTTAAGCGAAGGGACGAGAGCCGATGGTAACCATTGAACTCGCGGGCCGGACGCTGGTTGTCACGGGAGGGTTGACCGGAATCGGACGCGCAATCGCCGATCTGTTCCTGAAGGCCGGAGCGAACGTCGTCGTCGGCGATATCGCTTGCGCCGCGGGTTCCGAGCGGATCGACCGGCACGAACTTCGCGTCCGCACGGACGTCACGAAGAGGGAGGACGCGGAGAGGCTGATCTCCGAAGCCGTCGCCGCCTTCGGGCGCATCGATTTCGTCGTGAACAACAGCGGAATTTCGACGATGGATTACGCAATCGATATACACGAGGAAGATTGGGACAAGGTGATGGACGTCAACGCCAAGGGAGTCTATCTCGTCTCCCAGGCGGCGGCGAAGCAGCTGCTGCGCCAAGGCGGCGGCGGGCGGATCGTCAACATCGCTTCGCAGGCGGGGAAGAACGGCTACCGCTGCATGGGGAATTATTGCGCCTCGAAGCACGCGGTGCTCGGCTTCACCAAGACGATGGCGGTCGAGCTCGCGAAGGAGCAGATTCTGGTGAACGCGGTATGCCCCGGCATCGTCGAAACCGACATGAAGCGCAGGGAACGCATAGAAGGCGGAATGCTGAGGGGGATGACGGCGGAGGAGATCCTGGCAGAGGATCGGTCGCAGGTGCCCCTCGGGCGGACGGCCGAACCGGAAGACGTCGCGAATGTCGTGCTGTTCCTCGCTAGCCCCCTGTCCTCTTACATGACGGGGCAAGCGATCAACGTGACCGGCGGCATGACGATGCACTGAGGCCTATACTCTGCGGGAAAAGAAGTTATCCCTGAAGCAACAAAAAATGGCACCGGGAGGGTTATCCCGGTGCCGTTAAACAGTCCCTTCCCAGCGAATCTTGCAGATTTTGCACGCGTAGACCCTTCCCCCGCCTTTCAGCGCAAGGAATAGGCAAACGAATACTCCCCGGACAAAACCGAGAGCCTCAACCCGGACTCCGTCTCCTCCGCCGAAGCGATTCCTTCCGCTTCCGCAAGCGGGCCGCCGCTCTCCGTCACCTCGACCGCCGAAGCCGCTCCCGGGAGAATGATCTCCCCCGTCGCATTCGCCGGTACGGTCACGTTCACCTCCATCCGCCCATTCTCCGATTTGCTCCATCTTGAGACGATCGTGCCGTACATCGTCTTAAGCCGCCCCTCCGCCCAACTGAGCCCGTTGCCGGGACGCGGACGGATGACGATTTTCTTGTAGCCGGCCTGCTCCTCGTCCGTATCGATGCCCGCGACGCTGCGGTACAGCCAATCCCCGATCGCCCCGTAAGCATAATGGTTAAACGAGTTCATCGCGTCGCTCCAGAACGTCCCGTCCTCCCGGATGCCGTCCCAATGCTCCCAAATCGTCGTCGCGCCCTTCGTCACCTGGTACAGCCATGAAGGAAAATCCCGCTGGAGCAGCAAGCGATAAGCCGCTTCGTTCTGCCCGTTGTCGCTCAGCGCATGATTCAGATAAGGAGTGCCGACGAAACCGGTGGTCAAGTGGAAATCGCTGTCCGCGAGCAGCTGCATCAGCTTGGCGATCGCTTTCTCCTTCGCCTTCCCTTCCAGCAAACCGAAGTAGAGCCCGATGACCTGCGCCGTCTGCGTCGGCACCGCGAGACGTCCGGAAGGCGTCACGTATTCCTCGAGGAACGCTCGGCGAATTCCTTCATATAAAGCGGCGTATTCCTTCTCATCGTCCGCCTTGCCGAGAACGGATGCGGCCTTGCGGACGATATCGGTCGAGTATGCGTAATAAGCCGTCGAGACGTAATGCATGTCCGTCGCTCCCATATAAGCTCCCGGCTTGGCGTCAAGGGCGAGCCAGTCCGCGAAGTGGAACCCGGTATCCCACAGGAACTCGTTGTCCCCCTGGCGGCGGATGAACTCGACCCAAGCCTTCATGCTCTCGTACTGCGTCTCCAGGATGCGCTTGTCCCCGTAGCACAGATAGACGGTCCACGGCACGATCGTCGCCGCGTCGCCCCAGGCTGCCGAATTGAACGGCGGCGGGAAGTCTCCCTTGCTCGGCTTCTTCTCCAGCATGTGAGGCACGACATACGGCACTCCGCCGTCCGGAGCCTGATCCGCCTTCAGATCGCCGAGCCACTTCGCGAAGAACGGAGCCGAATGGACGAGATAGGCGGCCGTTCGGGCGAACACCTGGGCGTCGCCCGTCCAGCCGAGGCGCTCGTCTCGCTGCGGGCAATCCGTCGGCACGTCGAGGAAGTTGCCCTTCAGACCCCACAGGATATTATGCTGAAGCTGATTGACGAGCGGATCGGAGCACTCGAAGCTTCCCGTCGCCTCCATGTCGGAATGCACCACGATTCCCGCGAAGTCCTCCAGGCGAATCGGCTCCTCGAACCCGGTCAGCCGCACGTAGCGGAAACCTTGGAACGTGAACCGAGGCTCGTACGTCTCGGGCTCCGCGCCCTTCTTCGCGTAGCGGATCGTCTGCTTCGCCGCGCGAATGTTGCCGAGATAGAAGTTGCCCTCTCGGTCCAGCACCTCGGCATGGCGAAGCTCGACCTCGCGGCCCGCTTCTCCGCGAACCGTGAACCGAACCCAGCCGACCATGTTTTGTCCCATGTCGATAACCGTGTCGCCCTCCGGCGTCTTCAGGAGCGCGATCGGACGAATCTCCTCGATCTTGCGAACCGGCACGTTCTCCTGCGGAACGAGAATGCCATAGTCCCGTTCGAGCACCTCGACGGGATTCCAGCCCGCGCTAGCCCCCGAAGGCGAGCTCCAGCCCTCCCGCTCCAGCCTCGCGTCGTACGTCTCCCCGTGATAGAGCTCGGACAGGAGGATCGGCCCGGTCGCGGCCTGCCAGCTTCCGTCCGACTTCACCACGAACTCGTCCCCGTTAATCAGCCCGATATGGAGCTGAAGCAGCAGGGCGGTCCGGTCTCCGTACAACTCGTTATAGCCGTCCCAGCCCAGATAGCCTTTGTACCAGCCGTTGCCGAGCCAAGCTCCGACGACGTTATCTCCGGATACAAGCAGATCGGTCACGTCATAGGCTTGGTATTGAAGCCGCTTATCGTAGCTGGTCCAGCCGGGCGCGAAATAATGGTCGCCGACCCTGCGCCCGTTCAGCTCCAGCTCGTACAAGCCCAGCGCGGTCGCGTAAACCCGGGCCGACCGAACCTCGCCTTCTATTCGGAACGCCCTTCGCAGCATCGGCACGGCTTCCGGCCGCTCGGGATCGAGCCCGGCCGGAGCCGAGATCCACTCGGCGGCCTCCCACTCCGAAGGATCGAGCAGCCCCGTCTCCCAGTAAGCCGTCTCCGTCGACCACCCGGAGCTCTCGCCGCGCTCGTTCCATGCCTCGACGCGGTAATAGTAACGGGTTCTCGGCCGATGCTCCAGCCCTCCGGGCTCAACGTGCACCGAACGATCGCTCTCGACGCGGCCGGAATCCCAGACCGCCGCCGCAAAATCCGCATCCGGCGAGACTTGAAGCCGATAAGCGGTTTGCCGGGTGCCGCGAGAATCCCCCTTCAGCTTCCACCCGATGCGCGGGATTCGCGCTCCTAGACCGATCGGGTTGCGCTTGTACTCGCAGGTAAGATCGTAGATTTCCAACATGCCGCTCTTCTCCCCCTAGAGAAGAAGCGCCGTCCGTTCCTTCGAACGTTGCGGCGCTCCCTTCTGCCCATAGTTATTTTGCGTTTGCCGCCGCCCAAGCGTCCAGCTGCTTCTGCTTCTCGGCGATGATCTTGTCCAGGCCGGCCGCCTTCAGCTTGCCGTTGAACTCGTCCAGCGTGGACGGATCGAGCGTGCCCGACTCCAGCCCGATCCGGTACTGGTTCAGCACGTTCGTCGCCGCGGCCACCTCCGTCTTGACCGGATTCGCGTCGAACGCGAACCCTAGCGCCTTGGAGATGACGGACGTGTCGTTAAACGTCTTGATCTGTGTCCAGATGTCCTTATCCGTTCCTTCCCATACGTAAGCGAGCGCATTGTTGCCGATCATCCATTGGTTGAACAGGTAGCCGGTGTCTCCGGCCCCGTCCGGAACCTTGATCGTGCCGTCCTCGTTCTTCACGTAATGCTTGCCTTCCACGCCGTTGTCCAGCAGATTGACGATATCGGCGTCCGTGTACAGCAGGTTCATGAACTGCATCGCGCGTTCCGGGTTCTCGCTGTTGCGCGGAATGGACATCATGAAGCCGTTCGCTCCGTTCGATTGCGTAACCGCCTTCGTCAGCCTTACCGCGACCATCTCGCGCCCGTCGTTCTTCGATTCCTGCTGCTCGAAGCCCGGCTTCATGTTCGACAGGTAGCCCAGCGCCTTGCCAGCCTTGACCAGGCTGTTGCCCGTCTCCTGCGTCGTCGCCGCGTCCTGCATGATATAGCCGGCCTGNTACCACTTGCGGGCAATCGCCAGCGCGTCCTTGTATTCCTGGGTNTCGAACAGGTTGACGACCTTCAGGTCGCCGCCGTNCAGCAGCAGCGCTCCAAGGCTGTCGCCGAGCGGATCGATGAATTGATTGTAGAGCTGGGAAGCGACCGTCTGGGTATTGGAATTCTGCACGAGCGGCACGATCCCCGGCTCGTTGTCCTTGATCGTCTGGAACACCGGCTCCAGATCCTCGAACGACTTGACCTTGGACAGGTCGATGCCATGCTTGTCCACGAGATCCTTGCGCATGACCATGCCGTAGTCGGCGGCCGTGTCCCGGACGCTCGGAACGCCGTAGATTTTGCCGTCGATCTTCGTTCCGTTATAGATCTCCTCGCTCATCGTCTCCTTGATGCCCGGCGCGTATTGCTCGAGCAGATCGTCCAGAGGAATGAGCTGGTTCTTGGCGACCTGGCTGCTGTAATTGAAGAAGGATGAAGTGACGAGAAGGTCCAGCTTCTCGTTGCCGGCGAGCAGCAGGTTCGTCTGCTGCGTCCAGGCCGATACGTCGATCGGCATCAGCTTCACCGTCGCGTTGATCTTGGCGGACGCGATCTTGTTGATCTCGTCCTGAACCGTCTGCACGTCGTTCATGTTCCCGAAGTTCAGGAACGCCATCGTCAGCTCGACGGCCTTGCCGTTCGAAGCGCCGGAGGCGCTCCCGCTTGCTTCCGAATTACTCTCGTTCGACCCCCCGCAGCCGGATACTACCAGAGATGCGGATAAGACCGCCGTGCTTGCCCAAGCCCATTTCCTTGACATTCTCGTCATGGCTGTTTCCCCCATTTTCATAAATTGCTCTATATAGACAGACTAGCTGATGATACCGAGTTGCCGCCGAATGCCGGGCCGATGGCCCGGATCAGCCCTTGACCGCGCCGATCGTCAGGCCTTTGACGAAGTACTTCTGGAAGAACGGGTAGATGCAGAGGATCGGGACGATGCCGATGACCGCCATCGCCATCCGGACCGAATTCATCGGTATGGTGGCGGCCGCCTGCGAGGAGTTGCCTCCGAGGCTGTTCTGCTGCAGGAACTGAATGTTGCTCAGCATCCGGTTGAGCAGATTCTGAATGCTGTACAAGCTCGGCTCGGTGATGTAGATCAGCCCGTTGAACCAGTCGTTCCAATAGGAGATCGTCAGCATCAGGCCGATCGTCGCCAGAATCGGAAGCGAGAGGGGCAGGACGATCCGGTAGAAAATCTTGAACTCCGTCGCGCCGTCGATGTACGCCGACTCGATGATCGGAACCGGGATCGACGTGCTGAAGAAGGAGCGGATCAGCAGCACGAAGAATCCGTTGGTCAGCAGGCCCGGAACGATCAAGGCCAGCAGCGTGTTCTTCATGTTGAACAGTTCCGTGTAGACGAGATAAGTCGGGACCAATCCCCCGTTGAACAGGAGAGTGAAGAAGACGAGGAATGCCAGCAAGCCTCGAATCGGCATGTCCTTGCGGGACAGCGGGTAGGCCAGCAGCGCCGAGATGAGCAGTCCGGCCACCGTTCCTATGATCGTAATCAGGACGGTGATCCCGTATGAACGGGCCATCGTGGACGCCTGGTTCCACAGATAGGAGTAGGCATCTACGCTGAACTGGCTCGGCCAGAAGGAGTATCCATGCTGAACGATCGCCTGCTCGTCCGTGAAGGACGCCATGAACAGGAGCAGGAACGGGAACAGGCACGCGGCCGAGAGCAGGATCAGAAGAATGTGCACGACCGTCTGGTTCATCTGGTTCGTTTTCATAGCAATCGCTCCTTTCGCTTAGAACAGCGCCGAATCGCGGTCGCGGCGGCTGACGATATAGTTCGAGACGAGGACCAGGATGAACCCGACGAGCGCTTGGTAGAAGCCCGCCGCGGAGGACATTCCGATGTCTCCGAGAGTCATGAGTCCGCGGTACACGTAGGTGTCGATAACGTCCGTCGTCGGCTGAAGCGGTCCCGAGTTGAGCGGAACCTGATAGAACAAGCCGAAGTCGGAGTAGAAAATGCGGCCGATCGCGAGCAGCGTCATGACGGTGATGGTGGGAGCGATCAGCGGGATCGTGATACTGCGGATCTGCTGCCACTTGCTGGCCCCGTCGATCGTCGCCGCTTCGTAATACTCGTGGTCGATGCCGATGATGGAGGCCAGGTAGATGATGCAGAAGTAGCCGATGTTTTTCCACAGGTTCACGATCGTCAGGATATACGGCCAATACTTCGCTTCGCTGTACCAGGAGATCGGATCGATCCCGAACATCGGCAAGACGACCTTGTTGACGAAGCCGTTCTCGACGTTCAGCAGCGACAGCACCAGATAGCCGACGATAACCATCGAGATCAGGTAAGGCAGCAGAATCAGGCTCTGGTAGAAGCGGGAAGCCAGTCGGTTGCGGACCTCGTTAAGCAGAATCGCGAGCCCGATGGCGACGGTCGTGTTCAGAAGGATGAACCCGCCGTTATAGAGCAACGTGTTGCGGGTGATGACGAGCGCGTCGTTCGTCTTGAACAGGTACTCGAAGTTTTTGAGTCCGATCCAATCGCTGTAGTAGATAAGGCCGAACAGCCCCCGATGGGAATAATCGATGTCCTTGAAGGCGATCACGACCCCGAGCATGGGCAGATAATTGTTGATGATCAGATAAGCCATCCCCGGGAGGATCATCAGGAACAACGCCCGATACCGTTTCAGCTTCTTGAACGCATCGCTCATGGCCGATTCCTCTTTTCCTTGTTGTATAGCTTCATTGTAAAGATCGGGGACAAGGCCCGCTCACCAAAAACCCGACCTTCCGCTTTAGATATTCCGACCTTCTATTCGGATCCTGTCGGCGCCGCGCCTCTCGGGAAAAAACCTAAGGTCGCTATTCCTTGGGCAGCTCTTCCTTAGACAGCTCTTCCTTGGGCAGCTCTTCCTTGGGCAGCTGCCTTAGGCCGCTTCTCCCATTCGCTCAGGAACCGGTATCGGGCAGACATTTGGTAGATTATTGCTCCGCAAAGCCCGCAATTCCGGTCGTTCCCGGCATACCTGCATCGCCTGCAATCGGCGGAACTATTTTCAGTTGGGTAACTACGACTCATTTGGGCGCTCTGTGCAGCGTTCAGCGTACTCAGTTGGGTAACCACGACTCATTTAGACTCTCCGTGCCGCGATCGGCGAACTCAATTGGGTAACTATGGACCTCTGTCAAGAAAGTAGACGCTCCAATTGAGACATTTATGAAGTAAATTTGGCAGCAAACCGAGCCGGCGATAGATAGCCTAGTTTGCTGTGGATTCGTTTGCGG
>Ga0065721_10052644_pt1 | contig 11485 bp, 8 predicted proteins | sample Mesricmetagenome_FD_59108 | JGI IMG/M metagenome (GOLD analysis project Ga0065721, IMG submission 59108) | Mesophilic microbial community from rice straw/compost enrichment Sample: eDNA_1 v2 (version 2) | ecosystem: Engineered > Solid waste > Grass > Composting > Bioreactor | place: USA: Davis...
GGGTAATAGACCCGCTCCACCGCGGGGTGACCGGCAAGGAACCGGGCCACGGCGAGGGCGCCCTCGCCGTGCTGGCGCATGCGGACGGGCAGGGTGCGGACGCCGCGCAGGGTCAGGAAGCAGTCGAACGGACCGGGACCGTTCCCCACGGCGTTGCGGTGGAACGCACACTGCTGGTGCAGGTCGTCGTCGTTGGTGCAGAGCGCGCCGCCGACCACGTCGCTGTGGCCGCCGAGGTACTTGGTCGTGCTGTGGACCACGGCGTCCGCCCCGAGGAGCAGGGGGCGCTGCAGGTAGGGGGTGGCGAACGTGTTGTCCACCGCGAGAAGCGCCCCCGGCCGGCGCCCGTGGACCAGTTCCGCCAGCGCGGCGATGTCCGCGCACTTGAGCATCGGATTGGTGGGCGTTTCCAGCCAGACCAGGCGCGTCTCCGGGCGCAGCGCCGCCGCGGTCGCGTTGGGGTCCGACAGGTCGGCGAAGGAGAACGCGATGCCGAGCGGGGCGAGCACCTTCGCGAACAGACGGTAGGTGCCGCCGTACACATCGTCCCCGAGCAGCACGTGGTCGCCGGGCTTCAGGACGGAGCAGAGGGTGGTGGCCGCCGCCATGCCGCTGGCAAAGGCCAGCGCGTGCCGCGCGCCCTCCAGCGAGGCGAGGCAGGTTTCCAGCGCCGTGCGGGTGGGGTTGCCGCCCCGCGCGTAGTCGTACGGGCCGAACGGCTCCCCCACCGCCCGCTGGGCGTAGGTACTGGTGGCGTAGATCGGGACGGACACCGCGCCGGTGGCGGTGTCCGGCGCCTGCCCCGCGTGCACCGCCCGCGTCGCGAAGCCGTCGCCGTCGTTTCGTGGTTCGTCGGACATCGCCATCCCTGTTCCGGGCGGGGGCGGCGAAACCCTCCCCGCCCGGAACAGGGGGCTGTGTGCGTGTTCAGAGCAGGCCGCGGTCCTTCAGCACGGCGCGGGTGATGCTCCCGGCGGTGCGCCCGCTCGGGTTCTCGCCGCCTTCGAGGAACGTCGCGAAGACGTAGGTGCGCTTCCCTCTGGTCACGTAGCCGACGTACCAGCCGTAGGTCGCGGTGTTGTTCTTGAGGTCCCCGGCGGTGCCGGTCTTGGCACGCAGCACGGAGGTGCTGCCGGGTGTGTCCTGGACCATGATCTTCTTGACGATATTCTGCGTCCGTGGGGAGAAGGGCACGTCCCCCGCCTGCAGGCGCGTCAGGAAGCGCACCTGCTCGTTCGGCGATACGAGCAGCGGGCCGTCCAGCCAGAACGTCGTCACGTCGTCGCCGATCTGCCCGTTGCCGTAGCCGAGTTTCTGGAGGTACGTCCGCATCCGCTCCGGGCCGATCTCCTTCGCGAGCCGCTGGTAGTACCATACCGAGGAGACCTGGATGGCGCTCTTCAGGGTGTGGTCGCGGTTCCACTCCTCGATGGGGCGCTTGACACCATCCCACTTGTAGAGGTGGTTCTCGTCCTTCAGCACGCCGGTTTCCAGCCCGATGAGCGAGTTCACGATCTTGAACGTCGAGCAGGGGGGCATGGCGCGGTCGGCGCGCTCCGGGTGGTAGCGCAGGGTGCGCCCCGTGGAAACGTCGTGCAGCACGAACGTCCCCCGGTACGCGCCGAAGTGGCGGTCCAGGTTCAGCGTGCCGTCCGCGGCGGCGGGGGCGGCGGCGGCCTTCGCCTTCCGGGGCGGCGCACCGCCGGTGCCCGCCTTCGCGGCGGGGGGGATGGCCGCCGCCACCGCGACGAGCGGCAGCAGGCAGGGCAGGAGCAGGGCGGGATTTCGGAGGGTCCTCATGGTTGCTGAGCGTCCTTTCGGTCGGGTTCGCTCAGCAAGTGTACGCCGCCCCCGCCCGCCCCCGCGTCGGCGTGCGGAGGGTTTTCCGCCTCCTCCTTCGGAGGAGATTGTGCGAGCAATGGGCGCAGTATCTGGGCGACGCCGCTGCGCCCCCCGGCGTTCAGCTTACGGATGACGCTGCTGCAGTGGGTCTTCACCGTGGTCTCGGAGATGAACAGGCGCCCGGCGATCTCCCGGTTGGAGAGCCCGCGCGCCATGAGGGCGGCGACCTCGCGCTCCTTCGCGGTCAGGCGGGCCATCGGGTCCGGCGCCCCGCCCAGCGGCGAGTGCGCCGCGGTGCGCAACAGCGCCTCGATGGCGTCGGTCTGTGCCTGCTCGCACTCCCGGCACAGGGCGTCCGCCGCCGCGCGCCGCTCCGTGTCTTCCGGGGGGAGCAGGGCGCGCAGGGCCTCGGCCTGCTTCCGCAGCGCCCGCAGCCGCTCCCCCAGCAGGTGTGCCGTCTCGTTCAGCGAGGGCACGGCCGCGGCCACGGGCGAAACGCCTTCCGGCGGGCCGAACAGCCGCTGCCGCCGCTCGGCGTCCTCGCGCTCACGCCGCAGCAGCGCGCCCACGCTCTCCGCAAGACAGGCCAGGAACGCCACGGTCTCCTCGGTGTAGACTCCCTCCTCGTAGGAGAGCATCGAGAGGATGCCGACCACGGCGGCGCGGCGGCGGCGTCCGTCCTCCTCCTGCGCGAACAGGGGAACCGCGATGCCCTCTCGGGAGCGCCGGGTCACATCGCCGAAGGGCCGACCGCGGTGCAGCAGCGCGGCGCCGTCCCGGCGCGACCAGTAGGGGCGCCGGTGCGTCACGATCCACTCGGTCAGCCCGCCCGGCTGCCACGGGTTGACGTTCGGGTCGTCGTACTCGCGCCCGTCGTAGTTGTAGGGGAAGACGATCGTGCGGTCGTCCCGGCACAGGCCGACGTAGAACGAGTCCGCCCGCGCCACCGACGACGCCACCGTCCGCAGGTAGCTGTACAGCACGTAGCGGCTTCCGCCCGCCATCGCCTGTATCCGTCGGTCCGCCTCGTAGAGCGCGGCGCGCAGGGGGGCGGTGAGCGGCGGAGCACCGCCCGCCCCGCCGCCGCTCACCGCAGCACGACCTCGTAGTACGGGGTACGGTCTTGCGCTCCGTCGAGGGTGAAGCGGCCGTTCGTCACCGGCAGCGTCTTACCGGTGCGGCGCCCGTCGTGGTCCAGCAGGTTCACCGCCGTGACGCGCCCGGCGAGCGGGCCGGTGAATGTCACCGTCGCCTTTACCGGCTCCATCAGGATCGGTGCCGCGCCGCGCTCCAGGAGGCGGTTGCCCTCCGGGCTGAACGTCATTCCTGTGTTGCGGGCGCGGGCCAGCGCGACCACGACCAGGCTTTTGGACGTTTCCAGGGTGGCGTCCTGCTCCTTCGCCGTGACATAGACCGCGCCGAACGCGCTCTGCGGCGCGATGGTAACGTTCCCGAGGCGGCACGTCTGCCCGGCTGCGAAGCCGACCACGGCCTTGGTCGCGGGAGTATCCATGGTGAAGAAGCCGCCGAGCTGATTATCGCCGGTGCTTTCGGTCCACCGGAGTTGTCCGGTGGATGATACCAGCGCGCCGTCCTTGCGGAAGGGGGCAGGGTCAAAGGCGGGCGTGTCGCGGAAGGCGTCCGTGAAGCGCACAGCGCTCCGGGTAACGGCCAGCGCCGCGGGCGGTACCCGGTCGCTGCCGAAGCTTTTGCGGTCGCCGTCCTGTGCCGTAGCGTCATCCAGGCTGATCTTGCCCTGCTTGAGCGAGTCCGGGTGGACATACACCGGCGCGCCGAGTTCCGCCTCCTTCACATCGCCCCGCCGCACCTGGCGCGCCACCGCCGGGAAGACGCCCATGATCTGCGGCGCGGTGGCGTCCCACTGGTCACGCCCGATGTGTTCGCTGAAGCCGCCGTTATCCCTGTTCTGGAACAGATAGGAGGCGTCCCAACCCTGCAGCCCAAGACCGTAGGCGCCCAGGATGGCCGGACCCTCCACTCCCCACTCGTTCGGGAAGACGTGTATCCACTCGGAGAGCATGAACGGTCGGTCGGCGACCTGCTGGAGGCCGCTGGAGAGCAGGCCCGAGCCGGCGGAGCGGAGCATGACGCCGTTATTGAACGTCTCGCTGCGCCGGCCCCCGCCGCCAAAGTAGTTGTGCCGGTCGATCGTGCCCACCCGGTAGTCCGAGTGCAGGTTGAGGAAGTGGCTGTAGGCGCGCCCCGCCTGCCAGTTCGAACCGATGATCTCGCCCTGGTAGCCCGCCGCGCGCATCGCGGCGACATACCGGTCGTAGAACGCCGTCTGAAGCCCGTACAGGAACGTCATGGTGTCCAGCAGGCGCTGGGCGCGCCACTTCTGCGACCCGTGTATCTGCTCCGGTTCCCAGTACCACGGCTTCCCCAGCGGCAGGATGTTGCGCTTCTCCAGGCTCTCGCCGACCGGCGGGAAGCCCTCGTCCGCGAAGCTGTCGAATGCCCGCGCACCCCAGGCGGCGGCCAACTTCTCCTGCGTGCCGTACTTCGCCTTCAGCCAGTCGGAGAACTGCTCCGCGGCCTGCCGGCGCAGGGTCGCGCTCGCCTTGAGTGGGTTCATGGAGGTGTGGAACAGGATGCTCTGCTCGTTGGTAATCTCCACAAACCCGATGGCGGGATCTTCGGCGTAGGTAAGGCCGGTGTAGGGGTTGCGGTGCTTGAGAAGGGTCTCCATCTGGAGGATCTGCACCCGCTGCAGCTCCGGCGAGTAGGGGATGGCGCTGTGCGGGGTTTCCACCCGGTTTTTGTTGTCGCCGAACGTACCGAACTCTTCCAGGTACGGCACGTACTGCCGGTCCTCCGGTCCCAGCTTCAGGGTGCCGAAGTGCGCCGAGAGCAGTACGAAGATGCCGGCCTTTTTGAACTGCGCGACCTGGTAGTCCATGCGGTCCAGCTCCTCCGGGTCGAACCGGACGGCGCTCTCCTCCGACTGGATGCCCGCCCACCCGGGGCCGTCCGCGAACTTATGGAGGCGCACGGAGTTGATGCCGTTGCGGGCGTAGAAGGCCGCGCGCTTTTCGGCGAGCGGCTTCGCAGGGGCGCAGTGGTCGTAGCAGAGGTTGAGCCCCCACAGCTTCAAGGGCTTCCCTCCATAGACGAGCTTATCCCCGTCGCGAGCGATGCGGCCCTTGCCGCCTGCGGGGGCGTCGGCCCAGTCCTCCATCCCGAGTACGCTCGGTCCGGGCGCGCCGGTCGGGGTGAAGGGGTACCACTCCCCGTCGGCCGCGGCGGCGCGAGGGGAGAGGCTAAGGGCCCCGAAAAAAAAGCCGGCCATGGCGAGGGTCGCGACGACGGCTTTGTGCATATCGCTCTTCTCCTTGTTCTTGAGTTCGTGTTTTTCGCGCTACGGGGCGACCGGCGCCGTGGCAGCGCGCTCGCGCGCCTGACGGCTGACCAGATCCCGGTAGGCGGGGTCTTGCCGCTTGAGCGCGCCATGGGCCAGGCGACGCAGGGCGGTGTCGTCCCCGTTCCCGCTTTCCAGGAGGCGCCGGAGGGCGTCGGCCGCGCGCGGGTCGCGCGGCTGGGTACCCAGGCCGTAGGCCGCTTCCCGGCGTACCTTCGGGTTCGGGTCGTTCTCCAGGCGGTCGATCAGGAGCGGGATCACGTCGGGGGCGAGGGGCGACGCCTTGCAGCGCTGACACGCCAGGGAGTGGACCGCGGCGCGCCGGACGCGTGGGATCGGGTCGGTAAGGGCGGTGGCCGTCAGCGGCGTCACGCACCGGTCTGTCCCGTGGTGGTCCATGAAGTCCGCGCACCCGCGCCGCACGCGCGGGTCGGCGTGCCGCAGCCCCGCCAGAACGGCGGCCACGCCCGCGTCACCCGCTGCGAGCAGCGTCCGCTCCGCCGCCGCGGCCGCCCGCCAGTCCCGCGCCCCGAGCGTTTCCGCCAGAACGTTGAGGGGCTTTCGTTCCTCTTCAGACATTTCCATGGGGCTGTATCGCGTGGGGAGCGGCGGCCGCTAACGGGGCGCCGCGGCCCGCGCCAGGAACGCTTCGAGATCCCGGCGGCACTTCTGCGGGTCGTTGTGGGAGAGGGCGATCTTCTCCATGGGGCAGAGGTCGTCGCCCGCACGGTTCAGGATGCGCGGCACGCGCCGGTCGGCGGCATGCGGGATGCGCGCCTCGTCCAGCGCTCGCGCCCCGGGTTCGCTCATCAGGCCCGCCTGGACCCGGGCGATTCCCGCGGCGCGCGCCAGTAGCGCAGCTGCCCGGCCCACCACCCGGTCGGAAAGCGACGCCCCCTTGAAGGTGGCAACGTCCTTGCGGCGCAGTATCTCCAGCAGGTCCGCCACCCCGCCCCGCTCGCCCGTCGCCAGGACGCGTCCGTCCTTGACGATTACCAGGGCCAGCTTGCGCCGTTCGCGCTCCGAGCGCGCCCGCTTCACGTCGTCTTCGCCGTGCTCTGGCTCCCTCGGCATGCTCCGTACCTCCCTTTGTAGATGTTCTGACGTAGTGTACCCGCGCCTGCCCAGCGCGCGTTCCCTACCCCGGCTCCGTGTAGGCCCCCACCGGGTTCCCGCCGAAGACCGAGCGCGCGGCGCGGGCCAGATCGGCGGGGGTAACCGCGGCGATATGCGTGGCAAACTCCGCGTCGAACGCAGCGCCAAGGCCCAGCATCTCGGCGCGTCCGGCGTGGTAGGCGCGATCTTTGAGGCGCTGCCGCTCCCGCAGGTGCTTGCCTGTGAGCAGTGCCTTGGCGCGGGCGATCTCCGCCTCCGACGGCGGGCGCGCCCCTGTCGCCAGCGCCGCGAACTCCGCCAGTAGCGCCGCCTTCGCGTCGGTCACGGATACGCCTTCGGAAACGCCCTCCACGTACGCCGCCCAGAAGCTCTGTCGCCGGCCAGGCTCCAGCACGGAGCGCACGTCATAGCCCAGCGGGCGGCCCCGGAGCGGGCCGGCCGGGTCGGGGCGGTCGCGCAGGGCGAAGAGTCGGGAGCCCTTGCCGCCCGCCACCAGGGTATCCAGCACCAGCAGCGCCGCCCAGTCGGCGGGGCTGCCGGACGCGGTGCCCGGTGCGAGGTAGCCGACGCCGAGCAGCGGCGCGGCGGAGCGCGCCCCGAGGTTCACGTCTCGCAAGCCCGCGGGAATCTGTTCCGGCGGCGATGTGGCCTCCGGACGTGCCGCCGCAGCAGCGGCGCCCGGGAAACGGCGGGGCCAGCCGCCTGCGTTAACGTGGGCCTCGATCAGCCGCTTCGCGTCGTCTGCCGGCTCCCGCCCCGCCACCACAAAGATAGTCCGCGCCGGGTCGTTGAAGCAGCGGCGGTAGTGACGACGCACCGCCTCCGCGGTGAGCGATCGCAGAGTCTGCGGTGTGCCGAGCGGATTGCGGCTGGCGGCGCTCCCGGCAAACGCCCGCCCGCGCAGCGCTGACAGGAGTCGAGCGACTGGGTCCTCGCCCGCATCCAGGAGCGCGCGGGCTTGCGCCGCTTTCGCCGCCTCCACGGCCTCCTCCGGGAAGGTTGGGACGGAGAGCAGACTCATCAGCAGCGTTCGTGCGGCGTCGTCCACCGAGAACGGGTCCGGTCGTGCAACCGCCCACAGCTCGACCATGTCGCCGGACGCCCACGCGCCCGCCGCGCTGCCGCTCGCGGCCAGGTCGAAGCGCAGCAGGGCGGGGGTCAGTCCCTCGACCCCGGAGATCCAGGAGCGGGCCAGCAGCGCTGTGATGCCCTGGTCGCCCGAGACCTCGTCGCCCACGCCCACGTCAAAGAGCACGCTGAGCGCTGTCACCGGCGCGTCCGGCGCCTCCACCACCACCACGCGCGCGCCGTTGTTGAGCGCGGACACGGTGGTCTTCGGGTCGGGCGCGGCGACGCCGAACCCCGGGCGCGCCGCCGCGCCGACAAGGAGGGCGGGCAGGCCGGCAAGCAGGGAGCGACGGGAGAGGGGAGCGGCCATCGGTCAGCGCCCCCCCGCGACCCGCGCGTCTCCGCTGAGGGAGGCACCGCCCGGACCGGTGATCGCAACCACACGCCGGGCGGGCACCAGCCACTCCCGGACCGCACGCGTCAGTTCCGCTGGCCCGACGGCGGAAAGGCGGGTTGCGTAGGTCTCCTGCCAGTCGGGCGCGGCCCCGAGCGCGTCCAGATAGCCCAACCGCGCCGCCAGAGCCTCCACCCTCTCACCGTCCGCGGCGGCCTGCCCCAGCCGCGCCGCGCGCGCCGCTGCCGCTTCCCCTTCTGTCACTCCGTCCTCGCGCAGCCGCACCAGCGCGCTTACTAGCGCCGCCTCGATGTCGAAGGCGCTGCCGCGCCCGGAGGCCGACAGGAGGAGCAGGCCGCCCCGGCATAGAGGGAGATATTCCGAGTGGACGCGAACGGCTTCGCCCGCCGACGCCAGTGCCGACCCCACATACCCCTCGTCGCCGTTCCGGGCGAGCAACGCCGCTATCACCTCTGCCGTGAGCGCGGCGTCGGTCTCGTGTGCGGCGGGGGCGCGGAACGCCAGATGGACCGTGGTCAGGTCGGCGCCCGGCGTTTCCACGGGTGCCGACCGCACCGGTTGGAGCGGCCCGGCGTCCGCGGCGGCGGGGGAGGGGGCGGTATCTCTGCCGCCACCGTTCGTTTCCGTCCGGCCCGAGGGGGCGCCTGCGCTGCTGCCCCCAGAGGAGGCGCCGAACAGCGCCTCGGCCTCCTTCCGCGCCTCCTCCGGGGGGACATCGCCCGCAATTGTCAGGGTGATGTTTGCCGGAAGGTAGTGAGCAGCGTGGAAGGCGCGTAGGTCGTCCGCGGTGAGGCTCTGGACGTTTCGGGCGTCGCCCATCAGGGGCAGGCGGTAGGGATCGCCCTCCGGGAACGCCGCACCCGCCAGCGCGCCGATGCCGGCGCGCCGGGTATCGCCCCGCGCCAGGGCCATCTCCGCCAGGATGACGGCGCGCTCCGCCTCCACATCCCCCGGGCGGAACGCAGGTGCGCGAACCAAGTGCACCAGCTGCGCCAGCGCCTCCTTCCAGTTCGCCTTCGGCACGGTCACGGCGTAGGTTACGAAGTCGCGGCTGGTGTGGGCGCTCGCTTCGCCGCCCAGTGCTTCAAACGCGGCATCCAGGGCGCCCGGTGCGTCGCTGGCCGCGCCCCGGAACGTCAGGTGCTCCACAAAGTGCGCGGCGCCGCTCTGCCCGGCGGTGTCCGCGGCAGACCCCGCCCCGCGCACTCGCAGGTCGAGCGCCACGACCTGTGCGCCCGGGCGCACGGCCACGATAAGCCGGGTTCCGGCGCCAAGCGTCTGCCGGAGAATGCCCCCCGCCTGGACCGCCGGGGCCTGCGACGGAGCAGCAAGTGGTGCGGGGAACGTGGGCGCTCCGACCGACGATATAATGAGGGCGGCGACGGTGGCAGAGGTCACCGCGCGTGCGGCGGGCGGAAGGATCGGGAAGCGGCGGGGGTAGGACACAGCGCGGATAGGTTCGCCGGGCGCCCCGCCCGTTCCTGCCGTGTTCCGTGGCGGTACTCTGTCGGCGCACATTTGACGGCTTTTTAAACATGACCACCCTGATCGAGCCGCGGCTGCGCCGCAACATCGACTGGATACTGCTGCTGGCGGTGGCGGCGCTGATGTGCTGCTCGCTCGCGGCGATCTACGCGGCCATGACGCCCCTGAAACTCGGGCTGGCTACCGCGCTGCGGCAGGGTGTCTACTTCGCCGTGGGGATCGGCATCCTCGGCTTCGTGGCGACCCGGGACTACGGCAACGCCGGGCGCTACCTGCCCTTCCTCTACATTGGAAACCTGCTGCTGCTGCTGGCGGTGGAGGTGTTCTCACCGGAGGTCAAGGGGGCGCAGCGCTGGATACCGCTGCCTATCCCCGGCATGGACTTCAAGCTCCAGCCCTCCGAGTTTGCCAAGATCTGCGTTATCCTGACGCTCTCGGTCTACGTCACCCGTCTTGGCACCCGCATCCGCGAGTTTCCGACGCTGCTGAAGACGCTGGCGCATGTCGGTATCCCTATGACGCTCATCATGAAGCAGCCGGACCTGGGCACATCGCTGGTGGTTCTGGCCATCTGGACCGGCATTGTGTTTCTGGCGGGCGCGCGGGCGCGGCACCTGATCGGCCTGGCACTCGTCGGCGCCCTGCTGTTCTGGTGTGCATGGCACTTTAACATCCTGCACGACTACCAGAAGGACCGCGTCCTCACCTTCATCAACCCCATGCACGACCCGAAGGGGGAGGGGTACCACATCATCCAGAGCCAGATCGCCATTGGCGGTGGCCAGGCGCTGGGGCAGGGGTACGGGCGCGGCCTGCAGACCAACCTGCGCTTCATCCCGGAGAATCAGACCGACTTTATCTTCACCGTGATTGGCGAAGAGGGCGGATTTGTCGGCGCGTGCGTCCTGCTGTCCATCTACGGGCTGATCTTCTGGCGTGGTGTGGCGATCATCGGAGCGAGCGAGGACCCACTGGGACGCCTGATCGTCGGGGGCGTGCTCACCATGCTTGCCTTCCACGTCTTCGTGAACATCGGCATGACCTGCGGCATCATGCCCGTGGTGGGCGTCCCGCTGCCGCTCATGAGCTTCGGCGGCTCCGCCGCCTGGGCTAACCTCACCGGTATCGGGCTGATCGTCGCGGTCGGCCTGCGCCGTCACCGACTCCAATTTTGATGCGAATACTTACCACTGTCTCCCACCTGGCGTTCGTCGCTACCCTGCTGACCACGCTCCTGTCCACTGCCCCTGCGGCACGGGCCCAGACTGGTCGGCTTGCCTATATCCAGAACAACGGCGCCTATATCGGCCCGGCCGATGGCTACGCTCCTGCGGTGCGCCTGCCCGGCTCCGACAACGCCGTGGCGGTCTCCCTCTCGCCAACGGGCAGTGCCGTGCTGGTGTTTGCCGCCGCCTCCCGACCCCAGAGCGTCTGGGGAAGCGACGAGGATGCGAAGGGGCTGGCCTTCAAGACGCCCTATCGCTCCGCCATCGCGCTAGGCCCGCCGCTCGATCAGATCAACTTCCCACATATCGTCTGGAGCAATAACGGCGAGGCGGCGTTCGTGACGGACGCCGCCGACACCCGGTTCGGGCGCTACACCCCCGCCGATGGGAAGGCGGTCAAGTACCCGGTTCCCGTCGCCTCCGTCTCAGCAGATGGGGCGGTGGTTGCGTACCTCAGCGACAACCAGGAGGTGCGCGTGCGCTTCCGCGCGACGGGCAAGGAGAAGGTTCTCTTCTCGCCGGGCAAGCCGCAGGCGCTCTTCGCGGCGGCGCGGCGGGCGAAGAACCCGAAGGGGCTTCCCTACTTCCTGGAGGACCTGGGCGGGGAGATGGCGTCCTCGCGCCGCAACTGGGCGGTGGGGACGCCCGCGATTACGCCGGACGGCAAGACCGTGTTCTTCGCCACGAACGGCGGCAGCGGCATGGGCGCCAGCGGGAACTGCACGTTCGCGTTCTTCTCTGTAGACGTGGCGACGGGAAACTTCGCCATTCTCTCGAAGGTGGGCGAGGAGTTCGGGCGTGTCCCCTTCCGTGAGTGCAGCGTTTCGCCGGACGGCCAGCGTCTGATGTACGTCACCTCGATGCACGCCAGCGCAGTGGAGAACCCCTCCTGGGTGACTGTGATTGACCTCCCGACGCAGAAGGAGCGCATCCTGACCCGGGACGACCCCACGA
>Ga0065721_10005863_pt1 | contig 11484 bp, 11 predicted proteins | sample Mesricmetagenome_FD_59108 | JGI IMG/M metagenome (GOLD analysis project Ga0065721, IMG submission 59108) | Mesophilic microbial community from rice straw/compost enrichment Sample: eDNA_1 v2 (version 2) | ecosystem: Engineered > Solid waste > Grass > Composting > Bioreactor | place: USA: Davis...
GCGCCCGGCTCGGCCTCGCGCCGACCGACTTCGACGTGATCGAGCTCAACGAGGCGTTCGCCTCGCAGGGCATCGCCGTTTTGCGCCAGCTCGGCCTCCCCGAGGACAGCGCTCACGTCAACCCGAATGGCGGTGCCATCGCGCTCGGCCATCCGCTCGGCATGTCCGGCGCGCGCATCGCCGGCACGGCGGCGCTCGAACTCAAGGACCGAGGCGGCCGCTACGCGCTCGCCACCATGTGTATCGGCGTCGGGCAAGGCATAGCCGTGGCGCTGGAGCGCGTCTGACATGGCCGGGGGCGGCAAGACCTGGGGCGACCGCCTGTTCGGAGACCCCGACATTGCCGCCCTCTTCGCCGACGAGGCGATGTTCGATCGCTATCTCCGTTTCGAGATCGAGCTCGCGCTGGCCGTCGGCGACTGCGAGCTGGCCCCGGCGGAGACGGCGAAATCTGCCGTCCGCGCGATGGAAGGCTTCCAGCCGGATTTCGCCGCCATCGANGCNGCGCTTGCGAAGGACGGGCTGCCGATCCCGGAATGGGTGCGCCAGCTGAAGGCCCATGTCGGCGGCAATGGCGAGAGCGTCGTCCACCGCGGCGCCACCAGCCAGGACGTGATCGACACGGCGACCTTCATGGCCTGCCGTGACGCGCTGGCGATCCTCGGCGCGCGGCTTTCCGACCTCCTCTCCGCGCTCGCTGCGCTGCGCGCGGCCGAAAACGCCAATACGCTGATGGCGATCACCCGTATGCAGCCGGCGCTTCCCGTCACCGCCGGCGACCGCATCGGCGCGTGGATCCGCCCGCTCACGACCCTGCAGGTCGATCTGGCCGGCCTGAGGAACGAACTCTCGGTCCTGCAATTCGGCGGCGCGGTCGGCACGCTCGGTGCCCTGGGAGAAGCCGGACCACGCGTCGCCGACCGGCTCGCCGCGAGACTCTCCCTCACCTGGGCCGGGCTCAACGCCCATTCCGACCGAACGGCGATCATCCGCTTCGTCGACCTTCTGTCGCGGCTGACCGGCGCACTCGGCAAGATCGGCCAAGACGTGGCGATGATGGCGCTGCGCGGCAAGGCCGACATCTCGCTCTCGGGCGGCGGCGGCTCTTCGGCCATGCCGCACAAGCAGAACCCGGTCGGCGCCGAGATGCTCGTCACGCTGGCCCGTCACAACGCAACCCTGATCTCCGGTATCCATCAGGCGCTCGTCCACGAGCAGGAACGCTCCGGCGCGGCCTGGTCGCTCGAATGGCTGCTCGTGCCGCGCATGGCCGAAGCGGCCGGCGCCGCCCTCAACGCGGCGCTTGCCCTGATCGGCTCGATCGAGAGCGTCGGCGAGCCGCCGGCGGGAGGCGGCCAATCGTGAAGTCGCTGAGGACGCAGGTCGTCATCATCGGAGCGGGCCCCTCGGGCCTCCTCCTCGGCCAACTCCTCCACGACATCGGCGTCGAGACGATCATCCTCGAGCGGGCGAGCTGCGCCCACGTTCTCGAACGCGTGCGAGCCGGCGTGCTCGAAACCGGCACCGTCGCGCTTCTCGACCGCGCCGGCGTCGGTGCGCGCATGCACCGAGAAGGCCTCGTCCACGACGGCTTCGCCATTGCCCATGACGGCGCGCTGACCCGCGTCGACCTGAAGGGGCTCACCGGCGCTACCGTCATGGTCTACGGCCAGACCGAAGTGACGCGCGATCTGGTCGAGCGCCGCACAGCAACCGGCGGCATCACCCATTATGAAGTCGCCGACGTCGTCCCCCATGATTTCGACGGTGCGAGCCCCTACATCACCTGCACGATCGGCGGCGAGAAGGTCCGTATCGACTGCGATTTCGTCGCCGGATGCGACGGCTTTCACGGGGCCAGCCGCCGGGCCGTGCCCGAGGAAGCAATCACCACCTTCGAGAAGGTCTATCCCTTCGGATGGCTCGGCATTCTTTCGGAGGTGCCGCCGGCGAGCCACGAACTCGTCTATGCCAGTCACCGCCGCGGCTTCGCGCTCTGTTCGATGCGCTCGCCGACGCGCAGCCGCTACTACATCCAGTGCCGCGCGACGGACGCGGTCAACGACTGGAGCGACGCGCAGTTCTGGGACGAGTTGCGGCGTCGCCTGCCGGAGGAGGTCGCCGACCGGGTCACTACCGGCCCCTCCTTCGAGAAGTCGATAGCGCCCCTGCGCTCCTTCGTCGCCGAGCCGATGCGTTTCGGCCGCCTGTTCCTCGTCGGCGACGCCGCCCACATCGTGCCGCCGACCGGGGCCAAGGGGCTGAACCTCGCCGCCTCCGACGTGCATTATCTCTTCGAGGGTCTCGCCGCCCATTACGGTGAGGGCGGCGACGGCCTCCTCGACGCCTATTCGACGCGCGCGCTCGCCCGCGTCTGGAAGGCAGTCCGCTTCTCATGGTGGATGACGATGATGCTGCACCAGTTCCCGGACCGCTCGCCGTTCGAGGAGCGCATCCACGATGCCGAACTCGCCTACACGCTCTCCTCGAGAACGGCGCTGGCGGCGATCGCCGAGAACTATGTGGGCCTGCCCTATTAACGCCGCCTTCGGACGATTTGTTCAGCCTGCGTTCACCATGTTGGCTTAATCTGGCCAGCAGAGACAACGACTTGCAGGTGCCACATGTCCCGCATTCGCTTCGCGTCAGCCGCCGCCGCGCTCCTTGCCGCGACCTTCCTCGCCGAAGGTCCTGTACAGGCGCAGTGGGCGGGCGGCCGCGGCATGGTTCTTGTCAGCCCGGACGGCCGGATCCTCGATACTGTCCCCGAATACGGCTCGGTGCGCCCGGTGCGCGACGAGTTCGGCCGCACGCTCCTCGTGACCCCTTGGAACGAGGTGGTCGCCATCGAGATGACGATGCGCGAATACCGCCGGCAATATGGCGGCTTTCCGGAGGCGCCGCGCCCGCGCCGCGGCTACGACGCCTATCCCGACACGCCGATACCGGACTACGACGACGAATATGCCTCGGCGCCGGTCTTCCGCGAGGAGGCCTATCCGCCCGACATGTATCCGCCGGCGCCGGAGGCACGCATCGAGCGGCGCGACCTGAACCCGGAGACCGCCTCCATTCCCGACGCGCCGAATGTGATCGAAGCGCCGCGCATCACCGAGGAACCGCGCCTGCCCGCGGTCGACCCGGCCGCCGCCAAGCTGACCAAGCCGCAGGTCACCGCGCTGCAGGTCTATCTCGACCGCGCCGGTTTCTCGCCGGGCGTGATCGACGGCCGCATGGGCTCAAACGTGATGAAGGCGCTCGCCGCCTACAAGGAGGCGACCGGCGAGACGCTCGATCCCGCCGACACCCAGACCGTCCTAGACCGGCTGACCGCCGGCGAGGGCCTTGCCTTCACCACCTACGAAATTACCCCCGAGGACGCGGCCGGCCCCTTCGTCGCCTCGATCCCAACCGACTATGCCGAGAAGGCGAAGCTCGAGCGCATGGCCTTCACCTCGACGCTGGAAATGCTCGCCGAGCGATTCCACATGGACGAGGCCTATCTGAAGGAGATCAATCCCGACGCCGACTTCACCGTTCCCGGCACGATCATCAAGGTGGTCCAGACCGGTAGGAAGAAGACCGGCTCGGTGGCTCGCATCATCGCCGACAAGGGTCTGAAGCAGGTGCGGGGATATGACGAAGCGGGCAAGCTCGTTGTCGCCTATCCGGCTACCATCGGCTCAACCGACACGCCCTCGCCCACCGGCGAGGTCCGCATTGAGCGCATCGCACTCAATCCGGGCTACACCTACAATCCGAAGATCAACTTCAAGCAGGGCGACAACGACCGCGTCCTGCAGGTTCCGCCCGGCCCGAACGGCCCGGTCGGCACGGTCTGGATCGCGCTCTCGAAGCCGACCTACGGCATCCACGGCACCCCGGATCCTTCCAAGATCGGCAAGACCGCCTCGCATGGCTGCGTGCGCCTGACCAACTGGGACGCCGAGGAACTCGCCAAGCTCGTCAAGCCCGGAGTGACCGTGACGTTCATCGAATAGACCGGCTCGGATGCCGGACGACGCTACCTTCCCGGGGGAGGTAGCGGAAGCGAACATCAGGGAAGCTGATGCGGGTGGGTGGCGACGCTCGCCCGCAGATTTCGCGGAAAATCCCTAGCCTCGACAGACACCACAACCGGTTGCTGAACTCTTCTTAGGGAAAGTTCATCGAACGGCAACTTCCCCACGTTTGCGCGTCAGGAGGAGAGCGTACGCCGCACCGCGTCGCGCCAGCCTTTCAGCTTCGCCGCGCGCGTCTTCTCGTCCATCTTCGGCTTGAAGCGCGTGTCGCGCGCCCAGGCCTTGGCGAAGGCCTGGCGCTTCGGCCAGACCCCGGCGCGGCTGCCGGCGAGCCAGGCGGCGCCGAGCGCCGTGGTTTCGAGGATGGTCGGCCGGTCGACCGGAGCGTCGAGNATGTCGGCGAGTCGCTGCATCGTCCAGTCGGAGGCGACCATGCCGCCGTCGACGCGGAGCACCGTCTCGCCCTCGCCCGATTTCCAGTCCTTGCGCATGGCGTCGAGCAGGTCGCGGGTCTGGAAGCAGACCGCTTCGAGCGCGGCGCGGGCGAACTCGGCCGGACCGGTATTGCGCGTCATGCCGTAGATTGCGCCGCGCGCTTCCGCGTCCCAATAGGGTGCGCCGAGCCCGGTGAAGGCCGGCACCAGATAGACCTCCTGGGTCGGATCGGCCTGCGCTGCAAGCTCTCCGGAATGCTCGGCCTTGCCGATCACCTTGATGCCGTCGCGCAGCCATTGCACCGCCGCGCCGGCGATGAAGATCGAGCCTTCGAGGGCAAAGGTGGTCTTGCCGTCGAGGCGGTAGGCGATGGTGGTCAGGAGCCGGTTCTTCGAGCGAACCATGTCGGCGCCGGTATTGAGCAGGGCGAAGCAGCCGGTGCCGTAGGTCGATTTCATCATGCCCGGCTCGAAGCAGGCCTGGCCGATCGTCGCCGCCTGCTGGTCGCCGGCGACGCCNAGGATCGGGATCTCCGCGCCGAACAGCTTCTTTTCGGTAACGCCGAAATCGGCTGCGCAATCCTTCACCTCCGGCAGCATCCGAGCCGGCACGCGCAGGATCGAGAGCAGTTCCTCGTCCCAGGCATTGGTGGCGATGTTGTACATCAGCGTGCGCGAGGCGTTGGTGGCGTCGGTCACGTGCGCCCGGCCGCCGGTCAGGCGCCAGATCAGGAACGTGTCGATGGTGCCGAAGCAGAGATCGCCCTTCGCCGCGCGGGCGCGCGCGCCCTTCACGTTGGCGAGCATCCAGGACAATTTGGTGCCGGAGAAATAGGGATCGAGCAGCAGCCCGGTCTTGCGGGTAAAGAGCTTCTCCAGATCCTGCCGCTTCAGCTTCTCGCAATAGGAGGCGGTGCGGCGGTCCTGCCAGACGATGGCATTGTGGATCGGTTTGCCGCTCTCGCGCTCCCAGACGACAACGGTCTCGCGCTGGTTCGTGATGCCGATGGCGGCGACGTCCGAGGCCGAAATCTTCGCTTTCTTCAGCGCCTGCTTCACCGACCAGACGACGCTCGACCAGATTTCCTCCGGATCGTGCTCGACCCAGCCCGACTGGGGATAGATCTGCGTGAACTCCTTCTGGCCAACGCCGGCGATCTTCATCTCGCCATCGAAGACGATGGCGCGGCTCGACGTCGTCCCCTGGTCGATCGCAAGAATGTAGCCGCTCATGCCGTCCTCCCTGTCGCCTGCGCGGACGCGCCCCCTTCAGGTCGCCGCGACGTCCCGGCGTCTTTATGAAATGAAATCCGCCGCCGTGGAAGGGCGCCTCATCCGGCCAGCGCCCCGTGGGCGACACCCTTGCCGTCGAGATAGGTCTGCAGCGCCGCCGCCTCCTCGGTCGAGAGCCGCAGGCCGCGCTTGGTGCGCCGCCACAGGATGTCGGAAGCATCCATCGCCCATTCCTCGGCGACGAGGTAGTCGACCTCGGCCTGGTAGAGGTCGTCTCCGAAGCGGCGCCCGAGATCGGCGAGCGAGCGCGCCTCGCCGAGGAGCTTGCGCGCCTTCGTTCCGTAAAGGCGGACGTAGCGGCGCGACATCTCCTCCGACAGGAAGGGATAGTCGGCCGCAAGCCGCAGCACCTCGGCGCCGTAGCCGTCCGGGGGAAAGTCGCCGCCCGGCAGGGTCGCCCCGCGCGTCCAGGGCTTTCCCTTCACGCCGAGCCGCTTCTCGATCAGTTCCAGCATCGATTCGGCGAGCCGCCGGTAGGTGGTGATCTTGCCGCCGAAGATGTTGATCAGCGGCGCGCCGTCNCCTGCGTCCTCCTTGAGCACGTAGTCGCGNGTCGCCTCCTGAGCCTTGGTGGCGCCGTCGTCATAGAGGGGCCGGACNCCGGAATAGGTCCACACGATCGANGATCGTTCGATCGGCTGGGCGAAATATTCNCTCGCGGCGGCGCAAAGATAGTCGATCTCNGCCTCGGTAATCGCNGCGTCCTTGGGATCGCCGTGATAGTCCTGNTCGGTCGTGCCGATCAGGGTGAAATCCTCCTCATAGGGAATGGCGAAGACGATGCGCCCGTCGCCGTTCTGGAAGATGTAGGCTCGGTCGTGCTCGAACAGCTTCCGGACGACGATGTGGCTGCCCTGGACGAGGCGGACATTGTGGACGTCATTACGGCCGACGACGCCCGAGAGCACCCGATCGACCCATGGCCCGCCGGCATTGACGATCAGACGGGCGCGCACGCTCTCGCGCCGGCCCGTGCGCCGGTCGGCGATCTCTATCCGCCAGCCGCCCTCCGCGCGAGTTGCCGAGACCACCTCGGTCCGGGTGCGTATCTCCGCGCCCCGATCGGCGGCGTCGCGGGCGTTGAGGACGACGAGGCGTGCATCGTTGACCCAGCAGTCGGAATACTCGAACCCCTTGGAAAACAACGACTTGAGCGGTTTTCCGAGAGGTGAATCCGTCAGGTCGACGGTTTTCGTTCCCGGCAGGAGCTTGCGCGCGCCCATATGGTCGTAGAGGAACAGGCCAAGCCGGATCAGCCAGGCCGGGCGCATTTCGCGATGGTGCGGCAGCACGAAGCGCAGGGGCCAGATGATGTGCGGGGCGGCGGCGAGCAGCACCTCGCGCTCGCTCAGCGCCTCGTGCACGAGCCGGAACTCGTAATATTCGAGATAGCGGAACCCGCCGTGAATGAGCTTGGTCGACCAGGAGGAGGTCCCGGAGGCGAGGTCGTTCATCTCGGCGAGGAAGACGGAATAGCCACGCCCGACCGCATCCCGCGCAATGCCGCAGCCATTGATGCCCCCGCCGATCACGAAGACATCATAAAGCTCCTGCGCAGTCATCGGCTCCTCCCATAGAGCATCGGATGCCTGCCGGAAATTAAATTCGAACCAATAACGAATGTCAAACGAAAACAAACGAAAACAAGAGCAAAACCACAGCGCAAGCTTGCCTCCTTCGCGAGGGAGACTTTCATCTGCGATTTCCGGCCCTTGATCGGTCCGGAAACGCCTCTCACGCGCCTGAAGCTGCTCCGCAAGGCTGTAATGCGCCCCGGACAGCTGTCGAAGGCAGTCGGGACGCGGGCGAGCCGGCCGCGGAGCGGCGTGCGGGACTTGAAGCGTGAACCGTCTGCCGCTACGGCTTCCATGTTCACTTTTCCGCGGACTTTTCGATGACATCCTTTTCCCGTTTCACCGCCCTTGCCGAATCCCTGCCGCCCACCGTGCCCTTCGTCGGCCCCGAGACGCAGGAGCGCGCCCGTGGCGCCGTCTTCGCCGCGCGCCTTGGCGCCAACGAGAGCGGCTTCGGCCCGGCTCCGTCGGTGATCGCGGCCATCGCCGAGGCGGCCCCGCTCTCCTGGCGCTACGGCGACCCCGAGAGCTACGACCTGCGCCAGGCGCTTGCGGCCCATCTCGGTATCAAGTTGGACGAGATCGTCATCGGCGAGGGCGTGGACGGTCTGCTCGGCCTCGCCGTGCGGCTGATCGTCGAAAAGGGGACGAAGGTCGTCACCTCGCTCGGCGGCTATCCGACCTTCAACTACCATGTTGTCGGCTTCGGCGGAACGCTCGTCACCGTGCCCTATCGCGGCGATCACGAGGACCTCGACGGCCTCCTCGAGGCGGTGCGCCGCGAGAATGCGGCGATCGTCTATCTCGCCAATCCCGACAATCCGATGGCCTCCTGGCATGACGCCGCGTCCGTCACCGCCTTCGCCCGCGCCCTGCCGGAAACGACGCTGCTCGTCCTCGACGAGGCCTATGGCGAGCTCGCGCCCGCCGGCACGTTGCCGCCGGTCGCCGATCTCGCCGGCATGCCGAACGTCATTCGCTTCCGCACCTTCTCTAAGGCCTACGGGCTCGCCGGTCATCGCGTCGGCTACTGCTTCGGCACGGCGGAGACGATGTCGCGCTTCCACAGGGTGCGCAACCACTTCGGCATGAGTCGCATCGGCCAGGCCGCCGCGCTCGCGGCGCTGAAGGATCAGGACTGGCTGAACTCGGTCGTCGCCCGTGTTTCCGCCGCGCGCGAACGGATCGGAGCCATCGGCCGCGCCAACGGGCTCGAGCCGCTGCCCTCGGCCACGAACTTCGTCGCCCTCGACTGCGGCGATCCGGTCCGCGCGAAGGCGCTGCTCGACCAACTGGTAGCCGACGGCATTTTCATCCGCATGCCGGGCGTCGCCCCTCAGAGCCGTTGCATCCGCGTCTCGGTCGGCCCCGATCCGGAGCTGGACCTTCTCGAGCGCGCCCTGCCCGAGGCGCTGAAGCGGATCGGCTGAAGCAATTCCGGGAAAAATGCGAGGCGGTTTTCCGTTCCGAATTGCTTACGACACAGAGGAGAGCGGGAAGCCTGCCCAAAAGCGGAAGACCGCGCCGGCCTTCCCCCTGCCGGTCGCGGTCTTGCCACATGTCCGCCCTGTCCCCACAGGCCGGTCATCAGCGCCTCGGCCCCTCGGAGGCGCTTATTTTCGCCATGCAGGTCAGTGCATGGTCATCCATTCGCGGGCGGCGCGCAGCGCCAGCGCCAGGTCGGTTTTGCTCATCGTCGAGGTCAGTTCGGCCCGGAGCGCCGCCGCACGGTCCGAACCCTTCACCGCGGCGATGTTGAGCCACATGTGGGCGGCGACGAGGTCGACCTTGCAGTCGCGGCCGGTGGCATACATCAGACCCATTTCGCAGAAGATCTCCGCGCGGGACTGCCCGCCCATCGAAGCCTGTTCCAGATCGTGAATTTCGTAGAGTGCCATTGTCCTGATCCCCGTAAACCCGGTGAACTACGCCTGTTTCCTGTTTGCTCCTGAGAGCCCGTTTCTCGCATTCTTCACGCCGGCTTTCTGCCGGTCGGCTTTCGATCGGACCGGGTGTCGGCCGCGCTCCGTCGTTGGGATGAAGTGTGCCCCAGGCCCTTGAAGGCGGCGTTAAATTGCATGCTTAATTTGCCGCGAACAAAGTTCAAATGCTTGGTAAATTTGGGTTTTCGTTAAGCATCGGAGTGCCGGAAGCCCAAGGCTTCCTCAAGAAACCGACGCCTGCGCACGGCTCCGGAAAAGAAACGAGGCGTAAACCACGATCCAAGCGCATTTTCGTCAAATGCGTTTCTTTCGCCGCCACAAGCGGCCTTCCAGGTGCCTTGCAAAGGCCGGCCGCGGCCCTCTCCGGCCAGGCGCCACAAGGCCGGAAGCCGCCAGATTCCCGTTTACCTTGACGTTTACGTAAGCTATCATCACGTCAGGCACTGGTGGAGAAGTGCCATATCTGGGAGGACAAGATGATCCGCACGTTCACGGCCGCCGGGCTGTTTCTGGCACTGCTGGCGGCCCCCGCCTTCGCCGATCCGATCGAAGGCAACTGGAAGACGAAGAGCGGCGAGACCGCGGCGATCGCCGCCTGTGGCGGCGCCTTCTGCGTCACGCTGAAGACCGGCACCCATGCCGGCAAGCGCATTGGCAAAATGTCCGGGCGCAACGGCAAATATTCCGGCGAGATCACCGATCCGAAGAACGACAAGACCTATACGGGCGACGCCTCGCTCTCGGGCAACACGCTGAAGATGCGCGGCTGCGTGCTCAAGGTGCTGTGCCGCTCGGAGAACTGGAGCCGCATCTGACACCTCTGCCCGCCCCGCGCGGGCCGGCAGCATCTCAACCGCGCCGGAGCGATCCGGCGCGGCTTTTTCGTGCCCCGTCCGGCGCGGCCGCAACCCGTGGCCTCCCTTCGCCGCGCGGCAGCCACAGCCGTTAATCTCCTTGAACGCCGGATGAACGGCCGCCTCAGGCGCCGTTCAGCCTCGCCCTGCCATTTTCCGGTCAACAGACAAGGGAATGACAGACATGGCCACCCTCACGCGCCGCTTCATCATGATCTGCCTGGTCGTCGCCATCTTCGCGATGCTGCTTGCAGCCGTCGTCGCCAATGCCGACCAGAACGGCCACCGCGCCTATGCCCGCTTCTGCTCGTCCACCGAAGGCCCCTCGTGCCTTCTCGTCCGCTGATCTGAAGGAAGACAAATGTCCCGCTCCGCCCGCCACTCGCTCGCCGTCCTCCTTCGCATCGTCGCCTTCACCGTCGTGCTCGTCGGTCCGGTCGGCGCCTTCGCCTACACCAATGCCGGAACGCAGGGCTCGGGGCTCGCCGGTGCGGGTTTCGTCCTCTATGTCAGCCTTCAGCGCAACGCCGGCTGACCCACATTTCCCCGAGCGCAATCCTGCGCTAAGCTCATAATCGAAGGGACAATCGGCGAGGCATCGCGCCATCGCCTTTCATGGAGTGGGTCATGAGCGACAGGATCTGGTATTACGCCCTGGACAATGCGGAGCAGGGCCCGGTTGGCGAGCCGCAACTTGCTGCCCTCGTTGCCGACGGGACGGTCGGCCCGACCACGCTTGTCTGGACCGATGGCATGACCGACTGGCAGGAGGCGTCGCTCGTCCTTCCCGCGCATGTGCGCTCTCCCGCCTGGGCCGGCGCGGCGCCCGCTCCCGTCCCGCCGGTTCCGGCGGCGCCGGCGGGTGAAGCCGCGGGCCAGGTGATCGCCCAGCCTGCTCCGGGAGGCTATGGCGGCGACTTTACGCCCGGCGCCCACCCGACCGACTTTGCCAGCGCCGTGAAGGCCTGCTTCTCGCGCTACGCGACCTTCACCGGGCGCGCCCGCCGGCCGGAATTCTGGTTCTTCACGCTGTTCTGCTTCATCTCGAGCCTCGTCCTGAGTTTCATCGACGTGACGATCTTCGGCTTCGCTTCGGACTTCACCCCGCTGAGCTCGCTCTTCTCGCTGGCGATCCTCATCCCGTCGCTCGCCGTCGGCGCACGCCGCCTGCACGATACCGGCCGTTCCGGCTGGTGGCAGCTGATCGCGCTGATCCCGCTCGTTGGCTGGATCTTGCTGATCGTCTGGTTCGCGTCGAAGGGCGAGGAACGACCAAACGCCTACGGCCCCGCCTGAACCGGCCTGCCGCAGGCGGCCGCAATCCCGCCCCGACTCCGCTTTAGACCAAGCCCTTCACGGCAGCC
>Ga0065721_10052647_pt1 | contig 11483 bp, 12 predicted proteins | sample Mesricmetagenome_FD_59108 | JGI IMG/M metagenome (GOLD analysis project Ga0065721, IMG submission 59108) | Mesophilic microbial community from rice straw/compost enrichment Sample: eDNA_1 v2 (version 2) | ecosystem: Engineered > Solid waste > Grass > Composting > Bioreactor | place: USA: Davis...
CCGACGCGTGATCACTCGCTGGGAGTACTACGCCGAACTGTTCGAAGGCTTCGTCCACTTAGCCTGCCTGTACACCATCATTAAGGGGTTGTGAAACTACCTCATGTAAATGAAACGACAGAATAGCCTCGGCGACTTGTTGCGGTTCCCTTTGGCGGTTGATGATATGGTAGGCAAGAGCCCGGTTAGGAGCCTCGTTAACGCCACATCACCGTGTGGGCATTCCAATATGTGGAGATTCGTCAGATCACAATAGTCTCACTCGCACTCTCAATTCCTCGTCACTCGTTGCTTGCCAGCAGGTGTTTCAGCAGATGCTCGTATCGAGTGATGAGTACTGGATTATCTTTCCACTAGATCGCATCCCACTTAAGTGTATCGGTAGCCGCAATGTTTGAAGTAGCGGGCGCATTCTGTTGGGGTGAACCTGTCCAGCAGCTGGCCGCAGGTCTCCCACAGCGCCTCGACGCTACGACATTCGGTACTGCGCAGCAGCCATTTGAATTTGGAAAACACCAGTTCAATCGGGTTGAGGTCTGGACTGTAGGGAGGAAGGTAGATTACGCGGGCCCCTCGGACTTCAACTGCTTCACGGACACCCGGAACTTCGTGGCTGGCCAGATTGTCCATGACCAGGATATCGCACGTCCCCGGTGTCGGAGCCAGATGCTGCCGACCGTAGTTCACAAACACAGTACCATTCACCGCTCCATCAATCACCAGCGGAGCCGTCAATCCGCTTCATCGTAGACCAGCCAGAAATGTCGTCGTCTTCCAGTGCCCAAACGGAGTATGCCAGACCGGACGCTCCCCGCAGATGGGCTCGGCCACGAGGGCGGGTCATGTTTGTTTTGGCCCATGCTTCATCAAGGAAAACCCGTTTCGCTGGATCCAGTCCGGACTGAAGCAACTTCCAGACAGACCGCCGCTGGTCGACGTCAGGCCGAAAACTGTTCGGCTGCCCTCAGGACTTTTTTTCATGTGCAAGCGCAATTGCTGAAGTGCCCGACAGAGCGTCTGCACACTCAGGCTGGTTCCTAAAACCGTCTTGAGTTCCTTGAGTGTCAGATCGGGTTGGCGAAGAATCGCTAACTGAATCTGATCCTTTAGAGCCATCCACTGAGGGATCCGCTTTCGCTTGATGAGGGGAGCTGTCTTGCCCTGTTCCCGTCGTTCCTGCTTGATGCGACGGACCCAAGACTCGCTGACACGGAACCTCACTGCAACCTCCCGAGTGCCCCTTCCGGCATCACAGGCGGCAAGGTCTTCTTGCCTGAACTCCTTTGAATACGGCTGCATCATCACCTCCATGGAATTGAGATCACGCAGCTTACCTAATCGATCCATAGGGCGATAGTTCACTATGAGATACGCTCTAAAAGCTGTAAAAGAAGAATTGAGAGATTATCGAGCTGAAATTTGGGCCACCATGTTGGATCTATACTCCCTTTTACGCCTACAAGCCAACGTCGGATGACGCCAGCCAATACCAACACATCAGCTTGTTATTTTCTCTCAATCTTCAACGGGCCGCTACGGCATCACTGCGGCGATGTCCTCAGCAAAAGACGCTGAAGGTCATTTCAATTGCGGCCTCTAAAACGATCAAACTCTTTGGGGAGGAGTTCAAAAATCGTGGAGGGGGCCATTGCATAAAGATCCCAAGCAAGGTCGAACTGACCGTAAACGTCTACCAGTCGTCGGATGGTTCCAGGTTTGCCCCGTGTCCGACCGTTAAATCTCTCTGTGGAATTGGAGCCGCGTTTGGGTAACGAGGTGTCGCGATCCAGGTATAGCGCTGTCGCCGTCGCAAGAAGAGATGAGTTTGTGACCAACTCCTGGCGAGAAGCAATTTGCTCGTAAATATCACCGGGTTGGTGAAGAGGTCCGCAAAGGAGAATCTTTGCATTGTCGGGATTGGCTCGATGGGTATGATATACGCGATAAGGACCAGCGAGGAGGTGACGGTAGTAGCGAAATGCCGCTCCCGAATAGGGAATCCATCGGGCATCTTCGCCTGGTTTACGTTTCCCCTTTTTGTCCTGTGGGCAAAGCTCTTCAAAGTAGAAGAGTGACAGCCATGCCCACAACCCCCGATCCTGATTAAGATTCTCGACGCCAGCGCTGCTGAGTTTTTCATGCAGATACCGCGCTGCTTCAAATCGACTGCCGAATCTCCGTTGTTCGATATCAATTTCCAAGCCACCCAAGTCTTCAGATGTCGATTCGTGATTGAGTATCGCAACTGGTGGGGCCAGACTGGAATCGGACTTAACGGCTTGGAGGAATTCTCGCAGTCGGTCAATGCCTTTTTCATTCAATCGTCGGAGAATTGCCACCTGATATCATCCTTTCTGCCAGTTATTCATGAATGATTCGAGGACACGTTTCTGCTTGGCAAATGATGAGACTACATCGTCAATCCAGCCAAGACGAGCATCTGTGTCTTCAGGGCACTCTCCGACGCCAGGAAGTGAATTGGCGAAGCGGAGCCACCTTACATGTGGGGATTCGCTGTCATCTGGATCGCTTGCATCTTCGATCACAAGCAGATGTGTCAGCACAGTGCGCAGAATTGCCGGTGCTGTCAGCGCTTGAAAAACAGGTGATGCCACAACAGCCCTCCAGTCTCCGACATTTCGGTTGACCAGAAGGATGGGAGTTTGCTCTATCTCAACCCGATAGACTTCGTCGCCAAGATCCGCTGGCCGGACTTTCAGCAGTGGAGATCGCTCATCGTCGGCGTCCAGTTCGCCGACGGGACGTATTTGGTCCGCTTCACCCAGCACCTTTCTAAAATTCTCACTTGCAGCCGTAACCCGCACTCGGAAACGAATTTCATCGTGTGAATTGAATTCCACGAGCTTTGTATCAACCGGGCTGACAATTGCCTTGATTGTGCCAAAAGGGAAACGCATCCATGTCGTCTGCCGGTAGGCTTCAACGAAAACCGAGGCATCGCCCGGGAAATTGTAATTTGCTAATGATGAAAGGTCGGCTGTAAATTCTGGGGGGACATCTTGGAAGGTCTTCAAAGTGATCCGCACATCGCGACGGTGAATTTTCCGCAGACCCGTGTAATTGAAGCGACTAATTGCCATCTGTCGTCTCCCGCCCCTGAACTCGAACGAAAAGATTACGGCGCTCATCAAAACCGGTTACGGTCAATTTGAATTCCGGCTCCAAGACATCGACAACAAGTCGGTTTCCTTTTGCTGAAACCTCTTTGATGTTTTTGTAAGTCCTATTTAGGTTTACGACGTCAAAATCAGTTTGATACCAAGACTTCAGCGGGTTTCTCGATCGATCGTCATAGGCGACCTCAATCAGGATCTGCTTGGGGATCGATGCGTCCGGATCTCCGCTTGAAACCGAGAAGCCCCCCTCGGACTTAGTAATCCGAAATCCTTGGGGCTTCGGTGGTGGTGGTTCCACAGGTTCGTCGGGGGTCGAATCCGGATGATCCTCTTTCTTGGGCTTCTTCTTACGGGTTTTGAGTGAATCGTCCTGTTTCGGAATCGGCAGAGAAAAAAGATCAATTAGAACAGTTGGGTCTTCGTCAACATCAGATTCAGCGATCAGCCTTAGAATTTCTGCCACGCTGTTAGCAACAAACTCAATGTTAGCCACACCTGTTTCATACTTGTGTCGATAATGGGAACATTCTTTCTGCCACTGCGTGTGCGCAGGATTTTCAGAGTCTCCGAGAAGAGTGGCCAACGGCCGGTCGGTAATCAGCACCAAGGATGCCACACCGTGGGTTGTTCGCCCTCGGACGTCTGAGATCGTGATCCCGTCTCGAACATAGATAGGCCTGCCGCGTTTCTCTGACCCATCGGCTGCGATGAAAACATCGAACCATGACCATTGTGGTTCCTTCTTTTTTTCTCGCACTTGGAAGGGGACGCGAATCGCAATCCGCTCTCCAGACTTGAAGCGGTTGCGGAGATTTTCGATTTCCTTTTCCGGGAAAAGTTCCGGAGTCCATTTGGGGGCTCGATTTGCCCGAGGTTTATTCAAAAGAATCCGTTCAGTGTCTTCGAGGCTTCTTGCCCAGTCTGAAAGTTGAATTACTGACATCAATGGACGGCTGCGGTCGAAGCGATTCGCAGTATTTGCAAGATTGGATTGATCCAAAGTCACAACAGTATTGTCTGGTCCAACAATTTCTACGATCAGTTCTCCAGAAAGAATCGGATAGAAATATCCGATCACAACGGCGTGAAGAATGGTGTCGACGGTAATCTCGTCTTCGTCATAAAAGGGCACCACGATCGAGAGTCCCGACTCGTCGCGTCGCTTTAACCCGAAACATTTACAGAACTGAAAGATCGTCTCGTCGTCGTCGACCGGTAGGACGATGGAACTGTTCTTTGCTTTGATCCCGAAGTATCCATCTGGAACGTAAGTCGTTCCATTCGTAAGGTCGTGGGATTTGAGAACGGTTCTTCCCATCAATAGTCGCGCACCGTCGAGCTCTCGCCTGGTAAAAGCCCAGAAGGTACTGATGCGACTCGCGCGAAGAAAGACGGTTTTGCCTACCCCCCATCTCCCCCGGTCTGTTTCGCTCTTGTCCGAATGTCCTTCTGCACGAAAGAAGTTAAAGAATCGATTTTCGATTCCCGGCACCTTCTTCCACTGGGCCGGATCGCCGTCCAGTCCAGTGGTTCCGAAGTCTTCGAAAGTCAGGAAAGTGCAGGGCTGATCCGGCCCAGGAGGTATGCTCAGGCCATTTCCGGGAACGTTAAGATGCTCCCAATTGCCGGCAAGAAACGGCGCAGTGAGAGCCGCGGGAATTGCCTGATCGCTGCCAGATATCCCGATTCGAACCCGAAGAATTTCTTTGCCCCAAGGTGTTGCGGAAGATCTTCTCCGGGCGTCCAGTGAGTTCTGTATTCCTTCTCGGACCAGCGCATCAGCACTGTTCTCAATTGCCTCTGTGGCGAAAAATTCGCCTTGAATGGGGTCGCGAACAGTGTCGCCTTCTTGGAGACTCTTGTAATGCCATTTCGGAACCAGCCCGCAGATCTGTGACATGCCAGTTAATTGCCTCTCTTAATAATTTGAAGGAAGATTCTTCCATGCCCTTGAGCTCTCTAGCACGACATCAATCCCTTGTGGAATGACGTACCCTTGGCGTCCTTCTCTGTGAATTAATCCTTTGTCTCGCAGCCACGCGAGACAAAGATATGATTGATATGATGGCACTTCCACGTCGTCCTCCCATAATAATGGAAGAATGTCTTCTGTTGTAAATTCCTTATTGCCCCACTTTATCAATCGCTGGCACAGTAACTCGACTACTCCCCAAGGGGCTCGATGGATGTATTCTTTTCTCTCCTTTTTGGACCAGCCAATCTTAACGAGCTCATTTTGTGTGCGAGCAAAACGTGGATACGCGGTCCGAGACTTCGATGGCGGATGGCGCTTAGGTGCAGTAGTGCCGCCTTCTGACACGAATATTTCCTGTGAATCAGCTGTTGCGGCAGGATTCTCTTGGGCATGGGATGTCGCAATCAGGCGATTCAGTGTTCGCGCCCATTCCGTGATCACTTCAACATCATCATATTGCCCAGAAGCTGCCGCCTCTGCCACCAAGCGACGGAGACGCTCTTCGCAATTTCTTATTACATTTTTAGCTTCGGACAGCATCTGGGTCGGCTCCATACAATACGGGTACAGCATAATACAGGGTGAAAGTTTCTGTTTCAAGTGAAGTGACCTGACTCCGAACGGTGTATCAGGTGTTATGAGCGTTTCGATTGGGTAAGTTCGCTGTGCTGCTGGAGTGAGGCCGGAGGCCGAACGCAAGCGGCACAGCGGGTCGTGTACTCTGCCGGGCTCACATAACCCTGAGAGCCGTGCGGCCGGTCATGTTTGTAGTCGTCCTTCCATGCCTGCGTCAGCTGCCTGGCTGAACACATACTCTCGAACGTTTCCTGACTCAAGAACTCGCCTCGCAGCTTCGAGTGGAAGCTCTCCACACACCCGTTCTCCAACGGACTGCCCGGAGCAATGCAAAGCGTCTGGATCTGCAATCGCTTCAGCCACTCCTGAATCGTCTTTGACACGAACTCCGGGCCATTGTCGCTGCGAATGGACTCCGGCACTCCGCACACGCCAAGTGGTTCGGCTAGTGCGTCACCCGCCAGCCTTCTATTTCAGGCAGTTGATGCAGCCTGGGATGTCCAAAGCATGATCTCCGACGCACCAGTTCCCGTAACTGTCAGCATAAAGTCCACCTCGTCTGTTTTGGGACGTCCCTGAGATCGCTGCGTGCTCCGTGGCTGATACAGCACCAAGAGCGCACTTCGATCTGAGACCAGGAATTCGTTTTGAAGTCCACGGGGGCGCAGCATGCCGCTGCGAAGGAGCCCGCGTTCATCGCGGGCAATGCATACCTGAAGTTTTTTGAGTTGGCATACTTGAGCATCTGAATGTCTAAGGCCTGATCCGCCACAATGTGCTTCAGACGTTTGTTTTCGTCTTCCAGCTCCTTGAGGCGTTTGGCCTCCTCCGACTTCATGCCACCAAACTGGTTCCGCCAGCGATGGTAGGTCGCTTCGTTCACCTCCAGGTGCTGCAGCACCGCTGAGAGATCCTGACCGCTATTGAGCAATGCATCCGCATCCCGCAGCTTCTTGACAATCTGCTCCGGCGTATGCCGCTTCCTTCGCTTCGACATCAAAGTCTCCTCCGCCCGCTTCGCGGGCCGTTGAGACTCTCATACCATCTGGAGCAACTTTTGGGGCGCAGGGCAGGAGAATTCACAAGAACCTGCATTCACGGTTTCGCGAATGCAGGTTTCTCAATCTCAAAGTCCTAACTCTGTTTCAACCGGTGATATTCGCGACGAACGGTTGACTGGCTCAATCCGGTCTGAGTGGAGATTTCACGGATGGTCAGTTTGCCTTGCTTCATGAGTAGTTGAGCCTCTTCAATCTTGTCCGGAGGAAGATGACGGTAATTACCGCGATTGGGAGTGATTCCAGTCGCAGCCGCCTTGGCAACCTCCTCCAGGTTGGCATGGTCCCAAGCACGCCGTACCGTTTGTTCGGACACCTTGAGCGACAGTGCGATTTTTGCAAAGGATTGTTTTGCTGTGCGGCGTTTCACTACTTCGTCGCAAATACTCAGGTACTTTTCACAGTTATTGCCTGTCCCACCAGATTTCCTTTTCTTCTTGGGCCATTTGGGACGTTCACCGGCATCTGCGAAGCACAGGATCTTTTTCACCTGATCCCAGGTCAATTCGTGAGCGGCGGCAATTGTTTGAATGCTTGCCCCATTGTCTCGCATTTTCTTGACCGCCGGAGCCAGTCGCTCGTATTTCGGGGCTTCCTCGATAACTGCAGATACTTCAATGGGGATTGTCCAGTTTCCGTTACGTAGGTACTCCAAAGTTATGGAATCTGGATAATCCTTTTCTCCAGCGATTTGCCTCAGCAATGCCAGCAGATTTGGCGAAAATGTCGCAATCCAGCGGGCCCCGAATTTCTTTCCAGGGATTGTCTCCTGGGTGATGGAAATCGGCCCTGTCAGTTTTCGTATAGCGTCGGCAGCTTGCGGAATCTCCTGGTTCAGAACGTCACGAAGATCTGCCAGGTAGGTCTTGACACACTTCTTTGACAGACGTTTTGGAACAGGAGTATTGGACTTCTCAGAATTCTGTAGTTCTTTCCTTAATATTTTGATCTCCTTTTGAAGTTGGACAATCCGTCGTTCATATCCTTCACGAAGTTCCTGCTTCGATTCATCCAGGTTCTCTACATTCAGTACAAGCCGATCGACTTTCTTCTGCAGGTTCGCAATTTTGGATCGCAGAGGAGCAACATCGACTTTCGGCCTGGCAGCTAGAACGTTTAAATGTTCGTTGGCTTTGCTGACCAATTCTTCAACCGCAGACTCCGTCAGAATCGATTGACGAAGAAATTGCAACAGGCAATTCTCGATAACACGCGTACTTTTTGACGTACTAAGTTGACATCCGTAGACACCTTCTCGCCCGTTCATACAGAACATGCTTTTGTACTTACCTGTCGAACGGTAAAGCATGAGTTCACGACCGCAATAGCCGCAGACGATGGTCCCACTGAACAAGGTCGATGCATGTTGCTGGTTACGGCTTTTGGCAGGACCAGCCCCATCCTTTTTCGGACGTTTCAGTTTCTTCAGCATGCGGCGAGCAAGTCGCCATGTTTCCACTGAAATGATGGCCTTGTCCGGCTCGAATGAAACCACCCATTCCGTCATCGGATTTAGCCGAATGACCCATTTCTCATGCTCGTTGTCGTATTCTCGGCGCTTCCGGTTCCAGACAAAGGTTCCGACATAAGCCGGATTGGACAGCATCTTCTTGACTGTCGACTCGGTCCACGTATCCGCCCCATCGACCTTCAGCCGATTGAACTCCTTCGCGATTTTGTATGCTGACATTTTATGAACGACGAACTTTTCAAACAGAAGTTTCACCCATTTCCTGGAAGTTTCATCGACTGCCCATTCGTAAAGTGGCTTTCCGCTCGGGCGAGTGAGCGGTTTCCCGTTTTCATCTCGCAATACTTTTCGCGTAAATCCCATCGGAGGTTTGCCCAGACAGGTCCGACGACGGGCCGCTCCTTTCATGCCGCGTTCGACTTTCTCCCGAAGGCTTCGAATAAACAAGCGAGACAGAAGTCCGTAAATGGTGATCCAGATTTCCCAGTTAGGAGACGCCAGATCAAAGCTATCTGACGCACCCATCATTCTCACTTGAGCCCGTTTACAGATCGACGCCAGCTTCCACCACTCCAACGAATCACGTGATGCACGAGTGAAATCGTCGATGTATGTCGTATTGATTACCTTGGGAAGTTGGTGGATCACAGATTTACAATTCGTGTATCCGCGACGCGACGCATCGAGGCCACTTACGGAGTAGTCGGCAAAGACGAATTCCCATGGAACAAAGCATCCCTCTTCTCTCGCCTTGCGGAGTGCATTTGCGACCTGGTCTATGATGGATGTCGGCGAGCTGTTGTCGCAGCTGTACCTCGAGTAGATTGTGCCCAACTTTGGAGGCGTCGTCCCTGACAGAGCTTCTGTGAGCCTGGAGTAAATGGCCTTGGCATCGACCTGTCCGGACTGATGAGCTGCTTTGTACGCTTCCACCATCGCATCCAGAACTTCGGTGGTTGGTTCCGGCAGAACCCCTGATTTCACCAGTTCGGGCCAATACTGACGCTGAGCATTGAGATAAGCGGCCGCAAGGTTCCTAAGTTCTGAATCAGGAGGAAGCCCTCGGTCGGAGGGATTTCGTTTTCGTTTCCGCTGTGGACGAGGTTGAAGGTCATTCTGATGATGGAAATTGAGATGATTGGATTGAGACATGGTGCGCCTCCAGATGATGTGGAGGTGCCGCTTGAAAATATTTGTCTCAGTGAGACAAATCCAGAAGCAAAGGATGAGAAACCTGCGTACAGATCAATTGAGATGAGAACGCACAAATCCCTTGTGAATTGGCGATTTAGGCTGCAAATTGCAAATTGCGAACGGGTAAGGGAAGGGCAGGGGAACGAATCCCTGCCTCTCCGCTTGTTTTACAGGAAACAACGCCGGAACGTCGAAGGTTGTCGATGGTTCCGGCGTTTTCTTTTTCTGGCACTGAAGTGCAATCTCGTGGTATTTGTAACCCAGAGAATGCGAGCTGTTTGGCACCATTTTCGGCGCTCACAGAACTACTGGGGGCACCATTCTGAATTGAGTTTCGACGGCAGTGATACGGCCTGAAGGCTGTAATTTTCGCTGCTGATGCTTGCTTTCGTATGGCATAGCGCGTCCTGTTGCACGGAGCCACGGGACGAGTTTGTCTCCCACAGGTTTTGACGGGTAATGGTCCTGTGAAATGAAGGTTTCAGTGGGGAAGCACTCTCCCCGTTGTCCCTCCCGATGAGGGGAAACGATAGCACTGCTGTCTGGACGGTGTGTTTCGAAAGCTGTTTGGACGCTCAACTGCAATTGAACGATTTGCTTCTTCTTCCATTCCGACAGCTGACGCCAGCGTGCAAACCATTTTTCGCTTTTTGTGGGGAGTGCTTGAGAGGAGGGTTATCGGGGGGGCCAGAAATGGCCTGATGCACGTCGTTCACCAGCGTGACAAAGTCAAAAACCGGAAGTCCGGTGGCCTGTCGAATCCTGTTCGCAAACGGCGGCAGATCCGTGCATTCCAGTAGAATCGCGTGTAATCGATGCAAGGCGGACTGCGTTCGAGTCAGTTCAACGAGATCATCCGCAGATACTTCCACATGGATTCTGGTTTCGGGAGCCTCAAAGATCTTTCGCCATTCACGGTTGTTTTCAAGACCGACAACATGAAGATTTTCCAGGTTAGCCACTCCTGCGCCTCCGAAATGCTCAGGTTTCAGCGAGTTGCCATTCGCTGTCACGATGAGAATTTTGCAATGTGCGCGAAGATGGCTCGAATGATCGGAATCTGGAGCAGGCTTGAAGTAAACACCGGCACATCGACGGCGTTCGCGAGTTCTCGCTGAAAGATCGTATTAAATCCGCAGCTTGTGGTGATGGCTTTTGCGCCCGCTTCAATGAGTTTCGACGCTGAGAGGATCATCGACTCCAAATCAGCCTGGCTGGGAGACAGCACGACTGACTGAAGGTTGGCTCCGGGAACTCTTTCAAACAAATCCGGAAACTCAAATGTAGCCTCATTGGTGCTGTTTCCAACGAGAATATCCAGTTGCATCAGGCGAACAGGGTATCCTTCTTCTTCCCATCGCAGCACTCTAACTGGAGATGGCTGATCTGAATGGATCACGTGATCACCCAGCTTTTTTATGCGGCGTGCATCATTCTCATTTCCTGCGTTGTCTATCTCGTACTGGGATATTATCACGCCCCCGTTTGAGGTCGATAAACACTCTTTGGCTCAATCGAAGTCGACGTAGAGAAATCGGCAACGGTTCGTTAATTGGGCTTGGAAATGGCAACAGGACAGGGGGGAGCCAGCTCAGCCCGACAAGCTCCCTCGCTGGAAAAGGTCTGGATGTCGTGTCCTAATGTTTCATTGTCTCACTGTTGAGACAGATCATGTTCCTGCGGACGCAAGAAATTGCCTCGCGATGAATGGTCCCCTCGCCGGGGGACCCGAACGGGATATGCAACAGAAACAAAAAATGCCAGACATTGAAGAAGTGATTAACCTGGTCTCGAATGATTCGAAGCCAGTCGTAACCACGTTCTTGTCTGGCGCATTCCGTCGCTAGAGCTGCTTAAAGGATGCTCTGCTTCGGTGGAGTTTATTAATGTCAGATCACACCGTGATGATCAGGGAGTCTCTTTAGCTTCCAGCTTCTTCTTGAGGGCTTGGGCCTGAGCGGAATACGGGAATCCGGTCGGGCTGGCGAGGGCCTTGTTCAGCGCGTCCAGAGCCGCCTCCTTCTTCCCCTGGCTGGCCAGAATCTCCGCTGCAAAATAGGCGGTGGCCGCAT
>Ga0065721_10006981_pt1 | contig 11482 bp, 8 predicted proteins | sample Mesricmetagenome_FD_59108 | JGI IMG/M metagenome (GOLD analysis project Ga0065721, IMG submission 59108) | Mesophilic microbial community from rice straw/compost enrichment Sample: eDNA_1 v2 (version 2) | ecosystem: Engineered > Solid waste > Grass > Composting > Bioreactor | place: USA: Davis...
CTTGCGGATCAGCCGCTTGTCGATGGGCGCCAGGGTCAGCGTCTCGAATTCGAGATAGCCGGGGAAGTCCGGGCTTTCGACCACGGTGATGAGGTTCTCGGTGCGGATGCCATAGGCGCCGGCCTTGTAATAGCCCGGCTCGTTGGAGATGACGTTGCCCACCTCGAACGGGATCGTGTAGCGCGACGAGATGCCCACCGGTCCCTCATGCACGCCGAGATAGGCGCCCACGCCATGGCCGGTGCCGTGATTGTAGGTCACGCCCGCCTGCCACAGGAATTGCCGCGCCAGCACGTCGATCTGCGCCCCGGTCGTGCCTTTGGGGAAGCGCGCCATGGAAATGGCGATCATGCCCTTGAGCACGCGCGTATAGCGGTCGCGTTCCTCGTCGCTGGGCTTGCCGGTCGAGAGCGTGCGGGTGATGTCGGTCGTACCCGAGAGATATTGCGCGCCGCTATCGACCAGCATGAGTTCGCCGGGATTGAGCACCCGGTCGGTCTTGCCGGTCACCCGGTAATGGACGATCGCCCCGTTGGGACCGGAGCCTGAAATGGTGTCGAAGCTGGCATCGATGCAGGTTTCCTCCTCGCGGCGGAAGGCTTCGAGCGCGGTGACAATGCCGATTTCCGTGAGGCCCCCCTTGGGCGCCGCCTCGTCGAACCAGGCGAGGAATTTGGCCAAAGCCACGCCGTCGAGGAGATGGGCCTCGCGCATGCCGGCCAGCTCCGCCTCGTTCTTGCGCGACTTGGGCAACAGCACCGGGTCGCGTTTTTCCACCAGGGTTGCCCCGGCTGCCTTCAACGCGGCCACGATGGCCTCGGGCGCGCTGGCCGGATCGACCAGCACCGCCTTGCCGGCCTTGCCCAGCCGGGCCAGGGCTGCGGGCAGGGTGCTGCTGGCCGCCACTTTGGCCACGCCCGCCAGCGCCGCCTTCAATTCGTCCGTGATCTTGCCCTTGTCGAGATAGAGCGTGGGCAGGCCCGTTTTCGGCACGATGGCGAAGCCGAGCACGAAGGGCGTATTGGGCACGTCACGGCCGCGCATGTTGAGCAGCCAGCAGATCGACTCGGGCAGGGTCAGCACCACGGCATCGGCATGGTCGGCAGCGATGGAATGCTGGATTTCGGTGATCTTGTCATTGGCCGTCTGGCCGGCGCGGTTGTGGCCGAGGAATTCGATCTGGCTTACCGGCGGCGCCGGGCGATCGGTCCAGATGGCATCCACCAGATTGGGGCCGGGCACCAGCTTGACCCGGTCGCCCAGTTTGGCCGCGAGGTCACGGATTTCGGCCGGCGTATGCAACCAGGGGTCGTAGCCGATCGTGCCGCCCTTGGGCACATAATTGGCCACATCGGGGGAAATGCCGCCCAGCAGCCATTCATGCACCCGCACCTTCCTGGTGTCGGTCTGGGCCGGGGCCTGCAATGTATAGCGGCTATCCACGAACAGGCCCGCCTTCTTCGCGCCCACTATGGCCAGGCCGGCCGAGCCGGTAAAGCCGGTCACCCAGGCCAGCCGCGCTTCACTTGCCGGTACCGACTCGCCGCGATGCGCATCGGCGCGAGGCACCAGGAACGCATCCAAGCCCGCCTTGGCCATGGCCGCCCGCAACGCGGCGAGCCGCGGCGCCACCGTCTTCTTGTCGGACTTCTCGTCGAAGCTCTGGAAGATGGCGGGCGGGAAACTCTGGGCGGTCATCGAAAGTCCTCGGGCCGGATTGCAATCCGGGCATGGCTGGTGTGTCGGATCGGCCCGTGGCAAATCGCCGGCCGCGCCCTACCTTATGTGCAGAATAAAGGAGAGCGAAGATGGAACGGGACAAGAATTTCCTCGCGCGGGCTTTCGACGCACTGGTCGCCGGCCGTGAACGCACCGCCCGCCGCTATATCGAGCGCTTCGAGCGTGACTACGGCAAGCCTGCCGACAAATTTACGAAGCGGTAACGGGACTTGCGCGTTTTGCAGGGCTGGTCTGACCGAAGAGGCCTAACCAAACCTGCCGGGTGAGCCTAGATAGAGTACGACGCTGGCAACAGACCGGTGTCAGAAGTGCATGGAGACTGAGATGACCGAGAGCAAGAACGATTTCCGCAAGGCCCTGGGGTCCGTCATTGACGCCCGCGGTCGTGAATCGAGCCGCCAGGTCAGCTACCGCATGCAGCACCAGCTGATCGGCGCATTCACCAAGCGCCCGTAAGGCGCTGCAGTTTACTGCTGACGATCTGACGATCCCCGGAGCATGCTTCGGGGATTTTGCTTTTCGCCCTCTCGCGATTCACGCGTCCAGCGCGTCAATGCTAACAGTCTGCTAGCGTATTCGACCCTTGTGCTACGGCATTTCCAGGATCAGCGTGGTCCAGTCCTTGCGCTGCAATTTCTGGTTCAGGATCATGCCCTGGCGGGCATAGGCGTTGATCACGCCGCGCGCCTGATGCTCCAGGATGCCTGACAGGATCACCGTTGCGCCCTTGCCGGCGATGCGGCCGATGGCGGGCGCCAGCGCCATGAGCGGGCCGGCCAGGATATTGGCGACGATCAGGTCATAGGGCGAATTCTGCGTGATCGTGGGGTGGTTTACGCCCGTTGCCTCAAGCGCGATGATGAGCTTGCCGACGCCGTTCTGGTTGGCATTGTCGATGGTGGTCGTCACCGAAATCGGGTCGATGTCGCTGGCGATGACCGTGGTCCGCGTGCGCTTGGCCAGGGCGATGGCCAGCACGCCGGTCCCGGTGCCGACATCAAGCATGTAACGGGGCTTGCGGCGCTTCAGCACGCGGTCGATGGCTTCGAGACACCCGGTCGTCGTTTCGTGGTGGCCGGTGCCAAAGGCTTGGGCCGCATCGATTTTCATCGCCGTCAGTCCATGGGGAACCGGCCCGGTCTCGTGGCTTCCATAGACATAGAAACCCCCGGCCACGACAGGCGCCAGGCCCTCCAGCGACTTGGCGACCCAGTTGATCTCGGGGTCTATTGGTGCGACCAAAAATTCCACAGTGCCGCCAAGGGTTTGGCGGGCAAGCTCGGAAAATGATTCAATGTCCGGGGGGCTGTCGCAGGTCGCCTCGAAAATCCACTCGCCGGTCTCTTCATTTTCATGCGCCGAGGCGGTCAGCGCCAGGTCGTCCCGCTCCATCACGGCATCGACCAGCGCATAGGCCTGTTCCTTGGTCAGCGGAACGGACGAAAGCTGGTCGACGGTCATGGCACTCTCCTGACAGGAATTGACGCTTAGTTGCGCCATGTCCATCGCAAGGTCAATCTGACTTGTTCCCGCCTTTGGCGGATAGTGTAGATTCGATGGAGGACGGGCGATGTATGGATTGATCGGAAAATTCCTGGCGGCGCCGGGCAAACGGGAAGACCTCATTGCCATCATGCTGGAGGGCAGCGTGCCGATGGCTGGCTGCCTGAGCTATGTGATCGCGCGTGACCCCGCCAGCGAGGACGGCATCTGGATCACCGAAGTCTGGGACAACAAGGAGAACCATGTGGCATCGCTCGGCATTCCCGAAGTGAAAGCCACCATCGCCATGGCCATGCCGCTCATCGCCGGTTTCGGCGAGCGGTTCGAGACGGAGCCGCTGGGCGGGGTAGGGCTCTAGAGCTTCACTGCCGTGCCGGAAATGGAAACCATCAGCATGGAGCCGCCCTGGCCGACGACTTCATAGTCGAGATCGACGCCGACAACGGCATCGGCGCCCATGCGCTCGGCCTCGTAGCGTAGTTCCTCATAGGCTTCGCGGCGGGCATCGCGCAACGCTCCCTCATAGGCACCGGCCCGGCCGCCGACAATGTCGCGGATGCCGGCGAACAGGTCCTTGAAGATATTGGCGCCGACGATCACCTCGCCGGTGACGATGCCGAGATATTCCCGCACGGGGCGGCCTTCGAGCGTGGGCGTAGTCGAGATGATCATGCGGTCTCTCCTGCTGTGCTGCGCCAGAAGATAGGTCCCGGACGGCTGCCGCGAAAGATGGCGACAAAAATCTTGGCCAAAATGTCGAAGTCCGCGCAAGCTGGCCGACAAGGGGTCGAAGGCCGGATGGTCCGGCCGCAGACAGGGGATGTTTCGCCGTGCTCGCCGTTACCAGCTATCCGGAAGTCTATGTGCAACTCACCGCCGCCAAGGTGGACGAACAACTGGCCGCCTATGCCGCGCTCGCCGCTGCCGTGAAGGGCGATGCCAAGGCCGAAGCCGCGCTGGCGGCTTTCGCGCCGGGCTATTTCAACACCATGCTCCTCGCCCTCGACCACCATTTCATGCACCGCATGCGCGGCGCCGAAGGCAAGGACGGCAATCCGCTCAACGAAGTGCGGATGCTCAGCGATTCCATCATGGAGCATGATGGCGTGCTGAAGGAGAACCGCACGATCAAATATGCGGCTGACAAGGCCGTGGCGGGGATCGCAGTGGGGCAGGAGATCGCGCTGGACGCGGCAGTGTTCGAGAAGCTGGCAAACGCCTACCTGGTGGAGATCGGCAAGCGATTTCCGTAGGTCTCCGCCACGAGGACGTGGCGCCTAGGCTTTCTTGATGAAGCTCTCCAGCACTTTCTTTCGCCCCGCCTTCTCGAAATCGATGGTCAGCTTGTTGCCCTCGATATCGGTGATCGCGCCGTAGCCGAATTTCAGGTGGAACACGCGCTCGCCCAGGCCGAAGGCGGAGCGGTCATTGCCCAGGTCGACCGAGCGGGCGACGAGATCGCCTTCGATGGTCAGGGGGCCGGCGCTTTTGCGGCTCGATTGCTGGGCGCGGGCGCGCTGCCAGCCGGGCGTTTCATAGACGCTTTCGAACGGGTCGGCCTTGTTGAAGCGGCTGGTCGCGCCGCCGCCATAGCCGTAGCCGCCATAGGATGAACCGGTATCGGTGACCTCGACGGCGTCGGGCGGCAATTCGTCGAGGAAGCGAGATGGAATGGCCGATTGCCAGAGGCCATGGATGCGGCGGTTCTGCGCCACTGACAGGCGTACGCGCTTCTTGCCGCGGGTGATGCCGACATAGGCCAGGCGCCTCTCTTCCTCGAGCCCGGCGCGGCCGGATTCGTCCATGGTGCGCTGGCTGGGAAACAGGCCTTCCTCCCAGCCGGGCAGAAAGACGGTGTCGAATTCCAGCCCCTTGGCTGAATGCAGCGTCATGATGGAAACGGCGTCCTCGGCCTCGGCCGTGTCGCGGTCCATCACCAGCGAAATGTGCTCCAGAAACCCGCCCAGCGTCTCGAATTCTTCCATCGAGCGCACGAGTTCCTTGAGGTTTTCCAGCCGCCCCGGCGAGTCCGGCGATTTGTCGGCCTGCCACATGGCGGTATAGCCGCTTTCGTCGAGAATCTGCTCGGCCAGTTCGTAATGCGGGATCGAATTGAGCCGGGCCGACCAGTTGTCGAACTGGCCGACCAGTTCGCGCAAAGTGGTGCGCTGCTTGGGTTTCAGCTCCTCGGTTTCGAGCAGCATGCGGGTGGCGGCGAGCAGCGAGACATTGGTTGCACGCGAAGTGTTGTGCAGCATCTGCACCGTCGAATCGCCCAGCCCGCGCTTGGGCGTGTTGACGATGCGCTCGAAGCTCAGCCCGTCCGACGGATTGGCGACGACGCGCAGATAGGCGATGGCGTCGCGGATTTCCTTCCGCTCATAGAAGCGTGGGCCGCCGATGACGCGATAGTTGAGTCCCAGCGTGATGAAGCGCTCTTCGAATTCGCGCATCTGGAAGGAGGCGCGGACCAGGATGGCCATGGAATTGAGATCTTCGCCCTGGCGCTGGTAGTTCTCGATCTCGTCGCCAATGGTGCGGGCTTCTTCCTCGCTGTCCCAAACTGAGGTGACCGAAACCCGCTCGCCCTCCTCGCCCACATCGGTCTGCAGGGTCTTGCCCAGGCGGCCTTCATTGAAGGCGATCAGGGTCGAGGCGGCCTTGAGGATATTGGAGGTCGAGCGGTAGTTCCGCTCCAGCTTGATGACCTTGGCGCCGGGAAAATCCTTCTCGAAGCGCAGGATGTTGTCGACCTCGGCACCACGCCAGCCATAGATGGACTGGTCGTCGTCGCCCACCACACAGATATTTGCTTCGCTGGCCGGCTTGCCCTGTGCCAGCAGGCGCAGCCAGAGATATTGGGCGGTATTGCTGTCCTGGTATTCGTCCACCAGCATGTATTTGAAGTGCTCGTGATAATGGGTCAGCACGTCCGGATATTCCTTGAACAGCCGGATATTCTCGAGCAGCAGATCGCCGAAATCGGCGGCATTCAGCACCTTGAGCCGGGCCTGGTAATCGGCATAGAGCTTGGCGCCGCGGCCATTGGCATAGCCACTGCTTTCGGCCGGGGAGATGTCCTTGGGCAGCAGGCCCTTGTTCTTCCAGGTATCCAGCATGGCGGCGAACTGGCGGGCCGGCCAGCGCTTCTCGTCGATATTCTCGACGTCGAGAAGCTGCTTGATAAGGCGGATCTGGTCGTCAGTATCGAGGATAGTGAAGTCCGACTTGAGCCCCACCAGTTCGGCATGGCGGCGGAGGATGCGCGCGCCGATGGAGTGGAAGGTACCCATCCAGGGCATCGCCTCCAGGTGCGGGACGAAGCCTTCGATGCGATCCTTCATCTCGCGGGCGGCCTTGTTGGTGAAGGTCACTGCGAGGATTTCGCGGGCATAGGCCTTGCGGGTGTTGAGGATATGGGCAATGCGCGTCGTCAACACGCGCGTCTTGCCCGTGCCGGCGCCGGCCAGCACCAGCAGCGGGCCCTCCGTGGTCAGCACCGCCTCGCGCTGTTCCTCATTGAGACCGCGCAGGTAATCGGGCGCCTGGCTGCGGCCGAGCTGGCTGGTGATCGGCCCGGCAGCGGGGCGGTCGATAGGGCGGGGTACACCGGACATTCAAGGCCTTTCCATCGCAGCGTGCCTGGGGTGGCAGACGCAGCGCGGGGATTGACGAATCTTATTTTGTTCTCGTCGGCAATATAGGGTCTGGCAGGCCCGGTGTATAGAACACCGGCCTGTCACCGATGTGTCATGCAGGTGTCACGGCGCTGTCTTTCGCCCGCCCTATGCGGAGCCTATTCCAACAGGGGCTCCATCATGCTTAAGCCAAGATATCTGGTTGCACTCGCAGCTGCCTTGCTGGCCACGACCGGTTCGGTCACGGCCGCCGAATACTTCAATCGCATTGCCAGCTTTCCGGTGGCGCTGAACACGCCCGACGCCGAAGAAGGCGCCGAGAACTCGGCCGAAATCATTACCGCTACCGAAGACGGCATGGTGCTGGTCTATTCCAATGCCCTGCTGGGCGGCATCGGCTTCATCGATATCACCGACCCCGCCGCACCCAAGGCCGGCGGTTTCGTCGCACTCGATGGCGGCCCGACCTCGGTTACCGTTATCGGTGGCAAAGCGCTGGTGACCTCGGACACGACCGAGGACTTTACCGCGCCTACCGGCTATCTCTCGGTCATCGACATTGCCAGCAAGACCGTCGATGTCACCTGCGACCTGGGCGGGCAGCCCGACGCCATCGCCAGGAATGCCGACGCCTCGCTGATCGCCATTTCGATGGAAAACCAGCGCGATGAAGACCTCAATGATGGCGTGATCCCGCAACTGCCGAGCGGCAATATCACTTTCTTCGACGTGACCGATGGCACGGTCGATTGCGGCACGATGCGCGTCACCGAGCTGGCGGGCGTTGCCGATTTCGCCGGCGAGGATGCTGAGCCCGAATATACCGATTTCAACAGCGCCAACGAACTGGCGGTGACGCTACAGGAAAACAACCACATCGTCATCCTGAATGGCGAAACCGGTGAAATCATCAATGATTTCAGCGCCGGCGCGGTCGATCTTGAGGGGATCGACGCTACTGAAGATGGTGTGCTGAGCTTCACCGAGAGCCAGGAAGGGCGCAAGCGCGAGCCCGACGCAATCCAGTGGCTGGACGAGAACCGTTTCGTGGTCGCCAATGAGGGCGATTATGAAGGTGGCTCGCGCGGCTTTACCATCTTCCACAAGGACGGCACCGAACTCTACGAGAGCGGCCCGTCGATGGAATATATCGCCGCCCAGCTCGGCCACTATCCGGAAGGCCGTTCGGACGCCAAGGGCGTCGAGCCCGAAGGCATGGAAGTGGGCACGTTCGGCGAGACGAAGTTCATTTTCGTCAATCAGGAACGCTCCTCGCTGGTCGCGATCTACAAGGATACCGGCGCTGAGCCGGAATACTGGCAGTCGATCCCCTCGGGTATCGGCCCGGAAGGCGCGCTGGCCATTCCCTCGCGCAATCTCTACGTGACCGCCAATGAGACCGACCTGTCACCCGACGGGTTGGCCGGCTCCCATGTCATGATCTTCCAGCTTGCCGAAGGCGAGCCGGCCTATCCACAGATCATCTCCGACCTCGACGCCGACGGTAAGCCGATCGGCTGGGCCGCGCTGTCGGACGCCGTGGGCGATGCCGAAAAGCCGGGCATTCTCTATGCCGTCAGCGACAGCGCCTTTAGCGAAGCTGCGATCTACGAGATCGACGCGACGGCCAAGCCGGCCCGCATCGTCAAGAAGACCGTGGTGACCCGCAATGGCGTACCGGCCCAAAAGCTCGACCTCGAAGGCATCACGCTCGATGGCGAAGGCGGTTTCTGGCTGGCATCGGAAGGCGATACGGGTAAGCTGACCCCGCATGCCCTGTTCCACGTCAACGCCGATGGCGAGATCGAAGACGAGATCGCCTATCCGGCGGCCCTGCTGGCCGGCGAAACCCGTTCGGGTTCGGAAGGCGTGGCCAGGATCGGCGATACGCTGTGGATCGCCATCCAGCGCGAATGGAAGGATGACGAAAAGGGCTTCGTGAAGCTCGTTTCCTACAACACCGAAACCGAGGAATGGGGCGCGGTGCGCTATCCGCTCGAAGCGGCACCGGAAGGGGGCTGGGTCGGCCTCAGCGAAATCACCGTCCATGGCGACTATGCCTATATCATCGAGCGCGACAACCAGATCGCCGGCAAGGCCCAGCTCAAGGCGCTCTACCGCGTGAAGGTGAGCGAGCTAGTTCCGGCCGAACTGGGTGGCGAGCTGCCCACGGTCAGCAAGGAACTGGTGCGTGACCTCGTGCCCGATCTGGCCGCCAATAACGGCTACGTGGTCGACAAGGTCGAGAGCTTTGCGGTCGATGCTGCCGGCAACGGCTTCGTGATCACCGACAATGACGGCGTCGACGACTCGTCGGGCGAGACCTTCTTCTGGTCCATCGGCGCGCTCTAAAGCGTTGCAGCTACTATGGAAGCGGCCGGGCCGGCAGGTCCGGCCGCTTCGTTTTGCGCCGACGAATCTGCGTGTATGCACGGCAGGGCGGGGTTGCACCGGGAGCCTGCTTGCCTACACTCTGCCGCGGGAAATCGGATAGCCACGTACAGTGCTCAATCGCATCTACATCGTCGTCGGCCTGCTGGCGATCATCGTGCTGGCCGGCGCTTTCATCGCGCCGCATTTCATCCGCTGGAGCGACTATCGCGGGCGGATGGAAGAGCTGGCGACGAATATGCTCGGCACGCCGGTGACGGTGCGCGGGGAGATCGATTTCACGCTGCTGCCCCAGCCGCGCCTGCGCTTCTCCGATGTATTGGTAGGTTCGCCCGAGGAGCCGGCGGCGACGGTGGACAGCGTGGAAGCCGAATTCTCGCTGATGGATTTCCTGCGCGACAACTACAATGTCACCAGCCTCATCCTGCGGCAGCCGGTCATCGACTTCACCATCGATGAGAGCGGCTTTTTCGGCAGCGGCGTGGCACTGGCCGCTGGTACCGGGGGCGTCGGGCTGGGCCAGACAACGGTAGTCGATGCTACGGTGCGGCTAATGGATCGCCGTTCGGGCGAGACATTCGAGGCCAGCAGTGTCAGCGGTGAATTGCGGCTGGCCGGCTTCAGCGGTCCCTTCTCCTTCCAGGGCAATGGCAGCTATCGCGGCGAGCCCTATGGGTTGCGGTTCAATTCCGGCGTGCTCGACGAGGCCGGCAAAGCGCGGGTATCGCTGTTCCTGCAGCCGCAATCCTCCACCTTTTCGCTGGCGCTGGAGGGGCTGCTGGAGCCGGGCATGGCGCCGAAATTCGACGGCGACATGGTCTATCGCCAGAAGCCACCGGCGACCGATGTGGCGACCAATATCCGTGGCGACTTGGTGCTGGAAAGCAAGATCACCGGCTCGACCGACCGCATCGTGCTGTCGGGCTACACGTTGCGGCCGGACGAGAACCGGGCCGGCATGCGGCTTACCGGTGCCGCCAGCATCCAGCTCGGCGATGTCAGGAGTTTCGACGCGGTGATTTCGGGCGGTGTCTTCTCGCTGCCGCCGCGGGACGCCAAGGAAGATACGAGCACCTTGCCCTATGAGGCGGTGCGGCTGCTGTCGGAGCTGCCGGCGCCGATCATTCCGCCCATGGCCGGTCGGATCGGGGTCGACCTGGCGGAAGTGGGGCTGCGCGGTTTTGCGCTGCGCAATGTGCGCATGGATGCCCGCACCGATGGTTCGGCCTGGCAGGTCGAGCAGTTCATCGCGCAATTGCCTGGTGACAGCGAATTGCGGGCCAATGGCAAGTTGACCAGCGATAGCGGCCGGCCGGCTTTCAGCGGCGAGGTGTCGCTGACGAGTGCAAGGCTGGATGGGCTGGCCGCTATCTGGCGCAAGCCGGCCGAGGACAATCCGCTGTTCAACGAACCCGGCTCGCTCAGCGGACGTGTCATGCTGGCGGGCGATGCCTTCGGGTTGGTCAATGGCGTGCTGACGCTGGCTGAGCACACGCACGGGGTCGAAATCCGCCTCGGCTTCGGCGAGGAAAAGCGGCTCGACCTCGTGGCGCATTTCGACGAGCTGGGTGAGCGTGGCAGCGCGCTGGTCGGAGCGCTGCTGCCCAATATCGCGGCCGAGCCGGCCTTCGGCATCAGCTTCCCCTATGGCAGCTTCTCGCTGACGGGCAAGGGCGGGCGCGTCTTTGGCTTTGATGGCACCGGGCTGGTGGCCGAGGGGCAATGGCGCGACGCCGAGGTCAGCTTCTCGCGGCTTTCGGCCGAGACCTGGGGTGGCGTAGGGTTCGATGCCACGCTCACGGCGAGCGGTACGGTGGCCGAACCCGATATTTCCGGTTCGGGCATGGTCCGCATCGATGCCGGGGATGCTCCGGCCTTGGCGGGCTTGCAGGATGCGCTCGGCATGCCGCAAAGCTGGCGCGATTTCCTCGCAGCCTCGGCGCCGGCCGACCTGCTGGTCGATATCGGCGAACTGATCGATGGCGCGCAGACGATCACGCTGGCGGGAGCGCTGGGTGCGGGTGAACTCAACCTGCGGGCTGAGCTCGGTGGCGGGATCAGCGCGCTGGCCTCGGCGCCGCTGCGGGTCACCGCTGGGCTTGAATCCGCCGACATTGCCGGACTCACCGCGCAGATCGGGTTGGGCGACACGCCACTCTTTGCCGGCGACGGCTCCATGCTGGTGAGCATCAGTCTCGAAGGCACGCCGA
>Ga0065721_10052649_pt1 | contig 11482 bp, 8 predicted proteins | sample Mesricmetagenome_FD_59108 | JGI IMG/M metagenome (GOLD analysis project Ga0065721, IMG submission 59108) | Mesophilic microbial community from rice straw/compost enrichment Sample: eDNA_1 v2 (version 2) | ecosystem: Engineered > Solid waste > Grass > Composting > Bioreactor | place: USA: Davis...
AGGCGCGGGCTGGGCGGCGATAGGGGGCGGGGTGTCGGTCATGGCGGTTCTGTGGAGTCGTTTCTTCAGTCGACGGCGGCGGAGACGGCGGAGGCGTCGGGGGTTCGGACGGTGCGGCGGGCCTCGCGCCGGGCGCGCCAGCGGGGCCGGAGGTGGGTGACGGTGACCCAGGCGCAGCCCAGGGCGGCCAGCACGGCGATGACGCGGAAGACGTCGTCATAGGCCAGGACGTTGGCCTGCTGGGTCACCTGGCGGCTGAGGAGGGCCACGCCCTCGGCGCGCAGCAGGGCCGGGTCGGTGATCGTATGGGCGTAGGCGCCGGACAACTGGGCCAGGCGCTGGGTCACCAGCGGGTCGGAACCGACGATGTCGGCGGCCAGCTGGTTGGAGTGATACTTCTCGCGCACGATCTGAAGCGTGCCGGTCAGGGCGCTGCCGGCCAGGCCGCCGACGTTCTGCAGCACGCTGAACATGACGATGAAGCTGATCAGGTTCTGCTTGCCCTGTTGCAGGACGCGGCTGATGCCGATCATCAGCGCCGGGCCGATGAACATGGCCGAGGCGAAGGCGATCATCGCCTGGCTGAGATAGAGCTGAGCCGGGCGGGTCAGGACGGTCGCATGGCTGTCGATGAAGGCGCCGACGGCGATGAGGCCCAGCGCGATGGCGATGGGCTTGTTCAGCTTCTCCATGTTCAGGGTGAAGGCGCTGACGGCGGTGCCGGCGATCATGGCCAGCAGGATGACGACGAACAGGCCGTGCAACTGGTCCGGGCCGAGGCCGACGACGGTCAGGAAGCCCACGGCGCCCGAGGTCTGCTCCGACAGCACCATGCGGATCAGCAGGATGGCCCCGAACAGGCGCAGCATGTCGGCGCCGGTCAGCCAGCGGGTGTTGATCAGCGGATTGGCGCGGCGATGCTCGATCGTCAGGGCGGCCGCCAACAGGACGATGGAGCCGACCAGGGCCCAGCCGATCCACGCCGCCTCGGTCCACCAGACGATGCGGCCCAGGCCCAGCACGGCGCTGAGCAGGGCCACGCCGGGCGCGAACAGCGCGAAGGTGAGGAAGTCCAGCCGGTCGAACACCCTCAACCGCTCGGACGGCGGCAGCTTCAGCACCTGGACGGCGGCCCAGGCGACCAGGGCGAAACCCAGCTCGAAGACGTAGAAGCCGGGCCAGCCGTCGAGGTCCAGCAGGGTCGGCATGATCAGGCGGCTGATCGGCACGGCGAAACTGGCCAGGCCGATGCCGATGATCAGCCCCTTCAGCCGGTGGGCGGCGGGGAAGGCCTGGATCAGATAGAGGAAGCCCAGGCTGGACAGGCCCGCCCCCGCCATGCCGGCGACGGCGCGCACGACCAGGGTCGATTCATAGTTGTGGACCAGCAGGTGGGCGGCGCAGGTCAGGACGAAGACACCCAGGAAGATCTGGGTGAACAGGCGCAGGCCGTACTGCATGCGGAACTTGACCAGGATCAGGTTCATGCAGGCGTTGGTCATGACGAAGACGACCGGCAGCCAGGCGGCCTCGGTGGCGGTGACGCCCAGCGCGCCCTGCAGGTTCTGGATGTTGGCGGTGACCGCGGCGTTGCCCAGGCTGCCGACCATCGCGACCAGCACGCCGGTGGCCGCGTACTGCAGGCGGCGGGGCCAGGGATGGTCGGGGGTGGCGGGACTGCCGGGCATCATCGGCCGCTCGTGCGGCTTCAGCGTCTCGACGTATTCTTCCCAGGGCAGATGCCAGTTGCGGGCCATCACCGCGCCTTCAGGCCGTTCAGGACGATCAGGCGGGTGCGGGCGGAGACGGCGCGGCGCTCGGCCTCGTCGGCGCCCTGGAAGCCCGAGCCCAGCAGGGTGGCGATCAGACGCACGTCCATCGGCCCCAGGTCCTTTCGCACCAGGCCGGCCGCCTGGGCCCGCGCCAGCGGACCGGCGCCCGCCTCCATCAAGCGTTGCCGCAAGGGCGTAAGCGCGTCGGGCGAACGGACGTTCCGCAGCACGTCGGACCAGCCGGCGTTGCGCATGACCAGGTCGGCCAGCTCCTCGACGAACCAAAAGAAGACCTGCGGATCGTCGCCGCGCGCGCGGGTGCGGGCGTCCAGGTCGTCGACCCCGTCGATCAGCACGGCGAGGGCCAGTTCGGTGCGGTCGGCGAAGTGGCGGTACAGGGTGCCGCGCCCGACGCCGGCCCGCTCGGCGATCAGCTCAAGCGGCGCGTCGAGGCCGTGTTCAGACAGCACCGCGCGCGCCGCCTTCAGGAGGGCGGCGCGATTGTGGACGGCGTCTTTTCGGGTGGGGCGCGACATTCTGTCCTGCTAAATGGACAGTCGTGTCCGTTTTGCAAGAGGTCAGGCCAAGGCCTTCTCCAGCACCACGAAATCCAGCTCCGGGCGGGGCGGGTCGACGGGGAAGGGGCGGCGTTCGCCGGTGGGGGCGTAGCCGCGCCGTTCGTACCAGGCGATCAGTTCGGCGCGGCGGTGGATGACGGTCATCTCCATGCGGCGGGCGGCGAAGCGGGCGCGCGCCTCGTCTTCGGCGGCGGCGAGGATGTGGCGGCCCAGGCCCGAAGCCTGCCGCGGCGGGTCGACCGTCAGCATGCCCAGATAGGCCCGGCCCGGGCCGGCGCGGGCGACCTGGACGCAGCCGATCAGCCGCTCGTCCTGATCGGCCAGCAGGATGACGCGGTCGGGATCGGCGATCAGGCCGGCCAGCTCCTCGGCGCTGGTGCGGGCGTCGAACAGCAGGTCGGCCTCGTGCGTCCAGCCGGCCTTGGCCGTCTCGCCGCGATAGGCGCGCTCGATCAGGCGATGGAGCGCGGCGACGTCGTCGGGCGTCGCTGCGCGGAACGTCAGGTCGCTCACTGGCTGACGCCCAGCTCCTCGACCAGATGGTCCATGCCGTAGACGTCGCGGAGCGCCACGGTCACCGCCTGGGTGGTGACGATGACGCTGCGGTTGACCGCGCGGTCGTAGCCGTAGGCGTTCCTCTGGGTCAGGACGGTGGAGTCGAAGTTGGCCCCGATGATCTGGCCGCGCGCATTGATGGCGGGCGAGCCGGAAGAGCCGCCGATGGTGTCGCTGGACACGGCCATGTCCATCACCGCGTCCGGGTCGATGCGGTCCTTCGCCGCCAGCAGTTTCGGCGCCACGTCGAACGGCGCGGCGCCGGTGGCGCGGTCCCACAGGCCGGCGAAGGTGGTGAAGGCGCCGAACCGCTGGCCGGGCGCGTCCGACCCTTCGACCTGGCCGTAGGTCAGGCGCAGGGTGCCCGTGGCGTCCGGATAGACGCTGTCGCCATAGGCGGCGAAGCGGGCGGCGGCCAGCTGTTCCGAGGCGCGGTCGGTCGGCGCCTGGACCTTTTCCTCCCATTCGGCGCGCACGGCGCGGGCGTCGGCGTCGACGGCCAGGGCGTAGCGGATCAGCGGGTCGGTGGAGGCCTGGACGGCCGCCAGGCCGCCGTCCCACAGGGCGCGGCGCACGGCGGGATCGGCCAGCTGCGTGCCCTCGACCAGGCGGGCCGACAGGCCCTCGGGGCTGTCCTTGCCCAACAGCGTGGCGACATGGGCGTTGTCGACCGTCAGCCATTCGCGCGTCTTGGACAGCCACCATTCCAGGCGGATCTGTTCCAGCTCCGGATAGGTCGGGCGCTCGGCGAATAGGCGCGACTGGACGCCGGACAGGCGGCTGTCGGCGAACTCGGGCAGGCGCTGGTCGGATGGTTTGGCCCGTTCCTGGGCGGCGCGCACCAGGGTGCGGGCATAGGCGAACAGCTGTGATCCGCCCGCGACCGAGGTGGTGCCCAAGCCCGTGCCGCCCTCCAGAAGGGCCATGGCGGGATAGAGTTCGCGGGCGGTCGGCTGGATCACCTCAAGCGCGCCCCACGGATCGGGTCCGTTCCCATTGGCGGCGGCGTAACGCTGCATGAAGTCGGCCTCGGCCGCGGCCTTGGCCGTCATGAAGGCCGGATCGATCAGGGCGGCCATGCGACCGCGCCCGCGCTTGTAGGTGTTCTCCAGGCCCACGATCGGGTCCATGGCGATGAAGGCCTGCTCCTCGCCCTCTTCCGAATAGCGGATCAGCCGACCGCGCAGTTCGGACGCAATCAACTGGTCCAGCGGCAGGACCACGTCGCGGATGGTGGCCAGCTGATCCATCGTCAGCAGGCGCTGGGTCGCGCCGGGATTGCCGGAGACGAAGACGGCCTCGCCCTCGGTGGGCTTGTCGGCGTTCCAGGCGAAGTGGGTCGGCGTCTCGACCGGCTTGCCATCCTCGTACAGGCGGATGAAGGCGGCATCGATGGCGAAGCGCGGGAAGGAGAAGTTGTCCAGGTCGCCGCCGAAGGTCGCGGCGCGGTCCTCGGGCGCCCAGGCCAGGCGCACGTCGTCGTACTTGCGGAATTTATAGAGCTTGAACTGGCCGCCGCGATACAGGCTGACGACCTGGCAGCGGACCTTGGCGTCGTCGCCGCAGGCTTCCGTCTCGATACGGCCCGCCTCGGCGTCGCGCGCCTGGGTGAAGGCCTGGCCTTCCAGCCCTTCGCCCGCCTTCTTCATCCGCTCGGTGACGTCGGAGATGTCGGTCAGGATCTCGGCCGAGGCGCCGGGGCATTTCACCTCTTCCTCGCGGGACTTCGGCGTGAAGCCGGTCTCGGCGTAGTTGACCTGGGGCGTCGACAGATTGGCGACGCAGGTGGCGACGCAGTGGTTGTTGGTCATCACCAGGCCCTGGCCCGAGACGACGCCGGCCGAGCAGCCGCCGAACTTCACCGACGACAGCCGCACCCGGTCCAGGAAAGCCTGGTCGATGTTCGTCCCCAGCGTCTGGTTGGCGCGGGCGATGGGGAAGTTGTCGAAGGTCCACATGCCTTCCTCGGCGCGGGCCGAGGAGGCGGCGACGGCGAGGACGGCGGCGGAGGCGAGAAGGGCGAGGCGCATAGATTTGGGGTCCTGTGTCTCCTCCCCGTTCGCGCAGCGGAGGGGGAGGTGGCGCGGCGCGTGGCGCCGTGACGGAGGGGGTCTTCGATAAAACACCAATGTCCGTGCGGCGGGAAGAACCCCTCCACCGCTTCGCGGTCCCCCTCCCCATCGCGAGCGATGGGGAGGAGACTTTGGCGTATCGGCTTACTCGACGCCCAGTTCTTCCAGCAGGCGGGGCTGGTTGTAGACGTTGCGCAGAGCCTCGGTGATGGCGGTTGTGGAGACGCTGACCGTGCGGTTCAGGTTTCCGTCGTAGCCGAAGCTGCCGCCCAGCGAGTGGATGTTGCCGTCGAAGGCGGCGCCGATCACCTCGCCCCTGGCGTTGATCACCGGCGAGCCCGAGTTGCCGCCGATGATGTCGTTGGTGGAGACGAAGTCATAGACGGTCTGCTTGTTGACCTTGTCCTCGGCCGCCAGCCAGTCCTCGGCCGCGTTGAAGGGCTCGGCGCCGGTGTTCCGCTCATACAGGCCGCCGATGTAGGTGAAGGGCTCCACCGTCACGCCCTGGTAGGTCCAGCCCTTCACCGCGCCGTACGACAGGCGAAGGCTGAAGGTCGCGTCCGGATAGAGGTTGGTCCCATAGGCGGCGAAGCGGGCCTGGGCGATCTTTTCGCCCGCGCGGCTGGTCGGGCCCGAGACGGCCGATTCCCACTGGGTGCGAATGGCCTGGGCCGCGTCGTCATTGGCCAGGACGAACTGGATCATGGCGTCGCCCGAAGCGGCCAACTGCTCCGGCGTCATGGCCAGGGCTTGGGCGCGGAAGGCCGGGTCCGCCAGACGGGTGCCCGAGACGGTGCGCTGGGCGATCTGCTCGGGGCTGTCCTTGCCCAGCAGCGCCTTCACCTGCGGATTGTCGACGGTCAGGTATTCGCGGGTCTTGGACAGCCAGAACGACATGTAGATCTGCTCGATGTCGTTCGAGATCGGCGCGTTCTGGGCCAGGCGGCGGCCCAGGGCGGCGATGTCGGCGTCGGAATAGCCGGGGCGGCGTTCGGCGGCCGGCTTGGCGCGCTCCTTGGCCGCGCGGACGATGGCCTTGGCGTAGCTGTAGAGCTGCGAGCGCGGGCCGGATTCCAGCTGGCGATAGGGCAGATAGAGATTGCGCTGGGCCTGGGCCACGCGCTCCAGATCGGCCCACGGATCGCCGATGCGGGCGGCCAGTTCGGGATCGGCGGCGACGCGCTGGCGCAGCTCGGCCTCTTCCTGGCGCTTCTTGGCCATGAAGGCCGGATCGGTCAGGGCGCCCTGCTGGCCGTAATAGACCTTGAAGGTGTTCTCCAGGCCGAAGATCGGATCGACGGCGACGCGCTTGGCCTCGTCGCCGGTGGTCGAATACTCCAGCAGGCGGCCGCGCAGTTCGGAGAACTGGATCAGGCTGATCGGCAGCTGCTGGTCGCGCAGCGCCTCCAGCTGGGCCACCGTCAGCAGGCGCTGGGTCGTGCCGGGGTTGCCGGCGACGAAGGTGACGTCGCCTTCCTTGGGCGCGTTCGGATTCCAGGCCAGGTGGTTGGGCGTGGCGACCGGCTTGCCGTCCTCGTAGATGCGCAGGAAGCCGCTATCCAGCGCATAGCGCGGGAAGTTGAAGTTGTCCGGATCGCCGCCGAAGAAGGCGGCCTGGAACTCGGGCGCGAAGACCAGGCGCACGTCGTCGTACTTGCGGAACTTGTAGAGCTTGTACTGGCCGCCGCGGTACAGGCTGATGACCTGGCAGGTCCACTTGGGGTCGTCGCCGCAGCCTTCCTTCTGGATCTTTTCAGCCTCGGCGTTGCGGGCCTGGACGAAGGCGGCGCCCTCCAGGCCCTGGCCGGCGCCCTGGACGCGCTCGGTCACGTCGGTGATCTCGGTCAGGATCTCGGCCGTCTGGCCGGGGCACTGCTTCTCGTCCTCGCGGGTCGCCGGCATCCAGCCGTTCTTGACGTAGTCGTTCTGGGCGTCCGACAGGTCCTGGACGCAGCCGACGACGCAGTGGTGGTTGGTCAGGATCAGGCCTTCGCCCGAAACCAGCGAGGCCGAGCAGCCCTGCAGGCGCACCGCCGCCTCGCGCACCCGGTCCAGCCACGCCTGGTCGATGTTGGTGCCATAGGTCTGGTTCACCGTGGCGATCGGGAAGTTGTCGAAGGTCCACATGCCTTCCTCGGCCCGGGCCGGGGCGGCGGGGGCGGACAGGACGGCGGTGGCGGCCGCGAGGGCGCCGACCGAGGCGGCGAGACGAAGCGAGGGCAGGGACATCAGGGCGGTTTCTCCGGGCGCCGGACGCGAGCCGCCGGCTGTTATTCTGTAACTAACGCCGTCGCGCGGGCGTCGGCAAGCCATGGGGGCTTACGGTCTCCCCGCGGGGACCGCAATGTGGGGATCGTCCGCCGCCTTACCCCGATTTAACTTGGCCGCGAGGAGGCGCGCGGTCAGATAGAACCCTGTCCGGGGGTTTATCGACGATCATGTCGCTTGCGCTATCAACGCTGCTGTTCGAGTGGCGCCGCTATATGGCGGCGGTCATGGCCCTGGCCCTGTCCGGCCTCTTGGTCCTAGCCATGACCGGGGTCTTCATCGGCATCGGCAAGGGATTCACCGCCGCCATCGAGCGCTCGCGCGCCGACGTCATCATCATGCAGCCGGGCGCGACCCAGCTGTTCGGCGGCGGGATGGCCGTGCCGCGGCGGTTCATTCCCCTGGCCTACAACCACCCCGAGGTGGTTGAGGTGAAGGCCATGGAGATCAACGGCGGCAATCTCCAGAACGTCCGCGAGGTCGATCCGACCATGAGCCAGGCGGAGCGGGCGCGGCAGAAGGCGCCGCGGTCCAAGCAGGTGCTGGTCAACGTCATCGACACTCAGCCGGGGTCCGTCACCATCCCCATCGACTATTCCGACGAACTGGTGGCGGCGCTTCGGCAGCCCTACACCATCGCCGTCGACGAGACCGCGCTGGGAAGCCTGGGCGTCAAGCTGGGGGACCGCGCCATCTACGCCGGGCAGACCGTCACGGTGGTCGGCGTGCTGCGCGGCTATCCCAACATGATGCAGCCCACCATCGTCATGTCGCGGGACTCCTTGCGCATGCTGGGCCAGTCCTGGGGCGAGACCATGGGCGGGCCGCTGATGATCAAGCTGCGCGATCCCCGGAAGTCTGAGGTGGTCGCCGCCCAGCTGAACGCCATGGGCAACGGCCAGTGGAAGGCCTGGACCCGCCAGCAGCTGGCCGACGCCAACGCCAAGTCGATGTTCGAGGAAGGCATCCTGGTCATCATCATCGGCGGCTGCGTCGTGCTGGGCACCATCATCGGCGTGGCCATCACCTGGCAGACGCTGCGCGGGGCCATCATGGCCAACATCAAGGAGTTCGCCTCCCTGCGCGCCCTGGGCGTCGGCATGGGCTCGCTGCGCCGGATCGTGCTGGAGCTCAGCTTCTGGGTCGGGGTGGTGGGCGTGATCGCGGCGGTCTTCCTGACCTGGCTGCTGTCGCTGGTGGCCAAGGCGGGGGCGGTCATCATCGCCCTGCCGTTCCTGTTGCTGCTGGTGGTGGGCGTCGGCCTGATCGCCATCGCCATGCTGTCCGGCCTGCTGTCGCTGGGCATCCTCAAGAAGAGCCAGCCGGCGGACCTGCTGCGATGAACATGCATACCAAAGTCCACGGCCGGCACGGCGAATACGCCATCGAGGCGCACGGCCTGGTCAAGCGCTTCAAGTCCGGCCGCGCCTGGGTCGAGGTGCTGAAGGGCGTCGACTTCGATGCGCGGCACGGCGACCTGACCATGGTCATGGGCCCGTCGGGCTCGGGCAAGTCGACGCTGATCGCGGCCCTGTCGGGCCTGCTGAAGCCCGAGGAAGGGCGCGTCGACATCCTGGACGTCGACGACCTCTGGAAGCTGTCGTCGGGCCGCATCGACCGGTTCCGGCTGGAGCACTGCGGCTTCATCTTCCAGGGCTTCAACCTGTTCCCCGCCCTGACGGCGCTGCAGCAGGTCGAGACGGTGCTGAAGTTCCAGGGCCTGACGACCGGCCAGGCCCGCAAGCGCGCGACGACGGCGCTGGAGGAGGTGGGCCTGGGCCACCGCCTGAACCAGCGGCCGGCGGCCCTGTCGGGCGGCGAGAAACAGCGGGTGGCCATCGCCCGCGCCCTGGCCAAGGACCCGCAGATCCTGTTCGCGGACGAGCCGACCTCGGCCCTGGACGGCGAGAACGGCCAGGTGGTCATCCGCCTGCTGCGCCGCGCCGCCACCGAACACGGCGCCGCCGTCATCTGCGTGACCCACGACCCGCGCCTGGAGGCCTGGGCCGACCGGGTCATCCATATCGAGGACGGCAAGATCCTCGACGACCAGCGCCGCACGCCCAATCCCGACGCCGTTCTGGCCTCGCACTGAACACCCACAAGACGCTCTCTAGGACACACACGTCATGCCCGGCTTTCTGAAGAAAAAGCGCACCTGGATCGGCCTTCTGGTCGTCATCGTCCTGGTGGTCGGCTTCATGCTGTTCCAGTCGGCCGCCAAGACCAAGAAGGCCGAGGTCGAGAAGGCCGCCGCCGCCAAGGTCGAGAGCCCCTACGCCGCCATCGCCAACGGCAAGGTGGACGTCGAGGGCGGCATCATCCAGATCGCGGCCCGCCGCGGCGGCGTGGTCCGTGAGGTGCTGGTCCAGGAAGGCGACCGGGTCGTGCCCGGCCAGATCCTGGCCCGTCAGGAGGACGACGAGCCGCGCCTGGCGGTGCAGAGCGCCCAGGCCGCCCTGGCCGAGGCCCAGAGCCAGCTGAACCAGATCCGCGTCGACATCCGCACCGCCCAACGCGAGCAGGAGCGTCTGCAGCGCCTGGCCGCGACCAACTTCGTCGCCGCCCAGCGTCTGGACCAGGCGGCCGACGCCCTGGCCACCGCCCAGGCCCGCCTGGGCTCGCAGGAAGCCGCCGTGCAGACGGCGCGGGCGCGGCTGGATCAGGCGCGCTACGACCAGGAGCTGACCGTCATCCGTGCGCCGAGCGCGGGCCGGATCGTTCGCCGCTACGCCAACCCGGGCGCCGGCGCCTCGACCCTGAACGTCTCGACCATGTTCGACCTGGAGCCCGATGCGCCGCGCATCGTCCGGGCCGAGGTGGTGGAAAGCGACCTGCCCAACCTGACCGACGGCCAGGCGGTGGAGATCACGCCCGAGGGCGATCCGACCAAGGTCTATATCGGCTCGGTGATGCGCCGGGCGGCGGTGTTCGGGGCGCGCAAGCTGGCCTCGGACGACCCGTCGCAGCGCACCGACGAACGGGTCGTCGAAGTGGTGGCCTCGGCCGGCGACGCGCCGCTGCTGATCGGCCAGCGGGTGCTGGTCAAGTTCATGAAGCCGGGCCAGACCGCCGGCGCCAAGCGCGAGACCTCGGTCGGCGTCGGCCCGGACCAGGCGATGAAGCGGACGTCCTAAATGTGAGCGCCGGGCGCTAGGGTGACGGCTTGGAGGACCTCTTGAAACCGCGCTCCACACGACGAAAGGGCGGCGCCCACACGATCGACGACGTCGCCCGGCACGCCGGCGTCTCGCCCATGACCGTGTCGCGCGTCATCAACGGCGAGCGCAATGTGCGCGAGACGACGCGCAAGCGCGTGACCGACGCCATCCGCGAGCTGGGCTACGCGCCCAACCAGGCGGCGCGCAGCCTGGCCAGCGCGCAGACGCTGAAAGTCGGCCTGCTCTACAGCAATCCGTCGGCGGCCTACTTGAGTGAATTCCTGCTGGGCGGGCTGGATCAATGCAGCCGGGCCGGCGCCCAGCTGGTGGTCGAGAAGTGCGACGCCGAATCGGGCGAGGTGACGGCCGTCGAGCGCCTGCTGGCCAGCGGGGTCGACGGGGTGCTGCTGCCGCCGCCGCTGTGCGATTCGGCGTCGGTGGTGGACCGGCTGAAGGCCGCCGGCGTGCCGACGGTGGCGGTCGCCTCGGGCCAGCCGGCGCCCGGCGTCTCGTCCATCCGGATCGACGACCTGGCTGCGGCCCAGGCCATGGTGCGCCACCTGATCGCCCTGGGGCACCGGCGGATCGCCTTCGTGCGCGGTCACCCCAACCAGACCGCCAGCGAGCAGCGCTATCAGGGCTATGTCCGGGCGCTGCAAGAAGGCGGGCTGGAGGTGGACGAGCGGTTGGTGGTCCAGGGCTATTTCACCTACCACTCGGGGCTGGATGCGGCGGACGCGCTGCTGAGCCTGCGGCACCGGCCGACCGCCGTCTTCGCCAGCAACGACGACATGGCGGCCGCCGCCATCGCCGTGGCGCACCGGCAGGGGCTGGACGTGCCGCGCGACCTGACCATCGTCGGCTTCGACGACACGGCCCTGGCCAGCACCGTCTGGCCGCCGCTGACCACCATCCGCCAGCCCGTCGCGGAGATGTCGCGCGAGGCGGTGTCGGTGCTGCTGGACGCCGTGCGCCGCAAGATCGACGGCGAAGCGCCGGTGTTCGCGCGCGAGCTGATGGACTACGCCCTGGTGCGGCGGCAGTCGGACGGCCATCCGCCCGCGCCCGAGCCGCCC
>Ga0065721_10052650_pt1 | contig 11480 bp, 9 predicted proteins | sample Mesricmetagenome_FD_59108 | JGI IMG/M metagenome (GOLD analysis project Ga0065721, IMG submission 59108) | Mesophilic microbial community from rice straw/compost enrichment Sample: eDNA_1 v2 (version 2) | ecosystem: Engineered > Solid waste > Grass > Composting > Bioreactor | place: USA: Davis...
GTCGAACGGCTTCGGCGAGGCGACGGTGTAGGAGCGGTTGATGGGCAGGGTCAGCAGCGTGCCGGGCAGATCCTTGTACCGCGCCGGGTCCGGCTGCGGCACCGAGTGCTGCCACTCCCAGTCGCCCCAGGTGGGCGTCGGCGCCAGCACCGCCTCCAGGTAGGTGTCCTTTCGGACCACCTCGGCAAGGTCGAGCGTGTTCACCTTCCGGTTGCCGGGCTGCGGCTTGGCGAGCGTCTCCTTCCAGGTGGTTGGGTCGTCGGTGACCACGGCCATGCCGCCGGGCAGGGAGCGCCCCGGCTCGCTGGAGTCGGGCGTGAAGAGGACCACAGCCCCGGGGTCTACCTTCTCGCGCAGATGCCGCGTCAGCGCCGCGAAGAAGTCCCGCCGCCGCCCAAACCACCAGTCGTAGTAGCGCTGCAGGAGGGCTTCGTCCCCCTTCAGTTGCTCCCGTGTGACCGCTTTGCCGGAGTTCGCCTCGGTCGCAAAGCGGGCCAGGGTCGCCTCCGCGAAGCTGATGGGGATGTGGCTGGGCCGCACCCGGAACCACGCCCCCACAAACGGCACCCGCCCCTTGTAACGCGTGATTGTGGCGTCGAGCAGCCGTATGGCGTCTGTTAGCGTATCCGGGTCGGTGATGTCGGCGTATGCCTTTTCGCTCCAGGTGATGTGCGTATAGGCGTCGTCGCGGGTGAGCGGGCGGGCGCGCTTGCTGGTGCCCAGTCCCTTCTGCCCGACGCTCCCCGCGTACTCGTAGTACGGCAGCACGGGCAGGTCGTAGCGCGCCACCCTCTCCAGTATCCGCTCCCAGCGCTGCGGGGTGGAGGAGGCGTTGTACCAGTCGTTGTTCGGCCCGCTGTCCCACCCCTGGTTGTGACCGAACTCCAGCAGGTCAGTGGTGAACGTATTGACGCCCAGGAACTTCATCCGCCGCGCGCGGTACTCGAACCAGTCTGCGTCGTCGGTGACGCCTCGCTCCTCCTGCTTTCGGCTGCTCACCACACCGTCCGCCATCTCCTCACGCCAGAACACGCGGCGCCGGGGCAGTTCCGCCGGGGGCTGACGGAGTGGGACATAGAGGGAGCGCTCATCCGGCACGGCAAAGAGGCGGATGCGCGCCACCGCCGCCCCGGCGGAGAGCGGGTCACTCGCCGCTTGCGCCTGCGAGATAATCACCCAGAAACCGTCCTCCGGCAGCATTGGGCGCGGCCCCGCGCCGCGCGGCAGCGACAGATCGGGGAATCGGTCGTGCAGATGGAAGAACATCTTCCAGGTGCGGTACTTCCCGGAGAGCGGGATGCGCAGTGATTCGGCGTTGTTGTTGGTGTAGGTGTAGAGGGTATCCCCGAGCGCCGCGCCGGTGGAAACCCCGCGCATCATCTCCGCCCCGCGGTTCCCGATGAACAGCGTGCGGGGCTTGTCCTCAGGGAACTCGACCGTCAGCACGTATGCCTGCCCCGGCTTGAGCCCCTTTCCCTGCCCGATGCGATAGGCGAAGTACTTCGTGTCGCCCTCGTTCGGCAGGACACGGCATTTCCGGCCCAGAATGGTCTCCACCCGGCTCGCGCCCGGCGCCGACTCGGCGAAGGGGCGCCCGCCCGCGGGCGTCTCCGCGCCGCAATCGATCTCGTCGATCAGGGGCAGTTTGCCGAACGGCTCCCCGGCATCCACCAGCGTTGCCTGTCCCTGCTGCGGCTCCGCAGCGGAGCAGGCCGTGGCGCTGGCGCCGAGCAGGAGGGCGAGCGTGCCAAGGGCAACGCGTCGGCGCGTGATCTTCGGGCGTAGGGGTGTCATGACGTGGTCTTCTCCAGAGGTGGAGCGGCAAAGAACCGCTCCAGCGAGGCCCGCAGGCGGACATTCTCGGCTGCGCTGTCGGGGTGATCGTAGTGGCCCGCCACCAGGACGAACAGCTCCTTGGGCTCGGGCAGGGCATTGAAAACGGCAAACTGCCCTGGCGGCGGAACCGCCGGGTCGAACAGGGCGGCGGCGACATGGACGGGGACGCGCACGTGCTGCGCCGCCGTAGCGGCGTCGAAGTAGCGCAAAACGTCCAGCACCTCCGGGCGCTTCTGGTGCAGCAGGCGCACCGACTCGCCGCTGCCGACACAGGGCAGCGTCACCCGAAGCGGGTGGTTGCCGAAGCTCGGCACGCTCAGGTGCGCCGCCCGGAGGCGGTCATCCCACGGCAGCGCCAGCGCGCCGACCCCGCCCCCGAAGCTGCCGCCGATATAGTCCAGCCGCGCAGCCGCCTCCGGCACCAGTTCGGTCAGCGCGGTGGCCGCGCACCAGATGTCCGCCGCGCAGCCGCCGTGGACGTAGGTCTCCCGGGAGTCGATCCCATGCAGCACATGCTTCCCGCCTACCGGGGGAATCCCTCGTACCCGGCTGCGTGGCAGTCCTCGCGCGCAGGGGAAGATGGCGGCGGCCCCTTCGATCGGCAGCGAAAGGTCCGGACGGAGGCGCCCGCCGTAGCCGTGCGACACGACCACGCCGCGCGTGACGGGCCGCCCCTTCGGGCGCGTCAGCCACCCCTTGAGGCGGAGTCCGCCGAGTGTCGTAAACTCCAGGTGCCACGCCTCCACGTCCTTCGAGCCGCGGGCCGGGCGCACCAGGGTCGGCCTGGTAGCGACCGCTCGGGCGTCGGCATACATCTGCCGCCAGAAGTCGGCAAAGTCCGGTGGCGGTTCCGGCGCGGGCACGCGCAGCAGGGCGTCGAGATCGTAGCCGTAGGTCGGATCAAACGGGAAGTCGTGCTTCAAACCAACGGGAGACGGGGGCGCTACTGTCATGATTCCTTTCAGGCGGTCCTCAGGACGATGTACACAGGCGACTCATCGATGGGAACGCGGAGCACGCCGGGCCGCGGCGCCTCCACCCCCACCTTTTCCGGTCCACCCGCCGACAGCGGCATCCGCTCCACCCGTTCGGGCTTTCCGGGTACGTCGGTGAGTTGGGCGAACGCCTTCCGGTCCTTCCCGGTCGGCGACCAGGCCACCCAGACGCGGCGGGATCGGTCGGTCCCGTGCTGGTACTCGTAGACGTAGACGTCGTTCCGCTCGGCCCGCACCACACGGGCGAACCGATACGGGCCGAGCGTACTCAGAAGGTGCGCGACGGCGTGGAACGAGGGCTTGGGCTGGAAGTGGCGGGTCAGCCCGGCGGCGGCGTGCACCGAGGGCTTGTCCTCGTCGTTGAACCAGTACAGGTACGCCCGGTCCAGGTCCATCGCGGAGAAGACCAGGAACGAGCGGACGATGTAGCGGGCCTGCTCAATGTCGGTGACGCCCACCCAGTTCTTGAAATCGCCGGTCTTCTCGTTCGGCTTCGTCGTGGAGTCGTAGCCGAACTCGGTGAGCCAGACGGGTTTCCCCTTCGCGTTGGCGTCCCGCCAGGCGATCACCCCGCCAATCTCCTCCGCATACGGACACTTCGGGTCTTCGGGATAGGTGCGCCGCCAGGTCGGGTACGGCTCGATCTGGGCGTAGCTGTGGAGGTTTACCACGTCGTAGAGGTCGTTCAGTCCCTTCACGCAGCTCAGCGCCTTGTGGTACTTCCCGCTGGGCCGGTCAAACATGGCACAGGTGACCACCTTCAGGCGCGGATCGCCCTCCCGGAATCCCTTCGCCATGCTCTCGAAGATCGCCCGATAGGCCGGGTCCGGGTAGTGCCCCGGCTCATTGCCGATCTCCGCAGCCGCGACCAGGTTGCGGCTTGACGGTCCGAAGAAGCGCGCGAACGCCTTCCCGTACTCGAAGGCCTCCCGGCGCATGTCCTTCCACGCATCCGGAGGCGTCCGCCCCAGCATGATGCTGGCGTTGATCTCATAGCCCGCCCGGACCCACTTGCCGTACAACTCCTCCCAGTTCACGCCGTTACGGCTCATGGGGAAGGTCGGCGGCTGAGGGGTCTCCTCGCCCACGTCCCAGTTCAGGCCGTGGTAGTCGCGCAGCAGTCGCGTGACGGGCTTGTACAGGTCGGGCCGAAACTGAACCGTGTGGGTGTTCAGCCCGATGAAGTCCCGAAGCAGCGGTTTTGTGGCCATCTTATTCGCTCCTGCGCGCTTCTCAGGCCGCTCGCGGGTCACGCCCCGGCGCGAAGCGGGGCGGCACGGGCTGTACGATCCGGCGCCGCTCGGGCGTCAGTCGCTCCAACAGTTCCGGGGACGGCTGGTAGTTGAAGCGCGGCAGGATCGAGCTGGGGGAGTAGCGGTAGATGAGGATGCGCCGCTCGCCCGGGTTGGTGCGCGCCGCTGAGCCGTGGCACAGACCGTCCGTAAACATCAGGGCGTCGCCGGCCTTCAGGTGGACCTCGGCGGTCATCAGGGCATCGGAGGCCACGAAGTCGTCGCGGTAGCCCTGGTGCTCGCCCGCCGCCAGAACCGGGTGGACGATGTCGCTCTTGTGGCTGCCCGGCACGATCACCGTGGCGCCATCGCCGGGACCGACATCGGTGAGCGCCATCAGGATGTTGATCTGGCCGACCATCCACTGCCCCGTGCGGTGACGCGTGGAGGCGATGAACGAGGGCAGGTGCCCGCCCGAGTGGATGCCGATGTACCCACTCTGCCCGCGGATGTTCAGGAATGCCTCGTTGATCGACAGGCCGCAGGTGCCGTTGCAGATGTAGCGGCGCACATCGTCAATCCAGGCGGGGTTGTCGATAAGCTCCTCGAAGACCGGGCCGCCCTCGATGATGTTCTGGTAGTTGGTGCCGTCGTGCCCCTGGTAGCTGTGCACCTCCACATTGCCGAACCACTCGCCCGGCTTGCGCGGCGGCTGCGCGTCGATCCAGGCGTTGATGGCGCTCAGTTGCTCCGGTGTCAGCGCCCCCCGCAGGATGCGGTAGCCCAGAAGGTCAAACAGGTAGTCCGCCTCCTGCTCAGAGAGCGTGGCGTCCTTGCCAGGGAAGGGCGCCCGCGGCGCCTCCCTTCCTGTCGTGCTGCTCATTGCGTGTTCCTACTCCTTGGTTCCCTCGCGCCACAAGCGGACCGCTTCTCGGTGGGTGTACGGAACGTACCCCCGCTCCCGGGCGTATTCCGCGAGGCGCACTACATGGCTCAGCGCGCGGTCGGGCGCGTGGTTCCAGGCCACCCAGTCGTGACAGATTAACGGCAGGGGAGCATTCTCTGCGGCGCGGCGGTCGATCTCCGCTCGCAGCGGGGCGAGGAAATCACCGGTCTTGTCCGCGCGCCACAACCAGGAGGTGTCGCTGAAGCCACTGGGGAAGCCCACGACCTCCGGGAAGCCGAGCGCCTCGTAGTCGGTGAACTCTCGCGACTCTTCCACCCCGGTCAGAAAGGCGTTCACCCGGCGGATGCCGAGTTCTACCAGCATCGCGAACTCTTCGCGGGCCTTGGGCGTGGCGTCGAAGCCGGTGAGACGCTCGCCGTCCTTCCCGCCCGTACCGCAGATGCTGATGGCGTCCGGCCGTACCCGGAGGATGCGCTCGTGGGCGTCGAACGAGCGCTCGTAATCCGCGCGCAACTTCGACACCGGCGCGCCGCGCTCGTAGCCGATCCCGATGTGCGAATAGCTGTGATCGCCAACGTCGAAGCGTGGATCGGCCGCCGTCTCCACCCGGAACGCCCGGAAGGCGTTTTCACGCGCTTCCAGGGCGCTCCCGGTGCAGAATAGCGTCACCGGTAGGTCGTGGGCGCGGTGCACCTCGGTCAGCCGCGCCAGAAACCCTGCCATCGCCCCCGCGTCGGTGGATTCGACGTCGTAGCGAAGAAGCAGCCAGCGTCGCCCGTTGCTCATGACCACCCCGGCTACAGGCTGACGCCTTCCGGGGGCTTGGCGCTCTCACCCAGTTTGGCCCGTACCTTGGCGTCCCGCTCGCGCCACTCGCGGTTATGCCTTTCCATCTCTTTTTCGAAACCGGGCGGGGGGGTGGTCCCCGTCCAGTTCTTCTTTTCTTCCTCGGTAACCGCCGTACTCTTTCCGCTGCATCCCGTCGTCAGCACGCCCGCGGCAATGCTGACGACGGCGATGAAAAGGGAAAGAGCCGGGCGGACCGTGGACTGCTTTCGCATCATGACGGTGGCTCCTCGCTGCGCTAAAGGCGCCGAGCGTCCCACAGGTTGTCGTTGGGGCGAGTGGTCGGATCCGGGTTGGTGGCAGCGGGCTTCATCGCCTTGACGTGACCGTCGCAGAAGGCAAAGTTGGCCAGATCTGCATGCCGCGCGGTCACCGCGCCGTTGGGGCCGACCGGATAGTCCGCTGCGGTCGTGGTGCGGGCGCCGTTCGGTATGTCGGTCGGGATGATGACCCCGAGCCACCCCTGCCCCGTGATGCCGATCTGGTAGCTGACGCGATTTCCGACGCCGCCGTGGGCAAGAACATCACCGTTGTGCCGCTCCGCGAGCAGGATGGTGTCTGCGACCCGGCCAATATCCGCCAGGGAGCGCGACGGCATCTGCAGGCACGAGCTCCATCCGCCCATAACGCCCCAGAGATTGGTGCAGCCGTTGGAGTACGCATTCGCCGCATAGGAGATCCCTGCCCCCGCCCACTCCCAGCCGGCGAGGGGGTCCATATTGTCATCCGAGGGGCAACGGAACACATCGTAGCTCTTGACGTACGGCTGCGTGGTGGCCGGCCACGAGTCCCGCCAGAACAGGTGCATATCTGCCGGGAAGGTCTCGTCCCAGTCCTGGGTGTACTGCATGATCCCCAGGCTCATCTGCTTCATGTTGGAGAGACAGGAGGCCTGGCGTGCCTTCTCCCGTGCCTGGGCGAAGACCGGGAAGAGGATCGCAGCGAGGATCGCGATTATCGCGATGACGACGAGGAGCTCAATGAGGGTAAAGGCGGCGCGCCTTTCGGGCCTGGTGTCCCGGCGGGAGCGATATATACTGGACAATGACGACATTTTCTTTGTTCCTCCTTCGGAACGCTCAACCCTTTTTCGTTGGTTTAGTGATTCAGGAACCGGCGAACGGCGCGGTGGTCGAGCCGCGCTCGACCAGTTCGGGCGGGAACAGGTGCAACACGGCGGGAACGGCGTCCCCCGCGATGCGCTGGATGAGCAGGCGAGCCGCCTCTTCGCCCACACGCTGGAACGGCTGCCGCAGCGTGGTTAGCGGCGGCGTAGTGAAGGCGGCGGGGGGACGGTCGTCCACCCCGATCACGGAAAGTTGCTCCGGCACGGCGACCCCCCGCTCGCGTGCTGCCTCCAGCACCCCGAAGGCGATCTCGTCGTTTCCGGCGAAGATGGCGGTCGGCGGCTCTGGCAGCGCCAGCAGGCGGAGCGTGTTCTCGTACCCTGATTTCGTGTCGTACAGGCCCGGCAGCAGGTACTCAGGCCGCGGCTCAATGCCCGCGGCGATCAGACGCTCCTGGTAGACGTTGCGCCGCACCTCAGCGCTGATGAGGTTCGAGTGCCCCATCAGGTGCGCAATGCGCCGGTGACCGAGGCCGAGCAGGTGGTCCATCACCAGGTTCGCCCCCGCCACATCGTCCACATCCACGGTGGGGATATTGCCCTGTTCGGGCGGCCAGGAGATCGCGACCAGCGGAAGCCGCAGCGAGCAGAGAGCGGGCATCAGGTCAGAATCGGTCGGCGGCGCAACCACCAGGATGCCGTCCGAGCGGCGGTCTCGGAACGGGGCTAGCGACTCCTCCGCGTCCCGCCAGGGCAGCGTCACATGGGTGACGTTGTACATCGCCTCAGTCGCCGCGGTGAGGACTCCCTGGAGAACGCCCGCGGAGTAGGCATTAATAGCGATGGAGGGGGAGTCTACAACACCGTAGTAGATGCCCAGCATGTTCGTCCGCTGGCGTGCCAACCCGCGCGCCACGGCGTTGGGGTGGTAATTGAGCCGGTTAACCACCTCCAGAATGCGCCGCCGCGTCTCCGGGCGCACCGGGCGTGGGCCGTCGTTTAGAACATTGGAAACGGTGGCGAGTGAGAAGCCGCTTTCCTTCGCCACATCGTAGATGGTGGGCATCGTAGACCGCCAATCAAAGCGCTTCGATTATACGCAAACGATACATCGAAGCGCTTCGCTTGTCAAGAGGACGTTTAAAAAATCACCTAACGACGCACGTACGCCGGGCTCCCTCCTGTGGCAGGAACATCGCCCCCGCGGCGCGTACTCTTAGGGCCAAGGGGGCGACCACCCGGATGCCTCCCGGAACACAAAGGAGTGACCTGTGCGAACCGGCTGGCTGATCGGATTGGGAGCCATCCTCTTCCTGGTGCTCTGGGCGGCGCTGCCCGAACCGGCACGGGCGATACAGCCCGAGGCGCGCCCGCGCAAGATCGTGCTGATCGCCGGAGCCATCACCGGGCACGGTCGGGGCACCCACGAGTACGAGAAGAACGTCGTCCTGCTCAAACACCTTCTGGACACGTCACCGAACTGTAAGGCTCTCCGCACGGAAGTCCACTTCAAAGGCTGGCCGGAGAACGAGCGCACCCTCGACGACGCCGACACCATCGTCCTCATCTCGGACGGCAGCGACCTGAAGGAGCAGAACCATCCCCTCTTCGTCGGGAACCGGATGCAGGTGCTGGAGAAGCAGATGCAGCGCGGGTGCGGCCTGGTCCTGTTCCACTGGTCCACCTTCGCCCCTGCCCGCTTCCACGACCAGATCACCGAATGGGCGGGCGGCTATTTCGACTATGAGACCGGCGCCGCCGCGAACCGCTGGTACTCTGCCATTCAGACCTGGACCGGGCCGACGCAACTGGGCGCCCCCGCGCATCCCGTCAGCCGCGGGGTCAAACCGTTCACCCTGGAGGAGGAGTTCTACTACCGCCTCCGGTTCCGGGAGGGTGACCCGCGCATCCGGCCGATCCTCCTCACCCGCCCGCCGAACGAGACGCAGGACTTCCCGGTCGCCTGGGCCGTGGAGCGCCAAAACGGCGGCCGCAGTTTCGGGTTTACCGGGGGGCACTTCTACAAGAACTGGGCGCTGCCCGATTACCGCAAGCTGATCCTGAACGCCGTGGTCTGGACCGCAGGGGCGGAGGTCCCGGAGGGCGGAGTGGCGTCCCGATGGGAGCCCCCCCTGCGGGCGCTGATCGTAACCGGCCATCACCATCCGGAACACGACTGGCGCAAGACCACCGGGGCGCTCCTGCTCGCGCTGGAGCAGGACCCGCGCGTGGAGGTGGACGTCACCGAGAACGTCGAAGACCTGGCAACGCCCAAGATCGCGGACTACGACCTGCTCGTCCTCAACTACAACAACTGGGACCGGCCGGGCCTCAGCGAGGCCGCGAAAACCAACTTCACGCGCTACCTGGCAAGCGGCGGCGGGCTGGCGCTCATCCACTTCGCCAACGGCGCGTTCAACTACACCCTCCCGAACCGGAGTTCCGACTGGAAGGAGTTCCGGACCCGCATCGCGCGCCGTGCCTGGATGCACGACGGCCCCAGCGGGCACGACCCGTACGGCCCCTTCTCGGTGAGCGTCACAGGCGCCCGACACCCAATCACAGCGGGCCTGGCCCCGTTCAACACGGTGGACGAACTGTACTTCCGGCAGGGGGGCGACGCCCCCATCACGCCGCTGGTCACCGCGCGCTCGAAGGTGACGGGGCGGGACGAGCCGCTGGCCTGGGCCTACGACTACGGGAAGGGACGCGTCTTCCAGACCCTGCTCGGGCACGACGAGGCTTCGATCCGCCATGCGGCCGCGCTGATCCGGCGCGGCGCGGTATGGGCGGCCCGCCGGGAGCCTCTGGGCTTCGACCCGCCCACCGCACTTCTGGAGAATGCCCTGTTCCGAAGCGGCAGCCCGTGGACGCCCCAAAAGTCTGCCGCCCAGTCCGGGAAGGCGGCGCTGAGGGGGGCCGCTTCGGCAAGGCGCTGGACGCCCCCGCACGAAGAGCGGCGACTCCTACATCGCCTTCGCCCTGCTCGACGCCCAGGGGAAGTGACGTCATCGGCCCCGGTCGGCCGCCGTAGCAGGAAGAACGCCCGGCGGGCGCGTACCTTTACCCGACTCTGCTGACCATCCTATCCCTACCCCGGAACCCACACCCCATGCTTCCAAAACCCGCCGAATACTACGTCGAGAAGATGCGCGCCCTGCACGTGGCCATGCGCGACGATCTGCTCAAGCACCTGCGTGCGCAGGAGACCGAGGCCGCAGAAGCGGCCCACAAGGAGGATCTGGCGGGCGTGGCCGATGTGCGCGGCGGCGACACCATCTACCGCATCGACGCCCACAGCGAGGAGATACTGTTCGCGTTCTGCGCCGAGTGGGCGCGGGAGGCGGGGCCGTTCGTGCTGATCGCCGAGGGGGTGGACGGCGCGGGCTGGATGCCGTTCCCGGAGGGCGCGGACGCCGCCGACGCCCAGTTCCTGATGATCGTGGACCCGATCGACGGGACGCGCAACATCATGTACAACAAGCGCTCCGCCTGGATACTCTCCGGCATCGCGCCCAATAACGGCGAGGCGACGACCCTGGCGGACATCGCCGCCGCGGTGATGACCGAGCTTCCGACCACGCGCCACCGCTACTCCGACCAGTTGTGGGCCACCGCCGGCGGCGGCGCGCATCGCGAGGCGCACGACCTGGTAAGCGGCGGGGTGGAGCGGCTGCCCCTGCGCCCGTCGCGCGCGGACAACCTGTCGCATGGCTTTGCCAGCATCTCCAAGTTCTTCCCGCCTGCCAAGGCCGCTACCGCTGCCTTCGAGGAGAAGCTGCTGGCGCGCGTTGCGCCGGACGAGGGCGAGAACCCGCTGGTCTTCGACGACGAGTACATCAGCACGGGCGGGCAGCTCTACGAGATCCTGGTCGGGCACGACCGGTTCCTGGCGGACCTGCGCCCGGTGTTCTTCGAGGCGCTGGGCCTGCCCAAAAAGCTCGTCTGCCACCCCTACGACATCTGCACGGAGCTGATCGCGCGCGAGGCCGGCGTGATCGTCACCGACGAGACCGGCGCCCCCCTCTCCGCCCCTCTGGACATCCGCGCACCCGTGTCCTGGGCAGGCTACGCCAACGCCGCCCTCCAGGCCCGTATCCAGCCCGTCCTCCTGGAGCTGCTGGCCGACGTCCGGGCCGAGCCATGACCCGCCGCGACGCCCTGCGCGCCGGGGTTTCCCTGGCCGCCTCCCTGGCGGTGACGGCTGGCGCCGACGCGGAAGCCTCCCTTCCCCAGGAGGACGACACGCCCATGCCCCCGCCCTTCGCCCTCACCTACGACGCGCCCGCGACGCTGCCCGGCACGCCTAACGACGGCCAGCGCGGGGGAAATTCGCCCGCGTGGCTGCGCGCCCTGCCCCTCGGCAACGGCAGCCTGGGCGGTATGGTCTTCGGGGACGTGGCCCGGGAGCGGGTCCAGCTCAACGAGGAGTCTCTGTGGAGCGGTGGGCCGCAGGACGCCGACAACCCGGATGCCCGGGAGGCCCTGCCGGAGATACGCCGCCTGCTCTTCGCCCGCGATTACGCAGCGGCGCAGAAGCTGACCTACGAGCGGCAGGCGTGCCGGGGGAAGGGCACGGGGCACGGAAACGGCAAGGA
>Ga0065721_10052651_pt1 | contig 11479 bp, 7 predicted proteins | sample Mesricmetagenome_FD_59108 | JGI IMG/M metagenome (GOLD analysis project Ga0065721, IMG submission 59108) | Mesophilic microbial community from rice straw/compost enrichment Sample: eDNA_1 v2 (version 2) | ecosystem: Engineered > Solid waste > Grass > Composting > Bioreactor | place: USA: Davis...
CCGCGGGCTCCCGTAGACGATGCGGCTACCGGGATGCGGTAACGGCATCGAGCACCGGAGCCCGCGGAGGCGGGCTTGAATCACAGAAGCCGGGACTTCAGTCCACGGCGACAAGCACTCGTCAGAACGTGACGCCGAACTTGGCCTCGGCCTTGATGTCGTCCGGAGCCGTCGCATCCTGCTTGTTCTGCGTCACCGAACCACCGAAGGTAAAGTTCAGCGTCGAGAAGGTGTGCGTCAGACCCAGGCTGTAGACCCGAAGGCCGCGCGACAGCGGGGTATCCTCGTCCGCGCCCCACAGCAGCGCATCCTTATAGGCGCCCTGAAGCTGTGTGAAGCGGTTGACGCGAAGCCCGAGCGAAAGGGCAAACTCCCCGGTCTGCGCGTCATGGGCCGTCAGGGACGTCACCGAGTAGGCGCTGCCTAGCTCCAGCGAGCCGATCTTCGCCTGCATGCCCAGCTCCTGCCGCTTCGCCTCCGTGATGACGCCCCGGTTGTCCACCGGGTTAATCGTCACCCCTCCGGTCAGCGTCAGGGTCGGCATCGGCTTCAGCGCCAGGCTCGTCTGCGTCGTGTTCAGCGTGGACGGGCCGTCGTCATGCGACGCCGAGCGGTTGATGAAGCTGCCACGCAGGTCCACGCCCTTGATAGCGCCGATCTGCGCCGACATCTCCGTCATGGACGTCTTCGCATCGCCCACCTCAGCGGTCTGCACGGCCGTAATGAGCTTGGTGCCCGGCGCCACCGCGAACTCCGCCCGCGCCGCCCGGAAGGACGAATCGCGCGCGTTCTCCTCGTCGCGGACACGCTGCGACGGATCATCGCTCTCCTTCGGGGCGACCAGCGGGGTCACCGACTCCTGCTTCTGCTCCGCAGTAATCGTGATGGTCGGAGACGCCTTCACGGTTAGTGCGAACTGCTGACGCTCTTCCGCAACGGTGAACGACTCCTTGGAGGAGGTATTCACCGTGAGCGCGGCCGCCTGCGCCTTGTTCTTGCTCTCCGTGTTCAGCGCGAGCGACGCCTCCTGAATCTTGACGTCGCCGTTTTCACCCTCGGCGTCCGTGATCACCTGCTTGGCAGAGCCGGTCACTGCGGTCCGCGGGTTCAGCTTCGCGCTCAGGTTCATCTGGTCCGTCACGACCTCGGTCGAGACGCCGGCACTGGTGGTCTTAACGTCCTCGACGCGGGTGTAGCCGAGCGAGGGCGCGCGGCCGATGCCGCCCAGGCGGACACCCCACCGCTCCTGCTCCGTCGAACCACCCGCTCCGGTCAGCGCCCGGGTCTCCACCTGGTTCCAGTCAGCGTTGAACCAGTTCGTGAACTCGTAGCGCGCCGCCAGCGACATCTGCTGCCGGGCCGCGTCCCCCATGCCGAACGCCTTCCCGACCTGCGGCGCAAAGTCGCGCCCGGTGCGCAGGAAGCTGGCATCGAAGCCCTTCTTGGCGTTGCCCGTCTTGTAGCCGAGCGACACACCCGCGCGGTCCACCAGACCGTCGCCGCCCTGGGCCTTATTGTCGCTCTTCGCCTCCGGCGACAGGTAGAGCTGCGACGTGAGGCCGCCGCCCGCCAGGTTCATCTTGTTGTTCAGGCCCCACACCAGGAGCGTGTCCAGGGAGGCGGCCTTGTCCGCGGCCCGGGCCACATTCGGCAGAGCGGTGAGCTGCAGGCTGGTGGCGCCCGTGCGCACCACCGGCAGGGTCACCGGAGCCGCGGCCGGGTTGGCATTGCGGGTCGAATGGCCCGGAGCATAGGCATAGTCGATCCGCGCCATGGACGTGGTCTTGAGCGGCTCCTTGAAGGTCAGCACGCCCTTGGCCAGGTCCAGGGTGTACGCAGATGCCGGGAGCCGCTTGCCGTCTACCTGCACCACGGGCGGCTGCTGGGTGTTAGCCAGGAGCTTGTTCCAGGTGAGCTCGTAGGGACCGGGGGCGTTCTTGCCCGCGAAGATGTCCGTGGCCGGTACGAGGGAGGGAAGGTTGGTCGGAGCGACCTGAGAGGTGGCCAGCGCCCGGGCGTCCGCAGCGACGCCGCCCTGCGCGAGCGCCGGCGAACCCACCACCAGCGCGAGCGCCAGCGTCGCGAGCGGTGCGGCGACGGCCGCAACCGCCGCAGTCCTTTCACGATTCGCTTTGCTGTGTCTCTCCGTCATTACGATCGACCTCTGCGGAAGAACAGGGCGAAACCGGGACTCCATGACTGCCCGGCTTCTCCTACCACTACTATCTGAGTCTGTTTTACCTGAAAAGTTTCCCTGACCCCTCGATAAACACGAAGATTTTTGCGATACCAGGCAGGCTTACGTGGCATAACCCATTCGAGTGGCTTCACAGAGTGGATTATTGGTAGGGGTAAGGCTCCCGCTGAGGGGCGTAGGTCTTGTCTGAATCAAGGGAGAGTAAGGAGGCAGTGAATGTCGGAAGGGAGGAACCTGCGCTGAGCGAGGCAGAGCTAAGCGGGGCTGAGGGGTTAGAGGTATTTCTGGATCGCCTGCGCTACTTCAACGAGATGCTGGCGGAGATGCAGGGATTGCTCCGGGTCGAGGACGCGGAGTTGCTTCCCCTGCGCAGGGCAGAGCGCTCCCTGGAGGGACTGGTCGAACAGCGCAAGAGGACGGTGCGCGAACTGGCCGCGGCGGAAGCCGCCGCGGTGACGGCGCGCGAGTCCCTGGAACGCCTGCGGGGGCGCGCAGGGCAGACGATGCAGGACGCCGAGGGCCTCCTGGAATCGCTGATGGAGGACCTGCGGCAGCGTCCCGATGTCCGCAGCCAGTACGTCATGAATCTGCAGACGCTGCGCTCTTCCCTGTCCGATATTGCCGAACTCTCCACCGACCCGTCCAAAGGGGCGGACGGCCGGTCGCCGCTCCCCGGCGCGCCGCAGAGCCTGCAGGCGTATGCCGGAGAGGACGGTACGGTCACGCTGGACTGGGAAGGGGAGGCAGAAGGCGTGTTCGAGGTCGAGGCGGCCGTTGGGTCGCTCCAGTCGTACCGCGGGAGCGTCAGCGCCGTCGCCTCCCAGCAGTTCCTCCCCCTGGGGGAGGTCACCGGGACCGGCTTTACTCACGCCGTCATCGATGCGGTGGGACGCCCCATCGCAGAGGGAGTGCCGGTGCAGTATCGGGTCCGCGCGCGGCGCGGCACCGCGGTCAGCCCCTGGAGCGAACCGGTTACCGTGATCTACACCCGCCGCGGTGCCGCGGAGGCGGCAGGCACGAAGCGCCGGGGATTCCGCACCTCGGTCGCCGGGGTGCTGGGGGCGATCACGGGCATGGATAAGGGCAGCGCGCCGCACCAGGCATAGCGCGCGCGGCGCCGCCGGATTTTCGGTGAAAGGGACGGGAAAGGTACGGGTGAGCCGGGAGCTGTAAAGCTCCCGGCCTTTTTTTATGATTTTTGTCACTCTGTCAGACTTGCCGTTCCCCGTAAGTAATACGTGTGTAAAAAATGCTATGATAATATTGGTAAAAGTTTACCAAATCACCGCAGGAGACCTGCCTGCTGGGGAACTGAGAAAAGGATGACCGAGTTGAGCCCGACCGATCTGGCGAAGACCGAGGATTTCGTCCGCAAGATACGCTACTTCAACGACATGGTGCAGGAGATGCGCTCCTTCCTCGGACTGGAGATCTCCGACCTGAAGCCGTGTCAGGAGGCTGAGCGTGAACTCTCCGCCGCGGTGATCCGATGCCAGGCGGCCCTGGCGACGCTGGCGGAGGCCGAAGCGGCCGTCGCCGCGGCGCGAGACGCCCTGGCCCGCGCCGACGCCGAGCGGCGCGTGATCCAGGGCCGCGCGGAGACGGTGGTGAAGTCCACGATCCACGCGGTAGACGTTCGGCCGGGTGTGCGTCCGGAGTACAAGGGCAGCCTCCGGGATGTCTTCGCCTTTACCCGCGAGGCGACATCCGCCGTGGGACATACGGCACCCGTCCCGCCGTCGCCCTACGCCTACTCTCCCGGTGGGCTGGGACTCGCCGGGCCGGAGGCCGGAGGTATTCTGGCCCCGATTCCGGGTGCTGGCGCGCTTCCTGCGCCCCATAACCTGCAGGTCGTCGCCGAGAACGGCGCGATTAACTACCTGAGCTGGGAGTACCAACCGTACGGCCGCTCTGGCGTCCGCTTCGAGATCGAAGCGGCGGTGGGCGGGGTGCGCGGCGGGGGCGGCAAGGGCGGCGCGCCCGCCGGTTTTGTCGAATCGAACCGCTTCCACTTCGTAGAGTCCATTGAGGGCAACGGCAGCGGCGGCGGGGAGTACCGCCACGCGGTCGAGGAGTCCGTCGGCTACCCGGCGCAGGAGGGCACCCCGGTAAAGTACCGCGTGCGCGCGGTCGCCGGGGCCATCGCCTCCGAGTGGAGCGAGACCGTCCTGACCACCTGCGTCAACCGCGAAGGGGCCGGCGTCTCGGCTGGCGCCGGGAAGACGTCCCGCCTCCTGGACCTCTTCTTCACCGTCCGCCGCGCCTGAGCGGAGCACCCCGCGCGCCTTGACGCCGGGCCGGTGGCAACGATATCCTCAGGGCGTTGTCTAAGCAAGGCGTGAACGGCGGCGGTAGCAGAGGCGGCAGCGGGAACGGTACGGCAGCGGCGGCGGTATTCAGCGCCGCCCCGCCGGCGCCGCCCCGCGCCCCCATGGGATTGGTGGTCCAGGGCTCACTGTCCGAAGGGCTCACCATGAAGCTGGCCGCCTCCGTCCCCGTGGAGACGGTGCGCGCGGGCAAGTTCGTGGTGGTGGACGGCGAGCGGCAGGCGTTCTTTTCGCTCATCACCGATGTCTCCCTGGCCTCCACCGATGCTCGCCTGACCACCGAGCCCCCCGGCGGCGCGGACCCCGCCGACGCTCTGCTGCGCCGCGTCCTCGCCGGCTCCGGCACCTACGGGCAGGTCAAACTGCGCCCCATGCTGATGCTGGAGAAGCGCCCCGCCGGCACCCCGATTAACGACGAGGACATGCGCCCCGTCAAGACGATCCCCGCGCACTTCCGCCCGGTCTACGAGGCGAGCGAGGAGGATGTCGCCCGCATCTTCGGGTCCGAGGACCCCGACGTGGCCGGCGGCGAGGCCGCGGCCCGGCGCTACTTCCACCTGGGCGAGCCGCTGGACATGGAAACACCGGTCTGCCTGAACCTGGAGCGCTTTGTGGAGCGCTCCTCTGGCATCTTCGGCAAGTCCGGCACCGGTAAGACCTTCCTCACGCGCATCTGTCTGTGCGGCATCCTGAAGTCGCGCCGCGCTGTGGGCCTGATCTTCGACATGCACAGCGAGTACGGCTGGAAGGGCACGGTCGAGGGGGGGCGCTCCGAGGTGCGCGGGCTGAAGCAGTACTTCCCCACGCAGGTGCAGATGTTCACGCTGGACACCGCCTCCGCCCGGCGCCGCGGCATCCGACCCGACTTCGAGGTGCGCATCCCGTTCTCGCAGATCGAGCCCGAGGACATCCTGCTGCTCGCGGGCGAACTGAACCTCACGCCCACCGCCGCGGAGACGACGTACTTGCTGCAGGGCGCGCTACGCGAGCGCTGGCTGGAAACCTTCCTCGCGATGGATGCCGCCGCCATTACCGCCTTCGCCGAGCAGCACAACGGCAACGTTGCCGCGCTCGCCGCGCTGCAGCGCCGCCTGCGCATGATGGCGACGGCCTGCAAGGGCTTCCTGGTGCCCTCGCTGCCGGATGAGGACGACGCCGTACGCGCCATTCTGGCCCGCCTGGAGAGCGGTATCAGCGTGGTGCTGGAGTTCGGGCAGGAGGGCAAGGCGCTCTCCTACATGCTGGTGGCGAACATCCTGACCCGCCGCATCCACGCTGCCTATGTCCGGCGACGCGAGGAGGCGATGGGCGACCGCAGCCGCGAGCCCATCCCGCTGGTGATCTGCATTGAGGAGGCGCACAAGTTCCTGTCGCCCGCGCTGGTGTCGCAGACCATCTTCGGTACGATTGCCCGCGAACTGCGCAAGTACAACGTCACGCTGCTCGTGGTGGACCAGCGCCCCTCCGGCATCGACGACGAGGTGATGTCGCAGATCGGGACGCGCGTGACGTGTCTGCTGAACGACGAGAAGGACATCGACTCCGTGCTCACCGGAGTCCCCGGGGCCCGCGAACTGCGCGGCGTCCTCGCCTCGCTCGACTCCAAGCAGCAGGCGCTGATCCTCGGCCACGCGGTCCCGATGCCCGTGGTCATCCGCACCCGCACCTACGACGACGAGGCGTTCCGCCGCGCCATGGGCGGCTTCAACCGCGCCGCAAGGGCTCTCACCCATGGGGAGCCCTCACCCCCTCCCCTCTCCCGCGGCGGTAGAGGGGGGCCTGCTGCCGTTTCCGTATCCGCTCCCCGTGAAGCCGATTCTGCCAATGCCCCAGGCACCCCTCTACCGCCGCGGGAGAGGGGAGGGGGTGAGGGCTCTCCCAAGGCGGGGGCTGCTCCGGACCCTGCCCCTGCTTCCCGCGCTCTGGAGCTGGACTTTGACTGACATTCCCGCGCCGCCTGTGCCTGTGTGGCTGCCTGCGCACGCCGTCGCCGCCGTGGTCCGGCCGCAGGAGAAACCCCCCGCCGCTTCCGGCGAAGCCATCCCCTTTGAACTCGACTACGGGAGCATCAGCGGCGCCTCGAACGAGGAGCGCATCGAGGTCAGCGGGGGGGTGAAGCTCTCCTCCCTCGATCTGCGTCTCGCCGCCGAGTATATCACCTTCGACCGCAAGACCTACCGCATCGAGGCCGCGGGGAACGTCGTCCTGACGCGCGGGGACGAGCGGCTGGAGACCGACGCACTCACCCTGGAGCTGATGCAGGGCAAGTTCGTCGCCGAGCGCGTGGTCGCCGTGTCACCGCCCCTCTACATCGCCGGCGACCGTCTGGAGCGGTACGCGGGCGGTGTAGTCGCCACCAACGCCCTGATTACCCTCTGTCCTGAGGGGAAGGGCGAGTTCCTGATCCGCGCCCGGCAGGTCGATGTGGTCGAAGGGGAGTACGCCGTGGTCCGGGGCGCCGGGCTGTACCTGTTCAATAAGCGTCTGCTCGGTATCCGGCGCTACAAGTTCCCCCTCACCCCCGACCGAGACCGGCAGGGCAGCGACCTGCCGCTCACCGCGCGGATGTCGCGCATCTCCGGGCTTGTGCTCGGACTCGGGAGCACGTTCACCCTCGCCCCCCGCACCGAGGCACAGGTGCGCGTGGAGTTTCCCACCCAGCGCGGCGTGCAGTACGGGGTGACCGTGCGGCGCGACTTCCTGGGCGACCTGAACCTGCCACCCGACCCGCGCCGGGTCGGGCTGCTCGGCGCCCGGCCCGAGACTGGCCAATCCTCCCTGCGCCAACTCCTGACGGCCCGAACGATTCCGCGCCCGGATGCCGTGCTGGACTACCAGACTATCTTCAGCATTGCGGACCCGCTGGCCCGCCCGACGCAGGGGCTAACGCCCGAACTGCGCGCGGAGGCGACCTTCAGCGGCAACGAAGAGGTGGGTAACAAGCGGCAGGGCAACCTGCTCGTGTCCCGGCAGCCGGAGGCGCGCGTCAGCGGGCGCGTCCCGCTGGGGACGCCCGTGACCGGGCGCGACGAGACCGCCCTGCGCGCGAGCCTGCGAAAGCCCCGCGTAACCCTGATCGGCGATTTCCGCGCCGGCGAGTACCGCGAGCGGCGGCTCCAGCAGGACCAGGCCACCGTGGAGCAGGGGCGCGTCAGCGCGACGGTCGGGGTGGGGACGCTGCCGTGGCTGCTGGGGGAGCGGCTTCTGGTGCGCCCGCAGTTCACCTACACCCACATCCACTACCAGAACGACCAGACCTACCGCTACCTGGAGTCTGGCCTGGCGGCGTCCTACATCTTCGGGCCGCGCACTTACCTCGGTGCGGAGGTGCTGCGGCGCGACATCAGCGGCGCCACCCCCTTCACCTTCGATGAGATCGACACGCAGGATGAGGCCCGGCTGCGCTTCCAGGCGCAGAGCGGGCGCTACACCTTCGGCCTGCTCGGGCGCTACGACTTGCAGCAGGGTCGCCTGTTCGACTACGAGTTCGCGCTGGCCGTACGCGGGCGGTGCATCGAGCCGCGCATCGCCTACCAGAAGCTCGGCTCGCGCCTCAACTTCGGCGTCAACCTCGTCGGTTTCTGAAACCCGCCCGCGCCCGGGAGGAGGGAGACCGGCCTGGGAGCGATAACGGTACGAAGGGAACAAGACGAGGAGGAGCAACGATGCACTTCAAGCCGTACTATCTGGGCTGCCTGGCCCACGCCTCGTACCTGATCGCGGGGGACGACGGCGAAGCCGCCGTGATCGACCCACGCCGCGATGTCGAGGAGTACCTGGAGGACGCTCGGAGCGCGGGCCTGACCATTCGGCACGTCATCGAAACGCACCTGCACGCGGACTTCGTCTCCGGCCACGAGGAGCTGGCCCGGCGTGCCGGGGGCGCCACCATCTACCTGGGCGAGGGTTCGGGCGCGACCTACCCGCACCGCGCAGTGAAGGACAACGAGACCCTCTCCCTGGGCGGCGGCCTGACGCTGACATTCCTGAGGACGCCGGGCCACACGCCCGAGGGGGTGAGCGTCCTGGCGCGGGCGCCGGGCGAACCTGATCGCCTGTTCAGCGGCGACACCCTGTTTATCGGGGATGTCGGGCGGCCCGACCTGGTCGGCAGCAAGGGGCACACCCCGGAGGCGATGGCCCGGATGCTCTTCGCCTCGCTGCGCGACAAGATCCTGACCCTGCCGGATGCGACCGAGGTCTGGCCCGCGCACGGAGCCGGGTCCGCCTGCGGCAAGGCGCTCTCCGACGAGCGCGTCTCCACGATCGGGCGCCAGAAGATCGAGAACCTCGCCCTGCGGCATGTGGTCGCGGGCGACGAGGAGGCGTTCGTCCGCTACACCACAGAGGGGCTATCGAGCGCCCCGGCGTACTTCGGGCACGACGCCCGCAAGAACCGGGAGGGGGTACGGTCGGTGGCGGAGGTGCTGGAGGCGGCCCGTCCCCTGGCCCCTGCGGTGGTGGAGGAGGCTTCCGAAGAGGGCGTGCTGGTGCTGGACGTTCGCCCCGCGGAGGACTTCGGCGCGGGGCACGTGCCGGGCGCGGTCAACATCCCGCTCCAAGGGAAGTTCGCCCCGTGGGTCGGGGCGGTCCTGCCCGTGGACGCTCCGCTAATCGTGGTGGCGGACGGCGCGGAGCGGGTGAACGAGGCGATGACCCGCCTGGTGCGCGTCGGCTATGAAAATATCGTCGGCTGGCTGGAGGGCAGCATGGACGCCTGGCGAGCGGCAGGCGGCGAGGTCGTCCTGGTGCCGCAGTGGTCTCCGGAGGAGCTGGAGCGCCGCCGTCATGCGGCGGACGGGGCGTTGCGGGTGCTCGATGTCCGCACCACGGACGAGTGGGAGGCCGGGCACGTGGACGGCGCTCACCACCTGCCCCTGGCGGACCTGGCCGCGCGGCTATGGAAAGGGGAGGGCGTCGTCGCCGCGGCGCTTCCGACTCCAGGGGACGCGCCCCTGGCCGTGATGTGCGGCTCAGGGTACCGGTCCACCATCGCGGCGTCGCTGTTGCAGCGGGCAGGCCGTCGCAACGTCGCCAACGCCGTGGGCGGCTGGGAGGCGTGGAGAGCTGCCGCCCGCCCTGCCGCGGCGGCGGTATCATCGGGGTAAACCCCACACGAAGGAAGACACCGCAGGAGATGTTGCCCCCGTACGCCCGTGACTATCTGCTGAGCGCCCTGGAGGGCGCCCCCTCCGTAATCGACCGGCTGCTCGCGGACCTCGGGCCGGGCGATCCGCTCTGGGACCGCCGCCCGGACCCGGACCGCTTCACCCTGCGCGAGGTCGTGGCACACCTCGCCGACTGGGACCCGATCTTCACGGAGCGCCTGGCCCGCACCCGCGACGAGGACCACCCGTTCCTCCCCGATGTGGACGAGGGCCAGGTCGCCCTGGACCGGAACTACGCCGAAAGCGACCCGCGCGAAAGCCAGTCGCGCTTCCGCGCGGGCCGCGCCGCGCTCGTTTCCCTGCTCCGCGCCCTGCCCCCGGATGCCTGGGCGCGGGCGGCGGAGAAGGAGAACGTCGGCACGCTCACCATCGAGACTCAGGTGACCCTGATCTGCGCCCACGACGGCCACCATGCGCGGCAGGTCGTGGAGTGGCTGAAGTAGAGCCCCCTACTTCAGCCACGGCAGCAGCAGCGAGGCGAGCCACAGGAACACCCCGAACCCGATGATGTCCTGGAACGCCGTTTCGAACGGCCCCGCTGTGGTCGCCGGGTCGTAGCCGAACCGCTTGGACAGGATCGGCACCACCGTCCCCATGAAGCTCGCGGTCAGCATGGAGGCCGTCATCGCGCCGCCGACTACCAGGCCAAACGGCAGGTGGCGCGACCAGATCGCCCCGACCCCGCCCAGCACCAGGCCACAGACCAGCGCCATCATCAGGGCGGTGGCCGCCTCCTTGCGCACGGCGCGGCCCATCTCCCCAATCCGGACGTGCCCCGTCTCCAGGCCCCGCACGATGATTGCCGCTGCCTGGAGGCCGACGTTCCCGCTGATGGCGGAGATCACCGGCATGAACGACGCCAGCAGGATGACCTCGTGCAGCACCCAGTTGTACCGGTCGATCACCAGCCCCGCCATCAGCTCCAGAAACATGGTGCCCAGCAGCCACGGCAGGCGCAGCCGCGCCACCTGCGCGGGCGTGCGCCGGTCCATCTCCTCGGCATCGGAGCCTACCAGGCGCAGGTAGTCCTCGTTAAACTCCTCCACCAGGACGTCGATCACGTCGTCGACCGTGATGATACCCGCCAGGTATCCCTCCCGGTCCAGCACCGGCAGCGCCAGGAAGTCGTACTTGGAGATCAGGCGCGCCGCCTCCTGCCGGTCGGTATCCACCGAGACCGTCAGCGGTTCGCGCGCCATCACCTCTCCAATGCGGCGGGTCGGCTGCGCCCGCACCAGGCGGCGCAGGTTCACCACGCCCACCAGGCGCTCCCGGTCCGGCCGCCCCGCCACCGGCTCGGTGACGTAGAGGTCGCTCAGGGATTCGACCTCAGGGCCAGCGCGGCGGATTACGGCGAACGCCTCCTCCACCGTCGCGTCGGCGTCCACGCGCAGATAGCGGTCCGTCATCAGGCGCCCTGCGCTGCGCTCCGGGTAGGAGAGCAGTTCGCGCACCTCGGCGGCGTCTGCCGGCGCCCGCGCCTCCAGGTCCGCAATCAGCTCCTCGGCGCGCTCCGGGGTGTCTTCCGCTACCTCCGCCACCACCTCGGCGGCGTCGTCCATCGGAAGGAGGTCCAGCAGCGCCGCGATGCGTCCGGCCACCTCGTTGTCGAGGAGATAGCGCGCCCGGTCGGCGTCCAACTCGTCCAGGACTTCGGCCGCGCGGGCGTTGTCGAGCGCCGTGAAGACGCGCAGCGTCTCCTCGTTGGTCAGGTGCCCCATCGCCTCGGCGATGTCGGCGGGGTGAACATCCCGGAGCGCCGTCTCGACGGAAGCGTTGTCTTCCGC
>Ga0065721_10052653_pt1 | contig 11476 bp, 15 predicted proteins | sample Mesricmetagenome_FD_59108 | JGI IMG/M metagenome (GOLD analysis project Ga0065721, IMG submission 59108) | Mesophilic microbial community from rice straw/compost enrichment Sample: eDNA_1 v2 (version 2) | ecosystem: Engineered > Solid waste > Grass > Composting > Bioreactor | place: USA: Davis...
ACAAGGCCGAGGGCAACCGCACCGTCACGCTCATCACCGACGGCTGCCTGGAGTGCGGCAGTTGCCGCGTCATCTGCACCGAGCACGCCAACGTCGCCTGGGAATACCCGCGCGGCGGGCACGGCATCCTGTTCAAATTTGGTTGAAGGAGAAACCATGCCCAAGCCTCAACGCCACGTCTTCGTCTGCAGCCAGCAGCGCCCGCCCGGCCACCCGCGCGGCTCCTGCGCCGCCAAGGGGGCCTCGCCGCTGCTGCAGGCCTTCTGGGGCGAGCTGCAGAAGCGCCAGGCCTACGACAAGGTCGCCATCACCTACTCCGGCTGCCTGGGACCGTGCGACAACGGCCCCAACGTGCTGGTGTATCCGGAAAGCGTGCTCTACAGCGGCGTGAGCACCGCCGACGTGGCGGAGATCTTCGACAGCCACCTCGAAGGCGGCAAGCCGGTGGAGAGGCTGCTGGCCGAAGCCGGCGCCTGGTGAGCCGGTAACGAGTCACGGCGACGGCAGGCTGCGACGGCGCGTCGCGCGCGCTGGCGCGGATCCTGCTAGCTCGCAGCGCAGGAATGTAGTCAGTTGGGGAGCCGAAGTATGGAAGCCAACACCCGGGGGCGCTTTGCCAGGGACCGCGTGGCCGTCGCGGTCATGGTGGACCTGGCCTTGCTTTCGCAGCGCGGGCCGGTGCCGCTGGAGCGCATCAGCCAGCGCCAGCGCGTGTCGTCGTATGGCCTGGAGCTGTTGTTCACGCAACTGCGGCGCCACAAGCTGGTGCGCTTCACCCGGGGACGCGAGGGCGGCTACGAGCCCGCGCGCCGGCCCGGCGAGATCACGGTGGCCGAGGTGGTGCAGTGCGTCAAGGAGCCGCCGGACCGGCGCAGCACTTTCTGCGCCGAGGGCCGCGTCGGCGACAACGCCGGCAAGTGCCTGACGCAGGAGCTGTGGGCCGGACTCGACGAGGTGATGCACGGCGTGCTCAGCGCCGTGACTATCCAGGACCTGATCGACCAGGCCCGCCGCCGTGATGAGGCCGCCGCGATGGCGCAAGTGGAGGCGCTGCCGCTGCGCGCCATGGCGCTGCCGCGCGGCGTGATGCCCAAGGCGCTGCCCGTGGCCCGGGGCGAGGCGCCCTTGCGCCTGCTCTCCGAAAGCCTCGCATGAACCTGGCGACGGACGACTTCACCCTGTTCGGGCTGCCCCAGCGCTTTGCGCTGGAGCGCTCGGCGGTGGACGAGCGCTGGCGTGCGCTGCAGGCCAGCATGCATCCTGACAACGTGGCCAGCGCCAGCGCCGCGGAGCAGCAGGCGGCCACGCAGTGGGCCGTGCGCATCAACGAGGCGCGCGACCGGCTGCGCAACCCGGTGCAGCGCGCCTTCATGCTGTGCGAGCTGCGCGGCGCGCCCATGGACGCGCAGTCCGGCCGCGGCGCGGTGCCCATGGCCTTCCTGGTGCGGCAGATGGGCTGGCGCGAGACGCTGGACGAGGCCCGCGACGCCACGACCGTGGAACGGCTGGATACCGAGGTGGCCGCGCACGAGCGCGAGACGCTGGAACTGCTGCGCGTGCTGCTCGACGAGCAAGGCGACACCGCCACGGCAGCGCAACAGGCCTGGGTGCTGAGCTACCTCGTGCGGCTGCGCGAGGCCATCGACGAACGGCTGCAGGCGCTGGAGGCCTGACCAACTCTTCATTGAAGGCGAAGTATTCCTTCGTCATGCCCGCGAAGGCGGGCATCCACGCCTGCCGGGACGCTGCCCGGGGTTCGTGGACACCCGCCTTCGCGGGTGTGACGAGGCTATTTCAGTGGAAAGGAACAGGAGAACCCTCCCATGGCGCATCTGCGCTTCTACGAAAAGCCCGGTTGCGGCGGCAACGCCCGGCAGCGGGCGCTGCTCGAAGCCGCCGGCCACACGCTGGAGCGGCGCGACCTGCTGGCCGAGCCCTGGACACGCAAGCGGCTGCTGCAGTTCCTCGCGCCGCTGCCGGTGGCAGCGTGGTTCAACCGCGCCGCGCCGCGCGTCAAGAGCGGCGAGATCGTGCCCGAGGCGCTCGATGCCGAAGCCGCGCTGGCCGCGCTGCTGGCCGAGCCGCTGCTGATCCGCCGCCCGCTGATGGAGCGCGAGGATGGCACGCGCCTGGTGGGCTTCGAAACCGCCGAGGTCGAGCGCTTCGTGGGCCTGGACGCCAAGCCCGGCACGCCCGCCTCGCTGGAAGGCTGTGCCGCCGCGGCGCACCCCGGGAAGAAGATGCGCTGCGCCTCCTCCTGAGTCCTGCGGCCCCTTTCGCCCCCTACGCCGTGATCGTGGCCGTGAAGGGAGGAGGGCAGGGGGCGGGACGGCGTCGCCGCCCCGAACGAGCGGATCAGGAGGCGCGCGCCGTGGAACCCGGCACCGAGCGGTGGAAGTGCAGGACCTGGGCGAGGACCTGGGGCGTGCGCACCACATCCGCCAGCGTGTACCGGTCCAGCACCGCGTAGAAGGCTTCCATGGCTTCGGCGAAGACGCCCTGGAGCCCACAGCACCCGCGGATGATGCAGTGCCCGCCGCCGGGCTCGAAGCACTCCGCGGGCACCGCGGTGCCTTCGGTGTCCCTCACGACCTGGCCGATGCGGATGTCCTTCGGCGCCCTGGACAGGGTCATCCCGCCACCCTTGCCGCGGATGGTGGCGATCCAGCCCTGCTTGCTCAGGAAGTGCACGACCTTGACGAGGTGGTGCTCGGAGATGTCGAAGACGGTGGCGATCTCGGCAATGGTCGACTTCCGCTCCCCGTTCACGGCCAGGTAGATGAGCACGCGCAGGCTGTAGTCGGTAAAGGAGGTGAGCTTCATGGGCAGGGGCCTTCGGTCATCGGCGGATTTTGAACGCGAAAAAAGGGAGGGCCGCAGCCCTCCCTTGGTTGCCATCACCGCTTGGCGGCAGCGGACGCCGGCAGCGCGGGCGCCGATGCGCGCACCCTGGTTGCCGGGCGCAACAGTCGCCAGGCGTACAGCGCCAGGTACACGCTGCCGGCGGCGAACACGATGTCGCCGGGCACGCGCAGCCACACCAGGGCTTCCATCACGCCGGAGTGGATGATCTCCGGCGAGCGGGCGTACCACAGGCCCTTGGCGATGCTGGCCCACGCCTGGTAGATGCCCGCGGGCAGCAGCGACATGAACACCATCATGGCCAGGCCCACGTTGAGGGCCCAGAAGGCGGGCTTGAGCAGGCCGTCGGCGTGCAGCGTCCGCGCGAAGAGGCCCCGCAGGCAGAACAGCAGCAGGCCGATGCCCAGCATGCCGTACACGCCGAAGAGCGCCGCGTGGCCGTGGGCCGCCGTCATGTTCAGCCCCTGCACGTAGTACAGCGCCGCCGGCGGGTTGATGGCGAAGCCCAGCAGCCCCGCGCCCACCGTGTTCCAGAAGCCGACCGCGACGAAGCACAGGATCGGCCACTGGTAGGCCTGCAGCCAGGGGACCGAACGCGCCTTGCGCCAGGTCTGCATCGCCTCCAGGCCGATGAGCGTCAGCGGAACCACCTCCAGGGCCGAGAACACCGCGCCCACGGCGATGACCGAGGTCGGCGTGCCGGTGAAGTACAGGTGGTGCAGCGTGCCCAGGATGCCGCCGAACAGGAACACGATGGTCTCCGCCACGATGGCGCGGTTGGCGCTGGCCGGGCGCACCAGGCCCAGCTTGGTGAAGATCAGCGCGATCACGGCGGTGGCGAAGACCTCGAAGAAGCCCTCCACCCACAGGTGCACCAGCCACCAGCGCCAGTACTCGATCATCGAGTAGTGCGTGTGCTGGCCCCAGGTCAGCGAGGTGGCGTAGAAGCCGCCGATGCACGTGGCCGACAGGAACACCATGGCGATCAGGCCGCGGCTCTCCGAGGGCTTGCGCAGCGCCGGCCACAGCGCGCGGCCGAGCAGGAAGACCCAGAACAGCAGGCCCACGAACAGCAGCAGCTGCCACACGCGGCCCATGCTGGTGAACTCCAGCCCCTGGTTGCCGAGCCAGAACGAGAAGTCCGCTCCCTGGCGTTGCAGCGTGCCCAGCCAGCCGGTGATCGTGGAGCCGAGCACCACGACGATCAGCGCCCAGAACAGCGCGTCCACGCCGAGCTTCTGCAGCTTCGGCTCGCGGCCCGAGAGCATCGGCGCGATGTACAGGCCCGTGGCCAGCCACGCCGTGGCGATCCAGAAGATGCCGATCTGCGTGTGGATGGTGCGGCTGCTGACGTAGGGAAGCACGTCCGCCAGCGGCAGGCCGAAGAACGACTGGCCCTCCACCGCGTAGTGGGCGGTGACGATGCCCATGGCGATCTGCAGCAGCATCAGGCCGATGACCACGAAGAAGTACTTGCGCGTGGCCAGCATCGACGCCGTGGCCTTGAAGCCGAGGAAGGGATCGGCCTTGGGCGGCGTGGCCTCCTCCTCGTGGCGGTCGCGGCCGTGCAGCCACAGCATCGCCGCGACGCCGGCCAGCAGCAGGACGATGCTGACCATCGACCACATCGCCGCCGAGGTCGTCATCGTGTTGCCCACCAGCGGCTCGTGCGGCCAGTTGCTGGTGTAGGAAAGACCGGCCTCGCCCGGGCGGTCGGTGCTGGCGGCCCAGGCCGACCAGAAGAAGAACGCGGCCAGCGCCTGGCGGTCCGCCTTCTGGGGCAGGGCGTCCTCGCTCATCGCGTACTGCTCGCGCAGCGTCGCCAGCGAGGCGTCGCTGCCGAACAGCGCCTCGTAGTGGCGCGCCGTCTCGTGGATGGCCTGCGCGCGCTCGCTGGACACGGTGACGCGGCCGCTGGCCGCGTCATAGGTGTTGTGGCGCATCTCGGTGCGCACCTTGGCATCGACGACGGCTTGCGCGTCGGCGCCGGTACCCTGCTGCGCAGCGTGGATGCGTTGCAACGCAACGGCCTCGCGATGCAGCCAGTCGGCCGACCAGTCGGGCGCGACGTAGCTGCCGTGGCCCCAGACGGTGCCCAGCTGCTGTCCGCCCGCGGCCATCCACGCCCGCTGCCCGCGCTGGATCTGCTCGCCGGTGAACAGCACCTCGCCCTCGGCGGTGGCCACCGCCTTGGGAATGGGCGGCGCCTCCAGGTAGATCTGCCACCCGAGGTACCCGAGGGCCCCGAACGACAGCACGAAAATGAGGCCGAGCCATCGCCACAGCCTGCTGTTGGTCTTCATGGCAACTCCTGTGAACGGTTGACTTGTGCGCCCGCGCTCAGGCGAGGCTGGCGGGACCGGCGCGCCTGGTGATGCGCACCCGCCAGACATCGGGACCGGTCTGCAGGTAGTCCCACGTGAACAGCCCCGGCTGCTCGGCCTGCATCTGGTAGTACAGGGGCCGGGGGTCGTGATCGTTGACGATATCCATCGTTTCGGCATCGCCCAGGCCATGGAAGGTCTGGAAGATCAGGGGATGGCGCTCGCGCGGCGCAATGGTGCGAACGTCGATGGTCGTGCCGGAGGTAGGCTGGGTCATCAGGGCTCCGTGGTCGGTGGTTAAAGGTGCATTTGAAGTGCATCTAATGTAGGCGGCGGAGCGGCCCGTTTCCTTGAACCAGTTCAAGGAACGACTTTCCTTTCGATGGCTGCCCAGGCGGCGCGGCAGGGCACGAGCCGCGGCAACTCCTTGCGTAGACCTTGGCTGGTGTGGCGCTTTTTCGGGCAAGGGATGAGAAGCCCGTTTAAGATGTATTGTCGTTACACCTTTTACCGAGGCCTACGTGAACATCGACAAGTTCAAGGACCAGCACAGCCAAATCCTCGACTTCATCGCGACGCTGCGGCGCCACGCGCACGCGGGCATCGCCGAGCACGCCGACGACATCGCCCGGCTCGTCGTGGCGATGAGTGCGGTGATCAAGATGCATCTGGCCGCGGAAGACAAGGCGCTGTACCCCGCGCTCGAGGCGGCCCACGACCGTCAGCTTGCCCGCCTTGGCCGCCAGTTCCAGGCCGAGATGGCTTCGATCGCGGGGGCCTACAACGCCTTCGCGCGCCAATGGAACACGGCAGCCCGGGTGCGCGCCGATCCGGAGGGCTTTCGAGCGCAAGCCAACCAGGTGCTGCGCACGGTGTTCGAGCGCATGCAGCGCGAGAACCGTGACTTCTACCCGGCCGTGGAGCGCAACCTCACGACGCCTGCCTAGGCCTGGGCGCGGCGTCCACCCGCGCCGTCGCTTGGCCGATGCCAAGCCGACCGCCCCGTCGCGGACCCGACGCGGCTTGTTGGGTTTGTCGCCTACCGGACAAGCGTTCGCGCTCCAAGCGATGGATCCGCCAGGGAATCGGGGTTGGCACGACTCTCGCAATGAGCGGTCCAGACCCGGGGCCGCTGCCTGCACGGCGGTTGCCCGCTCACCCACCCAAGCCGCATCGAGAGGAGTCTCACCATGGCCTACAAGATCATCGCTTCCCAGTGCTCCGGCTGCTCCGCCTGCGAGGCCGAGTGCCCGAACAACGCCATCCGCGAGAAGGGCGGCGCCTTCATCATCGACCCGGCCAAGTGCACCGAGTGCGAAGGCCACTTCGACTCGGCGCAGTGCGTGGCGGTGTGCCCGGTGGACGGCTGCATCAAGAAGGTCTGACGCAAGGAGCCCGCCATGATGGACCTGCGCGAACCGAAGTATCCCTGGGGCCTGGAAGTCCGGGCCACGGTGGATCTCTACAACGACGGCAGCCTGCCCGACATCCCCGAGGACCTGCTGCTGGTCGTCGCCGGCGGTCCAGGCGAGATCGTGCAGGTCGGGCACCACGGCGAAGCCAACGTGCCCATCTACATGGTGGACTTCGGCGTGTGCGTGCTGGGCTGTCTCGAAGAGGAGATCGAGCCCATGCGCAGCGCCAAGCCGGCACCGCAGCTGGCTGCCGCATGAGCCCCAGGCCCGCGCCACGACCGGGCAAGACCGGCATGCGCCGGCCGTTGCCCGGGCAACCGCGCGCGGGCCGCTGACCGGAGCCCTTCGCCATGAGCAGCACCGCCCCCGCCATCGTCTACCTGGACCACAACGCCACCACGCGCCCGGTGCCCGAAGCGGTGGCGGCGATGGTGCAGGCGCTGCGGCAGGACTGGGCCAACCCCTCGTCCACCCACGGTCCCGGGCAGGACGCGCGGCGGCTGCTGGCCAGCGCGCGCGGCCGTGTCGCCGCCTTCCTGGGCTGCGCCGTCGCGGAGCTGGTCTTCACCAGCGGCGCCACCGAGGCCAACCACATGGCGGTGCTGGGCGCGGTCAAGGCCAGTGGGCGCGAGCGCGTGCTGATGTCCGCCGTCGAACACCCGGGCCTGCAGGCGCTGGCGCAGCGCCTGCGCGGCGAGGGCGTGAAGGTGGACTTCATTCCCGTGGACGCGCAGGGACGCCTGAGCCTGGCGGCGGCGCGTTCGCTCATCGCCCAGGACGTGGCGCTCGTCAGCGTGATGGGCGCCAACAACGAAACCGGCGTGCTCATGCCCGTGGCCGAGGTCGCGGCGCTGGCGCGCGCGGCCGGCGCCTGGATGCACGTGGACGCCACGCAGCTGGCGGGCAAGGCGGCGCTGGGCTTCGCCGCCAGCGGGGCGGACCTGATGTCCGTCTCCGCCCACAAGCTCGGCGGCCCCAAGGGCATCGGCGCGCTGCTGGTGCGCAAGGGGCTGGCCATCCCGCCGCTGCTCTGCGGCCGCCAGGAGCGCAACCGGCGCGGCGGCACCGAGAACGTCCCCGGCATCGCTGGATTCGCCGCGGCCTGCGACCGCGCCGCCGCGACGCTGCAGGCCGACATCGAGCGCATGCGCGCGCTGCGCCAGCGCCTGGAAGACGGCTTGTCGGCGCTGCCCGGCGTGCACGTCTACGGCCGCGAGGCCGAGCGGCTGTGCAACACGCTGTGCCTGCGCTTCGGCAGCCTCGACGCCGAGCAGGTGCTGATGAAGCTGGAGCGCGCGGGCATCGTGGCCTCCTCCGGCGCGGCCTGCAGCGCCGGCGGCACGCAGCCCTCGCACGTGCTGCTGGCCATGGGCGAAAGCGAGCTCCACGCCAAGGCCGGCGTGCGGCTGTCGCTGGGCCCCGAAACCACCGCCGCGGAGATCGACGCCACGATCGCCGCGGCCACCGAACACCTCTTGCCGCTGCTGGCCCTGGCCGAAGCGCAGCCTGTTTCCTAGGAGTCCCGTGATGAAAGTGATGATGCGCAAAGACCAGAAGGGCACCCTCTCGGCCTACGTGCCGAAGAAGGACCTCGAAGAGCCCGTCGTGTCGCAGGAGAAGGAGGGCCTGTGGGGCGGCACCGTCACGCTGGCCAACGGCTGGGTGCTGTCGCTGCCGGAGATGCCCGAGGGCACCTCGCTGCCCATCACCGTCGAAGCCAAGCGGCTGTCGGGAGACTGAGCATGGACGCCGCGCTGCTCCAGGAGGCGCTGGGCGTGGCCGACGCCGCCGACACCGTGCGCCAGGCGGCCACGGCCCTGCGCGAACGCTTCGCGCCGCTGCGCGTGATCGTGGTGGACGCCATGGACATGCGCCACGAGACGCCCGCGGCCACCGGCACGCGGCGCGTGCTCTACCTCGGCGCCAGCGACGGCCACTGCTGGACCGTCACCACCGACCCGGCACAGGCCGCGGGCTTCTACCTCGTGGACAAGGCGGCCGCATGAACGCCGTACCCGACACCGATGACGGCCTCTCCGACGAGGAGGAGCTGCTGCTGTCCGACCCCGACATGAGCGAGGTCGAGGTCGAGCTGGTGACGGCGGCGCTGGGCGAGCCCCGGCTGTCGGCCGGCCGCATGGTGCAGCACTTCGAGAGCTCCTTCGCCCGCTGGGTGGGGCGCAAGCACGCGGTGGCCGTCTCCAGCGGCACCGTGGGCACGTGGCTGGCGCTGCGCGCGCTGGACATCGGCCCGGGCGACGAGGTCATCGCCTCGCCCTACAGCTGGCACCAGGTGGCGCACGCGGTGGAGCTCACCGGCGCGCGCGTGGTGTTTTCCGACATCAACTACTGGTCCGGCTGCCTGGACCCGGTGCGCGCGGCCGACAGGATCACCCCCGCCACCAAGGCCATCCTGGCCGGCAACACCAACGGCCACCCGGCCGCGTGGGACGAGTTCCGCAAGCTGGCCGACGAGCAAGGCATCTGGCTGATCGAGGACTCCACCGAAGCCCTGGGCTCGCGGCTGCAGGGCAAGCTCGTGGGCAGCTTCGGCGACCTCTCGGTGTTCGACTTCTCGCAGCCCTCGGCGCTGTGCTGCGGCGAGGGCGGCATGGTCGTCACCGACGACGACGCGCTGGCCTCCGAGCTGCGCTACCTGCGCTCGCGCTCGCTCAAGGACCGGCGCTCCATCTCGGTGGGCTCGCGCGTGCCGCTGCAGGCGCTCATGAGCGAGATCACCGCCGCGCTGGGCGCGGGGCAGCTCGGCCGCATCGACCGCATCCTGGACAAGCGCAAGGCCGTGGAGGCCAGCTACCTGCTGGAGATGCAGTCCTTCGAAGGCGTCAAGCCGCCCTACGTGGCGCCGGGCGTGGACGAGGTGCACTGGATGCTCTACGTGGTGCACCTCGGCAAGCGTTTCACCGCCAGCGCCTGCAACGACATCCTGGAAGACCTGGAAACCGAGCTGATCGAGGCGGTCATGTACTGCATGCCGCTGCACCAGCAGTTCCACTACATGCAGCAGGGCTGGAAGCGCGGCGACCTGCCGCTGACCGAGCGCATCGCCGACCGGGCGCTGGCGCTGCCGTTGCACACGCACCTGACGCCCGGGCACGTGAAGTTCATCGTCAAGACGCTCAAGGACTCGTCCATCAACGTGGGGGCGGGGGCGGCGATTTATTTGTGAGACGGCGCCAACGCCTGACGCGATGGCCTTCCTGCTCCGTCATTCCCGCGAAGGCGGGAATCCAGGCGGTCCCCAAGCCGGCCGAAGGGAACGAGGTTGGAACCACGGCACCGCTGAGGTCGTGTTGCCGGCATCGCAGCTCGCGCTCCGGCGTGGGGCCGCCTGGATCCCCGCCTGCGCGGGGATGACGAAGTAGAGAGCGGACCGCGCCAGCTCACGGGCAGTGCCCACGACTTTTCCCGTGCAGCAGCGCAGCTGCCGCACGGGCGTGACGAGACCGCTATTTCTGGAGAGACCCATGACCTACGCCACCGTCCAAGAAGTGCCCACCGCCGTCGTCGAGGGCCTGGCCGCCGGCACCCTGGCGCCCTACCTGGGCCCGGCCATGCTGTCGCTGTGCGAGGGCGCGCTGCCGCCGGCCGATCCGCTGGCGCTGGCCGCGGTGCTCACCGCCAAGGTGTCGGTGCCGGGCAAGATCAAGAACCGCCTCACCGCCGCGGCGCAGTTCATCGAGAACTTCAAGCATCGCAAGACGCTGGTCAAGGGCATGGACGAGGCCTACGCCGCCGCGCCCGCGCCCTCGGCGCTGCACCGCTGGATCGCGGCGCTGCCCGCGCCGGTGATCGTGGACTGCTGGTACGACGACACGCTGCGCCAGGCGCTGGCCGCGCGCAGCGACTGGGCCGAGGTGCAGGGCCTGTCGCAGAGCGAGCACTTCGGCACCTGGATCGGCTGGTACGACGCCCAGGGCGCCGCCAGCCCCGACCCCATCGCGGCCAGGACCCTCTACTACAAGCCCTGGGGCGGCCGCGGCCCGGCGTCGAACTACCTGGTGTCGGACAGCGACTACGTGGAGGTGCTGACCGAGATCGACATCCAGACGCCCATTCCGGCCGAGGTGCAGCAGCGCCGCGGCGCGCTGGGCTTCGTGTTCCTGGGTTGCCGCTTCAACGACCAGCTCCCGCGCGCCTTCGCGCGCCAGATCATGAAGCGCTCGCAGGGCCCGCACTTCGCGGTGATGGCCGAGGAGCCCACGCGCATGGAAGCGCGCTTCATGGAGGAGCAGGGCATCACGCGCATCGCGCTGCCGCTGGCGGCGGTGGCCGCGGCGCTGACGGGCTGCGCCACGGCCGCGGCCTGAGTGCGGCCACACCGACCGAAGCGGCGAGGCCCATGAAGCTCGAACTCGACTGGAGCGCCTACGACGCCTACGGGCAGGGCGACGCGTATGCCGCGATTCCCGCCGCCGGCGAAGGCTTCGGCAAGGCCGCGGCGCTGTGCATCGGCAGCCGCCAGTGCCAGAGGAAGGCGGCGGACAAGGGCGTGATGTGCCCGAGCTTCCGCATCACCGGCGAGGACCGGCACAGCACGCGCGCTCGCGCCGCCGTGCTGCGCGAGGCACTGGACGGCAAGCTCGGTGACGGACCTTTCCAGCAGGCGCAGTTGGCCGAGGCGATGTCGCTGTGCGTGGCCTGCAAGGGCTGCAAGCGCGAATGCCCCAACGGCGTGGACATGGCCGCGCTGCGCGCCGAGACGCTGGCGCAGCGCTGGCGCCGGCAGCCTCCGCCGTTGCGCACGCGCCTTTTCGCCAGGCTGCCGCGCTGGCTGCCGCATCTGAAGCGCCTGCGCCCGCTGCTGGCGCTGCGCGACAGGCTGCCCGGCGCCGCCTGGGCCGGCGAGCGGCTGCT
>Ga0065721_10052654_pt1 | contig 11475 bp, 11 predicted proteins | sample Mesricmetagenome_FD_59108 | JGI IMG/M metagenome (GOLD analysis project Ga0065721, IMG submission 59108) | Mesophilic microbial community from rice straw/compost enrichment Sample: eDNA_1 v2 (version 2) | ecosystem: Engineered > Solid waste > Grass > Composting > Bioreactor | place: USA: Davis...
CGCGAACGCCCGAAGCGGACTCACGCGCCGGAAGCGGCTTACCGAGCCGATGCGAAGACGGCGGCGGCCCATGGCGCAGCCCGCAAACCCGCCTCCGGGTCGAATGCGGCCGCGGCAGCGCTGTCGAAAGAAGATATCCGCAAGGCGGTGCTGTGGGCCGAAGTGCTCGGCCCGCCCCGGGCCAAGCGGCCGTTCCGCCGCTAAACGCTAATTCGGCATCGACCGGCGCATTTCACCGCAACGAACATACAAGCCTTCAATACCGCTTCTGCAAGCGGTATTGGAGGCTTGTTTGCGTTGTTCCCGCTTGGAGGCATCCGGCCGAAAGCGATCCGTATAGCCGGATCGGGCCGGCTTGCCGCAAGCCGCCTCATAATTCGGGAGCCGCAAGCATATTTTGGTATAGTACTGAGCTTGCGCTGCAGAATACATCGTTTTCGGGCATGCAAAAGGGGGCTGAAGCCGGCAATGCGTCGATTAAAACGGAAATTTCATAAGCTGACCGCCGAAGTGCTGGATATGCCTCAGGACATCGTTTACGATCTGCCGCGGCTGACCTTGATCGGCGACCGTCAATTATATATTGAAAATCACCGCGGGGTCGTCCATTTTTCAAGCGAGAAGCTCAGGCTGGCGTTAAGCAAAGGGGAACTCGAGGTGACGGGTACTTCTTTAGTCATTCGCACCATTTGGACAGAGGAAGTGTTCGTGGAGGGCGTCATTTCAAGCATCGTGCTGGTGCCGTAAATAGAAGAAGCGTATAGGGAGGGAAAGGCGATGAAAGCGGAAGGGCTGCAATGGTTCAAAGGGGTCGTCGAAGTGGAAGCTAGGAGAGGAAGCGGAGAGGAGCTTGTCAACAAAGCGCTGGCGGGAGGGCTGTCGCTGTCCAACATACGTTGGACAAGCAGCGGCCGGCTCCGTTTTCAGCTGTCGGTCGGCGACTTTTTCCGTCTTCGTCCGTACTTGAAGGAAACGGGCTGCCGCGTGCATGTGACCGGACGCAAAGGGTTTCCTTTTTGGCTGGACAAGGCCGGCAGGCGAATATGGTTCACCGGCGGGCTCGTTTTATTTTTTGCCATTGTATTCATGCTCTCGTCACTCGTATGGGACATCGAAGTAGAGGGCAATGCGCGGCTGACGGAGGAGGAAATATTGCTGGCGGCGAAGCACGAGGGCTTATATCCTTTTCAATGGTCGTACAAGCTTCAAAATGCGGAGCTGATTTCCAAAAATCTCGCCGGCGCTTTGCCCGGCGTCACCTGGGTCGGCGTGGAGAAGAAAGGGACGAGGGTTACGATCCAAGTCGTGGAATCGACGCTGCCGCAGCCTCTGCCGCTGCATACTCCCCGCCACCTCGTCGCGTCCGCCGACGCCGTCGTGACGCAAATTATTGCCGATCGGGGGCGCCCGGTCGTCAGCAAAAACATGAGGGTCAAAGAAGGGCAAATATTGATTTCCGGCACGATCGGAAAGGACGAGAACACGCGGACCGTCGTTGCCGAAGGATTGGTCAAGGGATTGGTCTGGTACGAATTTAACGTGGAGTCTCCGCTCGTCCAGAAGGTGAAGGTGTATACGGGCGAAACCCGGACAAAACGGTATTTGCTGCTCGGCAACCGGGCGCTGCAATACAGCGGCTTTGGCGGAGAGGAGTACGGGCAATTCGAAACGGCGACGCGCGAGGAGCGCGTTTCTTGGCGAAATTGGACGCTTCCCGTCGGACGATTGACGGAAACGTCGATGGAATCCCGGCTCGACGAGCGGAAGCTGACGCTGGAGGAGGCTCGGGCGGCCGGTTTGCTGCAGGCTCGGGCGGAATTGCTCGGCAAGGCGGGCGCGGATGCCGTCGTTCGGGACGAAATTGTTTTGCATGAAAAGACGGACAATGGTAAAGTTTATATGAAAGTTCTTTTTGAAGTGGAGCAGTCGATTACGAAGGAAATGCCACTAGTACGCATACAGGGAGATTGAGAATTGTTGCAAATCGAAACGAGGACAGTCAGAATACCGCTTGGAAACGCAGACGAAGGCTTGGCCGTGTTCGGGCCTCAAGATAAGTACTTGCGTATGGTGGAAAGTCAGGTCGAGTCGAGTATCGCCACCCGCGACGCCGAAATCGTCATCGCCGGCCCTTCGCCGGAAGTCGATTCGCTGGAACAGCTGTTTACGGTCATGCTTCAGCTTGTCCGGGGAGGGTACAGCCCTTCGGAACGGGATATCGCTTATGCGCTGGAGCTGGCGCGAAGCATGCAGGCGGAGGAACTGCTGGACTTGTTCAAGAAGGAGATCGCCACGACGTTCCGCGGCAAAAAAATTATGGTCAAGACGATCGGCCAGCGTCATTACGTCAAGACGATCCGCAAGCGCGACATCGTCTTCGGCATCGGTCCGGCCGGTACGGGCAAGACGTATCTCGCGGTCGTGCTGGCGGTCAGCGCGCTGAAGGAAGGCTCGGTCAAACGGATCGTCCTGACCCGTCCCGCCGTAGAAGCGGGAGAGAATCTCGGATTTCTGCCGGGAGATTTGCAGGAAAAGGTCGATCCGTACCTCCGGCCTCTCTACGACGCGCTGCACGATGTCCTGGGACCCGACCAGACGGTCAAGGCGATGGAAAGGGGCATGATCGAAATTGCGCCGCTGGCATATATGCGCGGACGGACGCTGGACGATTCGTTTATTATTTTGGACGAGGCGCAAAATACGACGCCCGAGCAGATGAAAATGTTTCTGACGCGACTGGGCTTTGGCTCCAAGATGGTCATTACGGGAGACGTCACTCAGATCGACCTGCCGAGGGGCAAAAATTCGGGACTTGTCGAGGCCCAGCGCATTTTGAAAGACATCGGAGAGATCGGCATGATTTATTTTTCGGAACAAGACGTCGTCCGACACTCTCTCGTGCAAAAAATTATTATGGCCTATGACCGCGATGCCGAAAACAAAGCCTAGAAAGGAATTGTTGCCGCCATGAGCCACAACGGAACCTCCAAAAAAGAAAAGTCGCTGAATACGGCGGGATGGAAGCAGAGTCCGGCCGTTCGATGGCTGCTGCTGCTCATGTTCGTGCTGCTGTTTTATTTCAGTCTCGCGCCGCATGTTATACCGGAAACCTACGACATATCGGAAGGCTCGGTCAGCGAGAAGGATATCAAGGCGCCTTTCCAGATTCGGGACGAAAAGGCGACGAGGCAGGCCGAGGAGGAAGCCGCCAGCCGGATCGAGGACATTTATTCGATCGTTCCGCTGCGCAACGATACGCTGGTCGAGCAAATTTTGTACCGGATCGAAAGCTTGAACATGGACGATCAGGTGACGACCCAGAACAAAATCGACATTTACCGGACGGAAATTCCCGGAAAGTATGCGGCTTTCATCAATTCCTTCGTAAGTGCCAACAAAGGGACCGGCACTTACAACGACACGCTGCTTGAAGAAATGGCCGCGGTAGCCAAAGAGCAGCAGTATACGATACCCGAAGAAACGTTTTACAAAATGCCGCAGCTGACGAGCGAGCAGCTGTCGGAAATGCGCAGCGTGGCGCGCGATATCGTGCGCAAGCTGATGACCGAGCAGCTGCGGGAAGCCGATACGGCCCGCACCCAGGTGGCCGAGCTGGTTAATGCGAGCTCGCTGTCCAGCCGCACGGCGCGCGAAATCGTGCAGGAGCTTGCCCGTTTCTCCATCATGCCGAACAAGTTTTACGATAAAGAGGCGACGGAGGAGGCCAGAGTGCAGGCCAAGCAGAATACGCCTCCCGTCGTGTTCAAGGAAGGCGAAGTGATCGTCCGGAAAGGCCAGACGATTACTCCCGACATGTACAAGCTTCTGTCGGACTCCAACCTGCTGCAGGATCAGAAGCATTACTGGCCGCAGGCCGGCCTGCTCATCTTGTCGGTCATGCTCGTCGTTTCGCTGTACGCGTATTTGCACCAATCGGGAGGCTTCGGCGGTCTTAAGCCGAAATACGGCAATTCTCAGCTGCTGATGCTTTGGATGATATTTCTAATCAATCTGATTACGATCCAGATTGCCGCCTTGATCCAGACGACGGAGGCTTCGTATACCGGTTATCTGGCTCCGGCGGCGCTGGGCGCCATGCTCATAACGCTGCTGCTCGACATGCATCTGGCCATTATCAGCTCGTTTATATTTACGCTTATGGGCAGCATTATATTAAATACCGGACAAACGGGACTGTTCGACTTCAAATACGGTTTTTTCATCATCGTCGTCTCCGTGGCCGCGATCTTCTCCATCAACAGGGCGAGCCAGCGGTCGGCGATCTTGAAGGCGGGCATCATGGTCAGCCTGTTCGGTTCTTTGGCCGTCATCGCGCAATTGTTAATGACGGAGCAGCTCGACCGGATGCCGTTTATTTATTCGGCGGCTTTCGCTTTTGCCAGCGGTTTGCTGACGGCGGTGCTCGTCATCGGCATTATGCCGTTCTTTGAAATAACGTTCGGCATCTTGTCGGCGCTGAAGCTGGTGGAGCTGTCCAACCCGAATCATCCGCTGCTGCGCAAGCTGCTGACGGAAACGCCGGGCACGTACCATCACAGCGTTATGGTCGGCAACCTGTCGGAGGCCGCGGCCGAAGCGATCGGCGCGAACGGCTTGCTGTGCAGAGTCGGCTCCTTCTATCACGACATCGGCAAGACGAAACGGCCGAGCTATTTTATCGAAAATCAGTCGAATATCGAGAACCCGCACGACACGATCGATCCGAAACTGAGCAAATCGATTATTGTGGCGCATGCCCGCGACGGCGTGGAAATGTTGAAAGGCTACAACATTCCGAAGCCGATCAGGGATATCGCCGAGCAGCATCACGGCACGACGTCGCTGAAATACTTTTACCACAAGGCGCTGAAGCAGGCGGAGGAACAAGGGATCGAGCCCGACTTCACCGAAGACGATTACCGTTACCCTGGGCCGAAGGCGCAATCGAAGGAAGCTGCGGTCGTCGGCATTGCCGATTGCGTCGAAGCGGCGGTGCGGAGCCTGCGCAACCCGACGGTCGAGCAGGTAGAGGCTATGATCAACAAAATCATAAAAAGCCGGCTGGATGACAATCAATATAACGAATGCGATTTGACGCTGAAGGAATTGGACAAGATCGCCCAGTCGCTGAAGGAAAGCATCATCGGCATCTTCCATTCCCGCATCGAATATCCGGACGACGCCAAAACGAAGGAGAGTACGTAACCGATGGGTCTTCAACTGGATTGGAGCAACGAACAAGAAAAGATGAACATTCCGGACGACTGGATTCCGATGCTCGAAAAGCTGCTGCAGCTGGCCGGGGAAGCGGAAGGCCTGTCGGAAGGCGAGGTGGCGCTGACGTTCACCGACAACGAAGGCATCCATGCCCTTAATCGGGATTACCGCGGCATCGACCGGCCGACGGACGTATTGTCGTTCGCCATGATGGACGAAGGCACGGAAGAGCTGGACATCATATTTGAAGTGGAGAGCGAGGACGAGGCCGATCCGATATCGGGCATGCTCGGCGACATCGTCATCTCCGTCGAAAGGGCGAAGGAGCAAAGCGAGGAATACGGCCATTCGCTGGAACGGGAAATCGGATTTTTGTTTGTGCACGGCTTTTTGCATTTGATGGGTTACGATCACGAGGACGCGGAATCGGAGGCAGTCATGACGTCTAAGCAGGAAGCCGTTCTGCAGCAAGCGGGATTGACCCGATAATGCGCAGGTTTACCCGCAGCTTGAAGCTGGCCTTTTCCGGCATCGCCTACGCCTTTCGAACGGAACGGCATATGAAGGTTCATGCCGCCGCAGCCGTTGCGGCCGCGGCGCTCGGGTTCGCATTTTCGATTTCGCTTGCGGAATGGGCCGTCATCGTACTGGCCGTCACGATTGTCGTGACGGCCGAAATCGTCAATACGGCCATCGAACGGGTTGTCGATCTCGCCAGTCCGGACCTCCATCCGGCGGCGAAGCTGGCGAAGGACGCCGCGGCAGGCGCGGTGCTTGTTGCCGCCATCGGCTCGTTGTTCATCGGTCTGCTTGTATTCGGACCGCATATTTGCAGTTTATGGATAAACAAAATATAGTTTGGTTACAGTCGCTTTCGGAGGTGATTTGGCATGAAGCCGTTTGAAGGATTAAGGGAAGATTATGCCAAGCTGCTGCAGGACGCCTGCGCCGCCATGGAGCGCGCTTACGTGCCTTATTCGCGCTTTAAAGTCGGGGCGGCGCTGCTCGGCAAGGACGGGACGATTCATTACGGCTGCAATATCGAAAATGCGGCTTACGGACCGACGAACTGCGCGGAGCGGACAGCCTTGTTCAGAGCGGTGGCCGACGGCAGCCAGCCGGGCGCCTTCCAGGCGATCGCGGTCATCGGCGATACCGACGGCCCGATCGCGCCCTGCGGCGTTTGCCGGCAAGTGCTGATTGAGCTGGGCGGACCGGATCTGCCCGTCATCATGGGAAATTTAAATGGGCACTGGTCGGTTATGACCGTGGCGGAGCTGCTGCCCGGCGCCTTCTCGCCGTTGTCCTTGACAAGGAAAACAACATAGGAGGCAGAACTCGAGCCCAAGAAGGAGCGGAATACAAGCAATGGAGCAACAAACTAGCGAACAAGACGGCAAACGGGCGTTCCGATCCGGATTTGTAGCGATCGTCGGCAGGCCTAACGTCGGCAAGTCGACGCTGATGAATCGCGTCATTGGCCAAAAAATCGCGATCATGTCGGACAAGCCGCAGACGACACGCAACAAAATACACGGCGTCTATACGTCCGACGATATGCAAATCGTTTTTTTGGATACGCCGGGCATTCATAAGCCCCAGTCGAAGCTGGGCAATTATATGCTGCAAACGGCGGCGAGCGCCTTGCAAGAGGTGGAGGCGGTGCTGTTTCTGGTCGACGCGTCCGAAGGACTTGGAGGGGGAGACCGGTTCATTATCGAGCAGCTTCAAAAGGTGCAGACGCCGGTATTTCTCATCATGAACAAAATCGACAAGATCGAGCCGGAGGCGCTGCTGCCTTTGATCGTGCAGTATAAGGATCTGTACAAGTTTGCCGAGATTATCCCGATCTCCGCCCTGCAGGGCAATAATGTGGAAGCGCTCATGGAGCAGTTGTCGCGGTATTTGCCCGAAGGGCCGCAATATTATCCCGCCGATCAAATTACGGATCATCCCGAGCAATTTGTATGCGCCGAGCTGATCCGCGAAAAAATATTGCATCTGACCCGGGAAGAGGTGCCGCATTCGATCGCGGTGACGATCGAGGATATGCGCGTGCAGGACAACGGCGTCGTCTATATCGGTGCCGTTATTTTTGTCGAGCGGGATTCGCAGAAAGGCATTATTATCGGCAAACGCGGCCAGCTGCTGAAGGAAGTCGGCAAGCTGGCGAGGGCCGACATCGAAGCGCTCCTCGGATCGCGCATCTATCTGGAGTTGTGGGTCAAGGTCAAAAAGGATTGGCGCAATCAGGAGCGGGTGTTGAAGGATTTGGGCTTCCGCCACGACTGACGGCTCGCGGCTAACGTTTTTTGTTAGGGATAGCAACCGGCATAATTTCGCATCCTAATAACGTCTGGAGCAGCATTTCCGAGGCGGAAAGGGATGAATACGAATGCGAGATTTTTCGTGGAAGTATTTTACGTTGACCGGGGATGTGGAATCCTACATGCTGTACAAGGAAATGGCCCAAAGCGGTTCCCGGGAGGAGACGGACGCCGGCTGGAGCGTCGGAGAAGCCGAAACGGCGGCCGCGGAAGAGGAATAATAGCTTTGGAGGGCGGATGGTTCATCCGCCTTGTCATATTGCAACGGTTTCATGGGGGAGACGAGCATGCTTCATCGGACGGAAGGAATCGTCATCCGAAGTATGGATTACGGGGAGAACAACAAAATCGTGACGCTGCTGACGGCCGGCGGCAAGGCCGGCGTGCTGATTCGCGGCGCCAAAAAGGTAAGAAGCCGTTATTCGGCGCTGGCTCAGCCGTTTACTTGCGGCGAATATCAATATTTTCGAACCAAAGGCCTCGGCACTCTTTCTCATGGTGAGATTATCGAATCTCACCATGATTTGCGTATGCAGCTTGATTTGTCGGCGTACGCGTCGTACATAGCCGAACTGACGGACAAGTGTCTGCAGGAAGACGAGCCCGGGGGGCTGCTGTATCCCCAGTTGAAGGCTTGCCTGAAGGCGCTGGAGGAAGGCAAAGACCCGCAGATCGTATCGCATCTGTACGAGATGCGCGTGCTGGAAGCTTCGGGTTACGCGCCTCAGCTCGGGCAATGCGTCCATTGCGGCAACGCCGTCGGACCGTTCAAGCTGTCCGCCTCGTCGGGAGGCGTGGCGTGCAGCCGCTGCTTCGGCAAGGAGCCGGGGGCCCAGCTGCTCAGCGAATCCGCCTGGAAGCTGCTAAAGCTGTTCGGCGGCCTCGATATGCGCAGACTCGGAGCGATTGCCGTCAAGCCGGAGACGAAGGCGGAATTGAAGCGCAGCATGCGCGATCTGATGGATATGCAGCTCGGGTTGCGCTTGAAATCGAGAGTTTTTTTGGATCAATTGGATAAATTGGTTTGACAACGGCCGATGATATGCTACAATAATAAATTATGAATAGAGGCGATGATGGAGAAAGTAGTCGCAGTTCAGCCAGCTGCAGCGAGCCGGGGACAGTGCAAGCCCGGCATGGCGACGACGACGAAGGGCGCTCCGGAGCCGGTGAACGACAAAGAGGGTTATCCGTTGACGGGGTAACCAAGTAGGGTGGAACCGCGGGAATAACTCTCGTCCCTACGTCTGGCTGCAGGCGTAGAGGCGGGAGTTTTTTGCGCGCTCGCCGCTCTTCCGCGCTGTAGCAGCCTATTCCAATATGAGGAGTCGAAGAAAGCGATGAACTTCCAAGGCATGATTCTTACGCTCCAGCAATTTTGGGCGGAGCAAAACTGTATCATCGTTCAGCCTTACGATGTCGAGAAAGGCGCGGGAACGATGAATCCGATGACGTTTCTAAGATCGATCGGCCCTGAACCGTGGAACGTGGCGTACGTAGAGCCTTCGCGGCGTCCGGCCGACGGCCGCTACGGCGAAAACCCGAACCGCTTGTATCAGCATCACCAGTTTCAGGTTATCTTGAAGCCGTCTCCCGACAACATTCAGGAGCTCTATTTGGAAAGCTTGAAGCGGCTTGGAATCGACGCGAAGGATCACGACATCCGCTTCGTCGAGGACAACTGGGAGGCGCCGACGCTCGGCGCTTGGGGGCTCGGCTGGGAAGTATGGCTGGATGGCATGGAAATTACGCAGTTTACGTATTTTCAGCAGGTCGGCGGCATCGATGCGAGCCCGGTAGCGGTGGAAATAACGTACGGCATGGAGCGTCTCGCTTCCTACATTCAGGAGAAGGAGAACGTATACGATCTCGAATGGGTGGAAGGCGTTACGTACGGCGACGTGTTCCTGCAGCCGGAATACGAGCATTCCAAATATACGTTTGAGCTTTCCGATTCCGCCATGCTGTTCACGCTGTTCGGCATGTACGAGGAAGAAGCGAAACGCGCGATGGAGCAGCATCTCGTATTTCCCGCCTACGATTATGTGCTGAAATGCTCGCATACTTTCAATTTGCTGGACGCCCGCGGGGCGATCAGCGTGACGGAAAGAACGGGATACATTACGCGGGTCCGCAATCTGGCGCGCCAATGCGCGGCCACCTACCTGGAAGAGAGAGAACGTCTCGGGTTCCCGCTGCTGAAGAAAGGGGATGTGCACAATGGCTAAGGACCTGCTGTTGGAGATCGGTCTGGAGGAAGTGCCGGCAAGATTCGTCCGCGGCGCGATGGAGCAGTTGAAGGAGAAGACGATCAAATGGCTGAGCGACGCCCGCATCGGCTACGGCCGGGCGGAAGCTTACGCGACACCCCGCAGAATCGCCGTTCTCATTCGCGACGTGGAGGAAAAGCAAGCCGACAGCAGCGAGGAGGCCAAAGGCCCTTCGCGCAAGATCGCGCTTGATGCGGACGGCAACTGGAGCAAGGCGGCCCTTGGCTTTGCCCGCAGTCAAGGCGTCGATCCGGAGGAGCTTTATTTCAAGGAGCTGGCAGGCGTCGAATATGTGTATGCCAACAAAAGCAGCGTCGGCGTTGAGACGGCCGGACTGCTGCCGGATGGCTTGAGCTCTCTTATCGTCTCGATGTCCTTCCCCAAAAATATGCGATGGGGCAGCCATGAGCTGCGGTTTATTAGACCGATCCGCTGGATGGTGGCGTTGTTCGGCCAAGACGTGATCCCATTCGAGCTGGCCGGCGTTTCAACGGACAGAACGACGCGCGGCCATCGATTCCTCGGCAGCGACCACGGCACGGCGATCGAAGAAGCCGGCCAATATTTGGATAAGCTGCGGGCGGAGCATGTCATCGCCGATACGGAAGAGCGTCAAGCTTTAATTGTGTCGGGCATCGAGGAGCTGATGAAGGAGAAGGGGTGGACGATCGCCGTCAAGGAAGACTTGCTGGAAGAAGTTCTGTTCCTCGTCGAATATCCAAACGTCTTGTACGGCGCGTTTGAGGAATCGTTCCTGCAAATACCGCAAGAAGTGCTCATTACGTCCATGCGCGAGCATCAACGTTATTTTCCCGTGCTGGATCAGGAAGGCAGGCTGCTGCCGTTTTTCGTTACCGTTCGCAACGGCGACCGCCGCTCCATCGAGCTGGTGGCCAAAGGAAACGAGAAGGTGCTGCGCGCCCGGTTGTCCGACGCGAAGTTTTTCTACGAAGAGGATCATAAGCTGACGATCGGCCAGGCGCTTTCCAAGCTGGAAACGATCGTATACCATGAGGAGCTCGGCACGGTTGCCGACAAGGTGCGCCGAATCAAGGCTGCGGCCCAGGCGATTGCCGGACGGCTGCCGATCGGCGACGGCGAAGCGAAACAGATCAGCCGGGCGGCGGAAATTTGCAAGTTCGACCTCGTCTCGCAAATGGTGTACGAATTTCCGGAGCTGCAAGGCATTATGGGCGAGGATTACGCCCGCAGGCTGGGCGAGCCGGAGCCGGTAGCCAAAGCGGTCAACGAGCATTACCAGCCGCGCTTCTCCGGCGATCGAGTGCCATCGGAGCTGACGGGCGCCGTCGTCAGTCTGGCGGACAAGATCGATACGATCGTCGGCTGCTTCTCGATCGGCATCGTGCCGACCGGCTCCCAGGATCCTTACGCGCTGAGAAGGCAAGCGGCGGGCATCGTGAGCATCATGCTCGCCTACGACTTGGGATTCGGCCTGGAAGAGCTGTTCGATATGGCGCTGGAGGTTCACGAGCAGCGAGGTATGAAGCGTCCGGCGGAACAAGTGCGCAAAGACTTGCACGACTTCTTTGGTTTGCGCGTCAAAAACTGGCTGTCGGAGCAGCATATCCGCTACGATGTGGTCGAAGCCGTTATGGCGGCCGGCATTTCCGATTTGACGCTCGTATCCAGACGAGCGGCTG
>Ga0065721_10052655_pt1 | contig 11474 bp, 12 predicted proteins | sample Mesricmetagenome_FD_59108 | JGI IMG/M metagenome (GOLD analysis project Ga0065721, IMG submission 59108) | Mesophilic microbial community from rice straw/compost enrichment Sample: eDNA_1 v2 (version 2) | ecosystem: Engineered > Solid waste > Grass > Composting > Bioreactor | place: USA: Davis...
CCCGCCGCGAGCGCGAAGCGGAAGACGCGCTCCAGCACGCCTATGACACGCTGGAGGAGCGGGTACACCAGCGCACCGGGGAGCTGGAGCGGACCAACGCCCAGTTGGAGGCCGCGGTGACCGACAAGGAGGTGTTGCTGAAAGAGGTTCAGCACCGGGTGAAGAACAACCTCCAGGTCATTTGCAGCCTGCTGCGCCTGCAAGCCGCCCGCATCGAGGAGCCGGCCCGCCGCGCCTTCGACGAGAGCCTGCGCCGCATCCAGTGCATGAGCCTGATGCAGGAGCTGCTGTACCGGTCCGATCAGCCGGCGCGCATCGACTTTGCGGACTATCTGCGCCAGCTCTGCGACGGGCTGGTCCGTTCCGCCAACCCCACCGGCGCGCGGCTGGCCGTGGTGGCGGAGCCCTGGACGGTGGATGTGGACCAGGCGACGCCGCTCGCCCTCATCGCCAGCGAACTGGTGTCGAACGCGCTGATGCACGCTTTTCCCACCGGCCATCCGGGCACGGTGACGGTGGAGTTGCTGCCGGACGCCGACGGCATGCGGCTGACCGTACGGGACGACGGCGTCGGCCTGCCGCCCGGCCTGCCCAGCCCGCAGCGGCGCAACGGCGGCCTTGGGCTGGTGCTGGTTCAGGCGCTGGCCCAACAGGCCAACGCCACCCTGCGTGTGGAGCGCGGCCCCGGCACGACCTTCACCCTGAGCATCGCCACCCAAAGCGCCCGCCGTTCCAAGGCGGCGTAAGGCCTTTTAAGGCTACGGGTCAGGGCTTCGGGGGCTCCAGCCGCAGATACACCATCGCGGCGGTCAGCGCGTTGGCGTAGGCGCCGTCACCCGTGCGCGGCGGCAGGTCGAGGTCGCGGACGATGCTGTCCAGCCGCAGGTCCACCGCGTTCTTGCCGGGGATCTTGGCCTTGCGGGCGTAGTAGAGGCTGGACACCTCGATCGTCTCGTTCGGCAGGGGGATGCCGATCATCGGCTGCACGAGACGGTCGAGCATCGCCACGGTGAAGTCCAGGTAATAGCCGACCAGCGGCCGGTTGCCGACGAAGTGCAGCAGGCGCGCCAGCGCCGGCTCCGCCGGTTCGGTCGGCCAGAAGGACAGGACGAGGTGCTGGCTGGTCAGGATGCGCGGCCCCCGGATGCGCACCGCGGCGACGCTGCGCAGATCGGCCGTGGCCTGGTCGTAGGAGGTGGCCTCGCAATGGATCGCCACCCGCTCGCCGCTGTCCTCTTCCGACAGAAGGAAGGCGTAGTCGGGATCGGTCAGCGTCTGCCCCTTCGTGCGGGCCGTGAAGTCGATCGGCATGCCCTCCGCCTCCCCAATTTTGCTTGGTGTTCTGTTCTCAGTGGTTCAGGTGGAAGTGATAGGCGATGAATTCCTTGAATTTCTTCACCAGAGACAGGCAGTCCTTGAACTGGTCGCGGTCCAGCTTGCCCATGTCCTCCATCCGCACGAAGTTGTCGGTCTGCGTGCCGGCGGCGGAGCTGTCCACGCGCGCCTTCAGCCGCAGCGTGGACAGGAAGGTGAAGGCGTCCGACAACTCCCCGGCGAAGGTGCGGTCGAGCACGCCCTTGTCGGCCAGCGCCCAGATGCGCTCGGTCGTGTTGGTCTCGGCCATGTGCTTTTCCAGGGCGAGCGCGCGGATGCCGTGCACGATGGGGAAGATGCCGGCCTTCTTGATGTCCACGGCCTCGCTGCGCCGCCGCTCGAACAGGCCGCCGAACAGTCCCGACGGCGTGTCGAAGGCCAGCGCCGGGCGGGCGAAGGCGGTGAAGAACATCTGGTTGTCCTGAAGGCGGCTGAGCAGATAGCCCTTCGCCTCCTCCAGCAGCACCGGGTCGCCGGCCACCGCTGCGGCGTCGTAGAAGATGGCGAGGTTCATCGACGCCGTCTCATCCGGCCGGTGAATCCAGTGGAAGATCGCGTCCTTGTATTCGCTGAGCGGACGCGTCCATTCCGGGTTGGACACCATGATGTTGCCGGGGCACGGCGGATAGCCGAACTCCACCAGCTTCGCGGTGAAGGCCGCCGTCACCGTGTTCAGTGTCGGGCAGGTGAAGCCGTCGCGCAGGATCAGGCCGTTGTCCTGGTCGGTCTTCAGCAACTGCTCTCCGCGGCCCTCGCTGCCCATGACGATCAGGCAGGAATTCGCCAGCAGGTCCGGCGGGGCCAGCAGTTCGAACAGCTTGCGGAAGATCTTGCGGTTCAGTTCGGTGACGAGGTCGGCGATGAAGGGCACCTTCACGCCCGTGCCGTGCAGGGTGCGGATCAGCCCGACGATGTCGTGGCTGGCTTGGCGCAGGTCGTCCGGCGACGTCGCGCGGTCGACCTGGAGCGCGATGACCTGCGAATGGTTGGACAGCAGGGCCAGCAGGTCCGTCTGCTCCAGGATGCCAGCGATCTCCCCGCGCTCCGTGATGACCAGACGGCGCACGGAATGCTTGGCCATCAGGATCAGGGCGTTGAACAGCAGGTCGTCACGGTCGAGCGTCAGCAGATCATAGCGGGCGTGCGGGCCGACCGGCGTGTCCACCGCACGGCCTTCCAGCACGACGAGGTCGCGCAGATCCGTGCCGGTCAGGATGCCGATCCGATCTCCTTCGAGATGATTGGCGGCTTTCGGATCGCCGTGGCGGACGAGAACGCTGCTCGCCTGGTTCAGCTTCATGGCGAGCGCGGCATCGCGCAGGCTGGCGGTCGCCGCCACGAAGACCGGCGGGTGCAGATAGGCCTGCCGGATGCGCGCCATGGTGAGCGCCGCCATCTCGCGGTTGGAGCGCTCGTCGGCCAGCGCGCGGAGCTTCTCCCCGAAATCCTTGTAGATGCAGTCGCCGAAAGCCGCGTTGTCGCGCGCCAGTTCGACCAGCGCGCGGCGCGGCACCAGATGGCAGATAGTGTCCTCCGCCGCGACGAAGCCGCGCGCCTGCCCTTCACCGAACATCGCCTGAAGGTCGAAGCTGTCGTGCGGACCGTGGACCGCCACGACCTCGCCCCCCTGGCGTTCCTGCACCAGCCCCTGGAACACGACGAACAGGCAGTCCGCCCGTTCTCCCGGCTTCAGGATCACGCCATCCTTGGCATACAACCCGAGATCGAGGGAAGCCACGAGACGCTTCCGTTCGTCCGGAGCCAGACGGTCGAAGGGTGGAACGGAGAAATCGAAAGCGTCGGACAAGATCCGCTCCGCTGAGCAAAAGGGCATACAAAAAGGCGCCCCAAGACCATGTCTTGAGGCGCCTGGAAGATTACACCAGCCCCGCTAGGTGCGGAAGACGGGTGCGACCATATGCATTAGTGGGCGGAAGCACCTTCCGCGCCCAGGCCGGTCTGCGACCGGATGTACTGGGCCTCGTAGGCCTTGCGCTCGTCCTGCGCGGTCTGGCTGTTGTCAGTGATCGAGAAGAACCAGATGCCGATGAAGGACAGGGTGATCGAGAACAGACCCGGGTTGGCGTAGGGGAAGATCGGCGCCGGGTTGCCCAGCACGTCCTTCCACACGGTCGGGCCGAGGACCAGCATCGTGACCGACGAGAGCAGGCCGAGCCAGCCGCCCAGCAGCGCGCCGCGGGTGGTCATCTTGCCCCAGAACATCGACATCAGCAGGATCGGGAAGTTCGCCGAGGCCGCGATGACGAAGGCGAGGCCGACCATGAAGGCCACGTTCTGGTTCTCGAAGGCGATGCCGAGGAAGATCGAGACGATGCCGATGATCACGGTGGTGATCTTCGACACGCGGATCTCGTCATGCTCCGAGGCGCGGCCCTTGGCGATGACCGAGGCGTAGAGGTCGTGCGACACGGCCGAGGCACCGGCCAGCGTCAGGCCGGCGACCACCGCGAGGATGGTGGCGAAGGCCACGGCCGAGATGAAGCCGTAGAACAGGTTGCCGCCCACCGCGTTCGCGGTGTGGATGGCCGCCATGTTGGTGCCGCCGATGATCATGCCCGGGGCCGCCTTGCCGCCCGCCGCCGCCAGCTTGGCCGCATCGAGGAACGGATAGGCGCCGTTGGCGTCCGGAGCCAGGATCAGAACGATGGCGCCGAAGCCGATGATGAAGGTCAGGATGTAGAAGTAGCCGATGAAGCCGGTCGCGTAGAACACGGACTTGCGGGCTTCCTTGGCGTCGGACACCGTGAAGAAGCGCATCAGGATGTGCGGCAGGCCGGCGGTGCCGAACATCAGCGCCATGCCCAGCGAGATCGCCGAGATCGGGTCGGTGATGAGGGCGCCCGGCGCCATGATCTCCAGCTTCTTCGGGTGCAGCTCGGTCGCGCGGGCGAACAGCGCCTCGGGGCTGAAGCCGAACTTGTACAGCACCGCGAAGGCCATGAAGGACGCGCCCGACAGCAGCAGCACGGCCTTGATGATCTGCACCCAGGTCGTGGCCAGCATGCCGCCGAAGGTGACGTAGGCGATCATCAACACGCCGACGATCACGACCGCGACCACATAGTCCAGGCCGAACAGCAGCTGAATCAGCTTGCCGGCGCCGACCATCTGGGCGATCAGGTAGAAGGTCACCGTGGCCAGCGAGCCGCAGGCGGCCAGCGTGCGGATCGGGGTCTGCTGGAAGCGGTAGGAGGCCACGTCGGCGAAGGTGTACTTGCCGAGGTTGCGCAGGCGCTCCGCCACCAGGAACAGGATGATCGGCCAGCCGACCAGCCAGCCCACCGAGAAGATCAGGCCGTCGAAACCGGAGGTGTAGACGAGGCCGGCGATGCCCAGGAAGGAGGCCGCCGACATGTAGTCGCCGGCGATCGCGAGGCCGTTCTGGAAGCCGGTGATGCCGCCGCCCGCGGCGTAGAAGTCCTTGGCCGACTTCGTGCGCCGCGCCGCCCAGAAGGTGATGCCGAGCGTCAGGACCACGAAGATCAGGAACATGACGATCGCTTCGTAGTTCGTCGACTGTTTCTGAACCTGGCCTTCGACCGCTGCCGCGTACACGGACGCGGGGATGAGCGCGCCCGCCGCAGCGGCGACCGCACCCACACGATTTATCAGCGAGCGCATCACTTCGCTTCCTCCATGATCTGCCGGTTCAGCTCGTCGAACTCTCCGTTCGCCCGGCGGACGTAGATGCCGGTCAGGATGAACGCCGAGATGATGGTGAAGAGACCGACGGGAATACCCCAGGTGGTCACGCCGCTGCCGATCGGGGTGCCGAGGAACCCCTTGCCGAACGCAACCAGGAGGATGAAGCCGAAGTAGATGACGAGCATGGCGACCGAAAGCGTCCACGCGAACGCGCTGCGCTTTTGCACCAGCTCCTGGAACTTGGGATTCGCGAGAATCCTCTGAGCGTTTTCTTTCATAGTGCGTCCCCTCGCGAGTGCCGAGCGATTTTTGAAGGGTCATATTAGACACTCGGACCGTATGGTCTTTGTAATGTCCTGTCCCGTCAACATCTTTGATGCAGATCAAACGCTAAAAAGCGGCTTGACGAAGCTCCGCCGGGTTGTTCCCGGCGTGCCTTTGCACAGTCGGCGCGATGATCACCCAAGGGAATGCTTAGAAATATTGTAACGCCAACGCTTACGAATTCGTGCGCGGAAGCCAGGGGATGCGGTGAAATGTCACACCCTCGTCCTGCAACTCTTCCACCTCTTTGGCGGAAGCTTCGCCGTAGATGCCGCGCGGGTCGATTTCACCGTAATGCATGCGCCGCGCCTCCTCGGCGAAACGGTCGCCGACATAGTCGCAGTTCTCCTCCACGGTGCGGCGCATCTCGGTAAGCTGGCGCATCATTTCGGCGGCGAAACGCTGGCGCGACTCGTCTCCGGCAGGCGGCTGCGCGGCGCCGGCCGGGGCCGGGACCATGGCCTGTGTGGCGGCCTGCGTCGCGGCATCCGGGTCGGGAGCGGCCTCGGGCACAGGCACGGCTTCCTTGCCGCGGCCCTTCGCGATGCGGGGCGCCATCGGCGCCTTGCTGATGTGCGTGTCGCCGCAGACCGGGCAGGCGATGGAACGCGCGGCGGCCTGCGCCTCGTAGGCGTCGCCGTTGCGGAACCAGGCCTCGAATCGGTGGTCGGCCGTGCATTTCAGAACGAAGAGGATCATGTCCCCGTCGGATGCTCCAAGGTGTTGAACGAACGCAAAACCGCCGCTAGTTCAGCACGACGGACCGCCACCGTCAAACACCGCCCATTTCTTATTTTAACGTCTTATCTTAACGGAGGTCCGACCGTGCCTGCCGAATCGCCGCACGCCGCCCTGAACCCGCCCTCCGCCTGGGTTGCGCGCTTCGCACCGCTGGTGCCTGCGGGCGGCACCGTGCTCGACCTCGCCTGCGGCTCGGGCCGCCACCTGCGCCTGTTCCACGCCCGCAACCATCCCGTGATCGGGCTGGATCGCGATCTGCGCGGCGTGGCCGACCTTCCCGGCACGCCCGGCGTGGAGTTGGTGGAGGCGGACCTGGAGGCCGGCGCCCCGGTGCCTCTGCTGGCGGAGCGCCGCTTCGCCGGGATCGTGGTCACCAATTACCTGCACCGCCCCCTGTTCCCCGCCCTGCTGGGCGCTCTGGAGCCGGGCGGCGTCCTGATCTACGAGACCTTCGCCATCGGAAACGCGCGCTTCGGCCGGCCGTCGTCCCCGTCGTTCCTGCTGCGCAACGGTGAGCTTCTGGAGGTCGCGCGTGGCCGGTTGCAGGTCGTCGCCTACGAGCATGGCGAGGTCGCCTCGCCCAAGGCCGCGGTGATGCAGCGGATCTGCGCGGTCAACGATCTGGCTGCCGGGCAAAACCTGGACGGGGATCCGGAACCGCGCCCGTTGCCGCGGATCTGATTTTTCACCACCAAGGCACCAAGACACCAAATTGCAACGTTCATACCGAACGCCAGCGGCAGGCAACGCCAAGCCGAATGCAAAATCTTGGTGCCTTGGTGTCTTGGTGGTGAATCTCCTCTTCAGAGACTTAAAACCCCGCCTTCACGATATCCACGCTCCGGTCGTGGGTCAGGGCCGGGACCATGCGGCGGGCTTCCTCCACGCGGTCCAGATCGAGGTCCGCGACGACGAAGCCGACCTCCTCGCCCGCATCGGCCAGAACCTCGCCCCAGGGAGCGACGATCAGGGAATGGCCGTAGGTCTGGCGCCCCTGGTCGTGCGTGCCGGTCTGCGCCGGGGCGATGACGAAGCAGCCCGTCTCTATGGCGCGGGCGCGCAGCAGCACATGCCAGTGGGCGCGACCGGTCGGCACGGTGAAAGCCGCCGGCACAGTGATGATGTTGGCCCCCGCCTGGGCCAGCGCCCGGTACAGGTAGGCGAAGCGCACGTCGTAGCAGATGGTCAGCCCCATCCCGCCCCACGGCGTGTCGGCAAGCACGGCGCGGTCGCCCGGACGGAAGGTGGCGGACTCGCGGTAGCTCTCGCCGCCCTTCAGGTCCACGTCGAACATGTGGAGCTTGTCGTAGGTGGCGACCACGCGCCCCTGGCCGTCGAACAGGTAGCTGCGGTTCGCCACCCGTCCCTCGTCCAGCAGGATGCCGAGCGAGCCGGCGAGCAGCCACGCCCCGGTTTCCCGCGCCAGATCGGCGAAGAAGGGAACGCCGGGATGCTCGGCTTCCGGCTTCACCCGCTCCAGCACCTTGGCGCGGCCCTGGACGATCATGCTGACGTTCTCGGGCATGGCGATGAAGTCCGCACCCGCGTCGCGCGCGCGGCGGACGAGATCGCCCGCCGCCTGGAGGTTCGGGAGAATCTCCGTACCCGCGTTGACCTGGACGCAGGCGGCCTTCAGCGCCGCGCCCATCACGCCAGCCCCAGCATGGGATCCAGCTTGCCCGCGCGGTCCAGCGCGTGGATGTCGTCGGAGCCGCCGACCGGGGTGCCGTCGATGAAGATCTGCGGCACGGTCATGCGGCCCTCGGCGCGCTGCACCATCTCTTCGCGGCGGCCGGGCTGCATGTAGAGGTCGATCTCCTCGTACGTCACGCCCTTGCTGTCCAGGAGCCGCTTGGCGCGCGAGCAATAGGGGCAGAACGGCGTGGTGTAGATAACGACTTCGGCCATGCGGGGCTCCTCGGCTGTCTGGAACGGTTATAAGATCAACGGCAAAACCGCGCCAGCCGTTACGTCTTCACGACACGTGCCAACGTCAAGACCTCCACGCGCGCAGCCCCGGCCTGCAAAAGCATGCGGGTGCATTCGGCCAGCGTGGCACCGGTGGTCAGCACGTCGTCCACCAGAACGACCCGCTTGCCCTCCACGCGCCCTTTGGCGCCCGCCCGCAGGCGGAACGCGCCCTTGACGTTCTGCGCCCGCCCCTTGCGGCCAAGCCCGCCCTGCGAGGGCGTGGACCGGCGGCGCACCAGCAGGTCCGGCACCACCGGCACCCCGGCGCGGTGCCCCACCGCCCGGGCCAGCAGCGCCGCCTGGTTGTAGCGGCGGCGGAGCAGCCGCCAGCGGTGCAGCGGCACCGGCACCAGCAGGTCGGCCTCGGCCAGCAGATCCGCCCCGGCGCGGGCCATCCAGGTGCCGTAGGAATCGGCGGCGTGGATGCGGTCGCCGTGCTTGAAGCCCAGCACCAGCGGCCGGCTGCCGTCGTCATAGACCAGGACGGCGCGGGCGCGGGCAAAGGGCGGCGGCTCTGCCATGCAGGCGCCGCATAGGAGGTCGTTGGGGTTCTCGCCGGCGACCGCGAACTCGAACGGCATTCCGCAGCAGGCGCAGAGCGGCGGCGCTATGAAGGTCAGCGTGCTCCAGCAGGCCACGCACAGCCCACCCTGCCGGTCCACCGCCCCGCCGCAGCTGAGGCAACGCGGCGGCAGAAGCGCGTCCAAAATCGTGGTGGCGATGCGGGCGAGGGCAGTCACCGGCCGGCTTTCCCCAATGGATGGCCTAATGGATGGCCGCGATCCGGTCGAAAATCAGCAAGGTGTAGTCGCGTAGTGCAATGAAGATCGCCGGCCCGGTGACGAACAGGACCACCAGCGTCGCGAAGATCTTCAGATCCTGCTGCAGCGTCGATTCGTTGATGTTGGTCACCTGCTGGAAAATGGTCAGCAGCAGGCCCAGGACGGTGGTGATGACCAGCGCGGGCGTTGTGATCTTGATGATGACGATCAGCGCCTCGTAACTGGCGCCTATGGCGTCCTCGATGCCCATCCGCGACGGCTCCCCCAGCGTTTCGCGAAAGCTTATCACAAAGCCGGCGGCTTCGCCGATGGTTGTAGCCCTCCCGGCCTGGGCTATATTGCGGACATGCCTACGTCCGACACCATGACCGTTTTTGACCGTGCGCTCGTGCGCCGCCGCCGCGACCGCGCCGTCCCAGCCTTTGCCGAACACGCCTTCCTGTTCGAAGAGGTGGCCGACCGCCTCGCCGACCGGCTGGAGGATGTGGTCCGCCCCTTCCCCACCGTCCTGGACATCGGCGCCCACGACGGCGTGATGGGCCGCATGCTGAAGGGGCGCAAGGGGATCGAGCGGCTGGTCGCCTGCGACCTGTCGCCGAACTTCGCCCGACAGGCCGGCCCGCTGGCCGTCGCCGCGGACGAGGAGCTCCTGCCCTTCGCGCCGGAGACCTTCGACCTCGTGGTCAGCAACCTCAGCCTCCACTGGGTCAACGACCTGCCGGGCGCGCTGGTGCAGATCCGGCAGGCGCTGAAGCCCGACGGATTCTTCTGCGCGGCGATGCTGGGCGGCGAGACGCTGCTGGAACTGCGCCGCTGCCTGTACGAGGCGGAGATGGAAGTGTCCGGCGGCGTGTCCCCGCGCGTGTCGCCCTTTGCCGAGATCCGCGACATCGGCGGCCTGATGCAGCGCGCCGGCTTCGCCCTGCCGGTGGTGGACAGCGACACGATCACCGTCACCTACGGCGACGCCTTCCGCCTGATGAAGGACCTGCGCGGCATGGGCGAGACGAACGCCGTGCTCGCCCGCCGCAAGGTGCCGGTCACCCGCGCCCTGCTGTTCGACGCCGCCCGCCGCTACGCCGAGCAGTATGCCGAGCCCGACGGGCGCATCCAGGCCACCTTCCAGGTGCTCTACCTCGCCGGCTGGTCGCCGCACGAAAGCCAACAGCAGCCGCTGAAGCCCGGCTGCGGCCAGATCCCGCTGGCCGAGGCGCTGAAGGGGCAGCGGCATTAAGCTCGGCCGCGCCGGATGATGCTTGCCACGTCGGGCATGAACCACAAAGACACAAAGGCACAAAGGGTTTCACAAAGGAGTGCCGGGCGTCCCGGACAGTTCTGCGGAAGGCAGGACTTCTTTGTGACGTTCTTTGTGCCTTCGTGTCTTTGTGGTGAATATTCCTTTATCCGATCAACCGGATTGCCATCCAGCCGAGCACCCCGGCGTTCACCACCATCATGACCGGGGCCGCCCGTGCCACCGCCGTCCGCCATGTGCGGCCGGCGAGGTGGCCGGCGATGCCGACCGCCAGCAGACTGGGAATCGTGCCCAGCGTGAAGGCAACCATGCCGACGGCGCCCGTCAGCGCGCTGCCGCTGGCCGCCGCGACGGCGACGGCCCCATAGAGCAGCCCGCAGGGAATGAAGCCCAGCGCCAGCCCGAGCGCATAGCCGCGCCAGCCCGTGGGGTTGCCGAACAGCGGCTTCGCCAACCGCGACACTCGCTCCCCCCACCAGCGCTGGAACGCCCCGTCCAGCTTCGGCACCCAGGCTGACAGGCCCTTCACCGCATAGCCGAGGAAGAACAACGCCGCGAAGGCCAGCAGCGCCACCGACAGCCATTTCAGCCCCGGCAGCGCCCCCACATGCCCGGCCACCGTCGCCGCCACCGCGCCGATCAGCGCGTAGCTGGTCCCGCGGCCAAGATGGTAAGGCAGCACCGCCGCCCCGGCGAGCCGGTGGAACTCGCTCATCCGTGAGGCCGGCACCTGCTCCAGCCGCGCCGTGACCTGGGCCAGCACGAAGGGTCCGCACATCCCCGCGCAATGGGTCGCCCCTCCGACCAGCCCCGCCGTCAGCAGCGCGAACAGCAGCCCGCCGTCGCGGTCGATGACCACGGCGCACTGGTTCAGGCCGGCGTCGAGCAGCGAAAGAGCCGAGTGGGCGTCCAAAGGCGGATCTCCGGTGTGAAGACCGCCGGACTATAAGGCCGGACGGGCGGATTGGCTATGACCTGGGTCAAGGACAGTGTGTTCACCACCAAGACACCAAGGCACCAAGTCGAAACCGCCGGCCTGGACGCAGACCGGAGGCGACTGGCGAGCGCGCCTGAATTCTTGGTGCCTTGGTGTCTTGGTGGTGAAATTCTCTCCCCGATCCGCCAGCTAATTCTCTCCCCGATCCGCCAGCTCCCGATCCGCTACGCCGTCGAGCCCGTCTGTGGAACCTCGTGCACCTCCACCGGCTGTGCGGCGTGGCGGCTCATGATCTCCTTCGCAAGACGTTCGCGTTCCGCGTCGGCAAAGTTCACCCAGAGCAGGATGCCGCCCTTGTCGAGCTGCTGGAGCATGGGCTCGTTGCGCTTGTCCGTCAGCCACTGCGACATGACGGAGCCGAGCG
>Ga0065721_10007509_pt1 | contig 11471 bp, 9 predicted proteins | sample Mesricmetagenome_FD_59108 | JGI IMG/M metagenome (GOLD analysis project Ga0065721, IMG submission 59108) | Mesophilic microbial community from rice straw/compost enrichment Sample: eDNA_1 v2 (version 2) | ecosystem: Engineered > Solid waste > Grass > Composting > Bioreactor | place: USA: Davis...
TCGAAGAACTCATCGAAGAACTCTTCAAATGGCGAACCATCCGGCGTCTGCGGTGCCTGGGGTCCTGCCCCCGCGCCCCCGACGCTCTGCGAGGTCGATATGTTCACCACGGCATCCAAAAGACCCTCGGCGAGATCGGCGACGGAGGCCGGACCCGTGCCTATCGCCGGCCCTGTCGTAGGCGCGGCCGTGACGGTCGGCGCCGCAGTCGGCGGCGCGGGCAGCATGGCGTCCGGTGCGAGATCCTGTGCTTCTCGTTGGGGCGCGTCCGGTGCCGACGGGGGCGCGGCTTCCTGCTCTGGAGCGCCATTCTGTGGCGCTTGTGGTGCATCAGCTGGCGGGCTGCTTGTCTGCGCCTGCGCCCCCGCGGCAATAGCAATAATGGCGACCGCTGCGACGGAACGTTTCAACGACCATAGAACCGATTGAGCCATCGGGCCCCCCTTGTATCGAATGTCCTGACTGAGGCTCTGCCGCCGCAGCACGTCCTGCTGACTTTCGCCGCAAGATAGGGCGGATTGAAGACCGAAGAAATTGCCTTTTTCGTGAGCTATGCAGGCAGGATGAACGGCCCTCGAATGAAAAGAGGCGGCCGGAGCCGCCTCTTGCATCAACCGCCGTTTGCAGGGGCCCCAGGGGCTGCCGGCGCTCCGGTGGGTTCCTCTGGTTGGGCGGCAGGTGGTGCGGGCGCCCGACCGAAGGTATCGCCCGATCCGGTCTGCGCACTGTTGAGGTATTTCAGGAACTCGGAATCGGGCGAAAGAACCAATGTCGTTCCCTGATCGGCGAGCGAAGCCACATAGGCCCGCATCGAGCGGTAGAACTCGAAGAAGCCGGGATCGCGGCCGAAGGCCTCGCCGAAAATCTTCGTGCGTTCGGCATCGCCTTCGCCTCGGATGATTTCGGAGTCGCGCTGGGCCGCGGAAACGATCTCTACCACCTGGCGATCGGCAATCGCCCGCCGGGTCTGACCCAGTTCGTTACCCCGCGCGCGGATGAGTTCGGCCTCGGCAAGACGCTCGGCCTTCATCCGCTCGAAGGTCTGCTGCGAGACTTCCTGGGTAAGGTCCGTGCGACGGATACGGACGTCACGGACTGCAAGGCCCAGCGACTCGGCAGCATCGCGCAGCTGTGCATTGACTTCCTGCATCATCTGCGAACGCTCGTCCGACAGTGCCGCATCGAAGTTGCGCAGACCGTAGACACGGCGAAGAGCGGCATCTAGACGGGTGCGAAGACGGGCCTCGGCAGCCTCACGGTCGCCGGAAACCGTTTCGCGGAACCGACGCGGATCGCTGATCTGGTAGACAACAAACGCGTCAACCTCGTAGAAGGCACCGCCGCGGACCTGGACGCGGATGTCGTCCAGATCGAAGCGAAGCGCCCGGTCCTCGACATACTGGACGCGATCGGCATCCATGAAGGCGAAGGGCAGCTTGAAGTACAGGCCGGGCTCGGCCTTGACGTCCTGAATCTCACCGAAGCGCACGACGATAGCCTGCTCCCGCTCGTTCACCACGAAGACGGACGAATAGATGAGGAAGAGCAGGATCGCGAGACCGATAAGGATAGCCGGGAGACGATTGGAGTTCATCGATTGCCCCCCTGCTGGTTGCCGCGGTTGAGCTCGTTGAGAGGCAGGTAAGGAAGGACGCCCTGCTGCTCGTTCATGATGATCTTGTTGGAATTCTTCAGGACCGTCTCCATGGTCTCGAGGAAGATGCGCTGGCGCGTCACCTCGGGGGCGGTCGCGTATTCGTCATAGATCGAGATGAAGCGCTGCGCCTCACCCTGCGCTTCGTTGACGACGCGATCTTTGTAGGCTGCCGCCTCTTCGCGGACCTGCGCCGCCTGACCGCGCGCCTGGCCGAGTTGCTGGTTGGCGTACTGGTTCGCCTCTTCGACGAAACGGTCCTCATCCTGCTCGGCGCGCTGCACTTCTTCGAAGGCGTCCGCAACCTCGCGCGGTGGGGCCGCATCCTCGATCGGTACGGCATTGATGGAGATGCCTGAACCGTAGGTATCCATGGTTCCTTGGATGATCGCGCGCACCTCGGTCGAGATGTCCTCACGATTATCGCGGAAAATGTCCTGCGCCGGCCGGCGACCAACCACCTCGCGCATGGCGCTTTCGGCGACCTGCTGCAATGTGGCTGAGGGGCTTTCCAGGTTGAAGAGATAGGCCTTCGGGTCGCTGACCGTGTAGAGCACCGAGAACTGCACGTTGACGATGTTCTGGTCGCCAGACAGCATCAGGCCAGCCGAGGACTGGGCGCTGCCTGCCGCACCGATATTCTGCTGCTGCTCGGTGACCTTGACGATCTCGACCGTCTCGAGGGGCCAGAAATGGAAATGCAGGCCCGGCATGGAGATTTCTTCCTTCGGCTTGCCGAAGCGAAGTTCCACGCCGCGCTCATCCGGCTGAACGGTATAAACGGACTGGATCGCCAGGAACGCAACGATCGCCAGGATGACGAACACCGCCGCCCCGCCGTTGAAACCACCGGGGACGATTCCGCGAAGACGGTCCTGACTGCGGCGGATCAGGTCTTCCAGATTCGGAGGACCACCACTTCCGCTTCCGCCACCGCCCCGAGGACGGTTCGAACCACCGCCACCCCATGGCCCCTGATTATTACCGCCGCCGCCGCCCCATGGGCCGCCGCCGCCATTCTGATTGCTCCAGGGCATCAAAACCTCTTTGTTTGCCACTCCCAAATACGTGGAAGCGCAGCTCCCTCGTCCTGCCCCCGTTATAGGGAGGCCGGCCGGTGCTTTCAACGATGCGTCAATAACTTCGGGGTGTTTGGTAACGAAATGTTTCAGTTTGTCGCGGGACGACGGCGATAGATCGCAAAACGTGTCGGATAGTCGTCCCGCTCACCCGCCGGAACGAGCGTCTCCTCGACCTTCTCGAAAACAGCGGGATCGATATGCGGAAAGAAGGTATCCCCGTCCGGAACGGAAACCTCGACATGTGTGACATAGAGCACGTCGACGAGGTCCATTACCTGCCGGTAGATCTCGCCCCCACCGATCACGCACACTTCTGCAGCACCGGTCTCGGCAGCAATTTCCTGGGCCTTGGACAAGGCCTTCTCCACGCCGTCAACTGTTTCAGCACCCTGAAGGCTGAAGTCCCGGCTCCGGGTGATGATGACATGGGGGCGTCCAGGCAACGGTTTGCCGCCGAAGGACTCCAGGGTCTTTCGACCGAGCACGATGGGCTTGCCGATGGTCAGCTCCTTGAAGCGCTTCAGGTCTGTCGAGAGCTTCCAGGGCATGCCGCCATCGCGGCCGATGACGCCGTTCTGCGTGACCGCGACGACGATGGAGACGGGAACAGTCATACCGCGATCGGTGCCTTGATGCTCGGATCGGCCACGTAGTTCTCCAGTGTGAAATCCTCGTACCGGAAGGCAAAGAGATCCTTCACCGCCGGGTTGATGCGCATCGTCGGCAATGGCTTAGGGGTTCGCGTCAGTTGCAGTTCTGCCTGCTCGAAGTGGTTCCTGTAGAGATGCGCGTCGCCAAGTGTGTGGACGAAATGGCCGGGCTTGAGCCCTGTCACCTGCGCCATCATCATCGTCAGGAGAGCATAGGACGGGATGTTGAAGGGCACGCCGAGGAATATGTCGGCGGACCGCTGGTAGAGTTGGCAGGAGAGCCGGCCGTCTGCCACGTAGAACTGGAACAGGCAGTGGCAGGGCGGAAGCGCCATCTCGTCCACCAGCGCCGGGTTCCATGCCGAAACGATGTGGCGGCGAGAGTTCGGGTTGGTCTTCAGTGATTCGACCACGTTTGCGATCTGGTCGATATGGCCTCCGTCCGGAGCCGGCCAGGACCGCCATTGGGCCCCGTAAACCGGCCCGAGATCCCCGTTCTCGTCGGCCCATTCATCCCAGATGGTGACGCCGTTTTCCCTCAGATAGGCGATGTTGGTATCGCCGCGCAGGAACCAGAGCAATTCGTGGATGATCGACCGCAGGTGCAGCTTCTTCGTCGTCAGGACGGGAAAGCCCTCCTCGAGGTCGAAGCGCATCTGGTAGCCGAAGACGGAGCGCGTGCCCGTGCCGGTGCGGTCTCCACGGTCGGTGCCGTGGTTCATCACATGTCGGAGAAGGTCGAGATATTGCCGCATGATTTCATTGCCACTCTGTTCGGGCGGCATCCTACAGGCCGCAGCATCCAGAACCAAGCGCCGACAGAACATCCGGGACGTCTATCCCCCGAAGTTAGAGTACCTGCATCCGAGGATGCGATCTATTCGAGTTCGCACCCCTTTTCACGGCGTAAGGAAATCCCTATATCTGCCATGCCGGGCTTCGGTCCGGCTATGGCGATAAACGGTCGATGAAATAAGCCTATTGGACCCGGGGGCGGTACCCGGCGCCTCCACCAAAAACCGGTCTACCGAGACGACCGGCTTCTGATGGGGGCGAAATAGGATCGACAAGGGTGTAAAGATCGAACTTTTGCTCGGCATGATACCGCCGTTATCGGGTCACAATAGTAGTTGCAAACGACAACTATGCGGAAGCTCGTCTCGCTGCCTAATGGCGGTGTGACACTTCAAATCAAGTCCTAAGGGGTCGCACTCTTAGGCGGGGTCCGAAGGCACCTGGCAACAGAAGCCTTCACCTTCTCCCTTTTTGCGAAATTATATACACTGGCCATCAAGCGGGCGCTTTTCCGCGTATGGCTGGCATGGCATAAGGATGCTTCGAGAAAGCATTCAGAACTGAGAGACAGAACCGCATGGGGCAGGATCATATCCGCTACGATATCTTGGCGCAGGACGCATTGCGCGGTGTTATCCGCAAGGTGCTGAGCGAAGTCGCTGCCACGGGTCGGCTGCCAGGCGACCACCACTTCTTCATCACGTTCCTGACCGGCGCCCCGGGCGTTCGCATTTCGCAGCATCTCAAGACGAAATATCCCGAGCAGATGACCATCGTCATCCAGCACCAGTTCTGGGACCTGAAGATATCCGACACCCAGTTCGAGATCGGCCTGTCCTTCTCTGATACGCCGGAGCGGCTGGTGGTCCCGTTCAATGCGATTCGAGGCTTCTATGATCCGTCGGTGAATTTTGAACTCGAGTTCGAGGTGCCGTTGGCGGAAGAGGACGAGAACTCCTCGGCCGAGATCACTGCCATTCCCGTTGAGAGTGCCGCAAGGCATGACGCCGTCGAACAGGCGGAAGGGGAGGAAAAGAAGCCGGCATCAGTCGTGTCGCTCGATTCCTTCCGAAAGAAGCAATAGGGTTGCCGGGCCATGAGCGGTGACGTCGTCAATCTGCGCCAGGCCCGGAAGGCGAAGCAGCGCCTGGAAAAGGAGAGGCAGGCCGATCAGAACCGCCTCACCTTTGGTCGCAGCAAGGCGGAAAAGACACTGACGAAGGCGCTGAACCGCAAGGCCGAGCGCTCCCTTGACCAGGGACGACTGGAAAAGCAGGACGATCGGGACTGAGCCGCGCACTCCGAAGACGCGAGGTCGTTCGGACGCCCAGCAGGGTATGACCTTTGCTTTCGACAGGAGGCGCCGGTGATCCGCAAGCATTCTGCAACACTGCATGGCCACCGTACCAGTTTCTCCCTCGAGGACGAATTCTGGGAGGAGCTGAAACGCATCGCCGCGGAACGTGATCTCAGCATCGCCGGCCTCATTGCCTCGATCGACGATGCCAGAGCGCCGGACAGCAATCTGTCGTCTGCGCTGCGGCTGCATGTCCTTCGATGGCACCAGGAAAAAAACGCATCCGACCTTCGTTGAGTGCTATTGCTCGACGCCGGGCAGGCTCTGGAACACGGGCGGCTCTAGGGGTGCGCCGCCGGGAGCGATCAGTTCCTGGACGGGAGGTACGGTCAGAGCCGGTGGCGCCTCCTCCGCCCTTCGCGCCGCCGCCTCCGCCTCCCTGGCCTCCGCTTCGGCTCGCTCCCGCTCCGCCCTTGCGGCCGCCTCCGCGCGTTGCCGTTCCTCTTCCTCGCGTCGCGCCCGCTCTTCCGCCTCGGCCCTTTCCCGCGCTGCCTGGCGCTCCGCCTCCAGGAAGCGATAAAGTGCCACCTCGCGCCGGAGCCGCTGTTTCTCAAGCACGCTCGCCTGCAGCATCTCCACGCGACGACGCTCGCGCTCGAATGCCCGTAGCGACAGGAAGTTCGTCAGCGGCGCCACGTCGAATTCGACGGACGGATCCTCAAGGTCGCCCGAATAGAGCCAGCGGACCATTGGCTCCCCTCCGGCCAATCCCTCGTCGCCCGGCTCGTAGGCAATTGAAAATTCGCCACGCAGAGCCTGCTCGAGGAGATCAACCCTCACCTCGCCACTGATCCTGCCGTTGCCGGTATTGGCCGTGACGTTCTGCGCCCTCGCCTCCCCATCCGTAATGGTGAAGGGAATTACGACATCGGGAAACATGGCTTGGCCTCGGCGAACGAACTGCTCCGCCAGCGGACGTATCCTCTCCTCCGTCACCTCCCCCTCCAGCTTGTCGACCTCTTCAAGGAGTGGCGGCAGCGCTTCAGGATCAAGGCGGTTGATGGTGAGCGGTGCGATGGTGATCTCGCCGGAACCGTTGAGCGCGCCCAACAGGTCAGCGGGCGTTTTTCCGGTGGACTCGGCTGCCACCAGCCCACTGAACCGGCCGGTGGCCACGGGCCCGTCCTGGCCGTCCCAGACGAGCGCGGCAAGGTCGGCATCCTCCACAGTGAACCTTGTCTGGAAGATCCCCGTGCCTTCACCATTGTTGATCGCGAGACGCCCGCCGATCTTCCCCCCCTGCCACGTGCCCGCAGCATTCTCGATCGCGATCCCGCCATTGCGATGTTCGACCAAGGCCGAGAAGTCGCGGATATCGCCCATCATGCCTGGACGGAACGTCGCGGTTCGGACCTTCAGGCGGGCTTCGCTCGGCCCGAAGATCGGCATAGAGAAAGGCTTTTCCGAAAGCTCCCCCGTCTGAGGGTCCTGAACCGGCCCGTAGACTGCCTCGGCGAGCCAGGCGAGGTCGAGGCTGTCGGCGGCCAGGTCCCCGCTGAGCATCGTGACGGAGGAGGATCGATCTAGGGTCAGAGTGTCGCTGGCAACCCGGTTCCCACCGATCTCACCGGCGAACTTGTCCAGGCGGACTGTTTCGGGAGAGATGCTGATCTCCGTCGACATCGTGGTAGGCAAGCCCGTGCCGAACTGCGGAATCCCGATGCCGGTCATCAGCAGGTACGGCTCCACATCTTCCGAGCGCAGGGTGAGGCGACCTTGGCCTGTGCCAAATGCCGAAGAACTCAGTTCCACCTCGCCTTCCCCATCAAACTGCGTCCGGTCCGTCGAGAAGGACAGCTTTGCCACTGAGGGCTGATCGCCTTCCTGGCGAAGATCCAGCGACACCCGCGCCGGCCCGTCATCGCCGAACGGCAGAGGGTCGAGGCCCAGTTGCCCGAGGAGCACCGCTGTCTGGTCGTTCTCCAACTGCACGGAAAGCGAACCCTGACGGCTGCCGGTCAGGTTGAACACCGTTGGCAGTGCCAGTTCGGCGTTCACGGCGCTTCCATTGCTGGTTCCCGTCACCTGCGCCGAAAGCCCTGCCGTGTCCCCGCCGACGCGAATGTCGGCAGCGAGTTCCGTGTCGTCGAACCATCTGCTGTTTTCCGCAAGCCGGTCGAGCATCGGATGCCTTGGAAGGCGATTGTGCAGCATCGCGATGAACCCGGCAGCCTCACCGACCCGCATCCTCATCGATCCGCTTCCGCTGTAATCCAGCAATGAGCCTTGAAGCTGCCCCTGCGCCTCCATCGACGCACCTGCCAGATCACCCACCGTCAGTCGTTCCAGCGCCAGTTCGCCTTCCGAGAGCGTGAAGATCGTCTCGACATCCCGGGCGCCGACGCCGAAGGCGGTGAACCGCTCGGCCTTCAGGCTTGCCCCGATGGAGTGATCCAGAACATCCTCCCCGGCATCATTACCGGTGATCAGCGAGCCGAGTGCGCGCATGGCATCGAGGTCGATCTCGTTGCCGGCGAGGTCGACGGTCAGCGAGGGAACCACCTCGGCCGGCGCATGCCGTTCTAAGCTGCCGCGGAGGCTTGCCGGCCCGACGGCCAGTTCCAGATTGGTGAACCGCTGCAACTCCTGTGTCAGGTTGACAGTTGCCGAAAAGCCGGCCGTTTTCAGTTGCCGGATCGCCGGATCCACGGAGCCGGATAGCCAGGCGGCCAAGCCGGACGGCTGGTTGGACGCGACGAGCATGTCTCCGACGAAGGAGACATCATCCGCCAACGTGAGCGCCCCCTTGGCCTCCACCTGCGTGCGGCCGGGGAAGGTTGCGGCGAAACTGTCGACCGTCCAGCCCGTTCCTGCCGGGCGGACGTCGATGCGGATGTCGCGTACGGTGGTATCATTGGCAACGACGGCGGGCAGGCTGAAGCTTGCGCGCCCCGGGACCTGCGGGATCGGAATCTGCGCGGCGACATCGATCACGGCCTGGATCCGCCGCTGCGCGGAAGCCGCCGCATCCCTTCCCGTCTTCGCACGCTCGCCCTCACCCAGCCGATTGACGTCGATCTGCTGGCCGTCGGCCGTCAGCAGGAATTCCGGGGCCTCGCCCGTGTCGAGCGTCGCCTCGCCGGTCACCACATAGGGATTGTTGAGTGGTCCCACTTCAAGTCGGTAGTCCGGTATCCTGATGCGCTCATTGGTGAGCTCGAAGCTACCCTTCAGCCGTGGGCCGGGCGGTGGCGCCTCCACCGGCTCGCTCTCATCCTCCTCCTCCAGGGCGTTCATCGCAAAGCGCCCGTTATAGGCTGGCCGATCCTCGGCGAGAACGACATCCCCGTCGAGCTCGATCGCCGCTGGTACCGCATCGGGAAGGATACGAAGACGCAGTGGCATGGTCCGGCTGGCCGCATCGCCCTCCCCCGTTGCCAGCGTGAATGCCGCCTCCTCGCCATCGAGAGAACCATAGCCCTCGCCGCGCCAGGGACCGGCAAGCGACGCGGCCGAGAGACCCGCGTTGAGGCCGGCAAGCTGGCGCGTCTGGCCGCTCTGTTCATCGATGATGTCGATCGAACCGTTAGTGATGTTGACCCCTTCGATCACCACCGTCCGGAGCGGGATGTCGGCGCGGCTCCCCCGCATCCAGTCGAGCGTTCCGTCGGGCAATATCCGGACCCGCGCCTTCGGCTCCTCGAGCCGCATGTCGAATATCCGCGCCTCGCCGGAAAGGAAGGGCGCAAGTTCCATGTCCATCGAGAACCGTGCGGCGTGGAGTTGCGGCTGACCGTCCCGGTCCTGTCCGACGCGCACATCGTGCAGTGTCACCGATGGGAAAGGCAGGATGCGGGCGTCCACGTCTCCGTGCACAACGACCTTTTTGCCGAGGATGCGGCTTGCCCGCTGCTCGAACTCTACCCGGAAGTCGGTCCAGTCAACGAAGAATGGCGCAAGCAGAGCCGCAAAAAGCGCCACCACGAGAAGACCACCAGCCGTCAGTAGGATGCGTCCGAGCACCGTGCGTCTCTCCCTGCGTTCAGTTACTGACTAGTCCCACCCGGCGGCGGGGCAAGTCAAGGCATTGCGAGCCCGCTCAGCCCTGCACGTTCAGCGCGAAGATCTTGCCGGGATTGAAGATATTGTCCGGGTCAAGGCTCGTCTTGATCGAACGCATCAGATCAACGGCATCGCCAAGCTCCTGCTCAAGGAAGCTCATCTTTCCCTGGCCGATGCCGTGCTCGCCGGTGCATGTGCCGCCCATGGCGAGCGCCCGCGCGTTCAGACGCGCGACAAAGTCCTCGGCACGCGCGACGTCATCGGGGTCCTTGTCGTCGAACAGGATGAGCACATGGAAATTGCCGTCCCCGGCATGCCCGACGATCGGCGCGAGGAACCCGTGTTCGGCGATATCGGCCTGGGTCTCGACGACGCAATCGGCAAGCCGCGATATCGGGACGCAGACATCCGTCGAGAGGCCGTTGAGATGCGGAGCCAGTGCCCGCGACGCCCAGTAGGCATTGTGCCGCGCCTTCCAGAGCCGATTGCGTTCCTCGGCGTCCTGGGTGTAGCTGAAGCTGTCCCCGCCGAACTCGGCCGCAATCTCCGAAAACTGCGCCGACTGCAGCGCCACGGTTTCCTCCGTCCCGTGGAACTCCAGGAACAGTGTCGGCTTCTCCGCGTAGGAGAGGCCGGAATAGCTGTTGCAGGCGCGCATCTGCATCTCGTCGAGCAGTTCGATGCGAGCGACCGGGATTCCCATTTGGATCGTCATGATCACCGCATCGCAGGCCGCCTTGACCGACGGAAACGCGCAGACGCCACCACCGATCTTCTCGGGAATACCCTGCAGGCGGAGCGTGATGGACGTTATCACGCCGAGCGTACCCTCGGAACCGACGAAGAGGCGGGTCAGGTCGTAACCGGCAGACGACTTTCGAGCGCGCTGCGCGGTGCGAATTTCATCGCCATTCGCCGTGACCACGGTCAGCGACAGGACGTTGTCCTTCATCGTGCCGTAGCGGACGGCATTGGTGCCGGAGGCACGCGTTGCCGTCATCCCGCCGATCGAGGCATTGGCGCCCGGATCGATCGGGAAGAACAGGCCAGTGGCGCGGAGTTCTGTATTCAGTTGCTCGCGGGTGACGCCCGGCTCGACCACCACGTCGAGATCCTCGGCATTAATCTCGAGAACCCTGTTCATGCGCGAAAAATCGATGGAGATCCCTCCGTTCGGCGCATTGATATGCCCCTCCAGGGAAGAGCCGGTGCCGAAGGGGATCATTGGCACCCGATGGGCGGCGCAGACCCTGACGACACTCTTTACGTCATCTGCGCTTTCAACGAAGATAACGCCGTCGGGCAGCTGCGCGGGAAGGTAACTGGTGGTGTGGGCATGCTGGTCGCGGAACGCCTGGCCCGTCTGGAAGCGCTCTCCGAAGGACTGCTTGAGGATGCCAAGGACCTTGCCAATCCCCTCCTCGTTCCGGATGCCCGGTCTCACGTCCTTCAGCCCCATGGCGATTTCTCCCGCAAATATGTCCAGTACCGGTTAGGGAACAGATGCGGGTTTGTCCAGAACGGCGAGGCGGCAGACGGTTCGATGCGGCGTGGCAATCCAGCCGCATCCGTGCGACGATCACTCCGCTGCGAGCAATGGACGATCACCATCCTCGTTGGCTTGCCGCTGGGTGGCGTTCACCAGTTCCTGATGCAGCCGCCGCTCCTCATGAACGTGGGGCTTGGAGAAGCGAGCAATCAGCAGATAGGCCACGGGCGTGATCAGCAGCGTGACCGCGGTCGCAAGCCCGAGACCGCCCACGATCACCCAGCCCAGCGCGATGCGCGCCTCGGCACCCGCGCCCTGGGCAAGGATCAGCGGGACGCCGCCGATGATGGTAGCGATCATCGTCATCATCACCGGCCGCAGACGGATGCTGCAGGCCCGCTCGATCGCCTCCCGCACCCCTGCGCCCTGGTCGCGCAGCTGG
>Ga0065721_10052636_pt1 | contig 11470 bp, 9 predicted proteins | sample Mesricmetagenome_FD_59108 | JGI IMG/M metagenome (GOLD analysis project Ga0065721, IMG submission 59108) | Mesophilic microbial community from rice straw/compost enrichment Sample: eDNA_1 v2 (version 2) | ecosystem: Engineered > Solid waste > Grass > Composting > Bioreactor | place: USA: Davis...
TCGGCAGGCCCGAGAACTTCTGCAGGGCCCAGACCATGGCGTCGAGCGGGTTGGTGATGCAGATCACGAAGGCGTTCGGGGCGTGCGCCTTGATGCCCTCGCCGACGGCCTTCATCACCTTCAGGTTGATGCCGATCAGGTCGTCGCGGCTCATGCCCGGCTTGCGCGGCACGCCGGCGGTGACGATGCAGACGTCGGCGCCGGCGATGTCGGCGTAGTCGTTGGCGCCCTTCAGGGCCACGTCCTGGCCGAAGACGGCCGAAGCCTCGGCGATGTCCAGCGCCTTGCCCTGGGGCGTGCCCTCGGCGATGTCGAACAGGATCACGTCGCCCAGCGCTTCGCGCGCCGCGACGTGGGCCAGGGTGCCGCCGATCATGCCGGCGCCGATGAGGGCGATCTTCGCGCGAGCCATGGAGTTCTCCGGTTGTTGCGTCTGCGAAAGGGTGGCGGCGGTCTAGACCCGTGGCGGCGCTGTCGCAAGAACCTCGCTTTACGCCGTTGGTCGGTGCTGCGAAGGTCGGGCCTCAACGGAGGATGATCGATGCGCCGCGCCCTGCTCCCGACCCTGATCCTGGCGCTCGCCGCCCCGGGCCTTCCGGCCTCGGCCCAGACCCCGCCCGCGACCATCGGCGACCGCTATGTGCCGGCGCCCTGGTGGATGCGCGATCCGGTCATCGCCTCGATCGGCCAGGTCCGGGTGGAGCTGCAGGCCAATCGCGCCTCGGTCGGCGCCAGCTTCCAGGCCATCGACCGCAGCGTCGCCGACGCCTCGCGCGCCGCCGCCGACCAGGTGCGCGCCCTCAGCCAGGCGCTGGCCGGATACGGCGCCGACAAGGTGCGGGTCGAGACCTCGGTGACCACCCGGCCGCTTTACGACCAGTATCGCGACGAGAACGGCGTGCTGCGCGACAACACCCGCGCCGACCGCATCGCCCGCTATCAGGCCGACGCCTCGGTCAGCGTGACGATCCGCGACGTGTCGCTGGTCGAGCGGGTCTACGCCACGATCGTCGCCTCGCGCCCCGCCTCCATCAGCCGGGTCGGCTTCGGCCTGGACCCGGAAAACAGCTGGAAGGCCAATCTGGCCGCCGAAGCCATGAAGGACGCCCGCCGCCGCGCCGAGGCGGCCGCCGAGAACGCCGGGGCGCGGCTGGGCCGGGTCAGGGTGATCGATCCCACCGGCCGGGTCTGCCAGACCGACGTCCTGGCCGGCTGGCCCTCCTATGCGGCGGGCGGCGGGCAGGAGACCACGGTGGACGAGGTCGTGGTCACCGGATCCAGGATGCAGGCGCGCCTCGCCGCTGCTCCGCCCCCGCCTCCCCCGCCCGCCCCGCCCGGCGCCGCCGCGCCCACGGAGGCTGAGATCGAGGCCGCGCGCCTGGCCCTGCAGCCGCCGCTCCAGACCCTGACCGACAGCGCCTGCATCATCTACGGCTTGGAATGAGCTTCGCCGCCGACCCCGCCTTCGAGGCCGGTTCAGTCTTCGCCGCCGACTGGCCGCTGTGCCAGGTGCGGCTTCAGGACGACGCCCGCTTTCCCTGGCTGATCCTGATCCCCCGACGCGAAGGCGCGGTCGAACTGGACGACCTCTCGCGCGAGGATCGCATCGCACTGACGGATGAGGCGGTGCGGGCCGGCGACCTTGTGCGTCGGCTGGGCGCCGCGACGGGCCGGCCGGTGGACAAGCTGAACGTCGCCGCCATCGGCAATGTGACCGCCCAGCTCCATCTCCACGTCGTCGGCCGCCGCCGCGACGACGGCCTGTGGCCAGATCCCGTCTGGGGCCGGGGGCCGACTGTCCCCTACGCCGCCGAGGCGCGCGCCGAAGCGCTGGCGCTGATCTTCGAAGTCCAGGGCTCGACTGTTATAAGATAACAAGCTATAGGCCCGCGCATGGCCTCCCCCGCCGAACATTCCGTGCTCCTGTCGCTGCTGGGCGGCGGCTTCGTCGCCGCCTTCCTGCACGCCGCCCTGCCGACCCACTGGCTGCCCTTCGTCCTGGTGGGCCGGGCCCAGCGCTGGAGCGGCGGGCGCACCCTGCTGGCCGTGACCGCCGCGGGCCTGGCCCATATCGTCACCACGGCCCTGCTGGGCGGCCTGATCGTCGCCGCCGGCCTGGCTTTGGACCAGTGGATCCAGGGCCTGCTGCCGCACCTGTCGGCGGTGCTGCTGTTCCTGTTCGGCGCCTTCTACCTGACCCGGGCCACGCTGAAACGCCCCGCCGCGGTCGGGCCCGCCCTGGCCGAGGCGGAGCCGGCGGTGTCGGACCGCGCGGCCCTCCTGGGCCTGGTCGCCATGATGGCCCTCTCGCCCGGCGAGGTGCTGCTGCCGATCTATCTGTCCGCCTCGTCCGAAGGGATCGCGGCCCTGGGCCTGCTCAGCCTGATGTTCGCCGCCGGGACCGTGCTGGGGATGGCCGTCTTTACGGCCCTGGCGCGGGCCGGCGCCTCGATCCTTCGGCTGGAGCGCTGGGCCCGCTATGAGGGCGCGGTGCTGGGCCTGGCCCTGATCACCCTGGGCCTGCTGGTCGCCCTGCATCAGCATTGACAAGATACATGATAACATTCAAGGCGTTATCTTGTAGCCGCTTGGCGAGCGGCGCTCGGCGGGTGTAGGCGGAAGGACATGAACGCCCACGCCCACGACCACGCGGATCACGATCATGACCACGGTCATGGCGGCCATGCGCATCACCATTCTCACGGCCATCATGGCCACGCGCACGGCCCGGTCGATACCGGCGACTGGCGCTACGCTGTGGGCCTGGTCGTCAACCTGGCCTTCGTCCTGTGCGAGTTCGCCGCCGGGCTGATCGCCGATTCCACTGCGCTGCTGGCCGACGCGGGCCACAATCTGTCGGACGTGCTGGGGCTGGCCATGGCCGGCGGCGCGGCCTGGCTGGCGCGGCGTGGCGGACACGGCGTGGCCGGCGGGCGTCGCACCTACGGCTATGGCAAGGCGACGGTGCTGGCGGCGCTGGGCAACGCCCTGCTGCTGATCTTCGCCTGCGGGGCCATCGCCTTCGAGGCCGTGCGCCGCTTCGCCGAGCCCGCGCCGGTCGGCTCGGCCACCATCATGGCTGTGGCGGGGATCGGCTTCGTCATCAACCTGGGCACGGCCCTGCTGTTCATGCGCTCGCAGCACGACCTGAACGCGCGCGGCGCCTATCTGCACATGATGGCCGATGCGGGGGTGTCGCTGGGCGTGGTGATCGCGGGCGCCGCGATCATGGTCACCCAGTGGTCGCTGATCGACCCGCTGGTCAGCCTGGGCATCGTCGCCGTCATCCTGGCCTCCACCTGGGGCCTGCTGAAGGATTCCGTCAATCTGGCCATGGACGGCGCGCCGTCGGCGGTGGACGTCCAGGGCCTGGAGGCGGCGTTGGCGGCCCTGCCCGGCGTTGGGGCCGTTCACGACCTGCACGTCTGGGGCCTGTCGACCACGGAGGCCGCCCTGACCGCCCACCTCGTGCATCAGCGCGCCGATCCCGACGCCCTGCTGGTCGAGGCCCAGGCGGTCGCCCGCCGCTTCTCGATCCGGCACACGACGCTGCAGCTCGAGACCCAGCCCCTGCCCGACTGCCCGGGCTACTGAGCGTCAGGCCGGCTGGAAGGCCAGCGGCGCACCCCAGAACTGCGACACCAGGGCCGACTGCGGGCCCGGCGTCCCCGTCGTCAGGAAGTCGCGCCGCCCGCCGTCGCCTAGCCCATAGTCGGGATGGCGCTCGAAATAGCGCTCCAGCGCATCGGCCACCGCTGTCGGCTGGTGGATCAGCGTCGTCTCCGGCGGCAGGGCGGCGGCGAACAGCGGCGCGACGATCTCATAGTGGGTGCAGCCCAGGATCGCCTTGTCCGGATGGCGGCCGATGCGGCGGCGCAGGGCGTCGACATGGTCCTCGACCACCACCTTCAGCTCCTCGCCCGGCGCGCCGAGCTCGATCAGGCCGGCCAGGCCGGGACAGGGCTCGGAGAAGACAGCCAGGTCCTGCCGGCGCTTGTCGATCTCGATCTCATAGACCCGGCTCAGCGCCGTGGCGGCGGTCGAGAAGACGCCGGTGATGTCGATGGCCGCGACCTTCTCGCCCTCCGCCGGGCGTTCGGCCTCGAAGGTCCAGGGCAGGCCGGTCGCCGCCTCGATGGTCGGCACGATGATGCCCAGGATGTTGACGGGGCGGCCCAGCTCCCGGCGCAACTCCGGAACCCAGGTCTGCTGCAGCCGGCGCAGGGCGATGGCGCTGGCGGTGTTGCAGGCCAGCACGACCACCGAGGCGCCCGCCTCGAACAGCCGCCGGCAGCCGGCGCGCGTCAGCTCGACGATCTCCTCACCGGGACGGCCGCCGTAGGGGGCGTTGGCCTGGTCGGCCAGATAGACGAAGTCCCGGGTCGGAAAGCGCCGGGTCAGTTCGCGATGGACGGTCAGCCCGCCCACGCCGGAGTCGAAAACGCCAATGGCCATGGGGCGGCTTTAGACCGGCGCCCCGTCGCCCTCAATGGCCCGCCCGGAAAAGGCGCGACGATTAATTACACGCCTGTCATGTGACGGGTCGGGCCGGCGGGTCTAGGGTCCGCGCCACATGATCCCAGCAAGGAACATTCGATGCATAGACGACACCTTCTCCTCGGAGGCGCGGGCCTGATGATGGTCGGCGGCTGCGCGTCCACCCAGGGTCAGCCCGGTGCCCCGGGCGCTCCCGGTCTGTCGGGGCTGGAGCAAGAGGCGGCCGCCGCCCGCGCGGTCCTGCCCGCCCAGACGCCGCGCGCCGAACTGCTGCAGGAATGGACCGGCCCCTACGGCGGCGTTCCGCCCTGGGACAAGGTGACGCCGGCCAAGCTGCGCGAGGCGATCCTGGAAGGCATCGAGCTGCAGCGCGCCGAGATCGCCGCCATCGCCGACAACCCGGACGCCCCGACCTTCGCCAACACCTCGGTGACGATGATGATGGCGGGCGAGCCGCTGGATCGCGCCTTGACCCTGTTCGGCGTGATGACGTCCAACATCGGCGGCGACGAATGGGACGCGCTGGAGACCGAGGTCTCGCCCGTCCTGTCCGCCGCCGGCGACGAGATCACCTTCAACGACAAGCTGTTCCAGCGCATCAAGGCGGTCGCCGACGGCGCTGGCGCGGCCGGCCTGAACGCCCAGCAGACGCGCATCGCGACGCGCGCCCGCGACGCCTACGTCCGCAACGGCGCCGCGCTGGACGCCGCCGGCAAGGCCGAGCTGGGCCGCATCAACACCGCCATGACCAACGCCTTCACCCGCTTCGGCCAGAAGGTGGTCGCCGACGAGAACAGCTGGACCCTGATCCCGAACGAGGCGGGCATCGCGGGCCTGCCGGCGTCGAACAAGACGGCGGCGGCGGCCGCCGCGCGCAGCCGCAACCTTCAGGGCTGGGCGATCCTGAACACCCGCTCCAGCGTCGATCCCTTCCTGACCTTCGGCGACGACCGGGGCCTGCGCGAGCAGGTTTGGAAGAAGTTCGTCAACCGCGGCGACAACGGCGACGCCAACGACACCAACGCCACCATCGCCGAGATCGTGAAGCTGCGCGACCAGCGCGCCAAGCTGCTGGGCTTCAGGAACCACGCCGAATGGCGGATGCAGGACACCATGGCCAAGACCCCGGCCGCGGCGAACGACCTGATGATGCGCGTCTGGGCGCCGGCCAAGGCCCGCGTGGCCGAGGAAGTCGCGGACATGCGCGCCATCGCCGGCCACGACATCGAGCCGTGGGACTATCTGTACTACGCCGAGAAGGTCCGGAAGCAGAAGTACGACCTGGATCAGAACCAGCTGAAGCCGTACTTCGAGCTGCACAACGTGCGCGCCGGCTCCTTCTACATGGCCGAGCGCCTGTACGGCTTCACCTTCGAGCGCCTGGCGCCCGGGACCGTGCCGGTCTTCCACGAGGACGTGGTGGTCTATGCGGTCAAGGATCACGGCGAGCCGGTCGGCCTGTTCTACGCCGACGACTACGCGCGTCCGGGCAAGCGGTCCGGCGCCTGGATGAACACCTACCGCGCCCACTCGACCTATGACGGCGACGAGAACGTGCTGGGCTCGAACAACAACAACTTCGTCAAGGCGCCCGACGGCGATCCGGTGCTGATCTCGCTGGACGACGCCGAGACCCTGTTCCACGAGTTCGGTCACGCCCTGCACTATTTCTCGTCGCAGGTCGTCTATCCGTCGCTCAGCAACACGCCGCGCGACTTCGTCGAATATCCGTCGCAGGTGCACGAGCACTGGGTGCTGAGCCGCCCGGTCCTGGACGGCTATCTGAAGCACGTCGAGACCGGCCAGCCGATGCCGCAGGAACTGGTCGCCAAGATCGAGGCGTCCAACACCTTCAACCAGGGCTATGCGACCGTCAGCTACCTGTCGTCGGCTATCGTCGACATGGACCTGCACACCCAGGCCACGCCGCCGACCGACATCGACGCCTTCGAGAAGGCCAGCCTGGCGCGCATCGGCATGCCCAAGGAGATCGTGATGCGGCACCGCCTGCCGCAGTTCAATCACCTGTTCACCTCCGACGCCTACTCGGCCGGCTACTACAGCTATCTTTGGTCGGAAGTGATGGACGCCGACACCTGGGCCTACTTCGAGCAGTCGGGCGACGTGTTCAATCCGGACATCGCCGGCCGCTTCAAGTCGATCATGCTGGCCCCGGGCAACACCACCGACCGGGCCGAGGCCTATCGCCAGTTCCGCGGGCGCGATCCGGATGTGGCCGCGCTGCTGCGGGTGCGGGGCTTCCCGACTTCTTAGTGGGCCTATCGGCCTTCGGCCTACTTGAGGCCGATTAGACGTATCGGGACATTCGGCAAACGGCCGGCGGAGCGATCCGCCGGCCGTTTTGTTTTAACCGGTCGCGCCCTAAGTCTGACGGGTCGCAGCCGGAGATCCGCATGCCCGTCGTCGCCTCCTACGTCTACAAGGACGGCAAGCGCGTCCGCGAGGCGCCGCTGACGGACGCCGGACTGAGGCTCAAGGCCGGCGAATATGTCTGGATCGGCCTCTACGAGCCGACTGACGCGGAGTTCGACGTGCTGGTCCGGCGCTTCCGCCTGCACCCGCTGGCGGTCGAGGACGCCATGACCGCCCACCAGCTTCCCAAGGTCGAGGTCTATGGGTCCGAGCTGTTCATCGTCGCCTACACCGCCGACCGCCGGGACGATCATATCCTCCATGGCGAGACGCACATCTTCGTCGGCCCGCGCCACGCCATCACCATCCGCCACGGCTCGGCGCGGGCGCACACGGCGCTGCGTCGCCAGCTGGAGGCGTCGCCGCAGCAGCTTCGGCACGGCACCGACGTCATCCTGCATGGGGTGCTGGACTTCATCGTCGACGGCTATGTGCCGATCGTCGACGCCATCGAGGACAGCGTCCTGGCCATGGAGCAGCACGCCCTCGATCACTTCCTGTCGCGGGCGGACATCAAGCGCCTGTTCCACCTGCGCCGACAGCTGCTGAAGTTCGGGCGGGTGCTGGGCCCGATGGAGGAGGTGGCGGGGCGGCTGGAATCCCTGGACATGCCCTGCATCGACAAGGAGGTCCGGCCCTATTTCCGCGACGTGGCCGACCATGTCCGGCGCGTCGCCAGCCGGGTGGGCGGACTGCGCGAGATCCTGTCGTCGGTGTTCGAGGTGTCCAACCTGCTGGAGCAGCAGCGGCAGGGCGTCATCACCCGCAAGCTCGCCTCCTGGGCCGCCATCCTGGCGGTGCCCACGGCGGTGGCGGGCGTCTACGGCATGAACTTCGACTTCATGCCGGAACTGCACTGGCGCTACGGCTATGCAGCCGTGGTGGCGCTGATGGCCACGCTGTGCGGCGGCCTGTTCCTGGCCTTCAAGCGCAGCCGCTGGCTTTAGGCGCGGCCCGCGCGGGGCGGACCGCGCCGGCCGCTCAGACCGCGTAGGCCGGGGAGTTGACGGCCTGGACCATCAGGCGCTCCCCGCGACGGGCGCGGGCGTAGTCGGTGCGCCGGGCGTCGGGCAGGCCCGACATGGCCTCGTCCCGCACCGCATTGCGGCACTGGACCTGGACCGAAAGCGGGACCCGGCCGCCGCACAGACGACGGGCGGCGCGGTCCACGCGCGCGTCGAAGGCGGTCGCGCCCGTGGGCGACGACAGATCGAGGTCGCCATAGGCGACGCGTTGCTGGGCGACGGCTCCCGAGGCGGAGACGCCGGCGACGAGAAAGACGGCGAGGGGAAGAAATTTCATCACTAGGCTCCTGAGACGACAAGGCATCGCTCGCAGCGGCGACGCCGGCGATATACTCGTGCTCGATTACAGCCCAGTGAGGCTTGTGCGTCCGGAACGCGACAGGCGGGTTAAATCGTCGTCATGGTTGCGGCGAAGATCAGCCGCTGTTGCGCAGGCCCGCCGCCACCCCGTTGATGGCCAGCAGGATGCCCTCGCGCACCCGGGGGTCCTCGTCGCCCGCGCGGCGGCGGCGGATCAGCTCGATCTGCACATGGTTCAGCGGCTCGACATAGGGCATGCGCAGGCGGATCAGCCGGTCCAGTTCGGGATGACCGCCCAGCAGCCGGTCCTGGCCCGTGATCGCCAGCACCGCCGCCTGGGTCCGATCCCATTCGGCCTTGATCTCCCCATAGATGCGGGCGGCCAGCGAGGCGTCGGGGACCAGGGTGGAATAGCGGCGGGCGATGGTCATGTCGGCCTTGGCCATGACCATCTCCATGTTCTGGACCAGGGTCCGGAAGAAAGGCCAGGCCTCGGCCATGGCCTTCAGCTCGCCTATGTCGCGACCCTCGACCGCCGAGCCGAAGCCGAACCAGCCCGGCAGCATGACCCGGCTCTGCGACCAGCTGAACACCCAGGGGATGGCCCGCAGGTCCTCGATGCGCGGCGAGGACGTCCGCGACGACGGGCGCGACCCGATCTTCAGATCGGCGATCTCGGCGATGGGGGTGGCGGCGCGGTAGTAGTCGACGAAGCCCTCGGTCTCGTAGACCAGCTTGCGATAGGCGGCCATCGAGGCCGACGACAGTTGGGACAGCAGGGCGCCGTGCTCGGCGGTGTATTCCTGATCGCGCCCCTTGCCCAGGGAGGCCAGCACGGCGCCGCAGGTCAGGGCGTCCAGGTTCCTGAGAGCGATTTCCGGCTCGCCGTACTTGTTGGCGATGACCTCGCCCTGTTCAGTCGTGCGGATGCGGCCCTGGACGGTGCCCTCGGGCTGGGCCAGCACGCCGGCGAAGGCCGAGCCGCCGCCCCGGCCGACCGTGCCACCCCGGCCGTGGAACAGCTGCAGCTTCAGACCATGGGCCTGGGTGACGCCGACCAGGGCGCGGGACGCCTCGTGCAGCTCCCAGCCCGAGGTCAGGTAGGAGCCGTCCTTGTTGGAGTCCGAATAGCCGATCATCACCTCCTGGACGCCACGGGCGCGGGCGACGGCGAGGGCGGAGGGTTCCTGGAGCAGCCGCTCGAGCGTCGGGCGCGCGGCGCGCAGGTCCTCGATGGTCTCGAACAGGGGCGCGGCCTGGATGGGGCAGGCGCCGGGGTCCTCCGGCCGATAGAGGCCGACCTCCTTCAGCAGCAGATAGACTTCCAGCAGGTCCGAGGCGGCGTCGGTCTTGGAGACGATGTGGGTGCGGATCGCCTGGGGCCCGAAGGCGGCCAGGGCCGCGGCGGCGGCCTGCAGGATCGCCCGCTCCTTCAGGGTCTCGGCCGCATAGTCGGCGAACGGGGAGAACAGCGGACGCGCCGAGGCCAGTTCGCGCGCCAGCACCGCCAGCCGCCCTTCCTCGTCCAGGGCGACGTAGTCCTCGCATACCCCGGCGACCTTCAGCAGGTCCGCGACGACCCGCTCGTGCACGTCGGAGTTCTGGCGCAGGTCCAGCGTCGCCATGTGGAAGCCGAAGATTTCGACGGCGGTGATGAGGTCCGACAGGCGGTCGTCGGCGAAGGCGCCGCCGTGATGCGCGACCAGGCTGTCGTGCAGCACCTTCAGGTCCGCCTCGAAATCGGCGGGGCCCGGATAGGGCCGGCCCGGGACCGAGGGACGGCGCGGCGGGGGCGAGCCGGCCAGGGCCTCATGCGTCGCGGCCAGGCGGGCGTAGAGACCGGTCAGGGCCCGGCGATAGGGCTCGTCCGCCCGGTGGGGCGACGGATCGCGGGCGGCGTCGGCCAGGGCCGCCAGGTCCGGCGACACCTCCGCCAGCTCGGCCGCCAGGCTGAGTTCGGCGCCCAGGGCGTGAACCTCGTCCAGATAGAAGGCCAGCACCGCCCGGGCCTGGCTGCGGAAGGCCGCCGCCAGGACCTCCGCGTCGACGTTCGGATTGCCGTCCCGGTCGCCGCCGACCCAGCTGCCGACGCGCAGGAAGGGCTTCAGCGCCGGGGCCTTCAGCAGCCGGCGCCAGGCCGACAGCTGCCGCGGCGCGACATGCAGGAAGATGCGTTCCAGGAAGGAGACGACGGTGTCGATCTCGTCCTGCACCACCAGCCCCTGGGACCGCACCAGGCGGGTCGCCCACAGGATGATGATCTGGCGGCGCAGCGGCTCGGTCAGGCTTTCCGGCGAACAGGCGTCGCCGGCCCGGTCGCAGGCGTCCAGCAGTTCACTGACGGCGGCGATGCGGTCGATGACGCTCTTTCGCCGCACCTCGGACGGGTGGGCGGTCAGGACCGGCGAAATTAGGGCCCCGTCCAGCAGGTCCGCCACCGCATCGGGCGTGACGCCCTGGTCCGCCAGCCGCTTCAGCGCCCCTTCCGGCGTGTCGGCGCGCGCGCCGGCGTCCGCCTGGTCCTGGGCCCGGCGGCGGGTGGCCCGGTCCTCGGCGATGTTGGCCAGCAGCGAGAACAGGGCGAAGCCGTGCGCCAGACCCGCCGCCGCCTCCACCGACAGCTCCGACAGCAGCCGCTCCAGCCGCTTGGCCGGGTGGGAGGCCGGGTCCCGGTGATAGGCGATCGACGCCTGGCGCACCGCCTCGACCTGGTCGAACAGGGCCTGGCCGCCCTCGTCGCGGATAACCTCGCCCAGAAGACCGCCCAGCAGTCGGACCTCGTCGCGCAGGGCGTCGTCGGCGGCGGGGCTCATCATGGCGCGGTCCTCGTAGGCGAAGGGGAGGCCCCCATGTGACAGGCTGTTTCCCCCGTCCGTCAACGCACGATCCGTGACAGCCGATGGGAGCGCCGGTCATGGTGAACCGGCCGTTAGGGTTTCTTAACCGGCCGCGGGCCATGCTGGGGGCGAAGGATTCCGTTTTCCGGTCCCGCTCCTTGTCCATGTTCGCCAAACGCCAGTCCGCCCTCGCCGCCGCCGCCGGCGCGCCGCCGCGCGCCCGGTCGAAATCCGGCATGACGCCCGTCGCGGCCGTCCTGAAGAAGCCGCCCGTGGTCGCCGGCCTGGCGGGCCTGTTCCTGCTGGGCGCCGGCGCCCTGTTTCTGACGGTGCTGGGCGATCCCCGCGCCGGGACGCCGTCGGCCCGCATCGCCCTGA
>Ga0065721_10052656_pt1 | contig 11470 bp, 8 predicted proteins | sample Mesricmetagenome_FD_59108 | JGI IMG/M metagenome (GOLD analysis project Ga0065721, IMG submission 59108) | Mesophilic microbial community from rice straw/compost enrichment Sample: eDNA_1 v2 (version 2) | ecosystem: Engineered > Solid waste > Grass > Composting > Bioreactor | place: USA: Davis...
CTGCACTTCGCGACTGGCTTTCTTGAATTCCTTGATGCCGCTGCCGAGGCCTTTCATCAATTCGGGGACACGCTTCGCGCCGAACAGCACGAGTACAATAATGAGGATACCAATAATCTCGGGCCAGCCGAGGAATGCGAACATGGGCGATATCATAAAATCTTTCCTATCTCAGAAACTTTAGGCCGGGGAGAGAGGGACGTAAAGCGCCAAAACTCCCCGGCCTCGAAAGGATGCTCAATCGTTATTTGGGAAACAGAACAACAAACTCACCACGACGGTTTTGCGCATACGCAGCTTCATTGTTCCCGTGGGCAACGGGGCGAGTTTCGCCAAAACTCTGGGTGATGATTAAATCTGGATTCGCTCCCAGCGCGATCAACGATTCACGGAGTGCGGCGGCACGACGCTCGCCGAGCGCGTCATTGTAACCTTCCGTGCCGCGTTCGTCGCAGTGTCCGTCAATGCGCAGGCCGACACCCGGATTGCTCTTCAGGTAATTGGCAACCGCTTCCACATTGCCGCGTTCGCTGCTTTTCACCACGGAACTGTCGAACTCAAAATGAACCGTGTATGCAGCCAGAACAGAAGCATCGGCAGTGTGACCGTCGGGATGTGTCAGCCAGTCCGCGGGGTTCATCGGCGTGCCTAAATCAGTGCCTGAGATGTCATCGCCGGGATTGTAAGAAGGCAGTCCGCTGATGCTATCGTCGGCGCGGACGATCGTGTCGCGTTTATTGATGGGCGTAATATCGGTCGGCCGTTTGCGGCAGCCAGTGCCAGCGATGGTTAACGCCAGTGCAATCACCAGCAAGGAAGTCAGTTTCGTCGCTTTCATTTTATTCGATCTTTGGGAGGGCTATTTCGCCCAACTGGGTTGTGAGTTTTTTCCCGAAATCCGGGAGATAGTCTTGGTTTGTTTCGTAGGCACGTCAAGCATGGAGAGGACTTTGCCGCCGCGGCTATCGCGTCGCGCGTAAATCAAGGTGCGCGAGTTGGGAGCCCACGACGGGTCTTCGCCCTCCACGAGCACTGTGGCTGAACCGCCTTCGGCCCGGACCACACACACATCAAAGCCACCGCGGCGTTGTTGGGTGAACGCGATCCATTTGCCGTCGGGCGACCAATCCGGCTCGGTTGGGCTCAGTGCGCCGGAGGTGGAGATCCGCACTGGTTCTCCGCCCGACGCAGGGATCCGCAACAGCGCCCGGCGCTCGTTTACTTTTCCTGCGTAACAAATCCATTTGCCATCCGGCGACCAACATGGCGACGACTCGTCATCGCGTGATCTGGTCAGGCGATTCAACTGTTTGCCATTGAGGTCCGCGACGTATAAATCCACCGTGCCGGATTTACTTAGAATCATCGCCACGCGTCGGCCATCAGGTGAAACGGCCGGGCTGAGATTTGAGCCGGGGAACGCGGCTACCCTTCTGCGGTTCGTGGTAATAATGTTGTGATGGTAAATGAACGGGCTGTTCTCGTGGTGGGATGTGTAGAACAGCTCGGATTTACCCGGCACCCAACTGGGCGATTTGGCGATCGAATTATCCTTCGTGGCCGGCTGCGCATTGAATCCATCAAAGTCTGCGATGTAAATCTCGCTGTTTGCGCCGGTGTCGTGAGTGAAGGCAATTCTGGTGTTGCCGATGCCTTTGCGACCCAGCGCGGCGAGAAAATCGTCCACGAACACGTGCGCCCGCCGGCGCAATGACGCACCGGAGTAACTTTTATTGACGAGAAAGTTTTTGTTCAGTCGATCTTGCGCCCGTCCGACGAGATTCCCATTGGCGCTGCCGCTTAAAAGGTATTGCGCGGCTTCGGCGTTGGTGAATGAGAAGCCTTGCACGATGAGATCGAACTGAATCACTTCCAATGCTTCGCCGCTGAAGCCAGAGAGATTGACCGGAACCGGTTTTTCCTGACCGGGAATGAAGTCTTTAACAATTGGGGCAAGCTCAATGGCATTTTGTCCGTGAGCAAAAAAGCTGACGGCGATTCCTGTGGCGATACTGGCGATAAGTTTAATTCTGTTTTTCATCCGAAACCTTTTCGGGCTTTAAGGTTGAAGGTTAAAACGAAAGTGCGCTCCGATTCTTTAGCGCCGGCGGGGAACGCCACACCAATGTGCGTGATTCGGTCCAAGGTTTGTTGAATCGAGCGATCCGCCGCGCTGCTGCCGGAAGATTTTGTAATGCGAGCGGAAAGAACTTTCCCGTCGCGCGCAATAGTGACAGTCACTTTGATGGTGGCTTCGTCGTCCGTCATGTCGTCCGGCACGCGCCACGCATCGGTGTAAACCTTGCGAACGATCTGACCGTATTCCGCGTAACTCGCACCGCCCCCGCCCGGACCTTCAGGTAAATCAACTCGCGTTGTGGGCGTCAGATTTGAACGTACCCGGTTGCGACTGCTTCCGATGGCGTCGGCTAGAGCTGTGTTTGCGCTGGAAGTTGACGTTGATGTAGTCGGACGCGAAGTCGTGGTGCGGTTTTGTGAAAGGCTCACGCGCCTGTCGCTTACTTTGACAACGTGTGATTTCGGCTTGGTTTTTTCTGTCGGTGCGTCTTTGTCGCGGACATTGGTCTTCGGCGGTTCAACAGACTTGGGTTCTGAACGACGAACTTCCGGTTTGGGTGGGGGAGGCGTTGGCTGAGGCTGTGGTTGTGGTTCCGGCTGGGGCTGCGGTTGCGGCTCGGGTTGTGGCGGTTGAATGATCGGTTGAGGATTGCCGGCTGGTCGTGGTGTGCCGCCGCCGCGTACATTTTCGTCCACGGCCATTACCGGCATGAACTCGAGAATCGGTTCGTTCGCCACTGGTTTCGGTTTGATAAACGCCGGCCCGACCAGCAGCGCGAGCAACAACAATCCATGCACCGTGGTGGCGCCGACAACGCATTTTTTCTGCAGGCGACTCATCGACGACGGGTCTCGGGTGGTTGTGGTTGGGTGCGGATGGAATAGCGCGAGATGCCGCGCGCGGTGCAGGCATCCGTCAACGCTACAAAATGTTTCATCTGACTCCGTTCGTCAGCGCGGATGTAGATGACGAGATCGGGATTCGATTGAAATTCGGTGGCGAGGCCATTGACGATGTTGGCCAATGGCAGTTGGCGATTGAAAATGCTGTAGTTGCCGTGGGCGTCAATTTCGACCGTGCGAATATTCTTTTTATCCGGCTGTTGATTGGAGTCCGTGCGACCGACGGGCAATTTTAAATCCATTCCTTTTTCCAACAATGGCGTCGTGATGACGAAAATGATCAGCAACACAAACGCAAGATCGAGCAGCGGAGTGATGTTGATTTCACTCAGCGTCACCAGATGACTGCGTTGGGAGAAGCGTCTCATTGCTCGGAATTAAACGTCGGTTCGGTTTTATTCGTCGCTCAAATATTCCGTTTCCATTTTAGAAACCAGTTCCTGCGCGAAATTATCAAGCTCAACGGTGCGCACACGCAAATTATGAACGAGCCAGTTGTAACCGAACATGGACGGAATCGCTACGAGCAGTCCGGCGACGGTTGTTGCGAGTGCGGCGGAAACGCCCGGAGCCATCGCTGCCATGGTGGCGTTTCCCTGGCCGGAGGCGGCGATGCCGGCAAACGTGTCCATCACGCCCCAGACTGTTCCAAGCAATCCGAGGAACGGTCCGCCGCTCACGGCGATCGCGAGCAGAATTAAGCCGGATTCCAATTTTAGCGATTCCTGTGCGACGGCGTTTTCGATCAGGCGTTTGACGTGTTCCATGCTCTTGAGTGAAATATTTGGTTTGCGCGCTTCACCGGCTGCGCCTTTGAGGCGGGCGTCGAGTTCGATGCTGCCCGCCTGATAGACGGCAAACAGCGGGCAACCCTCCGCTTGAATGCGACGATCGAACATATCGAGCACGTGTTTCTGAGATTTGAATTCCGTCGCGAAGAATTGATTGAGTCGGCGGGCGCGACGCATTTGCAATGCTTTGAAAGCCATCACGGACCACGCGCCAATGGAGAAGAGAATGAGGATGACGATGATGACCTTCGCTTCGAGCGTGGTCTGACGCCAGATACTGAAACCTCCTGCGGCAGCAAAAATCGGGGGGATGTTCCCCACGGCAAACAATGTTGGTACGAGCATAATGACTCCGCGTGCTATAACTGGTCGTGAGGAACCGACGAATCGCCAAGCACCGGTTGTTTTTGAACAACTTCGACTAAGTTTTGCAAGGACTGTTCAGAAAAAGCAAAAACAATTTGTTCACAAAGCGTGAACCCGAGAGCGGCAGCCGGCGGCGAGAGTAAATTTCTAATTTGATCGATGGCATGAGCTGGCTGCGTGCGGTGATTTGATTCACAAAGCAACGGAGTGACTCCCGGGCAGATTGGCTAATTCTGACGATTGCCTAATCTGAAGAACTCTGCTACAAGGATTTCACCCAGCAGTTCGATGAATACACAAACCACAACAACAAATGAAAAAAATCCTGTTCCTCACTGTTGGCCTGATTTGTTGCCTGGCCATTAACCCTGCCTCCGCTCAAGACGCCGCGCCGGATAAACCGGCAAAGAAACCGGCTCCCACCGCCGAACAAAAAGCCCTCCGCAAAGAACTAACGGAGAAATACGACACCAATAAGTCGGGGCGACTTGATCGCGATGAACGTGCGAAAATGAGTCCTGAAGATGCCGAGAAGTGGTATTCCGTTTCGCCAGCGGATAAGGAACGCGACGAAGCGGCCCGAGCGAAAGCGGCGGAAAAGAAAGCCGCTGCCGAAGCGAAAAAAGCGGCGGCAGAAGCCAAAAAGGCTGAAGCCGAGGCCAAGAAAGCCGCGAAGACAAAATAATCGTGCCAAAAGATTCGTTTGATTAAAAGCAAACGCCCCGAGTGAATCGGGGCGTTTTTCTGTACTGATTCAACCGAACGAACCGGTGTTGTGACCGCTGCTCAGTTGGTTTGATAGACGACGTAGAATCGCTGCGTCGCGTTGCCAGCCGTTGTGTCAGTCCACGACGTTGTGGAGCCGTTGGCGGTGATGTTACCGCTGACATCGGTCCAATTGCCGCTCGTCAAACTGGAGCGCGATGCGACGCGATAGGTTTTTCCGTTCGTGCTCGGCCACGACAATTTCATGCCGTTGCCTGATTTGCCCAGACTGCAGCGCAGGCTGTTCCCGGCGAGCTTCATGGTTGCACTGGGCGACGGGCCTGCGGCGAGACCTGCATCGCCGGAAATTGTGAGCACCACTTCTTTGTCCGGCGCAAGACTGCTGCTGACTTTCGGTGTGATCGTGATGGTTGCCGACGTTGCGCCAGCGGGAATCGTCACTGAAGTTGGCACGGTATTGTAGTCCGTGCCGTTCACGGCTGAACCGCTCAAAGTGAAGTTCACCGTCATCGCATTAGCGGTATTTCCAGTGCGCGTAATGGTGAACGTGCCGCTCGTCGGTCCGATGCGGGAAGCCGTTGGGTTGCCGACCGCAACCGACATGTCCGACGAACCGCCGCCGCTACCGGGTTCTTGAATTGTCAGCGAGACAGAGTGCGGCGTGCCGACGTTGTATTCGGCGCTCGATTGTAACGTGAGTGTTGCCGTTTGGCTGCCGGTGGTTGAACCGGCCGGAGCGTAGATCGTGATGGTGACCGAACTTTGGCCCGCTGGAATGGTAAACGTTTCCGGCATGTCGCCTTCCAACCGGCGATAATCAATCCACTTCGTCGCTGAGCCGCCGGGTTTCAACGTCACCGTCAGCGGCGCGGACGTGTTACCGGTGCGCGTGATGGTGAACGTCGCGGTGTCGCTGGAATTACCACGTGTCATGACAGAATCGCTGCTGAAAACGCTTACTGTCGCGAGACCATTGCTTGTGGCGATGTCGGACATCGCGAACACGCGTCGCCCGTCCGGCCATTGCACTTCGGCTTCGACCCAGTTCTCACCGCTGTTCGTCGGCGTGAACGTATAAGTATCGCCGTAAGCGGGTTCTTGTCCTTTCGCTTCCCAAAGGATGCGCGCCTGACTCAAGTCCATGCCGGGAACTTGCAAGCGAGCGGTCACCGGAGTGCCGGCGGATACCTGGTCCGGCACGCCGGTGATTTGCCCTGTCGTCGGAGTCCACGCTTGCGTTTTGAGGGAGGTCAACGCGGCGAGGAAGGCGACGGCGCCAAGACCGCGCGCCTGATCCGTCACGACAAATTCCGTCGTCACGTTGAACGTGTCACCATAGCGATCATAAAACGGATACGGCGCAGGGTTCGCGTCGTCCGAAGGGAAAGTTAATCCCGCGAGTTCCGTCCCATAGTTTGCCGTGTAAACGAAACCCTGTTGAATGCTGGCGATCGGAATGCCGGACAACGGCATCGCGCGCCGATCGTTCCACGAATATTGATGTACGATTTCACGTTGGCGTTTCCAGCCGAGGCCGGTGACGTAAGCGACGTTGACGGGATTACAACCGCCTTCGTAGTTCATGTTAGCGACCATCGCATCGAGGAAATCCGCTCGCGCATTAATCTGATAAGCGACCGCGATGTCGAACGCCTGGCTCGCGGAGAAATACCAACCCGCGCCTTTGACGCGTTTGGTTTCTTCCGGAAAGCTGCTGCCGTAGGCGCCTTGTTGTGACCACTTGAGATTGTCTTCACCGCACTTGACGATGGTCGTTTCACACTTCGCGAGATAAGCGGCATCGAGTTGATTTGCGGGCAACCGACCGCTGCGCGCGGCGAAAGCGTAACTGCGCACGGCATTGCCATACGCCGCATACAATCGCCACCAACCCCAACGAAATGTTTCCGGGCTCGTCGGATCCGGCAACCATTGCTTGAATGTCTGATGAATGCTCTGGTCACCGGTGGCGAGGAACATTTCACATGCGGCCCACGCCAGTTCGTCGTCATGCGTGAAGTCATCGCCGTAGTGCGTGATTTTCTGGTACGCGCCGGCTTTGCCACGTTGATTGATGGTGTTCATCAGAAACTGCCAGCCGAGTTGCGCTTTTTGCAGATAGAGCGCCGCGGCTTCCGGATACTTCTGTTTCATTAAAGGAGACGACGCGCACTGGGCCAGCGCAGCCACAGCGGCGGCGGTTGCCGACGTAGTCTTGGGCCAGACAACCTGCGCGTCGCCACGATCGGGCGTGACGTTGTTTTCGTACTCGCGTCCCTCCGGATACACGAGGAAGTAGAATCCACCGTCGCTGTCCTGAATCTTCGTCAGGAAGTCCGCTTCCCACTTGGCTTCCTGCAAAATGTCGCTGATGCCGTCGCCGCTCTCAGGAATACCGAGATTGTCCAGCGCGGCTACCCCTGCGAGCGAATCCACCGCAAAAATCAATTCATGCGTCAGGCTCGCGCAGTTGATGGTGTATTTGCTGTAATCGCCGGCGTCGTGATGTCCGCCGGAAACGTCCACCGAACCGGTGCGAACGAACGGATACAATTGCGCGGACGCACTCGTGAGACGCGGCGCCGTCTGCGCGGGATTGTTGTGGTTGATCGTGTTCGCATAGCTGGCAATGGTGTTCCACGTAAAGTTATACGACGATTGTGGCATCGGCACTTTCGCCGCATCCGTGTGACAGGCGTCGTGCGTGAAACGCGTGTAAGGCATGGAATTATCCGTGCCGCAACGTTGATGATAAAGCCCGAGGCTGTAAGCGCGGGCGAAGGACATCGCAATGCCTTCGTTGATGAGGAACGGCATCGACACGCCCATTCCGGGAATCATCAGGCGATATTCACCGGGTGTAGTGAAACTGCTGAAATCCGCCTGATAAACTTTTTGATACGGCGTTGGGCTGTACGCGTAGCCGATATCAGCGCGCAAGGTGAGCGTTCCGTTAAACACCGGAACACCCGTGGCCGCATTTACAATCGAAAACTGTGTCGCGGGCACATTCAATTCGCCCATGCTGCCGAGGAAGTAGCCAATCATCGCCTTTTTCGGAAACGACGGCACGTAACCTTCCTGATTCACGTGAATGGCCGGGTTGTAACGCATCGGATCGGCTTTCACCGAATACGTCAGGCTGGAACTCCAAAGCGCACCGGAAGGATTCAACACGGTAACCGTTGCGTTGTCGGGAATCGGACTCGCGAGTTGCAGATACAGACAATTTTCGATGCGCAGGTCGCGTTCCGCGAGCGGCGCGTAAAGCGGACGACGTTTGAATCCGGCGGATTGCACTGCGATGGGCGAGCCGTTGGCGGTCACGACGAATTGTGAAACGGACGGCAATTGCAACGAACCGCTGGAATTCACGAAGTCCCAGGCCGACACACTGCCTCCCGCAGGCTTGGTGGTAATTAAATTCAACTCCAGCAACGTCGGCGTAAGCATGCGCAACATGTTCTGGCCGATGTTCGGCAATTTCGGAGCGCCGTGTTCATAATCGTCGTTGGCAGGAAGATTTGTTCCGATAACGACGGGTGGTTGATTCGTGAGCGGTGGTTGATTGGTTGTGCTGCCGCCATTGCCACCACCGTTTTCGCCTGAACCGGCAGCAGACGTTCCGGTGTAATCGAACGTGGCGCGTCCGCCGAACAGGGCGAAATCCATACCTTGCAATGTTGCGCCTTCGAGTCCGACTGCACTGGCGGGAACTTCGAGGCGAACCCATTGCCCGGCAGGCGGTAAAGCGCCCATGTAGCGGCGACTGGCTGTGCCGTTGACGCCGTAATTGATCTGGTCCGCGCCCCAATACGCGCGATGTTCCCAATCGCCCGCGGTAGTATTCCACGCGAGCATGATTTGCGACGGCGGATTTGCGGGGTCGAGATAAACGTAGGTGTAAAGTGATTCTCCGGCGTTCACAGTGAGTTGCGCGCCGGCCCAATTGAATGAATGGCTGTGTAAGCCGCTGCTGAGAGTGGATTGATGCGCCTTTGTTCCGCGATACGGTGACGGATTGCTGGAAACCCAGGTCCAGGAATCACCTCCCGTTACGCTGGTTCCGGCGCCGGCCGGGACGGCGCCATCCACCCAAACACTCGCGCCGCAGACCTTCGTCACGAGCGATACACAACACAATGCTATAACAATGCTTCTTTGCATTGCCGCGCAGTGTGCGGTTTGACCCGACAACCGAGAATGACAGTACGGACGAGAATTTTGTCACAGTTTCACTGACAAAAATGTCGGAGAAAAAATTGAACGAAAACGGAGAAGTCGTTTTGAGAAGGAGATTTCCGCAGCAACAACCATCAACAGCAATTCATCGGCGCGTCAATCGCGCGACTGATTATTGCGGGAGCTGTTAAGAAAGTTTGCTACTGAACCGGCGGCAACGGCGGTTGCACGGTGATGCGGCTGCCGACCGGAATGAAAACGCCGAGTTCGCCGGGATCGCGTGTCACAACGCGGGAGCCGGCATTGATGGCCATGGATGCCGCGAAAGTGTTGAGCACTGTTTCGGCGTACTTCACCAGATAACGATACGGCGAATACGGCACGTGAACGATGTCGCCGGGTTGCAAATCCACATCCGGCGCTTTACCGCGTTGGATGTCATCGAAATCCACCACGCTGATTTGCGGTTCGGAAAATGAACCACGGATAATGGCCACTTGCGAAAGATGCGATTGCGTCTGAATCGTTCCATACGCGGCAGCAATTGCGCCCGCCAGAGTCAACGTTTCCGTGTAAGCAACGCCGCTCGGTTGACCCACTGCGCCGATGACATAGACCTGCGGTGCAGTTGCCGGGGGCAGGTAAATAAAATCATCCGGCTGCAGATAAATGTTCTGCGAGAGATCGCCGTGATTCAATAAGCGATCGAAGTCCACCGGCAGCAGTTGACCGTTGCGCACCACAAAACTGCGTTTCAAATCCGCCAGTTCCTCGACTGCGGCGCTCAACGCGATATCGCGCTGACTCACAAAGCTCGTCGTGCCTCCGGCTGCTGCCAGTAATTCAAGCAATGTCATCGGGCGATTCAGCGCATAAACTCCCGGTTGTTGCACGCGTCCGAGCACCCACACGCGTTGGCTGTTTACTTCGCGTAACGAAACGGAAACTTTGGGGCCGTTGCGGATGTGCTCGGCGAGACTTTTTTCCAACAGGTTTTTCGTCTCGCCGAGCGTCAGTCCCCACACATCCAGACCGCCAAGAATGTTGAAGTAAATTTTACCATCCGGTCCGACAATAGTTTGCGTGAGCGAATTGGTTTCGCCGATCAACTCCAGATCCAATTTATCGCCCGGCCCAAGCGTGAATTGATTCGTGTTGGGCTGCAGCAATTGCGGGTCGAGGCGATTGGTTAAAATCAGCGATTGGCCGGTCGAATCAAAGTTGGCGAATCCGGGACTGGTGCGGGCCGTGTTGCAACCGGCAGTGAGAATCGCGATCCATGCCGCGACGACCGACCAGATGAAAAATGTTCGCACCCGGGATTCCGGATTGGAAAGGGTTGGATGATTCATCGCCTGCACAATGCGTTGATTCATAGGTCTAGTCCTTAAACGGAGACAGCACGTCCTGTCCGACATACACGGTGACGACCGATTGCAGAAAAGCAGTGATCGCGAGGTCCAACAAATCTTCAGCTCGCCACCAGGGACGCCGCGACACGTAAACAATGTCTTTCGGTTGCAGCGGAAAATCCGGCGCTTGCCCGGTCAGCACCTCGTTGCAGTTCACGACGAACGATTGCGGTTGATCGAGTGAACCTCGAATCACCAACACTTTGGATTTGTAAGCTTTTTCGTTGAAGCCGGCGCGTTGAGCAATTGCGCCCACCGCTCCCAGATTCGCCACGTGCGTTACCGTGCCGGGATATTTCACATCGCCGATGACGTGAACTTCCTTCAAACCCACGGATGGAAAAAACAGATAATCGCCCGGTGCTAACGCGACATTTTGCGAGAGATCACCGTCGAGGAACATGCGCTCAAAATTCACCGGCACACGTTGCCCGTCGCGCATCAAAAAACTGCGCGACAAATCCACAAGATCAATGCTGTCGCGTTCCTGCAAACCGACCTCGAATCCCTTCGCTCGTGCGATCGCTTCCAGCACCGTCGTGGGATGTTCCAGCGGGTAGATGCCGCGTTGATTCACTTTGCCGAGCACACAATATTTTTTGCTGTTGAACGCAACCGGCGTCACCATCGTGCGCGGAGCGCGACGAAATTCTCCCAGCGCCTGATCCAACGCCTGACGCAGTTCATCCACTGTTTTGCCGGTTGCCAAAACTCCCGAAGCTTCCAGAAAACCAATGCGTCCATCCGGCGCGACCACAACATCCGCCTTCGTCAATTCCGGTGCGCCGTATAACCCGATTCGCAACACGTCGCCCGGCCCGAGCGTGAATCGTTCTTGCCATGGCGCACGTTCGGTTGGAACGGAACTGCTGCCGAGAAAATTGACCACCGGTTTTGGAACGGTGGGATCATCGGTTGTTGCTGGCGGTGGCGTGTTAGGAACTGTGGTTTGCGCGAGCGTTGGAACTTTCAATTGTGCAGGCGGTTGATTGGAAAGCACCGACAGCACCG
>Ga0065721_10006583_pt1 | contig 11469 bp, 9 predicted proteins | sample Mesricmetagenome_FD_59108 | JGI IMG/M metagenome (GOLD analysis project Ga0065721, IMG submission 59108) | Mesophilic microbial community from rice straw/compost enrichment Sample: eDNA_1 v2 (version 2) | ecosystem: Engineered > Solid waste > Grass > Composting > Bioreactor | place: USA: Davis...
TGCGTAGTCGCCGATTTTTTTCGTTTCCAGAAGTCCGCCCGATGTGGCAAGATCCGGATGAATGATATCGACAGCGCGGGCATCGCACAGTTTGATGAACTCCTCCTTCAGATAAATATCTTCCCCGGTACATGTCGGCGTCTCAATGGCATCAGAAATAGTCTTCCACTGTTCAGTGAATTTCCATGGGATGAGATCTTCCAGCCATGCGAGGCGATACTTTTCGACCGCTCTGCCCAGCCTGATGGAGTTATTATGGTCGAAGTGCCCGTAGTGGTCTGAAGACAATGGAATTTCATATCCAATTTTCTCCCGTACATAGGCAACGCGCTCCACGAGCATATCAAGCCCTTTGTCCGTAATCTGAACCTGTGTGAATTGGTGTTCTGTGGCTCCGTATGTCATCGGCTCGTTGGTCCACTGGCGACCAATATCCCAGAAGTTGCTGTTGGTTACGGTACCTGGTGTCCCTTTCAGTAGTTCAATACCAAAGTCCATCTTCAGGAACGTGTATCCTTCCTGGTCAATGCGCTTTGCTACGCGGGCTTTGAAATCGGCCTCATCGCGGCCTTCGGGGGTATCAGCATATAATCTGACTTTATCGCGGTATTTGCCTCCGAGAAGCTGATACGCCGGTACATTATACGCCTTACCTGCAAGGTCCCACAACGCCATCTCTACTGCACAGACACCTCCACCCTGGCGTCCATGGAAACCAAACTGCTTGATGCGTTTAAAAATCTGTTCGACATTGCATGGATTCATGCCGAGAATCCGGCTTTTCAGGAACAGGGCATACCTCCAAGAAGCACCGTCGCGTACTTCGCCGAGCCCATAGATGCCCTGATTGGTATCAATACGNATTACAGGGCAGCGCGCNTGACCGTTCATGACNACCGCATAACGCATATCCGTAATCTTCAAATCAGAAGGTGCCGAATTCCTGTTTACTTTTGACGTNGCCTGGGCGAGTGTGTCTTCGATGGGACTAAACATGAATCCACCCAGCAGCATCCCACCNGTAGCGGCTTTCCTGAAGAAATTCCTGCGGCCGTTTTCCTGTTCTGCCGTTGTGGCCATCGCTTTTTCGGCCGGATTCCTGATGCCTAACTTTTCGAGATATTTTTCCGAAGGTGTTTTCATATAGATTAGGTATTGGTTAGTTAATAGTTAGGTTAGTTCTTACCAGGTTCTGTTTTTCATATAGGCATCCAGTTCCTGGCGGCTCATGGGCAGTTTGTCAGGATTGCTATCCAGCCACTTCAAAAAATCCTTTTTAATGTCATCAGTCCACTGCTGGTCTATCTGTCCGGGAGTATACTTTCCTTCGCGCAGGCGTTGGTGGCCGAACTGATCGCGAAGTGCAATGAATTCAGCGTTGATCAGAAGCTCTTCCAGAAGATGGGCGGGGATAAAAATCACCCCTTGTTTTTTTGCGAGAACCGCATCGCCGGGAAGTACAGTAGTCCGGCCGATGCGAATCGGCAAGTTGATGCCTCCAAGCATCATTTCCTGGATATAGGACGGATCGTAGCCTTTTATCCATGCGTTGAAGCCTTCGATCTTCTCAAGACCTTCGGTGTCTCGCACGGACCCGTAGAAGATCACGCCGTTTTTGGATTTCGTATAAATGGAATTTCCGAGGTTGTCGCCGATAAGCGTACCGTCAACGATTTTACCGTAACCATCAGCAACATAGATGTCGCCGGGCTTAAGCATATCGATGGGCCAGGAATTGAAGTTCCCTACCCTTTTTTCTGATTTGCCTTTCTCGCGGATTACCTTATCAAAATCATCCCTCTTTGGTAAATATTGAACGGTGAGGGCGCGGCCAGTCATGACGATATCATCCCGCAACACCATCCAGTTTCCTTCAAACTGGTTGTTATATCCTTTGTTTCGAAGGATGCCCCAGGCTTCTTCAATGGAGATGTTTTTTAACCGCTCAAGATGAGCGTCCGGAATTAAAGGTCTTCCGTCAGGGCCACGCTCACCTTTCCATTCGGGGGTAATGGCAATGATCTGATCGCGCGTGTACGTTACCTGTTGAGCGAATAAAGGGGAAACCAAAAGCATAAATGCTTTCAGCAGCAGAGATTTTCGAATCATAGAATACTAAAGGTTTGGTTCGCTCAACCGCGTTGACAAGTTCTGTGTTCGCGATTGAGTAAATCCAAGATATGTCATTTCAATTAAATCGCAAACCTTTGCATACCTGCAGATTTTGAATTACCCCTCTTTTTACACGAGCGGACGCAGACCTCTGCGAACCTTCCCTCCATTCGAACACTGCTATTTGTTGAGGTACGCCGAATACATCCAGACCAGCTTTTCCTGTTCCCGAATGTAGTCGCTCATCAATGCATTGGTTCCTTCATCCCCGATTTCAGAAGACAATGCGAGAAGGCTCCGCTGTTTTAAAAGGAGTACTTTGAAGGCCGAAAGAATTTCCCCAACGGCCTTCCTGCCGTCACTTACTTCCTGGCTTTCAGGAATGGATGACTGACGGATGTATTCCGTGTAACGATGTTGCGGTACATATCCAAGCGTGAGAATTCTTTCGGCTACGTCGTCGATCTTTATCAGAAGGTCGTTGTATAATTCCTGGAATTTCAAATGAAGTTCAAAAAACTTGTCTCCTCTTACATTCCAGTGGTACCCGCGAACATTCTGATAAAACGCGGAATAGTTAGCCAGCAGGTCATTCAGCATCCCGGCAAGCTCTTCACTTTTTTTGCGATCCAGCCCGATGTCGTTCAATTGTTCCATATGCGTTGATTTTTTATTTCAGGTGACTAAGTTACAAAATCCTGAAACCGAAATCAGTGATTAATGTTTCCGTCCTGGTGGTCGTCACATGACTAAAATTGCCTTATTGAAACAGTGTTTTGTATTGCGCAGGCATGGCATCAATTTTCCGTATTTTGATGTCTTTGAAGAATAACTCCGCGGCCTCGCTCTGAAGTTGGATTTTGCCCTTCGTAAGCGGTACGGGGCGGCCATCCTTCAAATATCTTGAGTCCTTCAAAACCATCACAACATTGCCATTAACGATGTGAAGGCTGTTGCCTCCAAAGCAGATCAGGTCGAGGGTCGTCCACTCTCCCGCCCCGCTTTCGAAATTTTCGCTTCGGAGACAAAAGTTGTCGGAACTTCCTGCTCCAAAGGGACGGAATGGCTGATCCTGGCTCGCAACGGAATTCATTACACCTTCTGAAGGATAGGCGCGGATGTCAGCACCCGACGAAGCCTGTGGCCAGTAATCTCCCATATGGCCTTCCATAATCTGAAATTCCTGCGAAAGCATCCACGACCTCCAGTAGTCGACGCCGGCCTCGCCAATAGAGTGGTAAAGAATCCCCGAGTCTTTCAATTTGTTCAAACGCGGTACGTACTTCTTCTCGCCCCACTTAATCTTTAGGGTCAGGTGATAGTTCTCATATTCCTCACGCGTATACAAACATCCGTAAATTTCTCCGCTGACTCGCAACACCAATTCTCCGTGATCTTCGAGGACACTGAAAACACCATACGTATCCTTATTGTGGCCGATCGGATCGACAGGCTTTCCATTTGCATCCAATGGTATTTTTCCATTATACCCGTCCTGGTGGCGGTAACTTAGATAGTTTTCCCATGCGCTGAGGTCTTTGTCGAGTAGCGAAATCCACGATTCCGTTGAATTGTAACTTCCTATCAGAAGTAGCATTACTGACAATGCGAATGAGATTTTCATGACCCTGGGTGTACTTAAATTATTTCAAATTTATCTTGATTACATCGGATGGATTTGTACAAATCCAGTATTTACTAGTAATTTCCAGAGCTATGAAGACGTACCTTATCCACGAACCTTTTAATATTTATCATTTCACGAGCCGTACGTGGGAGCATCCCGAACATAAGCACACCTACTATGAAATAATCTTTATCCTGCGGGGTAAAGGCATCCACCTGCTCAACGGAAAGGCATTGAAGTATGGAAAAGACGATATCTTTTTTCTCGGGCCTGATGACTTTCATTCATTTCAGATCCGACAGGAAACGGAGTTCTGTTACATCCGGTTTACGAATACTTCCTCCGGTGTCGCGAATAGTATGAAGAACTTTGTATCGACTCCGGCTTCCGGATTCAGAATTACCGGTGCAACTGACAAGGCTCACCTTTTCGCGATGCTTAATGTGTTGCGCTCTGAATATGAAAACAGATTCAGGCCGGGATTTGATGAGATAAGAGACGGACTCATGAAAGCGATGATGGCGGTTCTTTCACGGAACATTCAGCATCAAACTTCGGTGGAGATGTCACATCGTGAAGTTGATGTGGGCGATCTTGTTGCTTATGTGCGCGAGCAGATTAATTCACCAGACAAACTCACAATTCCACACCTCGCATCGCGATTCAATTATTCACCGACCTACATCAGCTATTACTTCAAACAGCGCACTGGTGAGGCTTTGAAGTCATTCATTATTCGAACTCGCCTCAAGCTTGTTGAAACCCGATTGTTGTACAGCAACGCATCGCTGGCGGAAATTGCTTTTGAATTTGGCTTTACCGATGAGAGCCATTTGTGCAAGCAATTCCGGAAGTATACAGGTGTTACTCCTGCCTACTTCCGGAAACGGGCTTAGTTAAGAGTTCTTTTATTTGGTGTTGCCGTAGGATTGGTCGAGAAACTCATACCGTGCATCGTTCTCCGCCTTAACGGCCTTTGACGTAACATCAATGATCATGACGTGTGGGGCTACATCGCTTGCTTTTGCCTCCGGCCATTGCGGCAGTGTCGAACCATTAGGGTTTCCTGTCTTAATGAAGTTCGCGAAATACTCCTGCATGACAGCAGAAACGGCATAGTCTTCTTTGGTCCATGCATATTCTTTAATCAGGTGTAGGTTACCCATGCAGTATTCAATTTCACACGCATGCGGTGCACCAACAGCCTCCGGGAGTTTCATACCCTCATCCTCTTTGTCGACAGTGCCCCCTGCAAGCCCCGAAACTTTGGTTTGGTCTACCAGCGGTGGTCTTAGCTTGCTGTACAGGTACCGGTAAACGGGTTGGCTACTGTTTTTCCGGTGCAGGTCAAACCACTTCCATGTGCTATATGCAATAAACCGGTCGGATGCGAGTGCGGTTGCCGATAACTCGATCTCCTTGGCCGACCCGTGGGGATAAAGTTTTAACACTTTTGACCAGTCGTTGGGGTAAGCTTCTTTGACTTTCTTAACGTAAGCGTCCTCAGTATACGGCTGCCCCTGCATGAAAGCAATTCCTGGAATTTCTGCCGAGTTCCAGCCAAGGAGAAGCGGTACTTGAGCCTGTTGCTTTTTCCGAAAGATGTCGGGAATGCTTGCCGGAAGGAAATATCCGTCAATAACAATCGGAAACCCAAATCGCTTCGAATCTACGTAAGCTTCATACAGTTCGCGCGTCGACGCTTTTCTCAATTGTTCCAGTGATTGGAAGCCTGCCTTTTTTGCGAAGTCAAGTCCGGTTTGTTCCGCTTCGGACAAAGATACCGGCGTCATCGTGGGATTGATGGCAGCACCACTTTCGCCAATCGCTCCTGCGATTAATTGTTTTGAGAGCGGCGAGGCCATGATCGCACTTACGGAAATAGATCCCGCCGATTCACCGGCGATAGTAACCTTGCGAGGGTCTCCGCCAAATGCCGCGATGTTCCTCTGAACCCACTGCAATGCTGCATACTGATCCAGCAATCCGTAGTTTCCTGAAGCTCCATAGGGAGACTCTTTGCTAAGTTCCGGGTGGGCAAGGAATCCGAAGATGTTGAGGCGATAGTTTACTGTAACGGTGACTATTCCCTTTTTTGCCATGCTGGCGCCATCATATCTTGGTTCGGAACCATCTCCCGCTACGAGACCACCACCGTAGAAGTACACCAACACGGGGAGGTTCTTCGTGTTTGATTTGGCTGGCGTCCAGACATTCAGGTAAAGACAATCCTCACTGACTCCATCGGAGCGTGAGTTCATGTCACCGAAGACGATAGGCTGAACCGGTCGTGGACCAAAGGCCTTGGTTTCCCTTACACCCTGCCATTTTTCCATTGGCTGAGGCGCCTTCCAGCGAAGATCTCCAACAGGTGGTTTAGCAAAGGGAATCCCTAAGTAAAGTTGAAGTCCGCTCCTGGTATCGTAAAGACCTTCGATAATTCCGGTCTCAATTGTGGTTTGCACTGGAAAAGAATCATTCCGCTGTGCCGATATCGGGCAGGTCATAGACATAAGCAGAGCTGCGAGAAAGAGTTTAGTTTTCATAGGTTTGGTTATCAGATACGGCCCGAGTTTAACCATTTTCCCGGAACATATTGACAGACTTTTTACCAGCTGTTGGCTACGTGCCGCGCCGGCGGTGTTAGTTCGCAGGAACTCAATGCCTTCCCTTTCGGTAGTTTCTCCGCGAATGGTTTTTTTATTACCTTCAAGGAAATTCTCCCTCGTGAAATCCAGACTGATTGTTGTCCTCTTAGGGCTTTTGCTGGCTTCGTTCCTCGTGCAAGGTCAAAACTCCCTCGCGGATAGCCTTGAGAGAATTGTGGCGAAGAACGAAAGGGATACATCACATTTTCGTGCGCTGATTCATCTGGCTTCCGAGCACTCCCGTTCCGACATGGTGCGCGCAAAATCCTATGCGTTCAAAGTAATAAGACTTGCCCGGGAGTTGAATACCGACTTTGGACTGAGTGGCGCCTATTCCCACCTGTTGACGATGAACCAAAACATGGGCCTGGCTGACAGTGCAAGGTATTACTTCAATAAACTTGAACAGCTTGCAGCTGCCTATCCTGACAACTCCGAAATACAGTCGAATTTTAATCACACTGCTGGTCTTTATTTCAAGAACCTCGGAGATTACCGGAAGGCGATATCGTATCAATTAAAAGGATATGAACTGATGGTGCAGTTTGACCCTAATGCTGTTGGGACGGCGGGTATGCTTTTGAATATTGGCAACACTTATTACAACATGGGTGAGATCCGAAAGGCGGCTGACTATCACGTCAAGGCGCTGAAAAAGTTTGAAGATATCAACAATCTGAGAGGCCAGTCTTTTTGTCTTCAAAGCCTTGGCAACGACTTCATGGAGCTGAAAGTTTACGCGACTGCGGAGCAGTATTATCAACGGTCGTTGAAATTGAAGGAGCAACTAAAGGATGCACGAGGCGTAGGTACTGCGTGGTTTGGTTTGGCCTCGGTAGCGCGTGCACAAAGGAATTATGACAAAGCGCTGAAATATTACAACCATGCCCTTGACCGCGCACGGGAATTAAAGATGGCCACGGAAGAGGGCAAAGCATTGTATGAGATCGCGCGAATTCAGGCCGTCAAAGGAAACGTTCAGGCTGCGATGAACCTGCTCCATCAGAGTTATGAAAAAGTAAAAGGAACGCCGGACAGTACGCTTCTCGTGACCGTATCCTCTGAGATCACTTCCCTGCAGCAGACGCAAAACAATTTTCAGCTTGCGGAAAGAACATATCATTCCAAACTGGAGTTGGCAGGACGTTCGGGAAACAAGCCCGGGTTGGTGGATGGCTATCGCGACCTGGCTGATCTGTATGCAGGTAATCGTCAGTTTGAGCAGGCGTATAATTTTCTCACGAAGTATATTCAGCTAAACGACAGCATTCGCGGCAGCGAAATCGTCGGACAACTCAAGAGTATTGAGCAGGCATATCAGCGCGAAAAAAACGAGAAGGAAATCGCCCTGCTGAAGAAGAGCCAGGAATTGAAAGAAGCCACCATTGCAAAGCAGAAGTCTGACCAGTACATGATTGCTGTTGCTTTTGTTTCGGCTGTGGTTATCGCGATGATCTTGTTCAACCGCTATAAGGCGATCAACAAAGTTCAGCGGCAGGTCGAAATTGAAAAGGTGCGAAACCATATTGCACGCGACCTTCACGACGATATCGGTTCAACACTCTCATCCATTAATCTGATCAGCAGACTTGCTTTGCAGGAAGGCACTGATGTTCAAAAATATCTCGCGCGCATTGCTGAGAATTCGTCAAGAATGATGGAAAGTATGTCTGACATCGTCTGGTCTATCAACCCATCGCATGATTCCTTTGGTCAGGTGGTCGTGAAGATGAAAGAGTTCGCTGCTGAAATTCTTGAACCAAGAAATATTTCGTTCCAGGTTTCCGGTGAGGATGATGTCAGTGGTATTCCAGTTGACATTGAGAAGAGAAAAAATCTTTTTCTGATCTTCAAGGAAGCGATCAATAATGCAGCGAAGTACAGTGGTGCCAGCTGTGTTAAACTAGTGTTCACGCGAAATCAGAATGAAGTATCCTTCGCAATCCTCGATGATGGAGCAGGGTTTGATCCCGCCAAGGTGCGGCTGGGAAATGGGTTAAAGAACATGGAAGCACGGGCGAAGGCATTCAATGGATCGTGGTCGCTTGATCGCGGTCCTCTCGGTAAGGGTACTCAGGTGATGGTGCGATTTGCCATCACATCATAAGGGTATTTAACCTCAGTGCCGGACTCCCGTATTTTACACGATCAATGTTATATACACGATCAATCTTATTTAATGGAAATCTCCGTTTTACTTTTTGAAGATAATGACCTGTTACGTGAGAGCATAACCTCATTGTTACGTCTGAACGACAAGATCCGCAGCGTGGTTGCCTACGACAATGTGCGGGATGTTCGAAATATCGTGCGGAGCACTGCCGCCGACGTTATCTTAATGGATATTGAAATGCCAGGTGCGACGGGCATCGAAGCTCTTGAAGTTATACGCAAAGAGAAGATCACAGCTCCCGTAATTATGCTAACTGTGTTCGACGACAATCAATCGGTGCTCGATGCAATTAAGGGCGGGGCGTCCGGGTATTTGCTGAAAAAAGATATCTCAACAAAGCTGGTTGATGCTATCGTCGAAGTTCTTAATGGCGGTGCTCCCATGTCGCCAACGGTAGCGAGGATGGTGGTTGCGTCAATGCAAAAGAGTACCGTCGACCCGTACAACCTCACTCCGCGTGAAAAAGACATTTTGACATCGCTTAGCAAAGGCAACAGCTTCAAAATGATTGCCGCGGAGTTCGACATAAGCATTGATACGGTTCGTACTCATATCAAAAAGATCTACGAAAAACTGCATGTTCACTCTCAGACAGAGGCTGTTTCCAAAGCTATCTCCGAAAAGCTGGTTTGACCTGCCGCTGAATAGCTTCTGTTTCCGGCTTGCACGATTGCGTCTGCCGGAATATTTTCGCGCATGACACTTACGTATTACGGACACTCATGCTTTTCGCTGAAAGTCGGCGAAGAAGTGCTTTTGTTTGATCCCTTTATCACACCTAACGAGCTGGCCAGTCAGATAGATATTAACTCCATCAACGTTGACTACATCCTGGTCTCGCATGGCCACTCGGATCATATTGCTGATTGCGTGGCACTTGCATCGAGGACGGGCGCCAAAGTGATTTGCAGCTGGGAGATTTACGAGTGGCTCGGAAAGAAGGGGATCACCAACATGCATCCGATGAACACTGGTGGTAAATGGAACTTCGGGGCTTTCACGGTGAAATGCACGGTGGCTCAGCACAGCAGTGGACTGCCAGACGGAAGTTACGGCGGAAACCCGATGGGCTTTTTGATCACTACCAAAGAAAGGACAGTCTACTACAGTGGCGACACGGCGTTGACGCTCGACATGCAATTGATACCGCGATGGGGCAAACCGGATTTCGCCATCCTTCCTATCGGCGACAACTTCACAATGGATGTGGTTGACGCGGTAGAATGTGCGCGGATGATCGGATGCAAAAAGGTGGTGGGAGTGCACTACGACACGTTCGGCTTTATAAAGATTGATCACGCCGCAGCGAAGAAGACGTTTCAGGAGAATGGCGTCGAACTTATCCTCGCAGACATCGGAGGAACTATCGATATTTAGGCGATCTTATCCGGAGCGGCTGCCATCTTACTGGCTGCCGCTTCTCCACTTTTCAGGGCCGCTTCTACCGTCCCCATCGCAGTGCCTACATACAGCGCCTCACCTGCAAAGTACAGCGTGTCGGCAACTGGCGTAGTCAGAAAGTNAATCNGNTNCTTACTGCCAACCGTGGCGTATGCATAGGCGCCGNGACTATGNGGATCACTGATCCAGTCGGCGATGTGCCATTGCACAAGCGCCTTGTCAAGCTCACTGCGATCCACATCCAGAAGGTAGCAAAGTGACTTCATGGCAGCGTTAAAAAGAAACTCGGGATCCTTATTTATCGTTTGGGCTGCCGGACCGCTCAGCCATCCTGTTATTACAGGAACCTTATCCGGTGCCTGACTCCACCACGTGGGAACCTCAGCATCGGAAAAGATGAATCCGAAGTCGCGATATTTCTCTTGTACAACCTCGTTCCAAAAGAGGGGATGCAATTCGAAGATGAACTTGATTACGTTACCGAAGCCAAGCCCGGCGAAAGCTTTTTCGTGTTCTGGTAATGCAGGCGTGAATGCAATCCCGTTGTTCTGCAGCACGCCCAGAGGCACAGTGATCAGCAGTTGATCTGCGTGGAAGGCTCGCCCATCGGCAACAGCGACCTCAACGCGACCCGCAGACCATTTTACGTTGGTTACCGGCGCATTCAGCAGAACTTCTCCTCCGTGCATACTAACCGCGTTCAATAGATACCCGATCAACTGATTATACCCTCCGTTTATGCGCATCTGGTCGTCGTCATCCTGATGGGCCCATTCCTCCCGCAAGGCGAAAGAACTCACGCGATCGAGATCGGCGGCATCGTAGCCTTCTGCAAACTGTTTTACGCTGGCGCGGAGATCCGCATATGCTTTACCTGCAAAATGAGTGTCAAGGAATTCGGCGATAGGCATATCGGTCTGAAGCTCGTGCAAAGCGTTGATCATTTCATCCCATTGGTCGCTAAACCCATTGGAATCGCGGTAGGTGGTTCCCCCGTCTCTGCGGTACATCCGCCCCGCGAAGGGACGCGGTTGCGTTCCGCTGTTTTGAAGAATTTGCTGGGTAAGCGGTTGCTCACCATGGATGAACTCAGCACCGGCTTCTGCCGAAATAGAGAATTTCCCTTCGACGGGACAAATCCTGCCGCCTACCCGGTCGCGCGCCTCAAGTACGATTACATGGTAATGAGTTGCAAGAACTGAGGCTGCCATCAGCCCCGATGCACCAGCGCCTGCTATGATTATCCTGCCGGGTTTGGTATCCATATTTGAAATTGAACGTTTCCGCTGACGTTCCCTACCTGTTGACAACCTTTCAGGCTGTTAGGGGGAATACGTTGCCTAATTTGTCTGTCCTCATATAAATTCCCATTCCAATTGTGGTTTGATCCCGGGGATTTCTAAAAAAGCGTGTCGCCGGCCGGTAATTTTTGAAAACATCGAAAATCATAGCCTGAAATTTGATACTGCGACACGCAAATCCCTATATTCGCGCCAGTTAAAAAACCG
>Ga0065721_10007379_pt1 | contig 11469 bp, 7 predicted proteins | sample Mesricmetagenome_FD_59108 | JGI IMG/M metagenome (GOLD analysis project Ga0065721, IMG submission 59108) | Mesophilic microbial community from rice straw/compost enrichment Sample: eDNA_1 v2 (version 2) | ecosystem: Engineered > Solid waste > Grass > Composting > Bioreactor | place: USA: Davis...
GCAGGGAGAGGACGGCCATATCAAGCTTCGCAACCGGGCTACCGGCCAATATGTCGTTCAATTCGGACCGGACGATTTTTGGCGGAAAATCGAGATGGGCACCGGAGACAATACGGCCGCGACGGAGTGGATCGTGTCCGCGGCCATAGGCGAATCCGGCGTTCCCCAGGCGGGGTACGTTACTTTCCAGAGCGCTCTCAATCCGGCTTACGTGCTGAACAGCCAGTTCCCGGACGACACGTTCGCCCGTTCCAACGATTGGTCCAACGTTCAGAGAGCCAACGCCCATTGGAGAATCGAGCCGGTCTGGGAAAAGCCGGTGCGCATCGTGAACTACACGGAATTCGACGCGGGGACGGATTATCTGTACGAGGATAACGGAGTCGTGAAGCATGGCGCCCTTGGGACGGAGAATGCCTATAATCCGCTCTACCAATGGGTTGTCGAGGACTACGACGGCGCGAAGCGGATCCGCAACGCGGCTACCGGACGCTATATCGACGGCGGAAGTCCTTTAACCACTCAGGATGCTTCCGTCTTGGGAAGCACGGCACAGTGGCAATTCCAAGCGTCGCAGCAATACGACGACTATGTCACCATCCAGAGCGACGCGAATGCCGGCGAGTTCATCCACTTGGCCGAAGGCGACGAGAACCTTCAGTCCGCCGAGGTCGATCCGAATTCGAACGGAGCGCAGTGGCTGCTGGAGGACCCGTCGGTTCCGGCGGACGGCTCTAATCCATACGTTCGCATTCAGAACGTTTGGCAGCCCTACGTGCTCTACGAAGACGACAACGGGGACCTGAAGTACGGTAATCCGAGAACGGACCAAAGGGATCAGTGGCAGATTCAGAAGTACCACGGGCGCAAAAGAATCCAAAACCGCGCCACCGGCCATTACATCAACCTAGAGTCGATGAAGGAAGGGCGGATTCGCGTCACGGACGTTCAGGACGACTGGACCAGCGCAATCTGGGTCGTCGAGACGGTCAGCGGAGCGAAGCTGATCCGCAGCGTGAACGATCCCGCGACGGGTGGGGAGACCGATCGCCTGATCAACCTCCAGAACCTGACGAAGTACGCCGAATACGCGATGATCAATCGCGGCTGGGGCAGTCCGAAGTGGACGTTCGTCACGGTATCCGACGACCTCCCGCAGTACGCGCGTCTCATCAATAAGCAGACGAATCAACCGCTGTATGAAGAAACGAACGCCGAGGACCCTACCCAAGGGACGGTCAAGTACGGGGAAAAGGACGCTTCCGACGCCTCTTCCGTCTGGGAGCTGGAGGATGCGGGCGACGGCTCGATCCGCCTGAAGAACTCGGCGACGGGAAACTACGTCGCCATGGAGAACGTCGGCGGCGACGTCGAGCTCGCGGATCCGCCTCAGCCTCTGCAAACGCTGAAGACGATCTATCCGGTGTGGGGAAGCGCGAAGTGGTTCCTTGAGGACGCGACGGACGAAGGGTATGTCTCTTTCCGAAGCGCCTGGGCGTCCCACTACATCCGCGCGGACGACAGCGGCGGCGTAAAGGTCAGCAAGTCCGTCAAGGCCGAGGACGGCACGATCGCCGCCTCCGCGGAGTATAAGCTGGAGCCGGTCGACGCGGCCAGCCCGCAATGGCCGGAAGGCTACGTGCAGATTCGCAGCGCGTTCAACCAACAATTCCTGTACGAGAACGCGTCCGGAGTCGTTCTTTACGGCGATGTCGCTCCATCCAACGGATATTCTCATTGGCTTCTGGAGACGATCAATGGTCAAACCCGCCTCAAGAATCGGGTGACGGGCCATTACCTCGCGGCAAGCGGGGAATACCGCTACCTGGAGAGCATTTCCTCGGACACTTCCGACTCGAAAACGAAGTGGGCGCTGGAAGCGGCGGCCTCGGACGGCTCGAGCCTTCGCATTCGCAGCTTGAACGCGGGCATGGACGACGAATACGTTCATGTCAACGGCTCGGCCGGTTACGCGGAGAGAGGGCTGCTGCCGGTGTCTTACGGTTCTCTGTTGTGGCAGTTTTCCGCCGCTCCGGCGGAGTACGAGACTCCGGCCGACGGTGGAGAGCGCAACGAACAGACGAGCACGCCCGTTCAAGACGACACCCGTTACGTCAGTATCTCCATCGGAGGGAAGAAGCTGACGGAGTCTAGCGGCGCGATCTCGTTGTCGGAGACGAACGGCCCATCCTCCGAATGGCTGCTGCAGGATTTTAACGGCCGCAAGCTGATCAAGAATCGGGAGTCGGGACGTCTGTTGGCCGTTTCGGATAACGGACAGTTAACGGCGCTCTCGGAATCTCTCCGAATTCTGAATTCGGCACAGTGGACGGTAGAAGAGACGTTAGGCTACCGGACCGTTCGCAGCGCGGCGAATCCGTCGCTCTACCTCTCGAATGCGGGAGGCGCCGCGAAGCTCGGCTCATCCGCGAACGCAGGCGACGTCCGATGGACATTCGATCCGGTGATCGCCGATGTCGTCTATGAAGCGGAAGAGGCTTTCGCGAGCGGCGAGGTCTCGGCGGGGAATGAAGCGTATGCGGAAGGCTTCGGCTCGGCGGGCGACAAGCTGATCTGGGCGGTCAACGCCCAAGCGGCGGGGACTTACGAAGCCAAGCTTCGTTACCGATCGGCCGCGGAGAGCGCGAAGAGCCTCGGCCTGTACGTGAACGGCGAGCGCGTTCAAGCGTTGACGCTGGCGGGATCGGACGAATGGACCGAGCAATCGCTGCAGCTGACGCTGCGCTCCGGAATCAACTCGGTAGCGCTTCAGGCTGACGGGGACGCGTCCGGAACCGTTCAGATCGACTCGCTCACCGTGAACGACAGCGTGGCGAAGGCGTATCGCGGAGCGACTCTGCCGTACATTGCGTACGAAGCCGAGCAGGGCGTCACCAACGGCGCTCTAATCGGACCGTCCCGCACGTACCGCGAAGTCGCATCCGAGGCTTCGGGCCGTCAGGCGGTGAAGCTGTCCGAGACCGGCGAGTACGTGGAATTCCAGACGGCCAAGGACGCGAACTCGATCGTTCTAAGGTATTCCATTCCGGACAGCGAAGACGGACAGGGGCTTAACGAGACCCTGGGGCTCTACGTAAACGGCGAATTCCGCCAGAAGCTGGAGCTCACCTCGAAGTACGCTTGGGAATACGGCAGCTATCCTTGGTCGAACGATCCTAAGCAGGGCAGCGGGCACCGCTTTTTCGACGAGATCCATGCCCTCATAGGCGAGATTCCGGCAGGCTCCACGATCCGGTTGGAAAAGGATGCCGACAGCAAAGCCGACTATTATATCGTGGACTTGGTCGAACTGGAGCAGGTCGCGGATCCGTTCGCGATGCCGGAAGGCTTCGTATCCGTCACGGAGTACGGGGCGGCCGCGAACGACGGACAGGACGATACGGCCGCGTTCAAGCAAGCGATGGCGGCGGCGCAGGCGGCGAACTCCGGCGTCTGGTTCCCGGCGGGCGAGTTCGAGCTCGGAGACGGGGTGCTCTATCTGGACCAAGTGACGATCCGCGGCGCCGGCATGTGGCATACCCGGCTGAACGGCGCTAAATTCGTGGGCAAGGGCAGCAACATCCAAGTGTACGACCTGCTCATCGACGGGGGCATCAACGAGCGGGACGACGAAGCGATCACGAACGCTTTTCACGGGGGCTTCGGTCCGGGGTCGGTCATTCAGAACGTGTGGATCGAGCATACGAAGGCCGGTCTGTGGCTGACGAAGCTGAAGGAGAGCGACGAATATACGCACGGTCTCTACATGGCGGGGCTGAGAATCCGCAACCTGATGGCGGACGGCATCAACTTCTGCGTCGGCACGGCGGACAGCATGATGGAGCAGTCGGACATCCGTTATCCGGGCGACGACGGCATCGCGATCTGGTCGGCGGAAGGGCGGGCCAGCATCCGCAACGTAGCGCGCTTCAACAACGTCTCGCTGCCTTGGCTGGCGGACAACATCGTCGTGTTCGGCGGCACCGACAACAAGGTGCAGGACAACGTCGTCTCCGATACGATCACGAACGGAGCGGGCATCGCGGTGTCGACTCGATTCAATCCGGTACCGTTCGAAGGAACGACGATCGTGGAGCGCAACACGATGATCCGCACCGGCAGCTACGACACGGGCTACCAGCGCGATCTCGGCGCCCTCTGGGTGTTCGCGAGCGACAAGGATCTCGGCAGCGAGATCGTCATCCGCGACAACGTCGCGCTGGATAGCACCTACCTGGGCATTGCCGTGCAAGGGGATTTCGCTCTGCAGAACGTGCTGCTGGAAAACATCGTCATCGATGGAGCTGGGACGCAGGGCATCGAGATCGCTTCGAACGTAAAGGGATCGCTTAAGGCAGACAACGTTATTCTTCGGGGAGCCCGGATCGGCGACGTATCGAACGCATCATCCGCGTTCACGGTCAACCAGTTGGGCAAGGGCTTCTCGAGCCTGTCGATTCCGTTCGAGCTGTACGCGGGATCGGAAGGGGACGCAGCGGGCGGCTTAACCTTGAAGTCTGGCGATAAGGTTTCGCTGAAGGTCGTTCATAAAACCGAAGGGGACGTGACTTCGAAAGCGGAGTTTGCGGTCGTGGGCGGGCAAGCGGCAAGCGTATCCGCGGACGGACAGCTGACCGCCCTTCAAACGGGCTCGACGTACCTTCTCGTAACGGCGCTTGGCGAAACGAGAGCTTATCCGGTGACGGTGAGCTCGGCCGGGACGGGTGGTGTCGGCGTCGGTCCGAGCACCCCGGCGCCTGCCGGCACGGCGGACAATGACCGCCAATTGACGGAAGCCAGGGAGGAGAAAGTAATCTTCGACGCAGGGGCTTCCGGGGCTAACGGAGTCGTATCGTTCAGCGTGCAGGGCCTGCTCGCGGCCGGCAAAGCCAACCCCAAAGGCGTTGTCGTCGTGACGAACGGCTCCGCCTCTTACTCGCTGCCTCTCTCCGTGATCGCGGAGCTTCTGGAGAAGAGGGCGGTCCCCGATCCTTCCAAGGCCGTCTGGAGCTTCATCGTTCGCTCGGCTGACGGGGATATGGTCGCCGAAGCGAAGGAAGCGGCCGGCAAACAAGGAATCGAGCTCGCGGGAGCGCCGGTCGAGTTCAATCTCGTTCTGGAAACGGGCGGCGTCCGCGAAGAGATCGGAAGCTTCGGCTCGACATACGTCGAACGCACCCTTGAGGTCGATGGCGTTCTGGATCCAAGCCGCCATACCGTTCTCGTCTTCGATCCGAAGCAAGGCTCCTTCCGCTTCGTGCCGGCCACGTTCGCCGCTGCGGGAGGAAAGACATCGGTCAAGATTCTCAGCGCGTCGAACAGCCTTTATGTGGTGGCGAAGCACGAGAAAACCTATGCGGACATCGCCTCGCACTGGGCTAAGGCGGACATCGAGCTTCTAGCCTCCAAGCTCATCGTAAAAGGTGTATCCGAGCAAGAGTTCGCTCCGAACCGTCCGATTACCCGGGCCGAATTCGCGTCGCTGCTCGTTCGGGCGTTCGGCTTGAAGCACCAAGAAGGAGCCGACGGCAAAACCTTCAGGGACGTTCCGGCCGGGGCCTGGCATGCGGCGGACGTGGCCGTCGCCGCCGAATACGGCTTCGTGCAAGGCATGGAGGATGGCACCTTCCATCCGGGAGACCGCATCACCCGCGAGCAGATGGCGGTCATGATCGCCAGGGCTCTCGCCTTCGCTTCGGGCGGAACGCCTCCGAAGGCGGACGGGCAAGCGCTCGCGGCGTTCCCGGACCGCGCCGCGATCTCGGATTGGGCGCAGGAGGCGGTCGCTCAGGCAGCGGGCGCGGCCATTCTGCAAGGAACGGCCGACGGTCGGTTCTTGCCATCGGCGGAGGCTTCCCGCGCGGAAGCGGCGACGATGCTGAAGCGGTTGCTTCAGGCGGTCGGGTTCATCGATTAAATCTTGATATGAATCTTGAAATGCTAGATATGTGATATAATGGGAGAAGCCTAAGCCGGAGGGGGATCCCATGGAATACGAGATCAAGCGGAAGCTTCCGCCCATGATCAAAGAGTCGGGGTGGACGGTCGACGATTACTTCGAGCTGCCGGAAGACGGCAACCAATACGAGATCGTCGACGGCATCCTGGAGCTGAAGCCTTCTCCGACGACGGATCACCAACGGGTCATCCGGCAATTAGACCACGTATTATCGGATACGTGCGAATCCCAATACATCATGATCCTGTCGCCGATCGACGTGATTCTGTCCGACCGCGAGACCCGGCAGCCCGATCTGCTGATGGTGCACCGCAGCCGCTCGGAGATCGTCAGGCGGAACGGCATCTACGGTCCCCCGGATCTGGTCGTGGAGCTGCTCTCCGCGAACAGTGCGAAGCGGGACCGGGTCATGAAGCTGAAGTCGTATGCGAAGTTCGGCGTGCCGGAATACTGGATCGCGGATTACGAGCACCAGACGATCGAGCAGTACGTCTCCGCGATTCCCGGCGAGCCCTACACGCTGTTGAGCGTATTCGCCGCGAACGACACGGTGACGTCGGAGCGTCTTCCTTGCGTAAAGTTCGTCGTGAAGGATGCTTTGCAAATCATATAATGTTTAAGCAGGCGATAGGGAGAAGGTTCCCTATCGCCTTTGTTTCATCCGGACACGACGTTCGAAGGAGAGCCATCGATGAAGCTTCGCAGGTTGGAGACGGCGACGTCCAGCAGCCGTCGGCGGGCTTCCGACGAAGCCCAGGCGATGTGCGGAGTCACGATGCAGTTGCGGGCGGACAGCAGCGGGTTGTCCGCTGCCGGAGGCTCCGCCTGCAGCACGTCGACGGCGGCGCCCGCAAGGCGCCCTTCGTTTAGAGCGGCGGCGAGGTCCCCCTCCGCGATCAGCTTGCCGCGCGCGGTGTTGACGAGCAGCGCTCCGGGTTTCATCAACGCGAGCGTGTCGCGGTTGATGAGCCGCTCGGTTTGCGGAGTCAGCGGGCAATGCAGGCTGACGACGTCCGATTCGCGGAGCAGCGTGTCCAGCGGAACGCGGGGAACGTGCGGCGCGGCGGCGCCCGGCGAAGCGGTCGCCGCGCCCGGCCTTCCCGAGGCGACGACCCGCATGCCGAAGGCGGCCGCGATCCGCGCCACGATCTCGCCGATGCGGCCCATTCCGACGATGCCGAGCGTTTTGCCCGCCAACTCGGTGAGAGGGGAACGCCAGTAACAGAAGTCGGGACTAGCCGCCCAGTCCCCTCCGCGAGCGGACTCGCTATGAGCGCCGACCCGATGGCACAGCTCCAGCAGCAGCGCGAAAACGAATTGCGCGACCGATTCCGTCCCATAGGACGGAACGTTGGTTACCGTCACCCCGCGATTCGTCGCGGCGGCGATATCGACGATGTCGTAGCCGGTCGCCAGCACCCCGATATAGGCGAGCTCTGGCAGCTGAACGAGCGCGTCCGCCCGCAGCGGCGTTTTGTTCGTCAGGAGCGCGGAGCCCCCTTGGCTTCTCTCCACGATGAGATCCGCGGGAGTCCGGTCGTACACGACGACCTCGCCCAGCTCCCGCAGTCCCTCCCAGCCAAGATCGCCGGGATTCAGCGCGTATCCGTCCAGCACGACGATGCGCATAAGCGATGCCTCCTTCCGGGCGCGATTGCGATAAACCGCGGCCCGAATCTTGTTCCTCCTATCGTATCGGATCGGGGCCGGAAGCTCAACGTCGCTTCGGGAACTTTTGGCCAATCCTCGCGTTTATAGGAAGACAAGCATGCCGATTCCATAAAAGGGGGGACTTAGAATGCCGATTCGTTTCCATGCGAAGTCCGCGATAGCCGTTCTGTGCGCAATGGCCATCCTGTTAGGGGGTTGCACCGGCGAAAAACGCGACGAAAGCGGCAATTCCAACGTGCTGATCCATTTCGACAAGCAAGATCGCCAGCGCATGAATCAGTTTATTGAGCGGGCCAGCGAAGGGAAGTTCGATTACGTGCTCGCCGTGAGCAACACGATCGAAGGCGGCAAAGTCATCTATGACCTCATCTCCGACCAGCAAGACGGCCGGATCCATGTGACGATCGACGATCCCCGGGACGCCTACGCCGGCATGAACAAGGGCCAGGATAAGTATGTATGCGAGGATGTCGGATGGGAGGAAGCCTTCGGTTACGAGCAAGTGAAGGTATCGGGATGCGATGGCGCGGAGGCGGAAGTATTTTTATTCGCATTCGGCAAATAACCCCTTGCAAAAACTAATTCCATTAGTTATTATAAAACTAATCCAATTAGTTAATTCAAAGGAGCGGTCCGAAAATGAAGATTACCCGTGAGCAGTCGGTTTATCAGTTGGCGTTCCTGCCTCGTCTTTTTCCGGTGAATGCGTACTTCGTGGAGGAAGAAGACAGCCTGACCCTGATCGACGCGGCTATGCCGTTCAGCGTCAAGGGCATTCTGAAGGCAGCCGAGACAATCGGCAAGCCGATCGCGAGAATCGTGCTGACGCACGCCCACGGCGACCATATCGGCGCGCTCGATGGCCTGAAGGCCGCCCTTCCGGACGCGAAGGTATACATCTCGGCGCGGGACGCTCGGCTGCTCGCGGGCGACTCGACCCTGGACCCCGGCGAAGCCGGACCGATCAAGGGCTCGATTCCGAAGCCCGGCAGCATCCGGACGAAGCCGGACGTTCTTCTTCGCGAAGGGGACCGGATCGGTTCGCTCCAAGCGATCTCGACCCCCGGCCACACGCCAGGCTCGATGTCGTTCCTCGACACCCGCAATCGCGCCTTGATCGTCGGAGACGCTTTTCAACTGAGAGGCGGTATCGCGGTTTCGGGCCAGACGCGGCCGTTGTTCCCGTTCCCGGCCATGGCCACTTGGAGCAAGGAAGCGAGCCTGGCGAGCGCTCTCAAGCTGCAGCAACTGAACCCTTCGCTTCTCGCGGTGGGTCACGGCAGCATGCTTGCGAATCCTCAAGAAGCGATCTCCCGCGCCATCGAGACGGCGAAGCGCAATCTACAATCCCAAAGGAGCCATGATTCCCATGTCACCCAGAATCGGACTTGATCTTCCCACTCTTCTAGACGCGGCAACGGAGATGGCGGACCGGCAAGGACTGGAGGCCGTCACGCTCGCTTCGCTGGCGAGCAAGCTGAACATTCGTTCCCCGTCCCTCTACAACCACGTGAACGGCCTTCCGGAGCTGCGACGCCGGCTCGCTTTCAAGGGCTTGGAGCTTCTCCTGGCCAAGATCGACGGCGAGGTCGCGAATCTCTCCGGCGATGAGAAGCTGATGGCTTTCTGCCGAGCCTACCTGTCGTTCTCGCGCGAGCATCCGGGCTTGTACGCAGCCATTCAACGGGCTCCGGAGCCGGATGACGAGGAGCTGAAGCGAGAGATGGCCGTCGTCGTCGAACGCGCCGTCGAGACGATCGGCGCCTATGGCTTGCAAGGAGATGCGGCCATTCATGCCGTTCGCGCCGTCCGCAGCTTCCTGCATGGCTTCGCGTCCTTGGAGAGCCAAGGAGGCTTCGGCATCCCGCTCGATCTGGACGAAACGTTTCGACTTATGGTCGAGACGTTTATTGCCGGCGTCAGAACGATCCGAAATTCGAATGACGAAACGAATTGAGGAAGGGGAATCGCCATGAGCTTTATCGTGTTCATGCTTCTTTTCACGCTTGGCTGCGGGTGGCTGGACGCCCGGGCTCGCCGTACGAATTCTAGCCGGGAGAGGATGTGAACGGCCATGTTCGCAGGTCATTTCGCGCTCGCGGCGGCTGTTAAGTCCCGCACGCCGCAAGTCCCGTTATGGGCTCTTATGCTGAGTACGCAATTGCTCGATGTCGCGTTCGTTCCGTTTCTGCTGACCGGCAAGGAGACGATAGAGACGGTTGAAGGAGCGGAGGGCTACGGAAGCAGCCTCATTCATGCCGATTATACGCATTCGTTGGTCGGCGCGCTGGTTCTGGCTCTGCTGGCCGGATGGCTGGCGGGGAGGCGCTGGGGGCGCAAGGCCGGAGCGATTATCGCGGCGGTGACGATGAGCCATTGGGTGCTGGATCTTGTCGTCCATCGCGAGGATCTTCCGCTGCTGCCCGGCAATGCGGGAGATCTTCCGCTGCTCGGTTTAGGCCTCTGGCAATGGCCGACGGCCAGCATCGTCGTAGAGCTGCTGCTCATCGTCGTTGGAGCCGCTATGTACGCAAGGTCTCTCCTGGCGGACAGGAAGCGGGCCCTGCGTCGGGCAACCGCAGCTAAGGGTTCGGCTCGCGGAAGCTGGGCCGTCTGGAGCGGAGCCTGCATGGGAGCGCTGCTCGCGCTGTCGTTAATATGGGATGTCGCCGGTCTGGGTTGAGAACGCTCCTAGAGGAGAGAATAGCGTATGACGTTGACGAGACGGCCGTTTCGGGAGTATGATACTTACAAAAAGTAACTAAATATCGCCGGGTAGGTAAGTTAAGGATTTATCGAGCGGAGATTTTTAGTTAGGCAAGGAGGGCATTCCGATGCCGAAAAGCATCCATCCCGATACGCAAATCGGTCTCGTGCGCCTGAAGGTAAGCAACCTCGAGCGTTCGATCCGTTATTATCAACAGATCATCGGATTCAACTTCGTTCGGGAGCAGGGCGACACGGCCGAGCTGTCGGCGGATGGCGATCGCCCGCTGCTGCTTCTTGAGGAAGTTCCGAATCCGGTGCCGCTTACGCGCAGGCATGCCGGCCTGTACCACTTCGCCATCCTCGTGCCGGACCGCAAGTCGCTGGGGGCAACCGTTCGGCATCTCGCCGAGAACGGCGTCCCGCTTGGGCAAGGCGACCACTGGGTGAGCGAAGCGTTCTACTTGAACGACCCGGACGGCAACGGCATCGAGATTTACGCGGACCGGCCGAGGGAGCAATGGGAATACGACGAGCTTGGACAGGTAAAAATGGGCACGGACCCGGTAGACGTGGAGAGCCTGCTGCTTCTCGCGGACAAAGAGCCGTGGGAGGGACTGCCTGCGGGGACGACGATGGGGCATATCCATCTGCATGTGTCGGAGCTCCCCGCCACCGAGCGCTTCTACTGCGGCCTGCTTGGCTTCGACTTGGTGACGAAGTTCGGAGATTCGGCGCTCTTCATTTCCGCCGGCGGGTACCATCACCATATCGGCCTCAATACGTGGGCAGGCGTCGGCGCGAAGCTCGCGCCGGAAGGGGCGGTCGGCCTCAAGGATTACGAGCTCGTCGTGCCGGACCGTTCGGCGTTTGACGAGATCGAAGGCCGGCTGAAGGCGGCCGATTACCCGTACGAGCTTGAAGGCGGGGAGCTTCGCGTGAAGGACCCGACCGGCAACGCGATTCGGTTGGCAGTGCGATAAAGAAACGGCGGCACCGGGAGGTTGATATGCTCCCCTTTAAGTAGACAGGTGAAATAATAAAACCTGTTACTTAAAGGGGAGTATTTTGTTGGGCAAAATTAACGAGTACAGCGGGATTCAAAAGCTGGAGATTTTGCGGGAGCTTGAGGA
>Ga0065721_10052657_pt1 | contig 11466 bp, 9 predicted proteins | sample Mesricmetagenome_FD_59108 | JGI IMG/M metagenome (GOLD analysis project Ga0065721, IMG submission 59108) | Mesophilic microbial community from rice straw/compost enrichment Sample: eDNA_1 v2 (version 2) | ecosystem: Engineered > Solid waste > Grass > Composting > Bioreactor | place: USA: Davis...
GTCGTCTTCATCGCGCAATTTGTCGTCTGCCAAGCAATCGTCCGACGGTGACGGAACGCGTTGGGAAACAGGAACGAGTGGTCGCATCGTTAGCGCCGTCCTCGGATGCCTGATGTCCTTCCTCCCACCCTTTGCCATAGTTTGCTTGTCCTTCCTGGAGCGCGGTGGCCTGTTCCGTACCTGCTTAGATTATACCTGCGGTAGCACAGCGGGCGAGTTCGCGGGAGGTGGCGGTTCCCAAGCCTGTATGTACCGCGCACGAGAGCGAGTGTTTGGAGGAGTCACAGCATTGTACTGGACGGGGAGAGCCACAGCTCCGAGAGCTTTGTTGAAAGGTAGTCATACGGAAATAGGCTACTGGTGGCCCTTGTTCGCCCCGATCAACCAGCTCGCGACCATCAATGAGATGCTCCAGCGGGCGCAGGCGGCGGGGGCGCGCGTCTTCGAGGTACTGGACGCCCCCGAACTGATTCGGGATGCGCCGGATGCGAAGCCGCTGCGCCTGACCGAGGGGCGCGTGACCTTTGAAAACGTCGCCTTCTCCTACACTGGCCGCGAGAACGTCTTAGAGGGCGTTTCGTTCACCGTGGAACCGGGGCGCATGGCGGCGCTAGTCGGCCCGAGCGGCGCGGGCAAGTCCACGGTTCTGACCCTGCTGCTGCGCTTCTACGACCCGGACGCGGGTCGTGTCCTGATCGACGGCCAGGATATCAAGACCGTGACCCAGGCCAGCCTGCGCGCCCGCATGGCCTACGTCCCTCAGGAGCCGTTCCTCTTCAACGGCACGGTGGGTGACAACATCCGCTATGGCTGCCCGGATGCCTCCCCCGAACAGGTCGAGGAGGCGGCGCGTATGGCGAACGCTCACGAGTTCATCGCCGCGCTGCCGGAAGGGTACGAGACGGAGATCGGGGAGCGGGGCGTAAAGCTCAGCGGGGGGCAGCGCCAGCGCCTCGCCATCGCGCGGGCGTTCCTGGCGGACCCGGCCCTCCTGATCCTGGACGAGCCGACCTCCGCGGTGGAGCCGGAGTCGGAGTGGATCGTGCAGCAGAGCCTCTCCCGCCTCATGCGCGGGCGCACGACATTCGTCACGAGCCACCGCCTGTCGCTGGTGCGCGACGCCGACGTAATCCTCGCCTTTGAGGAGGGACGTCTGGTGGAGCGGGGGACGCATACCGACCTGCTCGCCCGCCCGAACGGCCTTTACGCCGCTATGTACGCCCTGCAGATGGGCGCAGGCGAGGATGAGCCCGCGCCGCCCGACGCAGCAGGCGAGGCGCTGCGCGTGTCGTAAACGCATGGCAACACCGGAGCCGCCGTAGAGCGTGCGTCGAGGAGTGCCGGAAAGAAGCCGTAGGCCCGGCGCTTCAGCGGTTACCGTGCCGAGGCGAGCGCGGGCACCCCCGCCGGGTCCATCGGGAGTTCCACGGCCGGCGCCGCGTCCGCCTCCTCGAAAACAGGAGCAGGGCGTACCAGGGCGAGGCTCTGCGGCCCCTCCGGGCGGGGCAGCGACACCGCGCCCGCCAGCGCGCCGAGGAGCAGGATGCCGACCAGAGCGCCTGCCGCCGCCGCGGGCGGCATCTGCAGCGCTTCGTCGCTGCCGGTGGGGGCATCCTCCTGCCACCAGAGAGTGTCCCGCTCGTCTGCTGTGAGGGTGTGTGCGATCTCCAGAGTGCTGGGGGCGACCGCCCCAACCACCGTCTTGATTTCTCCCGTACCGGTCATCTTCGCCCGCCTTCCGTCCCGTTCACGCCACAGGTCTCTACTCGGGTAACGGTGTCTTACCCGGCACTATCACAGGCGTAACCGCAGGGAGGGGAACCCCGGTAATACGGGGTAGCGCGATGGCGAGGTGATATTGAAGCGGTAAGTGTTAAGAGGTGTCAAAGAAGGGAGCAGATCCCGGAGCACAGGGCTGCACAGCGACAAGCGTGTTGCCCTAATTCATGGCAGAGAGAAAAATCATGCCGAAGATATCCACCGCCGCTTTCTGCACTTTAGCCTCCCTACTGCTCACCGGCATAACTCCGGGGCGGATGCCGTCCGCGTCTGCCGCACCGCAGACATCGGGACCAAGACCGGCTTCGATCCAGGAGATCATCAGTAGCGGGGGAGACGGTTCGCCGCTCCTGGTGGACGGTGCCGACCAGGACCCCGTTCTTGCGGAAAAGGTAAAGCAGGCCCGGGTTCTTTTTCAACAGGGAGACCGGGCGAGGTCCGAGGGCCGGCGGGATGCGGCCATGAAGCTGTTCCAGCAAGCGCTCGCACTGACCGATGAGCAATACATCCACCTGGCCCTGGCGCAGGTGGATGCCGACAGCGGAAAATACGCTGCGTCGGTCGAGCACTACCGCCGGGGCGCCTACGTGCGCCCCGCTGTTCCTGTTGGCGCCGTCGGCGCTGCCGGTAAGGGTCCGACTGCCCATCATGCGGATGCCGTTCCGGAAAGTAAGTCCAGGGTGCTGGTGCTCAAAGACCCAAGGGACCTGATGCGTTTCGCCCTGGTGCTCAGCAAGGAGAAGCAGACCGAGGAGGCGATCGCCGTCTACAACGAAGGCGTCCGGTGGTTCAATGACATAGGCCACATTCTGCCACTGCGCATCGTCTTCGATGGCAAGTCCATGAGCGGCATCTACGCGCCCGCCCGCCTGCAAGCCGCCGCCCATACCGCCCTGGCAGTGCTGGAGGGGCCGAGGGATGTGGACAAGAACAAGGAGATGCTCGGGCGGCTGGACGAGGCGATCCGGCTTCAGCCGGACCTGGCGATCGCCCACTTCTACCGGGGCGTCGCGTTCCGGTTCACGGCCGTCCCGGGAGCGGTAGCGGAGGCGGATGCTTCTCTTTCGCGGGCTGCCTCCCTCGGGACAGCCGAGGTGAAAGCGGCTGTAAAGCAAGTCCGGGGTAACCGGGGGAATTAGGAGTCAGGAACGACGCGCGCGGCGGCGGCGGACGGCCGCGAGCGTTCCCACGGAAAGGCCGCCACACAGCACGAGCGGCAGGCTCCCCGCCTCCGGGATCGCCACCGCCTGAAACACCGTCAGGTCCATGCTATTTCCCAGGATGCGGCCCTCGCCCGTGTCCAGGTAGGTGTTGAAATCGCTGCCTGCGCCACCTGCACCATTGCCAGTGCTGTAAAGGGTGATGACTTCGCTGTTGCCGGCGCCGATGCCGGTGTTCTGAAGGGTGATGTCGAACAAGCGAACAGGGGCCGGGCCGGTGCCGGTGTAGAAGAAGCCGGGCGTATCCCCGGTGAGGAGCGCCATGTCGACGCCGAACGGGCGCAGCGCGTCGGGCGTGCCGTCCGGGTCCTGCCCGCCGCCGATCTGGTTGGCGCCCAGTTTGGTGTATCCGCCGGGGTTGTGCCCGTCGCTCGGATTGGTGCCGTCGTTGATGTTGGTGATCGCCGTGTCGGCGTTCAGCCCTGCCCCTAGGGTGATCCGGTTGTTGAGCGCGGTCGCGCCCGCCCCCGCGCTCGCCGTCTGGTCGAACCCGACGAACGTGTTCAGGGTGAAGTACTCCACCGACGGAGAGGGCTGGAACTGGTACCAGACCGACAGGGTAAACTGCTGACCCGCCGCGACCGTCAGACTGGTCAGAGCCTGGTTGAAGCTGGCCGGGGTCTGCCCCTGGAGCGTAAAGAAGAACTGGGGCGTGGTTTGCGCGTGCGCCGCCCGTCCTCCCGTCGCCATGAGCAGGAGCGTAGCGGCGGCAGCCATCGCCACCCCCACCGCGTGCGCTGTCCTCGTCTCCGTCTTCCGGCTTCCCTTCACAGGTGCGCCCTCCTGAAATCGTAGTGGTGTGTGCCTGTTGATTATACCAGGTAGGGCGCACTTGCTGCTCACGCCGGGAGGGCGGCCTTACGGGTCGCCGCGCTGCCGGAAGTTTGCCAGGACGATGTCATAGTCCGCCTGATTGACCTGCCCGTCTCCGTTGAGGTCGGCGTTTGGGGTCCAGCGGATGCTGCCAGGGGGGCTGCCTAAGGCCCGCGACACGATTGCCACGTCTCCCGCATTGACCACGTTGTCGCCGTCGGCGTCCCCGTTCGTCAGCGTCACTCCGCTCACGCTCACCTCGTCATCGACGATGGCGACGCCGGAAAAGCGCCGCTTCAGATGCGTCGGACCCTTCACCGCTACATCAAATGTCCCCCGGCGCTCCGTGGCAAAGGCCAGCGTTCCGCCCGCGTCCAGGTACGCCGTGAGCGTCTCCAGCGGCGTTGTGCTTCCCGGCGCGCACAGATGCACCGTCACGGGCACCTGCGTGGTGTCTCCCTGGTACTGCCCGAGCGTAAGGGGGACGATGCGAACGAGCCCCGCGGGCTTTAGCGCGATGCGCCGGATGCCGAACCCGTTGGCGCCCGCGCCAAAGGTCACATCCGCCCGCTCCAAGCGCAGCCCATGCAGCCCCGCCGTCAGCGGGACATTCACTGTAGCGGTGCTGGTCCAGTTCTGGCCGCCGCCCGTGTTCGGGACTGCCAGCGTGAACGTGCGCGCCGGGTCGTTGTCCGCCGAAAGGCGCAGTTGCCCGCCGTTGTAGGTGCTCGCGACCTCAACACTCACACGGTACGTGCCGGTTCCGGCAACATTGAGCAGATAGTCGAAGTGGGTGAGCGGTGTGATGGTGTCGATGTAAGACATGCCATCCGCCCCCATGCGCGTGGTCGCCCGCCCGGTGATACTGTCCACATACCCCGGCGCGGGCACAAACGACAGGGCGTTCCCGGCAACGGTAAAGCCGCCGGTGAGCGGCGGGAGCGGCCCCTGCGCCAGCGCCAGGACCGCCGCGTACTTGGCCGCGGTCAGGTCCGCGGGGTTCTCCGTGAGGCCCCACATCCCATACTGGTCGAACGACGAACAGTTCGTGAAGTACATGGCGAGGCCGCCGCCCATCGCGTACCAGTTCGTGTGCATTGTGGTGATGGCGGCGCCTGTGCGAGGGTGGTAGTCCGCCGCGTATTTGGCTGCCAGGCTGTGCGGCTGCCCGTCCGACGAGGCGTTGTCCGTGCCCGCCTCGTACAGCATGGGCTGCACGCCATAGTAGGCGGCGAGTGTCGCGTAGGAGCGCAGGCCGCCGCTGGCCAGCGCCGTCGCAGACTGTTCATACCGGTCCAGAATATTGTTCACCGTCAGGGTGTTGGAGTTCTGGCTCCCGCCAAGATTGATGTAGGGCGCGCCCGCTACACCGTAGATCAGGCCCGACGGCGGGCCGTAGTACCGCTGCAGGAACAGAAGCTGCAGCTCCAGCGCGTAGGCGAACCCGAGCTGACTCGCCAGCACCGGGCGCACGCGCGCCGCCGGATCCTGGGGCGAGACTCCCGTCTCACCGAACACCTCCCGGAAGATGGCACTGATCTGCATCAGCCGCTTGGCGACGCGTTTATGCCCCCGATAGTTCGCGCTGCTCGGGTCGTCGCGCCAGTCGCCCACGTTCTCGTTCAGGCGGATTGGGTCGCCGGTGGTGCCGTACGCCGCCACCTCGGCCTGCGCGGCAGCGATGTTCCAGGGGTTCTGCGGGAACGCCCCGTTCCAGACCTCGTTGCTGTACTCCACATACACCTTCGTGATGGCCGGGAGCTGGTCGCGCAGCAGCGTCGCCAGGTTCTGCACGTAGGTGTCATCCGCTGCCACGGGGATATTGATCCACAGGTCCTTTCCGGTCACGGCGGCCAGTTCGCACAGGTACTCCCAGGCAACGCCCTTCCCGGTCTCGCCGACCTGACGGGCGTCCGTCACCCGCCGCCGGTCCGCCCATGTGGTCACCGCCGGGTAGGTGGGGGCACTGTTGGTGTGCAGGAGGTCCATGCACCGCAGCACGGAAAACGGCGCCAGCATGTTCAGGAACTCGTTCGTGAAGGTCTGGCCGTCCGCGGCGGAGTAGCCAGGGCGCAAAAGGCGGACGTCCCGCACCCCGCCGCCCGTGTTTCGGAACGACAGGAAGAGGTTCTTGTTCGCTCCAGGGGACACCGTGATGTTCGCGGTGACGATGCCGGTGCTCGTGTTGCGCTGGATATTGGAGACGGCCTCCCCCCACGCGTCAATGGTAACACCGGATGGGTTACCGCACCGGAAGGAGAGGCGGTACACGCCGCCGAGGTCGGGTGCGGCGATCGGGTTGGTGACGCCGCCCGCGGCGTAGCGGTTGAAGGCGAGGGTGCCGTCGATGGCGAACACGCCCGCGTCGCCGGTTGGCCATCCGTCCGCGTCCACGGGCGCCGTCTGGTCCCAGGGCGCGTTGGCGCTTCCCCAGCGCAGCGTCGTCTTCATCACATCCACAAAGACGTTCGACCGGGCCGTGACGCTCGCGCCCTCGATGTTCACCCCCAGCGGCGGCGGCGTCGCACCGGCGCGGAACGGCGGGGGAGCCTTGCCGACGTTGGGGGGCGAGGGGAGCAGCGGGTGCTTGGCCTCCTGCGCGCGGGCAGGAGCGGGCCACAGCAGCGCCGCGGCGGCCATCGCGGCGGCAACCGTAAGAATACAGCCGCCGCCGCGGGGGAAAAGGCCGCGCCCGCGCGGCCGGAGAACGTCACCGATCATGTCCTCTCTCCTTCGAGAATCGGAGTCAGTAACGGCGGCGGTCTCCGGTCGTGGGGGCAGGCGGGGGCTAGTTGTCTCCCCGCTGCCGGAAGTTTGCCAGAACGATATCGTAGTCCGCCTGGCTGACCCGGCCGTCGCCGTTGAGGTCGGCGCGGGCGTCCCATCGGGCGCCGCCCGCCACGCTTCCCAGGGCACGCGACACAATCGCCACGTCCCCGGCGTTGACCACGTTGTCGCCGTCTGCGTCGCCGTTCGTGAGTGTCACCGTTGGCAGGCTCGCCCCGTTCGCCCCCACGGAAACGTTCGCGAACGTCTTCCGCAGGAAGGTCCCGCCCTTCACCGACACATCGAACGTTCCACGTCGCGCGGTCGTGAAGTACAGCGCGCCGGGGCTCAGCAGCGGCAGGTTCAGCGTCTCCACCACTGTCCGGGTGCCCGGCTGGCGTAGCTCCACCGTGGCCATGATGCCCGTCGCGTCGCCCTCATACTTCTCCAGTCCGATACCTGGTCCCTTCACCAGGCCCGTCGGCGCGGGCGGGATGATCACATGCGTGATGCTCTGCTGCGGCACCGTCAGCGTCAGCGACGTCCCGGAGACCGCCACGTCCGCCAGCCGGTTGATGCGATTTGCGCTGGTCAGCTGCCACACCTGCGCCGCCGACCCCGGCGCGAAGTTCGCCAGGTTCAGGGTCACCGAGTGGCTGTCGGCCAGTGCCTTGTTGACGATCATCACCGTCAGCGCGCCGTCCTTCGCCCGCAGCGAGGCGAACGACGAGAGCACGTCGGCGTTGCTGTTGGAGGTTGCGCGGATGTTCGTCTCCCCGAAGGTGCCCCTGGCACCGTCGTAATTGCGGTACATCTTGAACGCCTTGTAGGTCGGGGTAGACGTTTCCGGGGTGACCCAGCGCGTCGCCATGTCCAGCCCTTCGCGCCCGAAGATGCCGAGGATGTCCGCCTGCGTGGTGGCTCCGTTGATGTGGTCTTCTGCGCCCCAGCTATACTCGGTGATGGCGGTCTTGAGGCCGGGGTAGTAGGTATTGACCCACTCCTTCATGCGGGGGATCAGCCGCACCCGGTCATTAATCCACGTCTCGTCCACATAGTTCGGGTCCCATAGCGAACGCGTCGAGCGGTTGCGGCGGAGCTGGAGGGATTGAGAGGTGCTGCCCCCGAACTCGCCGCCCTGCGGGTAGATGTGGAGCGAGAAGACGTCTAGCAGGCGCACACCGGTCTGTGTCTCATGCTGGTGCAACTGCTGCAGGAGCCACGGCATATAGTCCATGTTCCCGTTCGCGGCGCGGTCGGGCAGGTAGCCCCAGCCGTTCTTCTCGCCGTACTGCAGGTCATAGCCGCTGTACAGGTAGCCGCTCCAGCCCCACTCCTCGGGGCCGACCAGGAGGGCTGAGGGGTCGACGCCCCGGATCATGGTGCCGTAGGCGATGATCTTGTCGCGGACCTCGGTCATGCGGGCGCCGGTGGGGTGGACGTCGCGGTGGGTCGAGTGCCAGATCGAGGGCTCGTTGTCGTAGATGTAGTAGCGCAGGCCGCCAGCGGACGCCGTGCCGAACGTGTCCACCATATGCTCGATCCAGGGCTTCATGAAGTTGTGGTCGGCGGGCACGTTGGCGTCGTTCGGGTCGTTGCCGGTGACCAGCGTCGTGCCGTCGGGCCGGACGCCGTTGCCTGCATCCGGGAACCACTCCCAGTCCGTTGCCTGCTGCGCGCCGTACTTCGCCACGGAGAACGAAGCGAGCTTGCTGCGTCCGGGGCCGAGTTTCGCCACCCATCCCACCATCGGGATCGTCATCATCGGCTCGGCGCCGTTGTTCTTCGAAGCGCTGATAAAGGAGTCAGCGCGTTCGCCCGGCGTTGCGCTGCTCTCGCCGATGCTCTGGTAGTACCAGTCATTGCCGCGGTTGTCGGCGTTGAGCTGCCAGTTATAGCGCGACGTGTTGTTTCCCCCCATGCGGTGCAAAACGACGTTCAGGTCCGTCAACTGCGCATTGCTGGCGTAGTTGACCCCATAAATCATGGGATTGATGGCGTGACGCTCCTGAGCGGCGTCAATGGTGACCGTGTAGGACGCGGAGGCGTTGAACTCCGGTCCCGGGACCGGGCGAATGCGCGGGGGAGAGGGAGCGCCCTCCTTGGACGCGCTCTGCTGAGCCCGGGAGGCAGGGAGAAGGAAAGAAACGGACGCCAGCGCCGATAAGGCGAGGGCGCTGCCGCAGCGCAGCAGAGCGCGGCGGCGAGAGAGCGGCTGAGAAACCATGACGAACTCCGTATTCTAATCGCGGACGCGCCTCCGCCGCCCTTTTACCGCGGGCGCGCGAGACCAGCGCGTTCCAGATGCACGAGATGACACCCCTGTTATCGGACTCCTCACCCGCAAGAAACAGGGGGAGGGTGGGGGATGCGGCGGGGCGCGCACAGGAGAGTTCGTGTAAGAAAGACATTCAAAGCGCCGTTGCTCCTCATGTCCGGGCGCGACGCGGCAGGGACGCCGCGCGCGGAATGCACGCACTACACCCCGCCCTGCAAGGAGGAAAACCGATGCGTACGCCGCGACTCCCCCGGCTCACGATGGCCGCTGCCATCGCGGGCATCCTCGCCCTGGCCCCGGTGTCAGCAGCGCGGGCCGACCTGCTCCTCTACGAGTCGTTCGATTATACCCCCGGTGCGGTCAACGGATTGGCCGCCAACGGCCTGAACCTGACGGGTAACTACACGACGTCTTCGCTGCAGGACCTCGCCATCGCGGCCCCGGGCCTGACCTACGGCAACCTGATCGGCGCTCCGGCCGTCGCCGGGAACCGCCTGACCGACCCCAACGGGGTGGTGGTCGGCTCCGTTTCGGTGAACGCCGCGCAGGCGATCTCCGTGGCCGCGGGGGAGGCTATCTACTTCAGCGCGCTGTTCACCCTGGATGACTCAACCAACGGGAACCGCTACGCCTCGGTCGCCCTGGTGGATGGCACCACCGGCGACGAGATCGGGTTCGGGGAGGCCGCGGTTGGGGTGCGTGCCGTCCGCGCCACCGCGAACACCGCCGCGACCGGGGGGCTGATCGCGGACGGTGCCGACTTCGCCTTCGAGAACGGCCAGACGCTGTGGCTGGTCGGGCGCTACATCAACAGCGCCGCGCCCGGTGGTGATGTGCTGGAACTGCTCGGTTATGACACCGCGGACGCCATCGCCCTCCCGCCCGTGTTCGACTTCGCCGACCCGAACGCCCAGTTTGCCTTCGGGATCACGGGCCAGGATATCGACCTGACGCAGATTACGTCGCTGCGCTTCGAGGTGCGCGGCGACGACAACAACTTCCTCGACGAGGTGCGCGTCGGCCGGACCTACGCCGCCGTGGCCGCCATCCCCGAACCCTCCTCGGGCCTCCTGCTCGCCTGCGGGGTGTTCCTGGCGGGTGCGGTCCTGCGGCGGCGGCGGCGCGGGCGGGCTCAGCGCGTGTCGTGCAGCAGGGCGAAGCGGGCGTCGAACTCCTCGGGCAGTCGGGGGTAGGGGGTCAGGCCGGCGGCGCTTGGGTCGTCCGGCAGGGGGTGGATGTCCAGCGCGCCGACCTTCGTCTCCACGTCGTACTCGCCGAGTGCGTAGTCGAGCAGGAGCAGGCAGGCCATCTGTATCTGGCGGTCCGTGCCCTCGGTCAGGCCGCGCAGGTAGAGGTCGATATCGATAGTGTCGCCCCGCGGGCGAAGGTGGAGCCACAGGTCGTCCGCGCCGACGCGCATCTCGCCGAACTGGAGCGCCACACCGTCCAGGCTGCGCATGCGCGGACGGAACGCGACCACTTTCCACCCCGGAAGGGCCTCTGGCGGGGGCGCCGCCGCCGCAAGCCGCTGCACCGCCGGGAAAAGGGCGCGGTTGCCGTCCGCGCTCAGGACAAACTCCCGCGGGGCGGCGGACGGATCCTCGCCGTTCGGGGTGTCGAAGGCGAACTGAAGGCCCTTCTGGACCCGATAGAGTCGCCGGGTCAGTTCATTGAACAGCGCATCCTGCTCCGGCGCCCCGGCCTGAAGCGTCCGGTAGCGGGCTTCATTCGCCGTGAACCACTCCCAGAACTTCTGCTCGCGGTGGGCCTCCGCCTTCGGCAAGAACAACGATACCAGTCGATCGAGCATAAATAGGGCGGGACTCCGTGACTACTGCCTGGGCATCATGCGGTAGCGGTAGTGGGTGCCAGTCGTCGCGTCAACGCCACAAAATGAATGTGCGGACGATTCATCGGCATCTATGGGTTAATCGCAGTATATTTTGTAGTAGTACGTTTCAGCACGGGGGTTATAGACGACCTGTCGGATGTAACTGGAATAATCATCGAACACCGCGCGGCTGTACTTTGTAGACGACTTGTCTCCTCGCTCCTCATATTCATGTTCGTTCTGGTAGGGCATTGGAGTATTCATCGTCCAGACTGCGTCAATCCACTGCTCCGGCAGGCGTGTCGGCGGCAAAGTAAATTCGACAAGACCATCACCACCCCAGTCACCCGCCTCAATAGTGATAACCTGCGCCTCGGGAGGTAGTTTTACGTAACTTCTGGCCTTCCAATTCAGAGGGATGAGTGCGTCGCCATAGAAGCCGTACAGGGTCAGCATCCCTACCAGCAGGAGCGGCACTGCCCCCAGTCGTTGAAGCGAACGGGATTTCTTCACGAAGCCTGCGACGAGGATAGTAAAGAAAATCGCCGCGATGAGCACGCCTATTCCCTGTAAGATTGGTAAGAACAACACCTCTATCGCGCCGGGGGCCACGGTTGCGCCTCCTTACCTCAATCCGCCCGGTCAGTTCCCGTTGGCGGGCGGGTCGGCCCACTTGCCGTCGGCCTGGATGAGGGCGATGAGTTCGGCCACGCCCTGCTCCTGCGGGACGGTCTTGATCGGCTCGCGCTTGCGGTAGAGCGTGATCTGCCCGCCGCCTT